>JAAUYH010095797.1_pt1 | contig 28081 bp, 26 predicted proteins | sample 7278061 | NCBI WGS metagenome assembly JAAUYH01 (sample SAMN14350203, study PRJNA611818) | marine sediment metagenome | isolation source: surface marine sediment (0.6m) | place: French Polynesia: Moorea | collected 2018-08
CGCTTCGGCGATCGTTTCGCCCGATTGGGTCTGACTAAAACGTCCACACATAGTCTTAGAGAGGGAGCGGAATCAAGTCGGAAATTCGTTAAAGAAGGAATGCAGAGGTGATTTACAGGAAAGAAAATACCCCTAAACATTTATCTGGCATCTCTTATAGAAGCGCTAGCGAATTTAACAGTTGGAAACATTGTCTCGTCTGGGAGTTGATTGGAACACAGAAATCATCTTAAGTTAGGTGCAATCCAGAAATTTAGTCGTCAATATTGCCGACCGCTCCATTATTAAATCATTCTGAATACGGTTCCCCAGAATGAAATCATGGCGTCCCACTGCGACGAATCCCCATTTCTGGTAAAACTTAAGGGCCCGGTTATTCTTCTCCCAAACTCCAAGCCAAATAGTCTGAAATCCTGCGGAAGCGGCTTCTTCAAAACAAGCTCTGATCAACCTGGAGCCATAGCCTTTGCCAATAACACCGTGATCAAGGTACAAGCGGACTAGCTGTATCGGCTTAGGACCCGTTACGCAATCTGGGTTTTGACTCTCCCTAAGCTTTGCATAACCGATGGGATTTTCTGCTTCATATGCAAGTAGAAATGTTGTGGCCAGATCCTCCAATTCCGCTTTGATCTTAGTTTTGGAAAAGCTAGAAGCAAGATAACACGCCATGTCCTCAGGGGGATTATCCTGACCAAAAGTATCCTTAAACAACCGGGCTCCTATATCAGCAATAAGACTTACATCCTCATTAGCGGCGCGTCGGATAAGAACCCTTCCGTAAGGCATTGATAAGATTCCTACTGAGCAATATGACGTTGCAGAATTGCCTTCACATTCTTGAGTCTAATCGGCTTCGCTAAAAAATCTGAAGCGCCCACATTCTTGGCTTGTATGCGATCCACAATGCCATCATTACTACTCACAATAATGATTGGTATGTTTTTGAAAGAAGCAACCCGGCGAATTTGAGTGCAGAGTTCATACCCATTAATAATAGGCATCGCCAGGTCTAGAAAAATCAAACTTGGCTTATGCTCAATTAACCCCATTAACGCTTGCACTGGATCCTGAAGATGGATAAAACGATAGTGGAGATGGGTTAGAATATGACCCATCATTTTTCCATGGAGAGAGTGATCATCAATATGAGCGACTAGGGGATGGGATGATTGGGAGGGCCCCGAGGGGATAGATAGCGCGTTTGATCCGCTGGCAGGTAAAGGAGTCGATACTGGTTGCGTCGAGTTCGCGGGCCGCATCGGATGAACAGATAGAGTGTTTACTGCGGGCAGTCTTGGGGTTCTGGAGAGGAGGCCAGCGGCAGGGCGACCTGAGTTCATGAGGTGAGTGCTTTTTCCCTTGTGGTTTGGCGTTCCCTCGTGGTTTGGCGTTGTTGCAACCGCTTGAAGGGGGGATTGTAAGTCTCCAACCGGGACCAATTTAATCAACCCCTGAAGAATATGGGGAATGAAAGATTGAGTTGTGATTAGGAGATCCTGCCTCGACTTGACCGCTACATCCCTTAGAGTGCGGCGTCCATCCACCAGTGCAGCAAGGCTTTGATAAGCCATTGGCGAGAGTTTATTGCGCAAGCCTTGAACATTCCAAAGCACCGGAGCTTGATTGGGAGAGTAGTTTGCTAACCCTGCCTGTCGCCAGGCTTCCCAAGCTTGAATGGCTTGCAACCATGCTGATTCAATCGGAAATACCGCTGAGCTAAAATCTCTTTTGCCGAGATTAACACTTTGGTATGTCATTTGTAGGGCTGGCCGGTGAGGAGCTTGGGTCCACTGTTGGAAAATGTCGAATAGAATTTCTCCAATGTGGCCTTTAATAATGGCGTCCCTTTCCTTCTGGAGAATTTTTCCTTGATTCACCCACGTGGATAAGAGTTTGTCATTTCTCAGCTGATTGGGGGAGTTTCGGAGTTGATCAACCGGTTCCACCACTAGTTCTGGGCAATGCTGAGTGAGTTGTCGATACCAACGTCGCACTGGATGCCGCTGATCAGTCGCCCAAGCCAACCGACCCAGAGAGAAATATAGATTCCATTGCTGAAATTGATCGCCTTGAATCCTGAACGTTAACTGGCCGCTGATTCTTTTTTGGCTAATTAATCTAAGTTGCTCCAAGAAATCATGAATACTGGAGAGAGTTGTCAAGGAGTTTTTGAGAGATTGGGTTGGGGCGAAGGTTTGTGAAATAGACATGATAAAAATCTGCACATCATGGCAGAGTACTGCGTAATTGGGTTAGAAAAATGAACATTAATGGTGGAGGCTAACACTTTTCAATGTTCAATCAATCATGGCGATAGATGATTGCCGATAAACTGGTTGACACCCTAACGTTGAGTTTATCTACACCCCTCATGCGGTGATTAATCCAATGCAAGAACCTCGCTAATTAAAAAGTTTTTCCTTAACCGTAGTCGATAAATTATTCTGGGCCGACATAGATCCATGTTTTAAGTTCGATCAATTTTCCTAAGCCTCTAAAGTCTGAACCTGGAAATTGATTTACTTCATGTATAAGACTACTGATGCGAATGCAACCGAAAATCGGAGATGCAACCGTTCTGAAGGGGGTTCTGTAGCCTAAAGCCCTTATTCAGTAAGGTGTATTATCCCCAAGTCTATAGAAGGAGACCCATGGGGGAATCAGTAGAAACCCTGATATCGATATTTTGGTGAAAAAGTTCACCAAAATACGGTTCTTGAGTAGATAGAACTATCCATATACTCAAAATCGTTGAATTAAATAATTTCAAGGCGATTAAAATCTAATTAAAAAAAACTCACTACTCATGAAGAATATTTCTCGACTGATTGAAGTGAGTCCCCTTAAAACTAATAAGCAATTTATTTTGAAGGATTAATAACTGATTTAATTTTGAATTGGAAATAATCTATTAATAAGTTAATTTTAGAATTCAAACTGTAGCAATAAAAACAAAAATAAACGTCCTTTCTATTTGTAAAGGTGTTTTGATGTTCTCGCTTCACCGACTCGTTTTACTAGTTCGCTACTGCTCTCTACAAAGTTTATATTCGATAGGCTGCTCTAAGACCGTCCATTTTCTGATACTTGCTGTTTAATATGAGATTAAAAGCTCTAGCCACTAAATTATAAATTAACTGATGGCTTCATTTGCAACTTTTTGGAAACTTTAAATGTATTGTGGAAACTTTAATTGAGCTTCAGTTGGCTATTAACTGTAATTTGCACATTTGTGCTTGATAGGTTGGCCTCTCTTCCTGTCTTCCTTCACCGTTTGTAATTCCACCGGCTTGAATATTGCACTCCATGCATCTTGCATAACATGCATGGTTGGTCACTCGGTTGATTCAAAAAGTATTTCGGACGAAGGTAGGTGCTCCTTCGTCCGAAATAATCATGGTAACCCTAGCCTTAAAACTGGCTTTGGTTGGACTTAGCTGATTTAAAGGATTGATAAGCAAAGTGAGGATGGTACAAATGACACCGTTCTACAATTTGCTTCATCAATGCCCAGGAAAAACGAGTCTCTTGCAGATGGCTTCCCCAATTTCGCCGCAAACTTTGATGAGCTTTACGCAAGTTGTAGGAGGGGATGCCGGTGGAAATATGGTGCGGGACGTGTACATTGATGTCATGGCAAAGAAACTCTACCCAGCGGGGATAGGTACAGTGAACTGTCCCCTCAAGTTGGGCCTCAGCTTCATGCCACTCTGCCGTAGGACGAAATTGAATATCCGGATGAGTATGATGCACCAGTGTAAAGGTGCTCATCCAGAAGTGATAGACTAACCACGGCAAAAGCCAGTATTTTACGAACCCCCAGACTCCGGTTGTAATAATAAGCGTGGGAAATACGAGGGCGGCGAACACAACAACGGCTGCAATCGAAACCCTTACTTTCTTTTGGTCCTTAGCAGAAAAACGGCCTACTGTAAAGTGTATATTCGCCCAGTGGGCAATCGATCCTATCCACCAAAACCATCCTCGTATTGCTCGATAGAATCCTCTGATCAGCGGAGGACAGTTCTGGTAAGCTTCAACTCGCCATGGCTCCCAGGCGTTATCAACTTCCAGCTTATTTGTGTGGAGATGGTGATGATCATGCTGAATCCGCCAGCTGTGGAAAGGGTAAATTAACGGCAACATCAGAATGTGGCCAACCCAGTCATTCACCCATCGACGCTGGGAAAACGAACGGTGTCCGCAGTCATGAGCCAGTACAAAAAATCCTGTGAGCGCCGTGCCGGTAAATATCCAAGTAAATGGAAGCAAAAACCAGGGAAGGAAGACAAGTCCCCAATACCCTGCTCCAACAGCTAGAACATTAACTATTACAGATGTCCAAGCCTTCCGTTTGTCTTTCTGAAAGCACTCTCTTGGGATGGTTTTCAGAATGTCCTTCAGCTGAACATTCGCGTCAGCCAAAGTTGCAGATGAACTATCGAACCTTGTTGTTGTAACGGTCATGAATAGGTTGATTTTCTCCGTACACAAGTGACATGCGTGTCAATTAATACCTATGGACACGCCGGTTATACCACTAGATATGCAATAGACATCTAGCAGAAAAAATTTGCTGCGCGATTGTCTTACTAAAGACTCAACTCCCGTGCCGAAACAGGGGGTTTGGGGGGTATTTCAGAGCTCAAGATATGCAACAAACCTTTACATTTATAGCATGCGGTGATGTTCGACATGTCCAAAAGCTATTTTTTTCAGGGCAGGCCAAGAGTTGTTAGAGTCAAAAGGTAATAACCATAGAGATGCAATCTGAAACCCCTCAAAAACCTATGACTCAATTTGAAGAAGCGCTTGCAGCTTACCAAAGTTTTCCTGGACACTTTCAGAGTGTCGTTCTCAGCACTGTGAGTGAAGATGGCGCTCCCAACGCGAGTTATGCTCCTTTTGTCATGGATGAAGCTCGGAATATTTATATTTACATCAGTGGGCTCTCCGCACACACACGCAATTTGCAGACCAGTGGCAGAGCGAGCGTTTTGTTTATTGAGGATGAAGTTAGAACGGATCAAATTTTTGCCAGACGGCGTCTTACCTATGACTGTACTAGCCTTCGATTAAAACGCGAAACGGATGATTGGAATCAGGCGGCAGATCGGCTTCAGGCTCGTTTTGGAGAATTAATCCAGATGTTTAGGGGGATGTCGGATTTTCAGATTTACCAGTTAAGACCTCAATCGGGTCGTTTTGTCATTGGCTTTGGAGCCGCCTATGATGTCAGCGCTGACGACATCAATGTTCTGGTTCATGTCAGGGGCGGCGGCCATGGTAGTCGAACCCAGAAAAAGGAGAAGGTGTAAAGTCTGTCTATTTTCCGCCGGGGCTTTCGAATGAAAATGGCGCTAGTATAGAATGCTAAAGTCGCAAAGCTTATGTTGCTGAATTCAATAAAAAATTAAGTTCCTGGGCTGATTTTTTTATTTGAGTGAAGTGATGGGAAAAACCAAGGGTGAATTGCGCTCAGGAAGTCTGCTGTATCAGATACTGATTTTTGGCATTAATCGCCATGATTCTAAAGAATTCCACATCCTTAACGGCAAAAATTCTAATTGTTGAAGACGAGGAAGTTTTTGCCTGGCACCTTCAAGAAATTTTGGAAGAGTTTGGGCATCAGGTTCTATCAACTGTCGCCTCAGGTGAAGAGGCAATTCAAGTTGCGGCGGCGAAGGAGCCTGATCTTGTCTTAATGGATATTTGTTTGGAGGGAGATGTAGATGGCGTTACAGCAGCGGCGGAAATCTACCTAGGCTTAAATATTCCCGTGGTCTACTTGACTGCTTATACAGATGAGGAAACCTTACAACGGGCCCTGGCTACTTTTCCTTTTGGGTATTTGACTAAACCTATACAGGAAAAGGAGTTGCATACCACCATTAATGTCGCCTTAAACCGTCATCGACTTGAGCAGCGCTTAGGTAAGACGCCCCAATCAGGTCATTTGGGTTCGCTTGATGGGGAAGGTTGCGTAACTTTAGCCGATCATGTTGTCCCGATCCATTCCATGGAGACTAGGTCAGAGGAACGGTGGTCTCTAACGGCTCTGACTCAAGCCCATTTGGGGGTTAATTCCCCTAATGGGCTGCAATTTCCACCGCCTCAATTTCCGCCGCCTCAATTTCACTTTGGTCAAAAGGTAAGAACCCAAGGAGGGTTTATTGGCTACATCTCCGGTATGGTCTTTTACCCTGATACGGAGAATTGGAATTATGGCGTTTATCTATTGAGTGTAGGGAACGGCAAAGTTTGTGAAGATGCCTATGCCGGTATGGAAGAAGTCTGGTACGTCTCTGAAGAACTCTCCTTAGCCTTAGATGTGTGAACAGCCAAATTCAGCTCCTCTCTGATGTTGGCTCGTAAGGGGCTGAGGAACTCAAAAAAATCAGGCAGGAGTAGGTTGGCAGGGGTAGCTCATCTGTGAGCGATCGCTAATATTTTTTCCGCTACCGCTTCATCCACTGGCATGACCGAGAGGCGATTACCCCGCTTCACCACTAGCAGCTCATCGGGGCTAAATGTTTGTTTTAAAGTATCCAGTGGAATATAGGTGGAAAAGGTCTCCAGGTAGCCTACTTTCACGGTCTGCCAACGGGGATTGTCTGGGGTAGATTTAGGGTCGTAATACGGATTTTTGGGATCGAACTGGGTGGGGTCGTCAATATTAAATTCGATGATTTGCATTAAGCCTGCAATACCGGGCGGCTTGGTATTGGAATGATAAAAAAAGGCTCTATCCCCTGGCTGCATCTCTCGTAGAAAGTTGCGGGCCTGATAATTGCGGACCCCATCCCAAATCTCTTCAGTATCCCGCTCCAAATCATCAATACTGTAAACATCCGGCTCAGATTTCATTAGCCAGTATTTCATCAACCCTTAGCCCTTCTAGTAACTCTGTTTGTGCTTGATTGGACTCCGTTAGAATAACCTGTCGCCCTGCCTCAGGCCCATATTTTAGAGAAATTTTCAGTGGATTCTCTGGTGGATAGGGCAGTCGCTCCGCCCACTCAATCGCCATAATCCCCAAGGGAAACTCTGCTCCTTCCCAATACGCCTCCAGATAGAGGGACGCCGCCTCTTTCATCGTTAACCGATACAGATCAATGTGATAGAGCGGAAGCCGTCCATCCAAATATTCATTGATTAAGGTGAACGTCGGGCTATCAATCGTCTCTTGTATTCCCAAGCCCTCTCCAAGCCCTTGAACTAGGGTTGTCTTACCGCTTCCCAAGTCGCCCTCCAGCAAAATTACCGTTCCTGCTGGCAGCGATCGCCCCAATATTCGTCCCAGTTCTCGCGTCGCTTCAGCATTCCGTAAAATCACCCGTTTTGTTGTCCCCGCCATGGTTTGATTTAGAAAGTCGCTTCCTTGTTTTAACTGTAGCTTGATGGGGAGATAGGGGAGATGGGGAGGTATGTAGTGAGGCAATTTATTGCGTTTGGGGGAAAAGGGGAAGAGGAAAAGGCCAAATCCAAAATCCAAAATCCAAAATCCAAAATCTTCTGACCAATGACCAATGACCAATGACCAATGACCAATGACCAAAATCTAAAATCTAAAATTTCTTCTGCTTCTCTCCCCTTGCCCCTTTTCCCTTACCCCTTCCCCAAACTACCCTAGGAACATGATTATCACTGTCGCCAGTTTTAAGGGAGGCGTGGGTAAGACCACCACGGCTATTCATCTGGCCGCCTATCTGCAGGGGCAAGCGGAAACGTTATTGATCGACGCCGATCCGAATCGATCGGCAAGCGGGTGGGCGAGTCGGGGGGAATTGCCGTTTAAGGTGGTGGATGAGTGGCAGGCGGGGGAACAATTACACCCCTATGATTACGTTGTGATTGATACTCAGGCCCGACCTACGCCAGATGATTTGAGGGCTTTGACGAGTAGCTGTGATTTATTGGTGTTGCCAACCACCCCTGATGTATTAGCCCTGGATGTATTGGTGTTGACCGTTGAGCAGTTGCAGGCGCTGCAGGTGGATCACTATCGGATTTTACTCACTGAAATTCCACCCAAGCCCAGTAAGGCAGGGGAAGAGGTCAGGGCGTTATTGCAGGAAGCTAACCTGCCAGTGTTTGAAACTGGGATTCGTCGCCTGGCTGCGTTTCAAAAGGCGGCGCTGGCGGGAACGCCGGTCTATGCAGTGAAGGATCCGAGGGCGGAGTTAGGGTGGCAGGACTACGAGGCGGTGGGGCGAGAGATTCTGCAGCGGGCTGAGGCGGGGAAGGGGTTTTAGGGCAGGGGGAGCAGGGGAGGCAGGGGAGGCGAGGAAGATGGGGGAGATCAAATCCAAAATCTAAAATCTAAAATCTAAAATCTAAAATTCATGGAGGATGGGGGGATTAGTGGGTTAGTGTTTCTTGAATGACCTCGATTGCGCGTTTTTTCTGGGGGTCTTTTCCCTGAGCGTATTCTAGGGAAAATGGGGCTGGGATATCGGGGATAATGCCTTTCCCCTCTAGGCGTTCTCCATCGATAAAGGCGTCCACAACGGCCAAATACAATAAGCTGCCGTCTTGCATGAGAAAGGCGCTGCCGCCAACGACGGCGCCAGCGGTTTGGGAGCCTACTACGGGACCAATCTCATATTGCTGAAAGCCAAACGCCAGGATTTCCTTGCCGCTTCTTGATCCTTCATTAACCAGCATGGCTACGGGCTTACGCCATTGATAAGTCCAGGTTGTTTTTTCGCCGTTGCGTCTAACAAAGGCCAAGTTGGGGCCTTGGGCGGTGAAGATATTGAGATAGCTTGGGTTGGCGCCGCCCCATCCATCTCTGAGATCTAACACCAGACCATCGGCGTCTTTGAGTCGCCCAAAGGTGAGTTCTTCTTCCAGCAGTTTCTGATATTGATCGCCTGCATAGGACCAAATGTGAATGTAGCCAATTTTTGCATCCTGTTGCTCAATCACTTCCACGCTGGCCTTTTCAGCATCCAGAAACATTTTGGCGGGGTCTAGCAGGGTTGGGGCGACCGCGATCGCAACCTGACTATCTGTCGACGACGTTGGCTGAATCCATAGCGTGACTTCTTGATCGACTTTGTCTCTAAAGGACCGAATCGGTTCATAGGGAGCGCCATCCACATTCAATAGCTGATCGCCGACCTGAAGTTCCGAGGCGGCGGCGGGGCCGCCATCCAGAATCCCTTTGACAAAGGTTTTGCCATCGATGTCTTGAGTGAAAATTCCAATGCCGGGATAGTCAATCCGACCCTCTGGGAGACTTTCCGCCAGATCCTTCTCTAGTTCAGAGCCGGGAGCAAAAATTCCCAGCAGCTGATAATAGGCAGGCTCTATCTGGGTGTAGAAGTGGGTATGGGAGGTTTGCAACTCTGAGAGCATCTGATTGATTACCTGCGCCATCTCTTCTGTGGATTGAGCCCGAGCCGCCTGAGGCGCATATTTTTTTCGCTCGGCAGTCCAATCCACCCCGTTGAAGTTTGGATCATAGAAATTTTCGTTGACGGTTTCCCATACTTCTTCAAAAACCGCTTCAAAATCAGTTGTGGGCTGGTCACTCTGGACAGAGAATACTGGACCGATAAGCAAGAGTAGACCTATCCCCAGGAGACTCAATAGGGCCAGGATGATTGGGTTTTTGAATTGAATCTTTCGATGGGTCATGGTGTTTGGATGGGGGGGATGGGGAGATGGGGAGGATGGGGGAGATGGGGAGGATGGGGAAGGCAGGGGGAGCAGAGGAGGGAGAGGGGGAAGCAAATTAATCCAAAATCCAAAATCTAAAATCTAAAATCTAAAATCCCAACCCACTTCTATTCATGGGCCTAAAAATGTCCTGTTTGAGTTATTCCGTTCAAAGTTAATAAATCAACAGATCCGAAATTTGTCTTTGGTGCTAATTTTAGTCAGCATTAGAGCAATCCGAGTTGAATGGTATGAGTAGCAATTTGGGATCGAGCTGGAAGCTTAGGCGCGTCAAGCAAGTGGGGTGGTTGGTTGGGATTTTATTGCTGACTCCTCTTGTGACGAGTGCGCCGCGGTGTAGGTTGTCGGGGATGTCTGTTCAGGCCCAGACTTCGGCTTCGGCGGCTGAGGCGGAGCTGAACCGAGGGTTAGGGTTTATTCAGCAGGGTCAGGTCGATCCGGCGATCTCATCCTTCCAACAAGCGATCGCGCTAGATCCAGCAATGGCGGCGGCCCATTACAATCTGGGGCTGGCGATGCGTCAGAAGGGGCAGTTGCAGGAATCGGCGACGTTTTTTTGGCAAGCGATTCAGGCGGACCCTGAGTTTTCGTTGGCCTATGCCAATCTGGGGGCGGCGCTGCTGGAGGGCAATAATTTTGATCAGGCTGAGGATTATCTCAGACGCGCGATCCAGTTGGACCCTGAGATGGGAATGGCGTATTACAATTTGGGCCTGGTGCAGAAGCATCAGGGGGCATTGAGAAGCGCCCTTTCGTCGTTTCAACAGGCGATCTCGTTTAGCCCCAATGCGCCGGAACCCCATTACCACTCGGGGTTGATCTATTTGCAGCAAGATCAATCGGCTGAGGCGATTCAGGCGTTTCGAAGAGCGATCGCGATCCTGGAGCCTTATCCCCAGGCCCACTACCAACTGGGTGTGGCGCTATACGACCAGGGGGATGCCCAAGCAGCTTTGGAGGCGTATCAGGAGGCGATTAAGATCTTCCCGAGTTACGCCGATGCGTATTATGGGGCGGGGCTGGCTTTGGCTCAGTTGGGGCAGTCTGACAAGGCGGTGGAGATGTTTCAGGGGGCGTTGAATTTATATGTGGCTCAGAGGAATTCTCGATGGGCGGCGAATGCGCAGGCGCAGATTTCGCGGTTTCAAGGAGGGGGGGAACAATAAGGGGCCGTGTAGGAATAACTTCAGGAGAGCTTGATAAGGCTGAAAGGCATATATAGAGCTAAACAGAGCGAAAGTATGAAGTTATTTTTGAACGCCCCCTAAGTAGGTGGAAGGAGATTTAGTGAGGTGTATGGATTGCTATCAGAGGACTTGCTGAATGTTTTTGTTTTTTGGGCTTTCTCTGAATATCTACTTCTTTATCCTGAAAAGAGAGGCTGTATGCAGCATTACGCAACATAAACAACTTCAGACCTTACAGTCAGCAATTGATTATCGTTTATAGTTATGTGAATTAGCCATTAAAAGTGATTTAGATCACACTCGTTTTATCTTGTTGTACCGATACTATCCGATGTGTTTTTGGGTGTTCAGGTACGATATCTCACCTTTGCCAAGTCTTAAGTTTCAATTGCATAGGTCGAACAAATTCCTAATTAATTCTAAGTTGGATGTTGCTTGACGGTTGCCAACGTAAACGACTCCATGAAGCGCTAATAAATGCGTTCCCCCGCCCCGACCTTACTCAATTGGTCAGTTTTGAGATGAATGAAGACCTGGATAAGATTGCGGGCACAGGTATTTTATCCGAAGTCACTTTCAACTTGATTCGGTGGTGTGAAAGTAAAGGGCGAGTAAAGGAACTCATACGAGGTGCCTATGATCGGATGCCTGATGACCCGGTTTTTAAAGAGTTCTATCAAAAGTTTTGCAAACAACCAGGCGCTCTGAGCCAGCGATTTCCAGAAGCCCACGAATTTGATATGCGTGATCTCATGGACGATTGCTTACTCGCAATCTATTCGAATCATGGGTTGATTGGTTTGGTTATTCCCTGTGCAGAAGAGTCGTTCCGCGTTAAATTCTGTGAGAGGCTTAAAGACCAACTGAAGGAGATGGGGCGAAGAAATATCATAATCAAGCAACCACTACAGCTAGATCCCTATGTTCCGACTAATGAAGTTGTTTCAAGGATCGCTCGATACAAGACTGATTTGACCAGAAACCGTGATGTAATTTGTCCGGTTCCGTTCAGCATTTTTGAACCGAATTCGACGGTTCCGAATACTTTCTGGAAAGCACTTTCAGAAAAATTTAAGGAGCAAAGTTTTCAAAGTCGCCTGATCATATTTATGTATGGGCGGGAAAATGTAATTTTCCCGAATGGGCCAACTCGATTAAATCCTCCAGAGTTTCAGCCTGTCCATATTTTACGTTGGATTATTAAAATCACCCAATTAGCAGGTTGGTCCGAGTCAGTGAGGAAAGTCTGGCAACAAAAGATGATTTCTAAATGTGTACTGGATCCTCATAATAATTTACTAGATATTCGGCAAGTATACGAACACCTAGATTGGTCGCTTCAGCTGTTTCAGCAGAATATATCTGCCGATGATTTTTTACAAGAGCTCGACGATTGGAGTTGATATATGTCTAGACGATTGATTGATACCTCTCTGCAATTTTCAGATGTAGATTATGCTGAGCTGGCGATATCTCGTCTCATAGAGGATCCTAATGTTGAGCCTATTCCACCAAATAATCCTCCAACTCGTTCCATGCAGAAGGAATTCTATTTGCCTGACTCCAAGCTCATGGATGCGGTGGATTTAACCATTGCTCTTGGCCGTCCCCTCTTGTTGCAAGGAGAACCGGGTTGTGGAAAAACTCGACTGGCCTATGCGGTAGCCTATGCGCTAGGTTTGCCATTGGAAGAAAGCTATATCAAGTCCACCAGCCGTGCGCAAGATTTGTTGTACACCTACGATGCTGTGAATCGGTTGTACGACGCCCAATTGGGGGAAGCGGGCAAAGGGAGTCGTGATATTAAAAACTACATTCGGTTAGGTCCCTTAGGACGAGCTATTGCTCGGGCTCAATTTGGACGCCGTTCAGTGGTGTTGATTGATGAAATTGATAAGGCGGATATCGATTTTCCAAATGATTTGCTATGGGAATTAGATCGTCTTGAATTTCAAGTGACAGAAGCGCCTGAAATTCACTATGCCGCCGGAAGTAAACCTGAACTTCGTCCGATTGTTTTTGTAACCCATAACGAAGAGAAAGCCTTACCTTCTGCCTTCCTTCGACGTTGTATTTTTCACTATATCCATTTTCCAGAGTCAGAGACTCGATTACAAGAAATTCTGGCGTCCCAGCAGATTGCGAACGAGGATCTTAGTCAGAAAGCGATTGACATTATCCTGAAGATGCGTAGTGAGTTAGATTTAACTAAACTACCTGGTCTGAGTGAACTATTGGATTGGGTTGGTTATCTGGAAGCAGTCGAAACACCTTTAGAAGAATTAGACAAACTGCCCCATCTTGGGGCATTACTTAAGCAAGAGAACGATCGCCAGCGAGCTATGGATCATTTCCTGAGCAAAACATGAGTGAGAAGCAGACATCGTCACTGCCCACTTATCTTTGGGAGCTATTTCAGCGGCTTCGCCGCCGAGGATTTGTTGTTGCTCCTCAAGACTATGAGGCACTCAGATTAGCATTGCAAGCTGGATTTGGTTTGTCTTCCCAAGTTGCCCTACGAGATCTATGCGCTGCATTATGGGCGAAGTCTTTGCATGAGCAAGAAACACTGTTTGCCTTATTTGATCAACTAGCTCCGATTGAAGAGTATTGGTTTTTAGCAGGAGTAAATGACGAAAGTAAAAACATTGCTGAGCCCAAGCAAGCAGGTGATTCTGGCAAGAATTCTGACAACAAGAGTATAGATCCAAAATCTAATCAACCTGATCAATCTGAGCAGGAACAACCAACTGTTGCATCTAGCCAAGGATTACCAACGATTTTTTTAGGAGATGTCAAAATTGCTGAGCGTCCCTTTGTGTTCGAGCCTCAGTATCCGTTGACGTTTCGGCAGGTTGCTCAAGCTTGGCGACGGTTAAGAAGACCTGTACGCACGGGACCCTCAGTAGAACTTGATATTGACAGCACAATTGAAAAGTTTTGCCGATTAGGGGTGGGGTCTTCGGTGGTGTTGCGTCCCCAGCGGCGTAATGTTGCTAGATTACTGATTTTAATGGATCGTCAAGGCTCTATGGCTCCATTTCATGGCTTTTGTGATGAGGTATGTGAAGCTATTCAACGGGCGGGACGGTTTGAGGATACGGAACTCTATTATTTTCATAATATTCCCGCAGAAGGAGCGGATGAGACGGTTCTAGACCTACTCGAAGAACCACTCTTTCCATCCTTTGATCCGATTTTGCCTCAAATCCAGCCTCTAACTGAGGGAGATTTGTACACTGATCCGGACTTACTCGATTGGCGACCATTGGAAACAGTGCTGGAGAAGTATGCCCATGGGGCTTCCGTTGTCATCATTGGTGATGCTGGAGCCGCCCGGAGGCAGTACCGGGGCTCACGTTTCCTCGATATGCTCTCTTTTTTCAAGGGGGTGAGGGTGTACACACCTCATTATGTGTGGCTTAACCCTTTACCCCAAAACTATTGGGAAAAAAGCACGGCGGCGTATCTATCTCGTCATATCCCAATGTTTTCGTTAGATCGTGAGGGAATGTATCAAGCAGTCAATGTACTTCGGGGTCAGCAATTTACAATCGAGAAACCAATATGACAGCGGTTATATCGACAGAGCGAGCATACCATCGGATCGAACAATTTAAAGAGAGGTTTAGTGCTTATGGTGAGGCAGCTTTACATCTTGCTTATCATGCTGCGTTACCAGTCGCCCTGAGTCCAGAATTACTGCATTTATTACGTGTTAACTTTTTCTTAGATCCACCCGAACCATTACCCTATTCGATTGAGTTTGAGTTTTTGCTGTCGCCCTTGTGTCGTCAAGTAGATGAGGGACTTTATGAGATTGAACCAGAGATCAGAACAGCACTGTTAGATGGGTTGGTTCAAGAATACGATGATCAGCGACTGGAAGAAATTGCAACGTTGCTGTGGCAATATATTGAGCGCTATGCGCCGTGGGAAAATCGGGTTGGATTAGAGCGGGCGCAGCAGTTAACGGCTCTGAATTTCTTAGATATTGAAAAAGCTCGACAATGGCTTGATGCTGCTGAAGCCCAAAGTGGCGCAGGTATTGCCACAGAGCAAGAATGGTTTTTGGTTATGCGCCAGGAAGTGGATAAGATTGACAGGGCGCAGAATAAAGTTGGTAAAAAAGTCCTGGGGGAAAAGTCGGATTTTCAATTAAATATTTTTTTTCAGGTGCCACAATTGCCTCCTCATTATATTGACCGTCCCAAACCTCATGCAGCCGTCAAAGCACAACTCTTAGACAATACAGGATCAAACTCTAAAGTACTTGTAGTTACTGGAGTTGATGGCTTAATTGGTATTGGTAAGACAACACTAGTCTGTGCACTTGCACGCGATCCGGAAGTACGAAAGTATTTTCCTGATGGGGTGTTGTGGTCTACTTTGGGACAGAATCCTGACTTGCTACAGATTTTGGGAGACTGGATTCGGGAAGTGGATAAGTCGCAGGAGGTATTTAGCGTCAACACCGTGGAAAGTGCATTGTTGTATTTGCGCAATTTACTGATTGAGCGGCGAATGCTGCTGGTGCTGGATGATGTATGGAATCCCAATCATATAAGGGATCTTCTAGTGGAAGAACCAGGCTGTCGGATGTTGGTAACCACTCGAGAAGCAAGCATTCTAGGGGCAGATTTCTATGCTTTGGATGCGATGCAGCCTTCCCAGGCTATATCCCTTTTTGAGAATAGTGCTGAGCGCGAATTTTCAGCGGAAGAACGGATCAAAGCTATTGAGATTGCCGAAGAGCTAAACTTTTTACCTCTATCACTACAATTAGCAGCGGCACAAATACGACAAGGCGTTACATGGGACAATGTATTGATTGCCCTGAAACAGGAAGTATCTCAGGAAAGTTTATCATCCCCAGAGCTGCGATTAAAGTTAGTTCAAACATTGAATCACTTGCCGCCAACTCAATTTGAAGAACTGATTGTTGCGTTGAACCCTCCAGAAGGGACTATGCCACCGAAAGATTCGGCCCAAGCCAATCGGTCAGTCGGTTTGCTGAGATGGATGGAGGGTCCGAGTGGACCGGGACTGTCTAAGCTTCAAGAGTACTTAAGTTTACTTTTGGGTTCTGAAACAATCGAAGTTCCTAAATCAAAAGTAAAACTCTCTGTTAAAGAAAGGTTAGAACTAATTCAAACATTGAATGGCTTGCCGAAAAATCAATTTGAAGAGTTGATTGTTGCGTTGAAAACTCCGTCAGTAGTTATTCTACCGAGAAATGCGCCCCGAAGCGATCGGGCATTTGAATTGTTGCAATGGGTGGAGGGGCCGACTGGACCAGGGCTGTCAAAGCTTCAAGAGTACTTAAGTTTACTTTTGGATTCTGAAACAGTCGAAGTTTCTAAATCAAACGAAGTTTCTAAATCAAACGTAAAAGTCTCTGCTCCAGAAAGGTTAAGACTAATTCAAACATTGAATGGCTTGCCGAAAAATCAATTTGAAGAGTTGATTGTTGCGTTGAACCCTCCAGCAGGAATTATTCCACCGAGGAATGCGTTCCGAGGCGATCGGGCATTGGCCCTCTTGCGATGGTTGGGTGGGCCAACTGGACCAGGGCTGTCTGAACTTCAAGCGCTCTTAAGTTTACTTTTGGGTTCTGAAACAGTCGAAGTTTCTAAATCAAACGAAGTTCCTAAATCAAAAGTAGAACTCTCTATTAAAGAAAGGTTAAGACTAGTTCAAACATTGAATGGCTTGCCGAAAAATCAATTTGAAGAGTTGATTGTTGCGTTGAACCCTCCAGCGGGAATTTTTCCACTGAACATTGCGGCTCAAGGCGATCGGACACCCAAATTGTTGCGATGGATGGAGGAGCCGACTGGACCAGGGCTGTCTGAACTTCAAGCGCTCTTAAGTTTACTTTTGGGTTCTGAAACAGTCGAGGTTTCTAAATCAAACGTAAAAATTCTCATTTGCTACGTGCTTAAAGATGAAATCTTGAAAGATCAAGTGGCAAGATTTTTGGTTGGAATGCAACGACGTGGAGTAATAGATGAATGGCAAGACAGACTAATTGAACCTGGTGATGCGTGGTATCCGGCAATTAATGCTATCAATGAGTTCAATTTGGTCTTACTACTTGTGAGCGCAAACTTTCTTGCATCGCGCTTTATCAACGATACAGAAGTACTAAAATCACTTAGACGTCGACAAGATGAAAGAAGGCGGATCATCATTCCTATTATCCTTCGTCCTTGTATGTGGAACAGCGAACCAATGCTCAAAGACTTGCAAGCTCTACCCCGAAATGGCAAACCCATTATCACCTTTGCTGAAGAGACTGGGGAGCGTGATCAAGTCTGGACAGATATCGCCAAAGATATTAGCAGAGCTGTTGAATCCTTGAAAAAATAAATTTCGTCTATTCTAATGTTCATCTTGAAAAAATCATCCTATGCAGTTAGACGGTTTACAACGAAAGCAACTTCACGCCGCTTTACTGGATGCTTTTCCAAACAAGTCTGATTTGGAGCTGATGGTTAGCTTCGAACTCAGTCAGGATTTGGGGGCCATTGCAGATGGTTCGAACCGTTCTGCAATAGTTTTTAACTTGATTAAATGGGCTGAATCTCAGGGACGTTTAGAGGACATACTAAAAGCTGCTTTGGTCCAAAATCCAGGAAATCAACTTCTTAATGAATTTGCCTTAAGTATTCAGCAAACTCTTGCCGGTCAAACATCTAGTCATGTCTCTCCTCCCAAAGCGCCTCAGCCTGCGCAGTCTTCAAAAGTTGCGCCGCCTAAGCAGGATATTCCAATTGGTCCGATAGAAGTATTTATTTCCTACTCCCACAAAGACGAAGAGCTGCGGGAAGAACTTGATGTCCACCTATCTAGCCTGAAGCGAAAGGGCAAGATCCAAGCATGGCATGATCGAGCTATTGAAGCAGGTGCAGAATGGGAAGCAAAGATCCTAGAAAAATTAGAAACCGCCCAGATAATTCTGCTCTTAATCAGCCCTTGGTTTATGGCTTCAGAATATTGTTATGACGAACAAATGAAACGAGCTATGGAACGCCACGATTCAGGAAATGCTCGGGTAATTCCCATTATTCTAAAACCTATCGACTGGCAAGACACCCCTTTCAGAAAACTTCAGGTATTACCTAAAGACGGCAAGCCAATTACCACCTGGAATAATCAGGACGAAGCATTTCTCAATGTGGTTCAAGAGCTGCGTAGAGTGATTGAATCAGTACAAAAATAACGATTGAATCTGTTTTTATTTTTTAGATCCTATTCTTATCTCTTATGAAGCTAAATGGTTCACAGCGCAAACAACTTCATACAGCTTTACTGGATGCTTTTCCAAACGTGTCTAGTTTGGATCAGATGGTCAGCTTTGAACTGAGTGAAGATTTAAATGCCATAGCGTACGGTCCAAATCGTTCAGCTATTATCTTTGAATTGATTAGATGGGCTGAAGCTCAAGGACGGGTGACTGATCTTGTAGAAGCTGCTTTGGCTCAAAATCGAGGAAATCAGCTTCTCCAGAAATTTGACCAGGAGTTTGGACCGTTCCAACGGATTCAACAACCAGTTACAACCACAGAAGCTTCCGTCTCTGATGTTGCCATTTCTAATCAACCTGAGGCGAAAATATTGACAGAGCCTTCCGGCCCCAGAATCTCTGCGCCCTCTAAGTCCCAGCATCCTCCTAATCTTCGAAAAGTGGATGCTGATCGTATTGAGCGTATTCTTGCCAAGTATGTTGCCGTTCAGCCCTCAACACCACAAGATTTTTTCAATTTTCTGGTAAGCCGTGCAGGTTTGCCCGACGTATGGGTGCAGAACCTCAGAGGGACTTGGAGGGGGGCTATCCCTATGGATGCTCATAACCTGGTCAAGTTTGCAAAGGAACAAGGTGTTAATCCAAACGATAAGCGATATACAACCCTTGGATGTATTCTGAATGAACTTTTGCCCTATCTGGGTTTCGAAGATCGGGTTGCGATAGTGGCATTGATTATTAAATATGACCTTTATTTAGATCAGCAGGCCTTAGACGATCTCATAATTCGTTATCAAGTACCTTTGCCGACCCGCTTATCCACATCGTCAAAGGACATTGGTCCTAATATTATTTGGCAAGGTCCTACTGAGTCAGTTCAACTACAGGCCTCCCGGAAACAACCAGAATTTCTTGATGTGGGCGACCTCATTCGTGCGATCCAACAATCCACATCAGTCTGTCGTATTGAGTATCCGAATATATCGGTCACTGGCACTGGTTTTCTGGTAGCCAATAATCTCCTTTTAACCAATTACCACGTTCTTAAGCCTTACGCAGACTCAGATATTAACGCGTTTGCCCAAAATGCGCTTCTTCGGTTTGGTTGCTTTTCTTCAAATCAAGAGAATCCGACTAATGGCCAAACTTTTCGAACTGCAGGCGCAAATTCCATCTTATCGACTAGTCAGTCAGATGAATTAGATTATGTTCTGCTACAAATCGAAGATCGCATCCAAGCAGTTGAAGGTATAGGTCCCTTATCTTGGGACTTTACTCAGATACCCACTGAGCAAATGGATCTCAACATATTGCAACATCCAGAAGCTGGCCCTATGAAACTGGCCTTGAGCAGCAATGGCGTTGATAAAGTCCTCCTCCATCGCGGTCTCATCCAGTACAGTACTCACACTGCTGGTGGCTCAAGCGGTGCTCCCTGTTTTGATAAAAACTGGAAGCTAGTAGGTATTCATCACGCTGAGCGGTCAAGAACTTTCGGCACTATTCGCGAAGGCATCCTCTTCAGTAGTATTTATGATCGCATTCAGCAATTTCTTGCTTAAAACAAGCAAACTTTGTCTACAACTACGGAGTTTTGAGCTTATTGCTGATATATTCGGGAAATAAGACATCCTTAGTCTAGTTTCCTGAAACTTATCTTGCTATGGGCCGTCGAATCGTTTCATCACAGCTTCAAGTCGCTAAAGGCACAAAAGTAGACACCTACTTTGATCGCATTGTAAAGTACATCCCTGCTGATATTATTAGCGCATGGGTTGCAGTCACAGGGTTGATTAGCGGCAGAGATGATATTCCCGTAAATGCAATCCTATGGATAGCTTTTATTGTAGGCATTATTGTTACAGCTTTTTGGATACTGCGAGAGACATCTGAACCTCCAGGAAAACCAGCTCTTACCCAAACCTCTATATCTACAGGCGCTTTTGTTGTTTGGGTATTTGCTCTAGGTGGACCGTTTTCAACGCTAGCCTTCTATAAACCTGTATATGGTTCACTTATACTAATTCTCTTCACATTGGTAGTAGGACTAATTAACCCGCCTGAAGACTAGCTTTTGGAAGTCGTAGTCTTGACCAGGCTGAAGGAAGCCATGTATGAAACTAGATGGTGAACAGCGGAAACAATTTCATGAAGCCCTACTTGATGCCTTTCCTAAGGTAGAAGATTTTGAGAAAGCAGTAAGTTTTGGAATGAATCTTCAGTTATCGGAAATCGCAAGTGGGGGAAGCACTTCCGACATTTACTTTAGGGTTATTGAGTGGGCAGAAGCCAGACAACAACAAATAGAGAATCTTGTCGTGGCAACTGTGAAAGCTAACCCTGACAATATAAAGTTAAATGAGTTTAAGCAAAGAGTTTTAGGCGGCAAATTGCTTCAAAACACATCTACTCCCGAAGATAATTTCGAGGAGCAGCCCCCTATATCAAGTCATGTAGTCAAAGTTGAAACCTCATCTTGTCAAGATAAATCTTTAGACGGTAATAATCAGGCCATCAAATCTGAAGTCAATCAATACATAATGAAAGGGCAAGATGCACTCAAAATTGCAGAATATCTAATAAGTCAGCGAACTGTATCACCTAAAAACATTGATAAAACTAAGGTATATCTACAAGAAGTCGAATCGTTTATTCAAAATCTTTGGTCATTACTTTACGAAAATGGGATTTCATCTGAAAATTTAATCTTTTCAAGAAGCCAACGAGTTATAACCAGAGAGGGTATCCTTAATAAAGTTAGTGGATTGCAAGAAAAATTGAACGGACTTCGTTCTAATTCTTTAAAGAGAAACGTAAAAAGTCAAGACGAAAAAATGCAGATAAAAAATGAGCTGCAAAGTTTATCGAGGATTTTAGGTGATTTGAGAGGATGCATGTAGCATGTTTTAAGAGATACCTGTATTAGGTATCAATCTCATCTCTAAAGTTACAGAATTTCCCTGTGACGCTTAAATGGGAGCAGGCAGATGATTTTCTTGCTCTCAAGTACAGATTGCTTGAGAGCGACTTTAAGCAGCTTATAAGTAATAAAGTAAGTGAGGAAGACCAGTTTTTCTACTTTTGTGGCAAGGTGATTGAAGCAATTAGTGATGAGCTGTATGAGGATATTCTGACAATTGAACAGAGTGTAATTACTACATTTAGAAGTAGTCTAAATTGTATGAGTCGTGAACTGAGACAACGAATTCGTTCAGATGACGGGGACATAAATAAAAAAAAGGATGTCAAAAAATGTATTGATGCTGCATATTTTGAATTAAGTCACGCTGAAAAAGTGTTCAATAGCAGTAGAAGTAATTTGAAGGCTCTTCTGTCAGGTCGAGCTCATCTAGATGATGCTTTGCAACATCTAGATTTTTACCTTGCACTCATTGATGGAATTTGAGGAAATCTGTATTCTGCACTAGAGTTCATGTACTATTCTGACAGGTAATGAAGAAGTTGTATGGCTACCTTGTCTCCAGTTCGTCATTTCGGGCAGTTAATACGCAGGTATCTTCGCTCTCTGGTAAGCAATCATGACTCGCTGAAAGAAAACTATATATTGTTTAATCAAATTGAATGTATTCATCCCATTCACTGTGATCGAGTTCTTAAGTCGTCGTTCATGCTTCAGGAACCTGTTCAGCATATTTGTGAATTGCTCGAACAGCCTGACGAAATGCCTCAAGCTCTACTGCCCCTTCGATATAAGCCTCTCGTTACGCTTCGGCACATAGACGAACAGCTATATGCCTTGAAAGATAGCGTGATTTTCCTGCGTTCTCGTTGCTTGCGACCATCGCAGCGAACAAGGAAGTGTCGAGAAGAAGTTCAGCAAGTCCTTAAGATTGTCCTAAGAGAAGAAGCTAAGGCAGAAGGTCAGATTCAGATAATGCTTGAAACAGCGCTTTTTCAAGAACGGCGTGATGAAATAGAGGCATGATGAAACAGCTTTCCCCAGCAATCATCAACGCATATGAGACGTAGAGTGTCGCCACGCCAGCATGTTAGACACAGCATATGAAACACAAAGTGCAGCGATCCTATTCCTAAAATGTGGTTCTGGCAAATTGGTTGCCCCGAATGTAGTACAAAGCCCTGTAATCAACTTCTGGCAGAGAGTGAAACGAAAACTATGAAAACTATTTGTAATGTATTTTGAAGTGCAGAAAGTCGGAGACAGCACATTCCTAACTTGTTCGAGGCTTAATGTTTGTCCGGTTTGAATTAGAGGGCTTTGTTATAGCCAGCGATCACTGCTTTATAGCCAGCGATCACTGCTTTATGGGGCGATTTCTGCTTTATGCTGGCCTAAGGCATAAAGCAAACCCCTGGGTTGCACCAGACTTAGTGTAGGTTCGCTTTAAATGTGATCGCTGCCTCATGGCGGCATAAGGAGTATCCAGCGCTAGCCCTCGGTTGTACCAAGCTAGATAGTCCGGTTTGAACTCGATCTCGTTGTCGTAGCTGGCGATCGCCGCCTCATGGCAGCCTAAAGCTAACACCGCCAGCCCTCGGTTGCACCAGGCTTGGTAGAGGTCTGGTTTGAGTGCGATCTCGTTTTCATAGCTGGCGATCGCCGCTTCTTGCCGGTCTAGAGCTGACAGCGCTAGCCCTCGGTTGTACAAAGCTTGGTGGAAGTCCGGTTTGAGTGCGATCGCTTTATGCCTGGTAGGAAACTCCGGCTTCAGGTGGCAAGGAAGCTGGAACTTTCTAAACTGACGTTTCCAAGCTTAAGCTTAGAAACAAAGAAAAGGGAGGAAGCGCATTGGCTCGAATTGGCTCTACAGCAAAAGTTCAGAGGGACTTAATTCAGTTAAGGCGATGGGCTCTCCTAGCAGCCAACTGACAAAATCCGTGGAAAAAGTTTCGAGCAGGAATCTGCAAATCGTGTCAAACATGGAGTTCGAGTTTAGACAGCCATAAGTGTCTCAGCAGCTGATCGCGTTCCCACCTTTTGCACCAGAACAGGAGCCTTTTGTCCCAAAGTCGCCCCCCGGCGGGCAGGCTTAACAGGCTGTTTGTTAACCAAGGCCAAATCAACCTGAGTCAGAATTGTCCCCAAAGCGATCCTCATTTCATACAGAGCCAAGGCCGAGCCCACACAGCGACGAACGCCTCCTCCAAACGGGATAAATTCGTAAGGAGAAAACTGCCGCTCCAAAAAGCGTTCTGGACGAAACTGTTTCGGCTGGGGGTACAAATCTTCCCGTTGATGGATCAGATAAATGCAGCCCATCAGCAACATGCCCGGCTCCAATTGAAAACCGCAGAGTTCCAACGGCGTTTCAACCCGACGGGGAAACGTCAACATGCCAACCGGGTGAATACGAAGCGTTTCGTTGCAAACTGCGGTGAGATAGGGAAGTTGGATAAATTGGGTCGGATCAGTCGGATCAGAGACGGTGTCAAGTTCCGCCAATAACGTTTGCTTGACCTGAGGTAAGGAATGAATCCAGTACATAGCCCAGGTCAGCGCTGTGGCGGTGGTTTCGTGGCCCGCCACGAGCAGTGTCATTAGTTCATCTCGCAAATCTTGATCGGTGAGGTGATTGCCCTCCTCATCTTTAGCGGCCAGCAGCAGTGAGAGAATATCAATTCGATTGAGGTCAGGATTGGCCCGTCGTTCTCGTATTTCGGCAAACAGCAGTTGGTTGGTTTGCTCCGCAAACTCGCGAATACGACTCCCCGGACTCCAAGGACCAAAGTCTTTTTGCAACCAAGGGAAAAACATGAGCACCGAGGCCAAAGGAGTGCTGGTCATATTCAGACGCAGGCTGAGCAAATGTTCAAGTTGTTTATAGCGATCGCCCTGGTGTAGTCCAAACACTGCTTGTAGAATGACTCGCATGGTGATTTTCTGCATGGCGCTACGGACATTCAAGGATTCATTAGACGGCCATTGCGCCATCACATCCTGGGTAATTTGCTGAATAATTTTGCCGTAAGCCTTGAGGCGTTCTCCATGAAAGGGCGGCGTCACCAATTGCCTTCGACGCTGATGCTGATTTCCGCTCAGTAGAATTAGGTTTTGTCGACCGAGCAACGGTTCAAATATCCGATTGACATCTCCCGGCGACGAGAATTCCTTGCCAGTGTCGTGGCTTAGTATAAACTGAAGGGCCTTAGGCTCGTTCACTAAGACGAGGGGGGCAGAATTGTCCACGGACAAATGAGCTTGGAAGATATCTCCGTAGCGCTTACAGTTTGCTTCCATATAGCCCACCGGATTGAAAATCCACTGGGTTAATTGCTGAAGTGCGGGCGCTTTTGGGGTAGGCACGGTCTGCATATGGTTGCTCCTTATTCCTCAGCGAGGTTGGTTTGCGGCGATTATTCAATTCAATCCAGTGGCGCTATTACTTCAAATCTAGATCTTGTGAAAGTGTTGTCGCCGGAAATGTAACACTACTAATTACTATCTGTCGCCGCCAGAAAATCTATGAGATGAACAACAAGGCAATGATCCAATTCATCCTCCAATTTAGCGATGAAGCCAAGCGATCGCTATCCCGGCGTTGGGCATTGTGATTATCTCTGAGCAGGGGAAAGTGCTAGGAACGAGGACTGGTAGGAACTCTTTTTACGGCCTAAGGCAGACAGCGCCAAATCTTTGTTGTTTAAGGCGGCAGAGTAGTCCGGCTTGATCTCCAGAGATTTGTCGTAGCTGGCGATCGCTGCCTCATGGCGACCTAAAGCTGACAGCGCCAGCCCTCGGTTATACCAGGCTTGGTATAGATCCGGTTTGAGTGCGATTGCGTTGTCGTAGCTAGCGATCGCAGAATCATTCTTGATCAACCGCCAAAATATTGCCAGGGAACCAGAGTTTATATCCTTATATTTCGTCAATGGCGCTAGGAACGGGGCTTCAGTTATTTTCCAACCAATGGGTTAAATCCTGACGTGTCAAGAAATTTAACAGCGCTTCCCCAGAGACTCCAACTGTTCAAGGGATAGCTGTGCAATTTGCGCTTTTTGTTCTGCGGAGATTACACCTAACTTAAGGTTGAGCAAACGGAGAATAATCGATCTGCCCTCCTCCTGTCGACTTTCCTGTCGACCTTTCTGAAGACCTTCCTGTCGGCCTTTCTGAAGACCCTCTTGCAAAATATCTTGATAAATCACCGACCCTTGCATGATCTCCCTCCTCAATATTTGCTGAACCATCCTCTTTTCCGATACTAACTATTGCGTCAAACATGGCGGGATTTTAGCAAATGGAGCCAAGAACCTGATGCACTTTAATGGCGTTGAAATAGCCTTGATGTAGATCCCTGGGTTCTCAAAGAACCCAGGGATCTGGCCCACCGCCTATGCTTATGTCAGCGCCATTGCCCTATACAATTAGGTGATTAGAAATCGCGCCTCCTACAAAAAACTGGGAGCCCTACGTTGCTGTCTTTCCCGTTTCCGTTGCATTAGCACTCCCAACAACCATCATCGTGAGGCTGAATAGATATGCATATTCGTCCCTATCGAGAGAGGGATTGGCCTGATGTGTGTCAGGTCCATGATGCAGCGAGATCGCTCGAAGTCAGCGCCTTTATGCCCAGTGGAGAGGTTCTCACGCTACAAGAGGCAGCAGAAGAGGATGGCTTTTTTGACAGTGAGTGTTTTATAGCTTGTGTGCATCATAAAGTAGTGGGGTTTATATGCATTGACCCGCCTGAACTGTCCTGGCTATATGTATCGCCAGAGTATTATCGACAAGGGATTGGGCGATCGCTGGTGGAATATGTGCTGAAGCTGGGGAAGGATGCATATCTGACGACGGCCCTAGAGAACGCATTTGGAGTTGCTTTTTATTAAGCGATGGGATTTCAGATATCGGCAACGTTTCCTGGGTCTTGTCAAGGCTATCCTTGCACCTGTGTTCGGCTGACATGGCCGGGGAGCGATCGCGAATCTAGGCCTCCACAACCTGTCAAAGAATCTTTGGTGTTAGCAGGATACGACGATGAAAATCCTGGTCAGGCCATCAGGGACGAAGCAGGAATTTGGCGATGGGTTTAGAGAGGAGTAAGGTGAGTAACTTATATATCTGCCGCCAAAAGCATACTAAATTGAGCATCCTCTCGAATGCGATCGAAATCAGAGTCAGTTTTGGCCATTTCTCGATAGCTTGGGTTCAGCTCAATTGCCTGTTGCAAAGCCTCAATAGCCTCTTCTGCAGCGCCCCAAAGACCATAGCAGCAGGCCTTGTTGTAATAGGCATGGGTATAGTCAGGATTAATTAAGATTGCTTTCTCATAGCTGGCGATCGCCGCTTCATAGCGACCCAAGGCAGCCAGAGCAGTCCCTCGATTATCCCAAGCTTGATGCTTATCGGGTTTGAATTCAATCGCTTTGTCATAGCTGGCGATCGCCGCATCATATCGGCCTAAGGCAGCTAGCTCAGTCCCTCGATTGTTCCAGGCTGGGTGGAAGTCGGGTTTGAATTGGAGGGTTTTGTCATAGCTTTGGATGGCGTCTTCATGGTTGCCTAAAGCAGACAGCGCCATTCCTTGATTGAACCAGGCTAGATGATGGTCGGGTTTAAATTTGAGGGCTTTGTTGTAGTCTTTGATCGCCTTTGCTTTATAGCCCAAGGCAGACAATGCTTTTCCCCGATTTAACCAGAGTTGATAGTCTTTCAGTGTGAATTTGAGCGCTTTATCGTAGCTTTTGATCGCGTCTTCGTAGCAGCCTAAGTCAAACAAAACGGTCCCTCGACTGCGCCAGGCTGAATGATAGTTTGGTTTGAATTCGACGGCTTTGTCATAGCTTTTGATCGCGTCTTCCTTGCGGCCTAATTTAGACAGCGCCATCCCTCGATTGAACCAGGCTGGGGAGTAGTCCGATTTGAATTCCAGGGCTTTGTCGTAGCTGGCGATCGCCTCTTCACTGCGGCCTAATTTAAACAGTCCTTCCCCTCGGTTATACCAGGCTCGATAGTAGTCCGGTTTGAATTCCAGCGTTTTGTCATAGTTGGCGATCGCGTCTTCTTTGCGGCCTAAGACAGATAGCGCATTCCCTCGGTTGTACCAGGCTTGATAGTAGTCCGGTTTCAATTCCAGGGCCTTGTCGAAGCTAACGATCGCATCTTCTTTGCGGCCTAAGGCAGATAGCAAAACCCCTCGATTGTTCCAAGCTTCGTGTTTGTCTGGTTTAAACTCCAGGGCTTTGTCATAGCTGGCGATCGCCGCTTCTTTGCGGCCTAAGGCGGCTAGTGCATTCCCTCGGTTATTCCAGGTGACGGGGCAGTTCGGTTTGAATTCCAGGGCTTTATCGTAGTTGGCGATTGCGTCTTCTTTCCGCCCTAAGGCAGACAGTGCATTCCCTCGGTTGTTCCAGGCGACGGGGTAGTCTGGTTTGAATTCCAGAGCTTTGTCGAAGCTGGCGATCGCATCTTCTTTGCGGCCTAAGGCGGACAGCACAACCCCTCGATTGTTCCAGACGACGGGGTAGTCCGGTTTGAATTCAAGGACTTTGCCGTAGCTGGCGATCGCGGCGTCATAGTCTCCATCAACCGCCAAAATATTGCCTTGCTCAAATCGGAGTTGACTCATCTCTTTATCCGCTTGAGCGCTGAAGGCGATCAAGCCTTTAATGGTTAAGCAACGGTCTTACTGTTGATGTGACGTCCAGGTTATTTCTGAAAGACGCCTCCTTTCAAAACTCTCTGAGTTTCTTGCTGTAGCGTAGTCTGGGGAGAGACAAATTCCCATACACTTGAACGCCGATCAAAAAAGTCTGACACCTGTCGAAATAAAATATATCATGGCGTAGCGAGGCTCCAGGGATGCCGAATGCAGCCAGGTTCAATCTGTATCTATTTCTCAGCAGAGATAAGTGCCTAGCATTAAAAAATTCATTGAGACTCAGTGTCATTCCGAGAGCAGCGAGGAATCTCAATCTGCCGCGAAAGTCTGAGATGTCTCGATTCCGCTATGCTTCACTCGACATGACATCC
>JAAUYH010187091.1_pt1 | contig 28078 bp, 15 predicted proteins | sample 7278061 | NCBI WGS metagenome assembly JAAUYH01 (sample SAMN14350203, study PRJNA611818) | marine sediment metagenome | isolation source: surface marine sediment (0.6m) | place: French Polynesia: Moorea | collected 2018-08
CTGCTACATAACTTCCGAGTTCTATGAAATTTCGCGAAGTAAACAACGTTAGAAAACGATTCGGGCTTACGTACTCTAGTTCAAAATTTGAATATTTCACGATATTTCGTTGGCGAAGTATTTTTAACTTTAAGGAATTACTTCATTCGCCGAGACTATCTTTCAAACGTATTAGACTCGGCTAAAGAAATCAAAGCTACATAGCAGTCGGCGTGATGAGCGCAAATCTTCAGATGTATGCAGTCTAACTCCTCACAAGCGAAGATGCAGCTGGCTACGGCTTCCTCAAAATTCAGTTCCCGCAACACGAACAAGGCGCTAATCTGATTCGTTGGACCCGTCGTGGATGTACTGTACGTACAGTACAGTACATCTGTGCTACGTCCATTTCGCCCTAAATCACCTGCAATAAAGCCCAGTGCTTCGCGAATGTAGCCAAAAACTGTTCAATAATAGAAATCGCCAATGATTCTTATTTGGAATCATACAGCAGACGGTTAAGAGATAGAGACCCATATGACAATGAAATTTATATTTACAAGATATATGGTCCGACTGCTCGGACAAATTTGATAAAAAATCACAGAAAACACATACGCCCGCTGAGAAGCAAATAACTCAAAAGCAAAACCGAATTGTAATAAAACGAACCGATCTGCACTGGAGGGTTGTACGTATCCTTAGTTTGTCGTATCCCTAGCTCGGATGGCGAGGAGGGCAAGTGTATGAAAGAAAGTTGATTAATTTTCGGATGGTACTGCGGGGATTTGTAATTCTGCATTTTAGTCGACCTGCATTCCGGGGCAGCAGTTCGACGGTTTACACCAGACCTATGTTTTGACCTAGTCTAGTTAGTTTCGTATGACGGTTTCACGATTTCTAATGTAATGTGCTAAAATTATAATTTGAAACGAATTTAATCAGAACACATTGTCTTCCAATTCCGAACCATACAAAATTTAGTCCGGGGGCCGTGTAACAAAAATCGAAATGAGATACTGGCTAACTGTATTCTTAAGGAAACATAAAAAGGTTAGCTTTCAAGCAGAAGGTGTAGCGATTACGAAAACGGCGTTTTTTTGTCTAATACTATTCAATGTTCGTTCGAGGTGGATGAAGAAGTTCTTGGTGTGCGTCATGGTGGTGGCTACATGCTTTCGCATCGTCGCTTGGGTACGCAATAATATCGACTTCCAGAAATCCTCGTCAATTTTTAGGTTCTGTCTGTAGGTGATGGTCCTGAAACTTTTACGGGATCAGATTTCAAACGAGCTTCTAACAGTAAACATAGTTAATCTGGTTCCACCACGTGACTTGGATGGGGAGAGTGGAAGTTTGATGGCTGACTGGACTTATATGAAGGGAAGGCGTCTAGTGGAACAGGCTTTCCGAAATTATCCCCACGGAAAAGTGCTCCTATTTCTCATGTATTTCAGGCACTGTAAAACGTGTTTTGCTTTGTCATTCGTCAAATGGAACCTGGGCTGATGCTTCGTACGAAACAAAGCTGTGATACCGCCACTGTATGGTGAGGATTCGCGAAGTTGAAGTTTAAACGGCTAGCAATACTGTGTAAATAATTGTTTCCAGGTTAGCTGTGAAATCGCTCAATAGATGAAAACCCTTTCGAGTAACATTCTGCAAAGTTGTCCGTGCGATGAGCGCAGTATCAATCCCTGATAAGATTTCTTACATTTACGGAGTGTGTTCAGTTAAGCTGATTTCTCTTGGAAGTTGAGCATGAGCTGGAGTACAGTAATACTAAATAATCTAGAAGAAGCTCAGTTCCGTTAGCACAAGGCATCTTGAGTAGTGTGGGGAAAAAGCAACCCATACGGAATATTAGCGTCGAGCATCATTGCTACCTCGGCCTTTGCACTAGCAAGCCCATCCACCATTCGATCGGAATTAAGTCTAGTAACACGAAAGAAATGGCTCGGCCACCATTTGTCGCGGCCTGCCCCACTCCAAAATGATACCAACTCATTCTCCTCACAGTCCCTCAGACAATCTCCCAACGTAGTCCACGCACGCGCATCACCTCCACCATGCTCCACCACAGCCGCTGCAACGTTCGCCACTTCAACACGAGTAACTTTGGGGCGTACTTCCCATCCCCAAGCACACGCTTCTCGGAGCGTTGTCAAAGCTTCTCGCGCCATCGGGTCCGCTTCATGTAGTGCACGCGCTGCCTCTACCACATCTTGTTGCGGTGTACGAGGTAGTGAACGCAAAGCTTTGAGCAGTGCAGCTTGTGCGAACGCATCGTGCGCGCCAAATGAACGGTATCGTTCAATGGCAGCAAGTTTATCACCGCGTTGAATCTCAATCAATGCTGCTGCATGCGCACAAATGTATTCTGAAGGGTCTAGCTTAGCTGCTTTGTCAAGTGCCTCTCCAGCTTCTGTAAGCAAGGTTTCGCGCTGCTCATCACCCTTTGCAGCTAATGCTAGAGATACCAGACCTTGAAACAAATGAACGAGAAAGGCATGTTCAAATGCAGGATCATCATTAGATAGAATCCCGTGTGCACTTTCCATTCGTCCTGCCGCTACTTCATCAAGCGCGGCTTCAACTAGGGCAATAGCTCGGGCATGTTCGACCCCTGTACCAGGCTGAGCACGGACTGACAACCTGTCATCACCCGCAACATACTGCAGAAAACCGCTTGGTCCACCAGCACGCCTAGCGACAGCACCAGCGATTGATACTGCTTCCCGAGGAAAATGCCACGACGATAACGAACTACGACGATATCTACCTAACAAAACAGCGAGTGCCCTTGCCGCTCCACCAAAATCTCTTGCGGTCAGTCGCGCATGAGCGATCAAAGCAAGAGAGGAAACAGCAGAACTAGTACCAAGCCGAGGCGCTTCGTTGGCGGCATTGCCATGTGCACGCTTGAGCCTGGTATTAGAACGCCACATGGTTGGCATGGTCATCTCATCTGATTCAAATGAGCCTCTCGCGCGCTTGCGAGTCCCATTGCGAACCATGGCGAGTCAAGTAAAATCACCGATCGATGTTCACTAATGGAGCTTTGGTGCGCGCTTTCCGAATGCCTTTAAACAGACAGGGTTCGACGGTTCAGTTTCTCGGGGGTGCCAAAGAGGCTAAAAATTACTTAATTTTTCGAAGTTCATCCTCTCAGGCTCTTTTTTAGTGCGACCCAAAACCATCTCATGATCACATAGTGTGTACGTCTTATTTTCATTTTTCTTTGATAACTAAATTTGTCTGTGTGAGGTTGGACGCGCCACACTACTGCATCACGCACTTTCCAGTAACTGACGCCTGGCGCGCTCGTGTGCGCGTATCAGAGGTACCACGCATGGCGCCGCCTACCGACCAAAAGAAAGAGGATAACCTTGCCTCGTCTGTGGATGACGCTACGTTTCACCCGCCTCCAACGTCAAGCAAGGCTTCTCGTCCAAAGCGCGCTCGTACGAAAACCGAGAAAAAAGGAGATGCACCTCAAATTTCATCGCGCTTTCACTGCAACTATTGCGCTCGTGACCTCTCTCTTCAAATACGTGCTCGTTGCGCGGTTTGTGCTGATTATGACAGTTGTCTTGATTGTTTCAGTGTCGGAGCTTCTTTAAAACCCCATGAACCAGCGCATGATTACCGACTTGTCGAAGTTGTTCATACTTCAGTTTATCAGCATGGCTGGAGCGCTGATGAAGAAGACAAATTACTCGAAGGTCTTGAAACGTACGGTGTTGGTAATTGGGATCAAGTTGCAAATAGCATCGGCTCCAAAACTGCCGAAGAAACTGAACAACACTTTCTCAAAGTATACTTGCAGTCATCTCAGGCCCCGCTACCTGATCCTTCACGCTTGTTATCAGCTGCAAAGCCAGTCACTGATGACGAAGAAATGGACTCGAAATCGTTGCGGGTAATGCACAAACATCAAATAGAAGATGCCGCGGGATGGATGCCGAAGCGGCAAGATTTTGTTTACGAGTGGGATAATGAAGCGGAAGAAATTCTTGGCGATATGGAAATTACGGACGAGGATTCGCCAGAAGACCGAGAGTTAAAATTGCGTGTTTTGGAAATATATAATTCGAAGTTGGATGAGCGAAAGAGACGCAAAGACTTTGTTGTTGAGCGTGGTCTCACAGACTTCAAGAATTATCTAGCTGAAGAGAAAAAGCGATCCAAAGAAGAGAAAGAAGTACGAGAAAAACTTCGTCCATTTGCCAGATTTGTTTCCGTGTCAGATTTCGAGCGTATAGTAGACGGTATGATGGAAGAAATCAAACTCCGCAAGCAAATCGAAACGTACAAAGAAGGTCGCTTGCTTGGTGCGACCACCACGGCAGAAGCAAATCGAATAGCAAAGTCGAGAGATAAGACTGCGAATCACAAACCCAAAGTGAATGGCGACTATCCACCGACACCAGAAAGCAAGAATGTTTCAGATGGTGAGTTTCGGGCGTTGCTGATTGGTAGAGAGCCAGATGTGAGCATGCAAGCTGGTGCAGAGTTGCTGAGCCGTGCAGAGTTATCATTGTGCACCACTTTGAAGATCACTGTACATCAGTACTTAATAATGAAAGAAGTATTGGTACGAGAAAATGCACGTACGGGTCAGCTGAAAAGGAAGGATGCGAAGAACATTATTCGGTTGGACCCAGCGAAAGTATTGAAAGTTTACGATTATTTGGCAGCTTGTGGATGGATCCGAGTTCCGAGTTCGCAGCGCGAGTGAGGAAAAATGCTGGGACTATTAGTGAATGGTTAATTATGAAAAGAAGCAAGGTACAATTGAGGCGTGTGGTTCGGTCGGAATATCGGTACAGTACATCTTATTTAGTTTGCATATGCGATGAGGAATTAGAATTTGCGATGGAGGACAGAAGAAGATTTAATCAACAGTAGTCGACCCCCACTCCTTTGGAGACAGAAAGTGGCACAATTCCTGAGAAATTGCTGAATCGAATTACAACTTCAACTTTAAACAAAGATGGTCCTCACCTGTTGTATATTCAAGACTTATTCGTCGTGTGCGAACATAATAGTATTATCGCCCTTTGAGCATTTACTGAATGTCTTGCCATTTGAAATGACGAGCCAAATTTCTCCTGCGGATCTAAGATCCGCATAACCAACAGACGAGACAACATGAACAGTTCAGTCGTCATATGGTTTGATCGTCTGATAGTTCACCCACCTAAGTCCCATATTACATTCTGTAGGTCCCTCGTTGTATGTAGGTATCCGCAGCCCAATGGATCAGTTCGAGATAGAGTAAAGGTAAGAACAGCGCATACAAAAGCAAGATTAGTCATTTTGGAATGACACGACAGACATGCTGTCGTCCCAATTTCACAATCCATTGCAAAGAGCGCTCACTACTCTGGGTCTTGAGTAAGGTACCACTGCTACTCTGCTCTCATTGAGCATTAATAATATGAATTGCATGCTTCGACGCCGACAAAGAGCAGAACGGTTCAGCTTCTTACTAGACAAACTAAGCGACAATTAATTGCAATTACAAGCATCCTCCCTTTTGTTTAGAGTGATACTAGAAAGCTAGTAGTATCGGGAATAACCACCACCTCCTCGAGACGCTAAGGAACGAGCCTCACCTGAGGCAAATTTCTTACACAGTCCCATTACATATGCACTCATATTCCGCACCCGTTGCGGTTCCGGCAATTCCGCTAGCACTGATAGCGCGTCTTGTTCTGGCAATCTTCGTAATGCATCTAACGCTCGATCGTCTAGGGGGTTGGGTGGAAGCTGGCCATGACTGATCAGTTCCTGAATCCGCTGATCCACAGCGCCGTACCCTGTATTCCCACGATCGTATGTTCCGTATCCCTCTCCCCCACCATACGGTCCACCAGCACCATCTCTTCTTCCTTGACCTTTATACTTTCTCGCCAGTCCCATCCAAAACGCAGACGGATTACGGACGCGCCCTGGCTCCATAGCAGCAAATTCACTCAATGCTCGAACAGCATCTGCTTCATGCAAATCCACCAGAATGTCCATAGCACGGTCATCGAATTGACTCGGATGACAAACACCACTGTGGAAGACACGCTGCAGGGCATCGCTGACCGCAAGTGGAAGGTGAGCTAACGCACTCGCAGGGACGCTTGTCGGAGGGTATCCTCCTGGTGGGGGTTGTGCCGGAGGCATGGATGAACCACCTGCTGCGACAACGCGCTTGAAACACGACATAATGAAGGCAGGCTTGTTTCGAACCGTACTGAAGTCGCGATGTTGAATATCATCCAACGCAGCCATTGCAAGATTCGGTGCGACGCTTCCGAGAAAATCGAGCGCTCGCCCGTCAATATCGTTTCTCTCAAACAATCCCGTCAGGAAGATACGCTCCAGCGCAGCATCGACATCGGGTGTCAGACCAGATGCCATACGAGGCGCATCGCTTTGAGAGTTTGCATGACTTGAAGGAGCGTGCGACTGTTGCGGGGCATAGGCGTACTCGCCCATAGGAGCAGGAGCGGCTGGAGGAGGGGGCGCCGGCGCAGGTTGGTACTCATCCTTGGCCGGTATTGTCGCGTGCCTTGGTACGCGCGTATTCTCGTCAACATCGACAGTACCGTTGTAAGGCGGTACTTTACTGTCTTTCTCATCCGCTTCGTTTTTCTCTTCATGAGGCTCATCTTCCGCACCTTTAACACCCTCGCCCGACGGGATATCCTCTTTCTTCGCATCTTTTGTCGTGGGGAGGAACTCCTTTTTCACGTCAGACCCGTTCGACGGAGGGGGTGGTGGCGGCGGCGAATCATCGTCATCATCTTCGGCAACGCGACGACGCTTCGGCGGGGGAGGCGAGTTGTTAGCGCGCTCCTCGACGTCAGCCATGGCGGCGCAGTTCTCGTACCGTTTATCGCTAGCGAGTGCTCCACTGACGATTATCGACTTCGCCGGTTTTGTCGAGTTCAGACGCTCGGCGAAAGCAAGAGATTTGCCAAGACCTCTGTACGCCGAGGTGGGGACGGCAAGTGAAATAGAAAGGGCCAGTTTTTACATTATTTTTATTTACGTGTAAGTCAAAAACTGACTGCACCAGTTTTTAGAAACCATTTCTTTCCAAACACATACAGTATCGTTGGGGATTCCAACATGGAAATGCCAAAGCTACAGTACTCTCAAGATCAATCTCCTCACTTGCCAATCACGTATAAAACTATATCGCTCTATCGACTTTGTTCCCATGGCACAACCAGCTTACGCTGGTGCACCTCCCTGCTATCCGTCCTCTTCGTACAGCCCCCTCACTCCAAGAGGTGGGCTATTGGCTCCGATTCGGAGAAGAAACGTGCGAAAGCGAACTCCCCCTGCATTGGCTATCGCAACACCTCCATGGGTGCCATGGAATCAAAAAGTTATGTTTAACCGAGTTCGTGTGCTCGAAAACCGCTCACTACCACAAGAGCATGTGCGAACGGTATTCGATCCATTAATCGGTTCAAAGGTGGAGAGGAAAGAGGTTGAAGAAGCGGCAAACACGCTGTCCGAATGGTATCGACAAAGCGGTTATCTCTTCTCAGCCGTGCTTATCGATTCATGGCCGACTTCAGGCTCTCCAATTCTCACGCTGCGCTGTGTTGAATCGTTACTCGAAGCAATCGACCTCATTCCCGTGTCAAAAGACGGTGTGGAGCTGAAAGATGGGACCAAAATTGTCACTCGGCCGAAAATTATTGCTCGTGCGATGAATATGGAAATCGGCAAACCGTTCAGATGGAAACCGGCCGCTTTTAATGGGCTCATGAAGCTGGGTGTCTTTTCGAAATCGTGGGTAGAATGTGCGGTAACTGGTGAGGAACGCATAACGTTGAAAGTATTCCTCGTCGAAGAACCGCGGGGTCGTATTGAACCAGGAATAGGAATGAATCAGGATGGTCGTGTGTATGGCGATGTTTCATATCTTGACCGTAACTTTATGGGTAAGGCTCAATCTCTTCGAATTGAGTGGCAAAAACGACTTGATATGGCTCGAGCAGCGGGAGGAATCGAGTTCGTCGATAATCGTGTTGGCGCTAAACATCCAATATCATATAGTGTGCGAGCGTTTCGGCGCTCCGATAGTACTCGGTCATTACCTAGTGAGGACCGCCCTCGTGGCGAGGCCAATGGAAATGAAGTGCGACTCGGACCTATCCGCAGTTTTATACCATTGGAAAGTGACAGTGATCGAGATGGAATTGTGGCAGATGCCTTGTATAGGTTTGCAGGTGACTCAGCCTCTATCAGGGCCGGTCCCATCGCCGAACGTATACACTGGCGTGAATTCGATTTAACAGGAACAGTGCAACAACGGAATATTGACCAACTCGCGTGGAAGTCTGCAGTGCAATACAATAAGTTGTACCCTCTTATCAGTCCACGAGAAGGCCATCGCTTCAATGTTGAACATACAATCGGTGGAGTTGCCCGTGGTGTTTTCCACAAGCTGATTGTTGGATTGTCGCAACATATACCGATGACTCAATATGCAAACCTACATATTAGCACCGTGTTCGGCATTGGTTCGAACAATGTACCGCCACACGAAATGACCGTACTTGGTGGTCATAGTAGTGTTCGAGGCTATATGTATGGTGAGCTTGGACGAACACAATCGTGGCGAACATCACGTTTGGAACTACAAATACCTCTCGCTCACTCTGGAAAAGTTATGGAAGTGACCGAAAGTAGTGCGCCGGTACGAGCTCCGGCTGCTCCTGGAGAAAAGCGGGGAAAGACTATTAAGCCCGGTTCCCCTGCGTTAGGGCCCCGATTAACTACAAAGCCTGGTGCGGCAATTTTCGACCGCCTTCCTAATTTAACTGCTTATGTGTTTGGCGACGCTGCTACCTGCGGGGCATTTGACAGCTCCATTTCCGGCAGCAGTATTGGCGTTGGTGTGCGAGTAGCGGGGCTGGTTAATGTGGAACTTGCTCGTGCGACGCATGGGCGAGAACCTAGATTGTCAGTCTCATTAGTCGACCACCGCATTCACTCTTAAAAACTCGATTTGATTTGTTTTATCAGGTCTGGTACGCGCTGCTCGTGTAAAAATAAAGCTTCCCACATTGTCAAATGTACTGTACACATTACAATACCAGAAGTGCAAATGTTCCAAGTTTAAGTCAATGCCAAGCTACGATGAAGCCGAGACTAGCTTTATATTACATATCCGTAAGTCCTCTAAACTTCTGCATTAGGAACACCATTTGGCTGCGCCCTGGTTATGTCAGTAGCTGCGCTCGATGTCGCATCAGTCGGAGTTGGCGCCATGATACTGTTCGGTGTAATATCCTCAATCTGCACAGGGTCCTCAGCAACTACAGCTTTCGGATGAATCATTTGCTGAAAACGGGGTTGTTTCAGCTTAAGAATCGAGAATGCAGCTAAGTAATTGAAAGCAACAATACGCGCGAGTCTTTGAGTCGACTGCGCTACAGTGGAATCTCCCCACGTCATTCTCTCCAACACCTGCTGCCCTTCGGTGATGTCACCTGGATTCTCCGCGATAAGCTTGAGTCCGCGAAGCTCATTCACGCATAGCGCTTCAAAAGTGTGCTTGATAATGGAAACTTTAGGAAGCCAAGCAGCCCATTTCGGTACATTTCCTTGCGTTATGTACAAGCCGCCAAACACGATTTGTAGTACAAATGTCGCCGGTCCGAGTGCAACTGCGACATCAGTATTCGGAACTGCTGCACCAATAACTAAACCGTAGCTTGCCGCTGCAAACGATTCTAGTGTGACTATTCCCGCAAACTTGGAAATTCTGCCAATTCCACCGGATAGACCGGCCATCGGATACACAAAGGAACTGAACACGAGCGGAAACGCAGCAGCGATAGGAAGCTCAGCGCATAGCTTCGACGTGAAGTACGGAAAAACACCATAAGCACCTTCCACACGCTCACGATTGACGAGCGTTGCCTCCTTAGGGAACACATTCAACGTCTTCACTAATGCTGACATCGCAGTGTTAATCGTACAAACTTGCAATAAGCCAAGTCGATCTTGTACTGCCGACTGAGTGTATCCCATCTTCCAGAAGATAGAACCGAACAGCAACGAGCTCATAAACGAACTCATGAAACGAGAAACATTCGTCTTCTTATCTCGTTTTGCCTGCCTGAACGCCCGAAGTAAAAGTGCGCTGAATTGTGCAAACAGTCCTTTCGAAGGAGTTGCCACGGTTCGCGAGATGGTGCCTTCACGTGGTTTGTTAATAATAGGACTTCGATTTTGTGTACTAGAGAATCCAGTAACAAGTTTTGCGATGCGATCGATACATTTAGAGGCCACTGCATCAGATGTATTGTCTACTGAGATAATGTCAAGGTAGTATTCTGCGGGATTGCAGCTCGGTGGCACAGTATGACCGTAAGTGGCAAAATGACTAGGTGCTTTTTCACGGGGACCCTCGTAAACGACAGCACCAGCAGATAAAAGAACGATGTCATCAATAGTTTCGAACACTGCCGAGCTTGGCTGATGTATCGAAATGATAATTGTATGTCCTGCATTGGCGAGTTTCTTCAAAGACTGCATAACACGAAGAGCCTGAAACGCATCAAGCCCAGATGTAGGCTCATCGCATAAAATCAGTTTTGGAGTAGAAATAAGTTCACAACCGAGAGATAATCGCTTCCGTTCACCGCCAGAAATCCCAGAACCACTACCAGGGATGCCAACCCGTGTGGACTGTGTGGTGTTTAGAGAGAGTCGACGCAACAACTGGTTAACAAATTCCTTTCGATCGATATTATCAGGAAGTCTCATCTGAGCTGCAAATTGTAGAGTTTCTTCCACGGATAACTCACTGAAAAACAAATCTTCTTGAGTAACATAAGCTAACTCAGGTAAAACTGCTTTCCAGTTACATAAAACTTCACCCGACAGCGACAGTCCTTTAGAAGCCGGAATACGAAATGCGAGTGCGTTGAGAAGAGTTGTTTTTCCAGCGCCGGACGGTCCAAGAATTGCGAGAATACGCCCGGGATGTGCTTCACCAGCAACGTCGACCAAAATACGCTTTGGGGGTCCATTTCCTTTCGGATCTGCGCGAGTACAGTTTATAGTGCGCCACGTCAACGTCACACTATCAGAAGATGGAGCGGTATTCGATGTGGATGCCAATGAAGCTTCATCATCGTGAGCACAGTTACGACGAAGCAAGGCCTTTGTCAACGAAATTCCAGTAGATGCAACTGCAAGTGGAACCTTCGCTCCTGGTACTACCACTGCAGCAGCTAATGCGCCTACAAACTCCATATCGCCTGATCAATGGTCTTGACGTTGTCGAGACCACAGTTTACCTGAAGAAAGCTGAGTGGGGAGATCCTGTAGGGAGAGATTGAATGCCATGTGTACACGTGCCAAAGTCAAGTATGCTTACAGATGGAAGCGGACCTAGACGTGCATCTGGTTAACCTCGTTTTCATTGTCGATCGGCGAAGATGGCATCCATGATTCTATTCTGCGCGAGCCCATTTTCATCACCATGGATAATTACAAGATCGGGAAGAAGAAAAAATCCTGCTTCCATGTGTGCGAGGCATGGAAGTAATGGAGAAGTGACGGTTTTGGACTACGGTGCTGGCAATGTTCGTTCGCTGCAAAACGCTATTGAATCATTGGGATTTAACATCCACTGGGTGAACGATGCCTCCGATATCAGGAATGCGTCAAAACTAATATTTCCAGGTGTTGGTTCCTTTGGCGCCGCAATGCATAATTTAAATGACCGCGGTTATGTCGACGCACTAACCGATTACTTGAAAGCTGATAGACCTTTCCTTGGAATATGTTTAGGACTACACACTCTTTTCGAAGGTAGTGAGGAATCACCTGGTGTCCCGGGTCTCGGCATATTACCTGGTACAGTTGGCCGTTTTCGCGTTGCTTCTCATCTGAAGGTGCCTCATATAGGATGGAATTTGGCATCTCCCACTCGTGATTCAATACTACTCGCCGGAGTGGAGAATAAGCGTTACTATTTCGTCCATTCGTTTCGATTACGTGCTGATGATGTTGAACGCGAATCAAAGGGGTCTGTGCTCGCCACAACGCTACACGGCGAAGAATATGTTGCAGTGCTACAACGCGGCCACCTTTGCGCTACTCAGTTTCATCCAGAAAAGTCTGGTTCTGCTGGATTACGACTGCTAGATAATTTTCTGCGAGCTGAAGATTTAGCTGGCACGCCATCTACTACAACTGCGTTTTCTCGTGTACCTACTACTATAGGAGATAATGGCAAGATTGGATTAGCAAAGCGAGTGGTGGCTTGTTTAGATGTAAGGGAGAATGATGCAGGCGATTTAGTTGTGACGAAGGGCGACCAATATGATGTGCGTGATAAGGAGGGAGGCCACGTCCGCAATCTGGGTAAACCAGTCGAGCTTGCTGAAAGGTACTATAATGAAGGGGCGGATGAAGTCTGTTTTCTGAACATCACAAGCTTTCGTGGTGAACCCGTCAGTGAAGCACCTATGTTAGAAGTCCTGCGGCGTGTATCGCGACGCGTTTTTGTGCCACTTTGTATTGGTGGCGGGATTCGTGATTACATTGATAAGGAAGGTGTCCATCATTCAGCGCTCGACGTCGCTGCGACATATTTCCGTGCAGGGGCGGACAAAGTGTCTTTGGGTTCAGATGCAGTGTACGCAGCAGAACGATATTATGCAAGCGGAATGGACGGGGCATCATCAATTGAAACAATATCACATGTGTACGGTGCTCAAGCAGTGGTAGTATCAATCGACCCTAGACGTGTCTATCTCACAGATGGTGAATCGACTAGGCACAATGTTCTGCATTCGAGTGATGGGAAGAAGCGATTCTGGTATCAATGTACGGTAAAAGGAGGTAGAGAGGGACGTGATATTGATGCAGTGGAATTGGCAGTGGCAGCACAGAAATTGGGGGCAGGTGAAATCTTACTAAATTGTATGGATGAAGATGGACAGAAGAACGGATACGATCATGAACTTATCAGGATGGTGAGAAGTGCGGTAAGTATCCCAGTAATTGCATCATCAGGCGCAGGCAAAGCGAGTCATTTCACAGATTGCTTTGATGTGACGGAGGTTGAGGCAGCACTTGCTGCGGGTATATTTCACAGAGGCACAGTCACAATCAATGAAGTGAAACAGCACATGTTTTCGCATGGAACACCAGTGAGACGATAGTCATGTTGAATGAAGAGTATGGTGCAAAAGTAAATTTACGCTACGTTTCTTCTAATAATTTCCGTACTTCAGTGATCTAAGTGCTCGTAACATGTTCCTGGCCAATACGTAAGTGTTTAGTGAATAACTGCGCTCATCCGATATTCAACGCAAGATATTAAGAGAGAGAGATTCACTTGCTGTAGAGTTCAACCCACAAAAAATTCTGATCCAGCTTTGTGGTGTTTGGATTTCGTTGATTCTAGTTGTCGTGATCGTAGAACTACACTGCAGTACCGTACCAATTCCATTTGATTTTTCGGGTTTACGACCTCTCCAAAACAACTTACAATTCTGAACAAGTGGAATTCATTTCTGTTAAATAAAAATGTGGATGAAGAAACTAAGCAAATAATGCACCGCATGCAAAATGGTATGGGCGAGATCATCTCAAGCGGAAAAGTCAGGCCATATAGTCGTTGCATTTCTTATCCTATTGGGTAACATTCTGTGTAGAACATTCCTCGCGCCTGTAACAGAAGTATATGTAGCTATCATTTATTCGACGAAGTATTGAGTACTATGAAAGTCCGCGCTTCTCACTGTTTTAACACCTACGAGCAGCGCACCGAATATACTTACACAGCACCAACAAACCTTAGCTGTTCACTGAATCAGAGCCATATCTAAATCTTTATCGTATTTCAGGTGGTACTGGCCCCTCCCCCTTATGGATAGGGCACTGGCCCCGTGCCTTAAAGTAATCGAAATTCAAGTTGCGTAGAAAGTCGAACATTCCGTATTTTATTTAAGCTCTTCCGAGTGGATGATATCTGATTGTTAATTATGTATCGAGGAAACAGTTCAATTCAACATTATTCAGTAAAGTAAGGAGACTTTAATTTCCAAAACACATCCCGACAATGCGTCCACCGAAATTTACAGACCCCTATGAGAAATTCAACCTTCGTCAAGTACGGTACCCTCCCAAAAGAGTAGAACGTCCTCGTTTCATGAAGTAATCTTGCCGACGAAATCCTACCAAAAAATTAGAGATTTCAAGGTTTTGGTCGCTAAAGCTGAATAAAGAGGTCGAACAAAAACAGGCTCCCGCACTCCCAGCACGATTGTCTCAACTGCTATCAACCGTAGGCTGGTAATGTGTCCATATTGCATAGAATACATCGATAAAGCTCGATGGTTACGAAGCGTTGCTCCCTCATTCGAGTTAATGCTGCGTGAAACTGGGTTGTTCTGTTATTTTGGGAGGGTACCTGTACCATCAACCCCCACTGCTGGTTCAACCGCGATGGAATAAAGACTTACCATATTTCCTTTATTTATGCTTAACTACTAACAGTAAAAAAGAAAATACTAAATACAACCGTTTCGAGTCTCCCTGATTTCATAACGGAAATACGATTGCAAACTATTCGAAAGTTACTATGTGAAAATAGACAACGGCGGGTATGATGGCGGAACATTTTATTTGATCACTACTAAGTCAACGTAATGACGGGGCCAGTACCACATGAAATACGGTAGTACTGTAACACAATCGGACTTGACTGCGCCATTGTGCTGTCGGTAGCTAGGCTAATTATATTACTCTTGTGATGCAATGCATTGTAATCTATTCGGTAACAATACCAAACAGTATCAATAAATCTTATCTATTGTAACTTGTCATCTTATTCATAAATACCTTGGATCGTTTACTGTTAAACCGATCTCTAATACAATATTTCTCTGTAAAGGCCGAGACGCATTGTAGATGCGCCACCACTGGCGAAGGATTGATTATCACCAAGTTCTGCCAAGTGTCAGATCCTATACGGCGGTTACAGTTTTCATACTTTCTGTAGAACTAGCTCATTCCTTCGCCAAGATTGTTCTAACTAGAACTCGGAAGAATACTGTACTTTCCGCAGTGAATACTAGATTGGGTTGCTCAGCAAGAAGGTTTTCAAAACTTTAGCAACTTCAATACGAGCGGAATGGGCAAACAATGAATGACTCAATGGAGTCTAGCGAAACTTTCTGTTTGAGAACAATTTCTGTTTCTCATGTACGATATGGGTACTACTTAGTACAGTATAGTGAACTGAACAATTTGTATGGTATGATGCATAAATTAACTTTGTTAAAGTTAGTTCTGGTTCTGAAGTGTTCAAAATATGTGGTTCACCATTGATGTATTTTAATGCAATACTGTAAGCGACTTGCTGTGATGGAATTACAGTACTTTTTGTAGGGAGACAACGTTTACCACTTCAGGCGGACACTGTATCACTTTGAGTACAGTACCGGTACAGTACCCAGTAATCCCCTAAATAGGTGAGCAACGAATCAGTAATTCAGTGACACTAAGGTGAGCAGATGGTTTCGTAAACTCACCCGACACATATTAAAAGTACAGTACTCATGGCGCTGTACACTATGAACGACAATTCCGCGCCTATGTGGAATCATCTGCAAAACAGATGGGAATCTGTGCCTATGGCTGAGGTTTTGCGCCGTTTCCAAGCTTCTGTTGATGTGCGAGACCGAAAATATCGACTGCAAACTTATTCTCGATGTTTTGTGGGTTCGCACGCTGTGAGTGCATTGACTGCTGGTGGTGTAGCCGTTTCACGAGATGATGCACTTCGTATAGGTGAGCTCCTCCTTGATACTGGCCAAATTGAACATTGCCTACGTGAACATACGTTCAAAGATGAATTTCTGTTTTATCGATTCGTGGATGACCCTGCACGTGGACTAGATTATTCACGCGACAAAAGCTTGACATGGGCGTCTTATCTTAAATTTGAATATCTCAACACTCTTCAAATCGCTCAAGTTGTCGACATTCATCTTCTTCCTGATTCCGTGTTACATATTGCTTTGTCGTATTGGCCTATGGATACTCACAATGTGCGATTACTTGACAATGTTCATCCTCCGAGATGGATTGACCCCAAAAATGATCGCCCTTATCATATGGTAGTTGTGGGAGCTGGTCCTGCTGGTATCGAAGCCGCAACCTCTGCTGCTGCGTTGGGTGCCAGAGTGGCTCTCATTGAATCTAACATTTTGGGAGGAAATAATGTAACCGGTTGTATTCCAACCAAAACATTGTTGCGCAAGTCTAATCTTGTTTGCGAAATGCGAAAACAACATCATTTCCACGATTGCGGTGTACAGTTTAGTGATGCTGTCAAGTTGGATTTTTCCAAGTTAATGGAAAGAGTTCGTGAAAGTCGCTCCTATGTTGCATCGCGAAGAGCATCAGTTTGGAGTTTGCGAAAGTTGGGTGTGGATATGTTTTTTGGACATGCGAAATTCTTATCGGATAAGAACATTCTTGTTGGTGGTCAGTCGTTGGAATACAAACGAGCTATAGTTTCTACAGGAGCCTACTGCTCGTTACCTCCCATTCCTGGACTTCGTGAACTGTTCGGTAAACAAGATCCAAGCCGAAACCTGCACGATTTTGGACAGAGTCCTAGTATGGTGATAACGAGCGATAACTTATTTAACATGACCTCACTGCCCGAAAGGATTTGTATCCTAGGTGTAGGTGTCATTGCGATAGAGATTGCACAATCGTTTGTGCGATTGGGATCTCAAGTGATTATGTTTGGACGGGCTGATTCCTTACTACCAGACGGGGAACAAGATCTTGTCAGTAAAATCGTTCGTCAATGCAAGTTGGATGGAATTCAATTTCGATTGAATGTGATCAAATATGAAGGCGTGAAACTTACGGGAAGAGTAGGTGACGCTGGGCACAGAGAAATGTTGATGCAAACGCTAGAGCCGCAAGGGAAAATCATGTATAAGTTTGATTGCATCATAGTCGCGTCGCGTCGAAGACCAAATGTGAGCGGATTAAATTTGGACGCTGCCGGTGTCGATTACGATACGCATGGCGGTATCGAAGTAAGCGACGCATTGCAGACTAGCAATCACCGAATATTCAGCGCAGGCGATTGCTGTTCTATGTACAGAATGGTTCACGCAGCGGCTGCCATGGGTCGTTTGGCAGTACGCAATTCACTCTTGTTACGTCGTGAACGGTTATCGGAGTTGATTCTACCGTCAGTAGTGTACACTACTCCAGAATTTGCTCGGGTGGGATTAACAACATGGCGTTTGCAAGAGGAAGGGCATCCATTTGATATTGTGGAATATGCTTTCGAGAACAGTCCATGGGCTTTATCTCTAGGTATTTCATGTGGTGTTTTACGGTTGTTTGTACAACCGTCTAGCGGTATATTACTTGGCGGTGTTGCGTTGGGTAAGGGCGCTGCAACTATCGCATCATTATTGGCACAAGCATTACACTCGCGCCTTCGACTTGAGGGATTGACCAAAATTCTTTTCCCATACTCTACAATATCGGAATCATTAAGAACGGCTGCGGTGGAAAGTGTACAATGTAGAGAACTGGTAAAGGCCAAGAAGTTCAGAAGTGGAAGAAGACAATCTGTGAGTTTGTCGGGCAGAAGTCGATCCAGTTCGAATTGGAAATGACACATTGACAAATTATCTCAAATGTGACGAAAAGTGTTCACTGTTTGATTCTAGATGAAGTCAAATAGGAAAGGGGACTGCAGCAGAAATGACTGAACACTACAAATAGTTAAACAAGCCGAAGAAATGGTTTGATCCAAATCTGTACCATAACGCTTCGATTTTTACCGTATCTTTTCTTTATGTGAGTGAAGTACAGTAGAAAACTTGTACTAACGTAGGTTTATATTTTCGAATAACAAAATTAACCTTGCTCGGTCTTCAATCTCTTGTCTTTCAAAGTTTTTCTTCTATTCGAAACCAGCCTTCTAATTGTGAAAGTATCTTGACAACCACTGCAATCGTTTCATTTCGCTACAATTCCATTTTCTCACACAAACAATGGTGTTGATTATCGAATTGCCAACTACTGTACTGTACTGTACTGTACTGTACTTTCTCACTGTTTGCCCAAAATATCGACTCTGGGTAAACTCTTAACTTGAGTTACTATTTAGAAGAACTGCTTGTTTGTACACGTACTGTAGTAGAGACATTTAACATATAATTGTTCTTTACCTCATTACAGTACATGTATTCAAGGGAACATTGTTTTTGTTTTTGTTTTGAACTTCGGTATCAATACTACATCTGATACTGAGTTTACGTGTGATAATCCGTCAGAACGGTTACCATCTCCTGAAGAGATGCGTGAGGACGAACAAGAGGAACAATGGTATGTAACGCCGTCTGATCTTCCCTCCGCGCTTGATAGTCCAAGGTTTAAAGACTTCGAATTATCGCTCCCTGATACTACTGTAGAGCCATCACACGACTCTGAACGTCTCCGAAAAACCCAGAAAGATGCTGCAGAACAACTTCAGCAACAACAAAAATTGGAGGAAGAAACACGCCAATCAATGAACCTCATGGGATTAGGAACAATATTCGTCATAGGAGCGGTCTCTGCAAATGTGTTCATGTTTCAACGTTCTCGATGGGCCGTGGGTAAAGAGATACATCGTGCATGGCAAAGAAGACAAGCGTACAATAATACTCGTCGCCAATATGCATCATCCTCAAGCGCTACCGCTAATGGAAGGGGGTCTGGATTTGCTGACGCGGCTAGAGAAGCTGCGGCGAAGGCTGCGCAAGCTGCCGCCCGCGCTGCTGCGAAACGTGCATATCAAGCTGCTGCCGAGGCAGCTGCTAGAGCTGCTCGTCAACAACGCCCGCGCCACAATCCGAAATCTGAAGCACGTTGGGAAGCTTGGGGTAGTACTGGACCATCGAGTAGCACTTGGCATCGGTCTGGGCGAGTAGCATTTGACGCATCGGATATTGATGAATTGTTGCGGGCGATGCGTGGGGAAAGTAAACGCGGAAGTCGTAGTGCGTATAGAGGACAATCCTCCCCCAACGTTGACGAACTGTTGGATGAACTGTTTAGGTCAATGAGTAGTGGTTCAGGCAGTTCACGTTCTCGTACTTCTTCAGGAAACTCGTTCAACATGGATCAAATGTTTGAAGAAATGATGCGAGCTGCTCGACAATCATCTGAAAAAGGAGCACAAGCTGGACAAGACGAGCGAATATGGGAAGAGTTTATGGGAAGGAGTGGAGGAAATCCGTTCAATACACAAAATCCATTTGGCGATAATCAAGGAGTGTACACACGCGGAGATTTTGGGAAATCGAGACACTACCGCACACTAGGTCTAGAACCGGGCGCTGATATGGAAGCAGTGAAACGAGCATATCGACAATTAGTAATGAAGTGGCATCCAGACCGATATCAAGGTGCAGATAAGGAAGGTGCAGCGCAGAGGTTTCGGGAAATAACGCAAGCGTACGAAGCACTTACGAAAAATGGTTAAATGGATTAGAGTTCTTAGTTATTCGTATGAGGCTGGCATGAGCGAAGTATAGTTCGAAGCGCTGAGCGGTTCAAGATCGGTGGCATTTTCAATTCGTTCTTGACGGCGTCGAACAAGGTAGATCCCACCTCCGATACCAACCGCGAAAATGAATAGTAACGATGTTGTCGACCAACCTCTTCGTGTGTGATGCATATCGTATTTGAATCGATAATGGGTGTCCGTATAGGCGGCGTGCGCAACTTGACGGGTTGGCATTGGAGACCTCGTTGGAAATGGTGTCAACGATGGTGGGGGTGGGGGTGAACCTTCGGGAGGCTCAGCGGATGCGATTGGTGTGGGGGAATGGGTAATGTTCACACCACCTATCAACGTTAACCAAGTCGTACCCGACTTATGCCCATGTCCATGAGCAATATTGAGGATGCACGCTAATAGCAGACACAGGAATGTCCCAGTGGCTTGTGCCGTTTTCATCTGGAGTAGAGTACAGAGGGCGATAGTGGGTGTTGGGTTGCTGCCAGAATTGCCATAAAATCGAAATGTTCATCCTCAGCGTGCGCCACGTTAGCAATGAAAGTAGTTTGTCATTTACGAGTACGCTTAATTTGGTACAGTACCTTTTGAAATCAATTCCTCAAATTTGGTATCGTACGATACTACTCCATGCACTGATGAGTGTCTTAACGCTTATCACAGCACAAAATGAGTGTTCCTTGTATGTGACTTGGCCGTTTTTCTGGCTTGAACTACCGAAATAGTACGGTACACTTAATGGTTGTAGGTGGAACGCTGGCTAAAGCGTCTGAAAGAGGGAGTTTTGCGTCTTGCTTCTTCTCTGTTATCGCGGTCGTCGTTATGTGCTTTGCCAAACGCATTTTGACTAAACGTCTTCCATAACTGAACAGGATTGTTCTTGTGAATCTCTCTGTCTTGTTGCACAGTTTTAGCTTGAGCCTCTTCGATAATCTGTCTGTCGATTCGCTTACAAATCTGTTTGAATTGAAGATAACTGATCAAACCCTCATTACTAGTATCTGCTATTGATGTCATTGCCAATGCCTCTTCTGAATTGATGCTCATACCCATAGAAGTCAAGGATTCTTCTAATTCTTCAGCTGTGATTTCACCACTGTCATCACAATCCATAGCTCGAAATATTTCCTTCGTTCGCACATCAATATGGCCCGTGTTAATGTGGGTCACGAACATACGCGTGAATTGCTTGAAATCGATATTCAACTCCCACAAATTTTCAAATCCATCTGAGGTATCGATACCGACCATTTCAGCGAGTTCTTTCGCAGTTGGTGGTTGCTCCTTCTTTGGCATCATTAACTGTACAACTTCTGCAAGTCTTCGTAATTTGATTGTGGGCTTGTTGTCGGTTTGGAAGGCACAAAACGCAATGCGAAGATCAATTACTGCTTGCGCGATACGATCTTGTGGAACATCTTGATTCCCATTTTCCTCTAGCCCTGCAGTTATCTGTTTCGTCGTCATCGACACCGAAACACTCCGTCCTAAGTTGCGACGTGATGTCATGATCGTTTCAATTTATTGACCTGCCACTATATATTCATTTGTCTTTTTCATTACTTAGATGGTGTTGAATTTTCAAGTAGTTACCTGGTTCAATTTCAAAACGTGGCCAGATAAGGCTACCTTCAGGGCACTATGAAATCGAAAAGTTACATGAAATGAATTTCATGTCCATTTATCGATTACAGTAGTTGCGAGAAAAGTGAATGCTTATGTATTGGAAGAAGAATAGACGAGTGGATTGTATAGGTCTAAAATAGTTTGAGTTGAAATTTACTGTTAAAGAAAACTCTTTATAACCGCACCAGATAACTCTGTTTTCGAATGTCTTCCGGAACCTGTACTGTACTGTACTATAGTTGGAACGGTATCAATTCTCAAAGAACATTAAACGGAATTCAGCATCCAACAAGTTAATGTGCATATTCAGGTGCTTTAGTGCAAAATGAATTGCAATGTTGCTGCAGTTACAGGCAAATCGAATCAGACACAACTTAGATAAAATGTGAAATGAACAATGAGTTAAATTTATAGTTTACAGGGCTTGATTTCCCAAGTATAATAAAATTGCCAAGGTAGAGCCGCCCAAACGAGCGAACGTCCCTATCGATGAAGTTGAATCTACCTTAGCTCATTTACTGCATTCTCTCCAATACAGTGTACTGTAGTACCGCACAGTACGCAGTGCTGTACGGCCATTTTAAATTAAATTTACAGTGAGGTGGTACGTGTGGAAACCATGCATACATCGTATCCCTACACAGAGCGACCGGGCCTGGTTTAAGTGTAACGCAATTCTTCAGTAACGCCACATTCATGCTTTACTTCTAACCTGTGTCTAATTCCTACGTCCTGGCTCCCCAAAAAGTCGAAGATATGTCGTTCGTTCAACGAGCACTAAGTGTGCTGCATCCGAAAGCTTGGAACACACGGCGAGATCCATTTGTACGACGCGTTGCAGCGTATCTGGGTGTTGTATTTATTGCATATCTAATATGGCCACATTCGGAAGATGTGTCACACAAGGTGTTCGGGAAGAACATGTATCCACCGGTGAAAGAAGGATACAAAAGTGTTGACCTCAACAAAATTCTCATGACTGCGAGCGAGTTGAAAAAAGTCTTATCTTATCTCAAACGTGATGTGCGCACTTACCTGGAATGGGGTTCAGGAGGAAGCACTCTGAATTTTCCACAATATGTTAGCAAGCGTGTAGTATCAATCGAGCATGACAAAGAGTGGTGTGAGAAAATGCAACATGATGTGAAGGACACAGCAAAGGTGAAAATCGAGGTGCACTGTGTGCCAGTTCCTCGCGGAACAATGGGTTGGGGCCGTAAAAGCCCATTCGAGGAAGGGGATTATCGAGTTTTTCGCAAGTATATTGATGAAATCGATAATTTGAAACAGGCAACATGGGATTTCATTCTCATCGATGGACGTGCTCGTGTCGATGCGGCTATCAAAGCTTTGAGTTATGTGCGAAATGATAGCATTGTGGTTCTACATGATTCTTGGCGAATGAGGTGGAAATATGGTGAGGTTTATGACTACTACGATGTTATTGACGAAACTCTTGGCGTCTGGAATCAAGGGGTTGCTATTATGAAACGAAAACCTTCCTTTGCTCATTTGCAGGGAAGAAAAGACCGTACTCAAGCTATTTTGTCACGCAAATACAATTTGTAACTCTGTTTCCGATTTTTCCGTAACTACCTGCCGGTACCTACCTATGGCCCGATCGTAAAACAAAATCACTTCAATCTCACTAGCATTTTAGCTATTGTACCGACCAATCAATCTGAACTTAAACACTCTTTTGGTTTCCACGAAGGTTTTACTGTACTGTACGTCTAGTTGGTAATCGATATGGGGGATGATGACGATAACATGTCATCAATGTGCAGCTGCTGCTGATGCTCATCTTCAAGCGACTGCAGAACTGCTTCAGCAAACAACATATCCTCCGGTGTGGTGATTTTGATATTGTCGTACTTTCCTTTTGTCAGGAACACTGGCAATTTCAACAATTCCACCAGTGACACATCATCTGTGACTGGTGCATCATCGCTCGCCGCCGCCACCGCCAAACCTGAGCGCAGTGTAGCAGCATCGATTACTTGCGGGGTTTGCATTTCCCATAATTTCGACCGATCTAGTGTCTCCTCCACAAATTGTCCATCTCTGCTAGTTTTTATCGTTGCTTTGCATGGTACACCCAGTACTGCAGCACCATGACGCCAAGCATCACTTATTACCCGCCGAACATCTTCACGACGTACAAGTGGTCTGGCTGCATCATGGACACAGAACAGCGTTGCCTCTTTCTGCGATGCCGCAACACCGGACGCAACGCTGTCGACTCGCTCTTCGCCGGGTTCCGCAAACATAGCACCAGCAGCCGCACACACAAGACCTGCTGCTGTGTCTCTTAGGGACGGAGCTAAGACAACTACGATTTCACTCACTTCCGGTAACTGTGACAGTGCCTTTAAGGAACGCTCTAGTATTGTCATCCCTCCAAGTTCCAGCATTTGCTTCGGAACTGTACTGCCCATTCGTTTGCCGACACCCCCGGCTAGTAATATTACGCACACATCATGCGGTTCGCCACTTCGAATTATTTGGTTTTGTTTTCTAACTGAGCTCGTGCTCTTGGTTTGTGAGCATGTCGCAAATCTTCTTTGAGATGGTGCACATCGTGATCGTCGCAACGGCGATTTAGTGTTGAAAACGTCACTCACCCTATTAGTACCTATCAAGGCACTACACATGAAGCCAGCGGAATTCATTGGACACGACGATCAAGAACACTCGGATCGATGAGCAACTCAAATTGTTCGACCAGTATGTAGGCTATATGGTACTGTAGGTACCAGGACAGTATAGAGTGTCACTCTCTGACACAGTGACTTAAAGTGAAGCAGGAACTAAAGAGAAACATCCCGATAACACGTGTGAACCCTACAAGATCACCGAATAGTGCAAAGTAAGGTATTCCAAAGAGCATAGTTCCATTTGTCGCGACGTGGTTTGTAGTTCACTTGGCCAGTGTCGTACTCTATGCTTTGTAATTAAGTGCTCTGTTTACGATGGTGAGAGTTGCAACAGTGACTTAATGTGAAACAGGACAATTCACGGAGAGGACTTTAAGTGAGGACTCCCTGTATCGTGATTTCAGGCAAGTGTCTTACAGAGGTTTGTGTTTAATGCGATGAATAGAACGAAAATTTTCCCACTGTGGTTGTTTTTGGTCATTTTTGGTCATTTTCACCTGATATGGCTCGGCCGTCGACCGTAATGCGCCGATATTTCGCGACATCCACGAAGGCGTGGCGGGCAGAACGCTCGAGAGATCATTATGCGAATAATTGTGTTCGGAGTCGAGCAGAATTCAAGCTGAGTGAGTTGCAGGATAAGTTTGGTATTCTGAGACGGGGCCAAAATGTGGTGGATTTGGGTGCAGCACCAGGCGGATTCTCACTGGTTGCTGCGCGTGTTATTCGTTTGCGTGAGCGTCATCCCACACTATCTTCGTGGAACTTTCCTGTGCGACCAGGAGATACTATTGGGGAACTACAAATTACTCGGTCGTTTGGCGGCCATCAGAGACGGCGTGGCTACGGACGGGTATGTAAAGAAACTTATCGGAACATGTCCTGAAAGTTGGTTCTAACATAAACTTGCAGCTTGTTTGTGTGGATATGAATGAAATGGATGAGATAGAGGGGGATGCGCGTTTTGTACGAGGTGATGTGCGTGATGAAGCTACACATGCAGCGATGGTGCGTGCTCTCAATTGCGAGGAAGCTGATGTAATATTATCGGATATGGCACCACGCACAGCTACGGACGTTGAAACATCACACTTTCGCAGTATAGAGTTAGCTCGAGCGGCATTAACGGCAGCGGATGCTGTCTTACGGAGTGGAGGTGCGATGGTGGTGAAATTATTCGCAGGCACGGAAGAAGCACAGTTTCGAGAAGAGATGCGCGATAGATTTGTCAAAGTGCGTGCCTACAAACCGAAAGCAAGCAAGAAGCGATCAGTGGAACATTATCTCATTGGTGACGGTTTTGTACCACTGGAGTTACGCTCCAAAGATGAAGTTCATGGTGGTGATGATGATGGTGACACTTATGGTAGCTGCAATGTATCAGTAGGGTTGGCACAGGTCGTACTAGCACGTGACGGAATTAACCGATGAGTACTGTACTGTACCTGAACTGTCGGGGGCCTCTGTCCAAGACCACGGTTGACACATGAACTTACTGTTAACCCGGACCAGAACCTCTAGGACCTACCGGACCTACGTGGGGGGGGAGGGGGGGACTTGCACCATGTAATGTTCTGTCTTGGAATACAGTGACCGAAATGAAAATAGGCCACTTTCTAAAACTCGCGAAAACGAACGTTAGAAAGTATTTCTCTAAAATTCAGCTGTCATAGGGTTATTTACCGGTAATGCAGCAGTGATAGCAACGTTTTTTCGCGAGTCTAGTTCATACAAACAGGTAAGTGCACTATTTTCAAACAGGACATTTATTTCATGTGAAATAATATAGGCCATAGAGTTTCTTTTGGGGGCTAACCGCGCCATGCAGACATCAGTCATGTTCAAGCAAGTAGTTCTACGTTGATCTGAATAGATTTTTGGGTTGAGTATGTATTGGGAGCTACCGTACTTCGTGTGACATGTAGATGGAACAGAACAGGAGCGACGTCAAAACAATGTTCGCCAATTAGCTGGAAGGACTGAATCAAAGTTCTACTACATCCAATACATATCTATTTTCAGCCATGTAATCAAAAAGCAAAAGATACGTATACAAGAATGAACAACCCAATTTGATCAGTTTCGATGAGTCTTAAAACCAATCAGTACAATGAACTAGCGCAAAAGAAGTTTGGCATAAAGAGTTAGGAAGTGTAGATCAGTTCTAACTTATAATGGGTGAAGAGTCTTTCATGTTTTAGCTTTAATTCATTCAAGAAAGAGGACGCGGTATTTCCAGAAGAGTTTTATACCAAATTGGTCAAAAACAACGATAAAAAATTGAACATGAATTTATGTCTCGCAATTCTATAAATGCACTTCTTTCGCGACTAACTGAAGCCTCATAGATCTTGCGAACTCTTCGACTCTTGATGCCGAACGTCCGTTTGCACTAGTTCATTGCACCAATTGGCTTTAAGACTCATCGAAACTAATCGAAGTGAGTTGTTCATTATTATCTACAGATCGTTTACTTTTGATTTTATGGCTGAAAATAGATAAGTATTGGATATAGTAGAACTTTGATTCAGTCCTTCCAGCTAATTGGCGAACATTGTTTTGACGTCGCTCCTGTTCTGTTCCATCTACATGTCACACAAAGTACGGTAGCTCCCAGTACATATTCAACGCAAATTGGATTCAAATCAATTTAGAACTACTAGCTTGAACATGATTGACCTCTGCATGAGTGGTGATACAGCAGTAGTGCGCGATACGTCTGCGCAAGTAGCTAACTGGTCTATTTTATTTCGCACGAAATAATTGTTCTATTTGAAAATTGGGCACAAACCTGTCTGTACGAACTAGACTCGCGAAAAGAACATTACCATCACGACAGCATTATAGGTTGATAGCCCTATGAAACTTGCTGTTCTAACCAAATACTTTCTAACGTTCGTATTCGCGAGTTCTAAAAAGTGCCCTATTTTAATTTCTGTCACTGTAAGTCTACGTTGCGACTTTTCGTCTCTTACATACTCCACTTAATTCTAGAGGATTGTTTAAGACAAAAATCAAATAAGATGGGAAACCTGAAAGTAATAATTTGGAGTTCATTTCGCACTCGCGCATTGCTCGCAACATAAATATCAATCTTATCTTCAGCTACTGGTTCGCGGGAACGGTTCGGGAACTGACTACAATGACTATCCAGTATCCAGCCTATTATCAAACAATAAGGAAAACGTTGAACAAAGATGTCAGTCTAACACCAACTGTAAATGTCTGAAATACGAAGTGCCTTGGCAGGATTCACTTTGGATAATATTTACAACGAAAATGAATCTGGACAGTTGAATCATATGGGACCGAACCGCACGGATCTCGGCAGAAATGAATCATGGATTAACGTTCATAGAAATGCAAGGAAAGCTTGAGCGTAATTATGTGGGTGGATTACATATGCTATGTTTTCTGTAAGCAGGATCTTCAGTTTTTTGTATGCTTTCGAAATAACAATTAAATTGAAGATTCTTCATTGTACCAGAAATCCGGGTTGATGGATGCATCGGGATTTGAGGATTGATCGCATTGGTGGTATTCGGAAGTTTAAAAGAAAACTGATGACCCACTGTTGTTATTGCTGGATAAATTCGGCTGTCATATATCTACAACTAGACTTAGTATTGGTATTCAACCCCAATTGTACCATTTCATATCAGACGGTGAACCAACGCTCGATTTCATTGGTGAAAATTTGATTCATTCTATGCTGCTTGGTCAAATTTGTAATTCATAGAAAATAAACAAACCGGAGATCATGGATTAAAAACAATTCTAAAAGACAGAGATGGCTGTGAAGAGAAGTGTAAGCAATAAATAACGTGCGAGACCACAAAACATCAATATTAAGCGTGGAAACGCATGATGGCCCCCTCGGTGCCGAGAGGGACAGAATTAATCTCCGGAGCTGTCTTTATCGAGAATAGGATATATCTCTTAAACTCTGCCTATTAGCCTGAATAAAATAGTTATGAAAGAATAGTACCTAACTAAAATAGTGCTGACACCGAAATGAAAAGAGGGTGGTAAGCATAGCATACTACGGAAACTCTGCCTCCAAACGAAATGAAAATCATGTCAAAATTACCTCTTTAAGTGTCGATGAAATAAATCCATTTATTGTATTGCGATAGAATAGTAAGGGAATTCTAAACCGAACCAGGATATGCAAATATTTAGATCTGCGGTACGGTCAATCGTTAAAATCGAACAAATCACC
>JAAUYH010223417.1_pt1 | contig 28076 bp, 29 predicted proteins | sample 7278061 | NCBI WGS metagenome assembly JAAUYH01 (sample SAMN14350203, study PRJNA611818) | marine sediment metagenome | isolation source: surface marine sediment (0.6m) | place: French Polynesia: Moorea | collected 2018-08
AACTTAATTGAATTAGTATGGCATTCAACTAAAGAATATGTAGCACATCGATTATTTAAATCGATTCAAGAGGAGCGAAACAACTTTAGATAAACTTTTAAATCAAGGAGAGTTACATATTAAATGGAAGAGAAAAATCAAGAATAAAGGTAATGCTGTTATTGCAAGTTAAATGTGGATTAGCTTAGCAGTGAAAAAACCTATCCTAGTGGTAACGTACTGATTGTTTCTCACAAAGCCACAATTCGGATTATGTTGTGTTCTTTGCTAGGAATAGATGTAGGACGCTATCGCGACCGCATTTATCTCTCCGTGGCTGCTGTTAGTGTAGTATAATTTTGCGAACAAGGACCCCTACTCTTAAAGTTAAGCGATCGCTCTGACTTAAAACAGTAATCAGTCCTCAGTCATCAACAGATACTAGTATTTAGTACCTAATTACCGATCGCCAAAAATGATAATTTTAGTCCTCAATGCTGGTTCTAGTAGTCAAAAAAGTTGTCTTTATAGTTTAGGAGAATCGATACCAGATAATCCCCCCGAACCTCTGTGGGAAGCTCATCTTGACTGGACAGTGAGTCGAGAAGGGGGAATTCTTACGGTTAAAAGTAACGATCTCAAACAAAAAATCGAGGTACGAGAACGAGATACCGCTTTAAATGTTGTATTAGAGACTATAGTTAAAGGCAAAACTAAAGTTTTAGATAGTCTGAATGATATTGATGTTGTCGGTCATCGAGTAGTGCATGGTGGTGCAAAATATAACCAAGCTACTGTAATTACTTCGGAGGTAAAAGATGCGATCGCGGATTTAATTCCCTTAGCTCCCAATCATAACCCCGCACACCTAGAAGGAATCAATATTATAGAAGAAATTTTACCCCAAGTTCCTCAAGTAGCGGTCTTTGATACTGCTTTTCACGCGACAATTCCCCAACCAGCCAAAGTCTATCCTTTACCCTATAAGTGGTATAAAAAAGGAATTCTTCGTTATGGGTTTCACGGTATCAGTCATGAATATTGTGCTAAACGTACCGCCCAAATTTTACGAGAACCCCTTGAGTCTCTAAAAATTATTACTTGTCATTTGGGAAATGGTTGTTCTTTAGCTGCGATCGCAGAGGGGATCTGTATTGATACGACAATGGGATTTTCTCCTTTAGAAGGATTAATGATGGGGACTCGTTGCGGTTCGATCGATCCCCAAATTCTCATTTATATGATGCAAGAATATGGATTAGATGCCGATGAATTAAACCAAATACTCAATCAAGAGTCTGGTTTAAAAGGAGTCTCTGGTATATCTGGAGATATGAGGGCTATCGATGAAGCAATAGCTAGCGGTAATACTCAAGCACGGCTAGCTGTTGATATTTATATTCATCGCTTAAAAAAGGCGATCGGTGCTTTAGTTGCCAGTCTCAACGGTTTAGATGTTTTAGTTTTTACTGCTGGAGTAGGGGAAAATTCGAGTATTGTTCGCGAACAAACTTGTGCGGGTTTGGCTTATTTGGGTTTACAACTAGATTTAGTTAAAAATAAGTCTCATCCTCTAGATGAAAATATCGCTACTAAAAATTCTCAAGTACGAGTTTTGGTGGTTCATACTCAAGAAGACTGGGCAATTTCTCTAGCAGCAAGATCTCAATATCGTGCAATAGGAGGTAACAAATGAGATACTATTAAAATTTTCTTTAACTTTACCAAATCGAGCGTAAAGCCCCGTTTTTAGATTCGACGAAGTCACGTTTATTTACCATGAAAGTAATTATTCAGATTCCTTGTTATAACGAAGAGGCTACATTAGGATTGACTCTCTCTCAATTACCTCGTCGCCTTCCTCATATAGATGAAGTAGAGTGGTTAATAATTAATGATGGTAGTCGCGATCGCACTGTGGAAGTTGCTAAGTCTTGTGGTGTAGATCGTGTGATTAATTTCAAACACAATCAAGGTTTGGCTAAAAGCTTTATGGCAGGGATAGAAGCATCTCTCAAAGCGGGGGCAGATATTATTGTTAATACCGATGCCGATAATCAATATTGTGCGGGAGATATTCCCAAACTAATTCAGCCTATTCTTGAGGGTAATGCAGAGATGGTCATCGGTGCTAGACCAATTCAAGATATAAAAGACTTTTCTCCCTTAAAAAAACTGTTGCAAAAGTTGGGGAGTTGGGTAGTACGAATAGCTAGTAAAACAGATATTCCCGATGCACCGAGTGGTTTTCGCGCTATCAGTCGGGAAGCTGCTTTAAGATTAAATGTTTTTAACGAATATACTTATACCCTAGAAACTATTATTCAGGCAGGGCAAAGAGGTATGAAAATTACCTACGTTCCTATTCGTACCAATGGTTATTTACGTCCATCCAGATTAGTTAAAAGTATCTCTGCTTACGTCCAGCGATCGATTATTACCATAATCCGTATTTTTATGACTTATCGTCCTCTCCAGTTTTTTATGATGCTGGGGAGTGTACCTTTTAGTTTAGGCTTTATACTTTCTTTGCGTTGGTTATTATTATTTTGGGGCATTTTTGGCGATAATCCAGCTAAACCTAGAGTTCCCAGTCTAATCTTAGCAGCTATCTTAATTTTAATTGGTGTTCAGTTGTGGATTTTTGGTTTGGTAGCAGATTTAATGGCAGTCAATCGTAAGTTATTAGAAGATATTCAACTAAGATTACGCCGTAGTGAATTGAAAGAAAAACGCGATCGTTTAACTCGAAAATATTAATTGCCCATCTTCAAGATAGAGCGATCGATCTTTATCTAGATTTTCCAAACACTTGCTTAATCTTCGTCGAAGACGAGGGCTGAGTAGAGATAATGCTTTTTCTGGCTCAAGAAACTGGTAGGCACTAATTTCACGCTCGGCAATTACAATTTCTTCGTCTGAAATAATTCCCCCAAGAAAAATGAATTGTAGAGACTCATTATTATTGTTAGTCTCACTAATGTAATCAACACATAACAACTTTTCTGGTTGACATTTTATACCTATTTCTTCTTGTACTTCTCTAATACAGGCTTGTCTAGGCGACTCGTTTGCTTCAACCACACCTCCAGGAATTGACCAATTATCTTTGTAATTTGGCTTAATAATCAATATTTTGCCGTTAATATCAAAAAATAAACATCCTGCGCCCATTCTTTTCTTAGGTAAGCTTTGGAAATAGGCTTTAGTAGTCATACAATTTATGGTTTTCTAGCTACTGCAATAATATGTGTTCCCATATTTAAGCTTCCCTCATCCGCACAAGCTTCAATTTCCATGCGTAGGAGTTCATTCCATTTTTCCCGATCTTGCTTAATTTTTTCTAGCTGCCGATCCCAGAGTAAAGATAAACAGTTAGAGGCTGAGAGTTGGACTACTTTTACTCCTGTTTGTTCTAACCATTGTCGTAATTCGGTTGCGCGAAATAAGTGCATAAAATTATCTTGGCGGGCGGGAAAAGTAGTTGGTGAAATATCTCCTGACTCAGTTATTTTTTGATTGATAGCAGATGGCAAAGCCAAAACACCATCTAAATAACGATGAACAGTTCCCCATATTGACATAACACTCAGAAAAAGCATACCTCCTGGTTTTATCACTCGCAGACTTTCCTGTAAGGCTAGATCGCGCTTGTCAAGAACATAACTAAAAGCACCACCATAAGCAACTACCACATCAAAGCTTTCCGCCTCGAAGCCAGACAGATCGCAAATATCAGTTTGTTGCCAATCTTCAACCGAATCCTCAAAGCCATGTTCAACGGCAAGACTTTTGTTTAGTTCCAGTTGCCCTGAAGAAATATCCGCAACCACAATTTTTGTTCCTAAGTTGGCAAGCACTTGGGTAAAACGTCCCGCACCAGCACCAATTTCTAGTACGCGATCGCTATTAGAAAGGTATTCTTTAAGATAATGGGTATGGATAGCTAAACTTACTTCATCTGCTGGAGTTTGTGTTAATCTCTCCCATTCGCGAATGCCCAATTCGTCAAAGTATTTAGCAACTATTGCTGGTTGATAGCTGGACAATTTGTCTAAACTACGATTTTGTGGCGGTTGCATTTGCTAGATCGTCTTTAGCCCAAATATTAGCATAACTTCCTCAATTGTATCGTTGCTCAAATTGAGAAATATACACTTTATTCGGGAAAAGGTAAAAGATAAGAGGATTAATATACTTACCTTTTTCCCTTATGCTTTCTCCTTTTCCCAATTTACTAAGTCTCCAATTATTTTAAATAATTGCTATAAATTGTTTCTATCTAAGCAAAATTAGATAGATCATCGCATTATAGGTTTTTATCGCTTCTTACCAGCCTTTATCTGCTTGAGATAAAACGTAAGTAGCAACATCTTCAATCTGATCGCTGGTTAAACGCCCACCAAAAGCTGGCATAGCATTTTTACCATTAGTTACTTGAGTAACAATTGCGTCAATGGAATTTTTGTCGTACTTCTCTAAGTCCGCTTTTTTCAAAGTTTTCTGTGGATTAACTGCATTGTTACCCCCTGCATGACAGGCAGCACAGTTAGCACTAAAAATCTTCGCACCGTTAGCAGCATCTCCAGCCCAAGCAGGACTGACAAACACAAAAATAGCAACTGCCAAAGACAACATAGTTATTGATAGTCTCTTTAACATGGATCTCTCCTCTCAAAAAATTTCGTTCAGCCAAGGATCCTAAACAATGAAAGCTACTTCGTCAAACGACAGGATGTCAAAGTTTGACAACTCGTCAAAGTTTTGTAGTAGTATTATTTCTAGGGATGTAAATGAGATCCTTCACTTAAATAAAGTAGCTAATTGCTATCTACTTTAGCCCTCTGCTTTGATAGGGCATTTAATCGAAAAAATTATACTGAGAGTCAAAAAAATGGGCAAAAAATTAGGTTTATTATTGTCTACCTTCCTGCTAATAGCTACCAGCTTTTTTTTGGGAGCTAACTCAGCAGCAGCAGCAACTTACGAAGTAAAAATGGGTGCAGATAATGGAATGCTGCAATTTGAGCCTGCCACTGTAACTATCAAACCAGGGGATACCATTAAGTGGGTTAACAATAAAATGGCTCCTCACAATGTGGTTTTCGATTCTGGCAATATGGATGATAGTTTAGCAGCCAAAGCTTCTCACAAAGGTTTATTCTTCTCTCCTGGAGAATCCTATGAAACCACTTTCCCCGCAGATACTGCTCCTGGCGAATATACTTTCTACTGTGAGCCCCATCGTGGTGCAGGAATGGTTGGTAAAGTAATCGTTCAATAGATTAAAGTGGGTTTCAATTGAAAGCGGGACAGCTTAGTCTAGAGACTGGGTTAATTAGCTCTAAGCTCTAAGCTTTAAGCCCTAAGCTTTTGGTAACTGGTGATTAGAATAAGTTTAGTAGTTTCCCGCTTCCCAATCCCAAAAAACAGGCGATCTAAAAAGTAGATTACCTGTTTTTTTGGTTAATTTTTTTTGACTGTGTTTTTAAAGCGCATTTCAATCGTTAGAATAAAGAATAAACTTAATCAACCATTTATTCTAGAAAGCTTATCGATACTATCTACGGCAACCCCAAAGGTCTTAAATCTAGTCAAATCAAACAGCTAAAAAGGCTGTATCATCAGAGACTGCCAGGCGATCGCTTCACGACACCAGAGTTCGCTCAAAGGCTGGCAGCAATTAGTACAGAAATTAATCAGCCTGTTTGTGCCTACGTTAACCGTCGCGGACAAGTAATTAGGGTTGGAGTAGGAACTCCCCGTCAAACTCAAATTCCCCCTTTAGAATTGCCTCGCTATGGGGCAGAACGTCTGTGTGGTATTCGCTGCATTGCGACTAAACTAAAACCCGAACCACCTAAAGAGTCGAGTCTGACAGCAATGGTTCGCCAAAGATTAGATTCTTTAGTGACGGTGACTCTAACAGGGACGGGTATGCTGCGGAGAGGAGGAGGAGCTACGGGCTATGTCCAAGCCGTATACTTGGCTCATCTCTTGCCTCAACCAGACTTAAACCTAGAAAATACCTCCTATTGGTATGTTTCTGCACCAATGAGTTTGGATGTTCTGAGTAAACAGGATTTTCTCGATTTAGTTGAAGGCTTAGAAGCAGAATTTGAGCGAGAATATGTAGCCCAACAGGTAGATGCTTCTGTCGATCGAGTAGTTATAGTTGGTTTGATGACTGAGAAAATGAGTCAGCAACAATTTGAAGATAGTTTGGCAGAATTAGCTAGGTTAATAGATACGGCAGGGGGAGAAGTACTACAAATTATTCAACAAAAAAGAGCTCATTCCCATCCCCAAACTGTAATTGGTAGCGGTAAAGTACAAGAAATTGCCCTGAAAGTCCAGACTCTTGGTGCTACTCTAGTGGCTTTCGATCGCGATCTTTCTCCTGCCCAAGTACGCAATCTAGAAACCCAATTTGGAGTCAGAGTAGTAGACAGAACAGAAGTTATTTTAGATATTTTTGCCCAACGCGCTCAATCCCGTGCCGGTAAACTGCAAGTAGAATTAGCTCAATTAGAATATATGCTCCCTCGTCTTACAGGTAGAGGTCAAGCTATGTCTCGTTTGGGTGGTGGTATTGGTACGAGAGGACCGGGGGAAACTAAACTAGAAACAGAACGCCGTGGTATTCAAAAAAGAATTGCTCGTTTGCAAAGAGAAGTAAATCAGCTTCAAGCCCATCGCTCTCGTTTGCGCCAACAACGCCAAAAACAAGATGTACCCACAGTAGCTATTGTAGGTTATACCAATGCCGGTAAATCAACTCTGATCAATACTCTAACCAACGCAGAAGTATATGCAGCAGACCAATTATTTGCTACTCTCGACCCTACTACTAGAAGACTATATGTCCCTGATGCGGTTACAGGAAAATCTAGAACGGTTCTGTTAACTGACACAGTTGGTTTTATTCAGGAGTTACCACCGTCTTTAGTTGATTCTTTTCGTGCCACTTTAGAAGAAGTTACTGAAGCAGATGCTTTAATTCATGTAGTCGATCTATCTCATCCTGCATGGTCGAGTCAGATTCGCTCGGTCATGCAAATTTTAGGCGAAATGCCTATCAGTCCCGGTCCAATTTTAATGGCTTTTAATAAATTAGACCGAGTAGATAGTGACACTCTAGCTAAGGCAAAAGAAGAATTTCCTTTAGGTATATTTATTTCTGCTGCTAAACGAATTGGTTTGGACAATCTCAGGCAAAAATTAGGTCAGCTAATACACTATGCCGAGAGTGGTATGGGACATTATAGTTTTTAAAAGGGAATAAACCGCAGAGGACGCAGAGCGGTGCGACCCCGCGTCGCCGTCAGGCGCAAGGGAACGCGCACCGAGCAGAGAAAGAGTTATCGGTCATGTCTCATGGTAAATCGGTGAGGATAAGAGAGTATATTTTAGTTTAAAGCTATAGTTCGACTGCTATATCTGACAAAATTTTGGCACTCGCAATTGTTTAATAATAAATAATAAATGATAATTGTTTAATGAAATGACTCCTTATGTTGCTAGGCTGTTTATCTATCCAATTAAATCTTTGGATCGGGTTGAGGTGGAAAATGTAACTATTTTAGCCGGTGGTGCGATAAAAGGCGATCGCGAGTTTGCTATGTTCGATGAAAAAGATCGTTTTGTCAATGGTAAACGTAACCATCTAGTTCATAGTTTACGTTCTCAATTCGATCTGAATAATAAAACTGTTTCTTTGGGTCAACAAGATAGCCAAAATAAAACCACATTTAATCTGGAAACGGAACGAGATGACCTAGAAAATTGGTTAAGTAAGTATTTTGCTATTCCTGTGGGAGTAAAACAAAATCTTACTCACGGTTTTCCTGACGATACAGTTTCTCCCGGTCCTACTATTATTAGTACTGCTACCCTAGAAGCGATCGCTTCTTGGTATCCTGAGTTAGATGTAGAAGAAGTTCGTCTGCGCTTTCGTGCCAATATTGAAATTGCTGGTGTACCTGCTTTCTGGGAGGACCAGCTTTTTGCCAAAGCAGACACTACAGTCAATTTTCAGATTGGAGATGTCCAATTTATGGGGGTAAATCCCTGTTCGCGCTGCGTTGTGATTACTCGTAACCCCAAAACGGGAGAGGCTTATCCTCATTTCCAGAAAATTTTTATTGACAAGCGTAAAGAAACCTTGCCTGTATGGGCTGAAAGATCGAGATTTAATCACTTTTATCGATTAGCCATTAATACTAGATTGCCTGCCACTGAAGCGGGAAAAAGAATTAATTTAAAAGATGTTCTCAAGCTTTGAATCAGCTGACAGCTATCCCAAGCGAAGCGAGTTTTAAATGTATCGATCGAAGTTAAAAAATTCTAATAGTTCAGTTAGATTCACATTATCTTCTGTAGGAACTATAGACTCAATTTTGTGAATATTTTCGTCTGTTAAATAGATAAAAACTCGAGCGCGCAATATATCTTTAGCTTCTTCATCTAAGCTCGCAATTTCTCGTTCAAAATTTGCTTTTCTACTCCGAGCAAATTTAACCATAGAACGAGTAGATTTGAGCAATTTTTCTTTTAAATTAGGATATACTTCGGATTTATTCAGCTTGGCTAGAATTAAATTTTGATTAGATTTATTGTTTTTTTGCTCTGTAAATAATTTAGCAATATCGGGATTTTCTTCTAAAAAAAGTAAAATCCCTTCCTGCAAATAAATCTCAATTCCTTCCATCCCCAACGTACCTAAATCTGCCCAAGCAATAATTTGAGCAATAAGAGAAAGTTGCTTTTCTGACTGATAAAGATAAGGCTGATAAATAAAATTATTGAAATAATCGTAGTGGCAAATAGTAGCTTGAATGGCTTCTTTAATATTATCGATATCTGCTTCTGTAAATATAACAGCTTGTTGACAATTAGCTTGCAATAACTCTTGATTTACTTGTCTAATATAGTTAATTATTTTATTAATACTTGCTGTTTCACTCAGTCCCAAAGGACGTTCTCTCGATCTATTATCTTCGAGAGCAAAGCTAAATTCCTGCACTAGATCGTGAGTCATAGCACAAATATCAATTAAATATTTGATTCGGTCTAGCTCTTGTGGTTCAATTTTATTAATTAAAATAGGTTTAATAGCTTGAAAAATAATATTAGCTCTTCTTTTAACAGCATGGGCATGAGCTAGATTATGATAATATAGCTTTTTCTGCTTTGTTTCTCGTTCAATTTCTGCCGAAGCAAAATTTTCTATTTTGTTATATATTTTTGTCAATAATTGAGATCTTTGGCTATCTTCATCGTTCATTTTCTCTGGAGTTAAATTATTAAAATTACAATTTTTTTGTTGGTTAGAACAAAAATGAAGTAACAATAGGAAAGCTAACTTTCCTATATAGTTACGCAAAAAATTTATTTTAGCCTTGCCAAATTTTCTCTAAAATCACCTCTGGTTTAATATCGGCAATATTGTTGGTAGGTGATTGAATACTAATACAATTTTCATTATCGGGAGGAATAAATTTGTTAGCATTAGCTGGCTCAATCAAAGCAATCGTATAAGTATTAACTGCTGTAGATAAGTGCATGACGGCACTATTTGGACATAACAACAAATTAGCACCAGCAATGATTGCTGCCAATTTACCTACATCTGGGGGAGAAATGGCTTTTAAATTAGGACAAGCTTGCATTATTGAGCTTACCCATTCATTATTGCCGAAAGTTTGCAGTACTACAACAGGTAAATCTGGTTGCTTCTGTTGAATATCAGCCACAATTTTTTGCCATTTATCTAAAGGATAAAGCAGACTGGAACTATCGTAAATTAGGATATATCCAGTATCTTTAATATCTAGATTTTTTTGTTCGATTTCTGCTGCACTAATATCAGCAGTAGGAACATTAATCTTAACTGGCGGGCAATGGGTGTGAATACCCAATCCAGTAACAAGATCGTGATACATATAGGCTATGTATTGTTCCGATTTTAGAGGAACGGGATGAGATAGATACCAAGAGGACTTTCCTTTATAGCCTATTCTGGTGGGAATACCATTTAGCCAAATAAGTAATCCAATTGCCCAACGAGTACCGATACTTAACGCCACATCATATTCGCGATCGCGAATAACACCTAATAAATTAAGATAATCTGCTAGGCTACTACGATCTCTGTAGTTAAAGGTTAATATCTCATTGACATTTTTACAGACTCGGTAAGCAGCTTTAGCAGAAGGTTCTACCAAAACATCGATTGTCGCCTGAGGATATTTTTCCTTAAGAGTTTCTAGAGTAGGGAAAAATAAAATTTGATCTCCAATTCCACCAGGAACGAGGGCTAGTATTCTCATTTTTTACCAGTAAAAAAAATAAAAAATATAGGACTTACTTCTCTGCTCAATTTTAAGGGAATATAGAGCTAAACTAATTGTTTTTTTAAGGAAAATTGTATATGCATCTTTTAATTCCTGCTGCGGGAATGGGGCGGAGAATGGGTAGCGAGCGTAATAAACTGTTATTAAGCCTAGAAAATCGTCCTCTATTAGCATGGACTTTACTCGCTGCATCAGCCTCTCAAGAGATTGACTGGATTGGTATTATCGGACAATCTTCAGATTTTCCTGACTTTAGAGAAATTTTAATTGCTCTGAATTTGACTAAACCCGTAAAATTGATAGAGGGAGGAAATACCAGGCAAAAATCGGTTTATAATGGCTTACAAGCTTTACCAGCCCAAGCACGACGGGTTTTAATCCATGATGGAGCTAGATGTTTGGCTACTTCACAATTATTCGATCGCTGTGCTCGAGCTTTACAAAATTGCCAGGGTTTAATTGCTGCTATTCCCGTGAAAGATACTATTAAGATAGTAGATGAAAATAAAGTTATTAAAGATACACCCAAGCGAAGTAATCTTTGGGCTGCCCAGACTCCCCAAGGATTTGAAGTTTCTCTTCTAAAACATTGCCACGATCGAGGACTGAAGCTAGGCTGGAAAGTAACCGATGATGCTGCTTTATTTGAAATGTGTAAGCTTCCTGTCACAATTGTTGAAGGAGAGGAGACTAATCTAAAAGTTACTACGCCAGTAGATTTAGCGATCGCCGAATTTATTTTACGTCAACGACTAGGAAGTTAAGTAATAAGTAATTGACTGATAACTAACAACTGATAACTGGTAACTGAATATGATCTTACCTAACTTTTTGATTGTCGGTGTACAAAAAGCTGGTACTACTTCTATTTATAATTATCTTCGAGAACATCCTCAAGTTTATATGAGTTCGGTTAAGGAAACTAATTTCTTAGAGAAAGACTGGGAAAATTTGCCTCCAGAACAACAAAATAAAAATGGGATTGTTACTTTAGAAAAATACAGCGAACTTTTTGCTGGGGTTAAGGATGAAATAGCAATTGGTGAAGCTTCGCCTAACTATCTTTTTCATTATGAATCTTCTGCTGCCAGAATTAAAAAGTATGTGCCTAATGCCAAACTAATTGTTATCTTACGCAATCCTGTAGAAAGAGCTTATTCAGATCATTTAATGCATATTCGAGATGCTATTGGCTACCGTAGTTTATTAGAGCAAATTAAATATAGTTCTCATAAATCTTTTATTCTTCGTAAAGGATTTTACTATGTTCCTCTTAAATATTATTTCACTCAATTTGGACGAGAACAAATTAAAGTATTTTTCTATGATGATTTGTGTGAAAATCCTCAAGAATTCATGCAGAAAATGTATAAATATTTAGGCGTAGATGAAGAGTTTGTGCCTAACACGGCTAACAAAGCTCAAGTTGCTAAAATACCTAAAAATAAAACTATCAATCATCTTTTAAAAAGAAACAATATTCTCAGGAATACTGCTGCCAATATCTTGAGAACAGTTATGCCTGTAGAAACTAGGCAAAAGTTACGCGAGCGCCTGCTCGATTTAAATTCTCAAACTAAAAAACAAGCTCCTCTTTCTCCAGAAGAACGTCAACAATTAATAGAACTATATCGCGAAGATATTTTGCAATTACAAGATTTAGTGGGGCGGGATTTATCTAAATGGTTAGTAGTTAGTAGTTAGTAGTTAGTAGTTAATGATTGAGGAACAATTTTTACCAGAAGTTTCGGTAATAGTGCCAATTTATAATGGCGATCGAGACTTACCAGAATTAAGCGAACGTCTAGAGAAACAAACTTATCCCGATGAGAAGGTAGAATATTTACTAGTAGATAATAATAGTCGCGATCGCACCGCAGAAATTTTAGAAAATATAGTCAGAAAAAACAATAATTTTCATCATTTAACTCAGAATAAAATTCAAAGTTCTTATGCTGCTCGTAATTTAGGTATCCGCCAAGCAAAAAATGATATTTTAGTATTTACTGATGCTGATTGTCGTCCTCAACCTAACTGGCTCAGTGAAATCGTTCGACCATTTATCAAACCAGAAGTAGGGATTGTTGTCGGCGAAATAGTAGCTTTACCGGGAAAAAGTTTATTAGAAAAATATGCCGAGCGCAATCAGTTAATGTCGCAAAAATTTCTCTTAGAACATTCTTTTTTACCCTATGGGCAGACTGCTAATATAGCAATTAGAAAACAAGCATTTATTGAAGCAGGATTATTTCGTCCATACTTAACTACTGGCGGTGATGCTGATATTTGTTGGCGAATTCAAAAAGAAGGTAAATGGCAATTAGAATTTGCACCTAATGCTATTATCGAACATCGCCATCGTTCTACTTTTAAAAATTTTCGCAGTCAATTTAGACGTTATGGCAGTTCTAATCATTACTTACACGAACTCCATGGTGTAGATTTAATGAGAGAACTAACTACTAAAGAAGTTATCTATCGTCTCAGTCGTTGGTTGCTTAAAGAATTGCCCAGGGATAGCCTTAAGGCGATCGCCAGAAAAGCTAGTTTGGTAGACTTAATAAGTACCCCTATCGATCTGATTGGTTTTCAAGCCAGAACTACAGGACAAAAAGAAAGTAAATTACCAGAAGCAGCTAAAACAATTGAATGGTTGTGAGTAAATTATCAATAATACTAAATCCTGTTGAGACACGTCCAATTTTTTAGACAACCTAACTCAGATATCAGAGTCTATATTCTCTTAAATTTGTACTGTCTGGTTACTATCTGTAGAGCGACGAGCAGCGTCAGCTACTTGCAAAGCATAGAGACTGTCTTGGGGTTTAACATAAAGGGGTTTTCCTGTAGTTAGATTGTCTAAAACCATAGCGGTATCGCGAGCAAATAAACCACGACGACTTTTGACGGGAAGAGAAATTGTTTCTTTTCCTTTAATTAAACTGCCTTTTTCCCCCATAAAAGAGATAGTCCCCATATCACCATGAATTTCGAGATGACGATAACCATGCCAAAATATATCCCCCTTACCATAGCTAATTTCCGCGATCGCACCATTGACAAAACGTAGCTGAGCATTACAAAGACAAGCAGTAAAGTATCCTGCTTCGGGAGCATCCCAGTAGCGAGATTGACAGGATACTCGAGCCACCTCGCCTAATATGTCAGTTAAACGATGAACGCGAGAGAGAGCAGCAGATAAAGGAAAACCCCACATCTGACGATGATAATTCCAACGACGAGGTGCGGGATGTTTAGGCGCAATCGTCGTGTAACGAGCATAGACAATATTGCCAATTTCTGGCAGATATTTAGTTAGAGTTTGATGTATTCCGCCAATTAATTCGATATGTTCGACATGAAGTAACTTATTTTTTGCTTCGGCTAGGGCAATAATTGCTGCTGCTTCTTGAGGAGCTAGAGAAAGGGGATATTCTATTACTACGTGTTTATTCGCTTCGATCGCAGCACGAGCGATCGCGCCATGGGTGTAATTTACGGTACAGATAAAAATTAAGTCTAATTCTGGCTGGCTAACTAGTTCTTGCCAAGAATTCACTCCAGTCACGGCAAAAGTTTGACAGAATTCTGCTACTTTTTCGGGAGTATTTCCCGTCACCTGGAGTAATTCTACTCTCGAATCTGCGCTTAAGGCTTCTGCTCTTTTTTTGGCTGCATAACCAGTACCCACAATACCTACTTTGAGCATATCTTGAAAAAAAGATGGGTTTAAAAAATAACTTTATCACGACAACATAAGTCCAAAGCTTTGCCCTTCAGGGTGTTACAGCCATTAGCAGTTAGCTTTAACTGCTAATGACTAATGACTAATGACAAATGACTAATAAATACTAACTATAACTATAATTAATACTTATTTTTGGGGTTTCTTATCTAAAAATTAACTAGAAGTAAATCTTGTTTAATTATTATTATATCGTTGTTACAAGCTACGTATATTTTCTTATTCGTCTTATTCTTGACTCTGGCAATAACATAATAAAAACTTATTTTAAGTTAAATTAAGAATCTCATTACTAATGCACGGTATATTCTCAATATTTTTCCCTTAGTATCAAAAATGTAGCTGAGCGAAAAGCTCGAACATCGATTCTCTTGATACAAAGAGAATCAATAAACAAATGTAAATTTTAACTGCCGTTTCTTATAGAAGAAGAGGAGAACACTATGGCAACTTACAAAGTTACTTTAAAAATGCCTGAGGGCGAACAAACTATTGAAGTACCCGATGATGAGTACATTCTTGATGTCGCCGAAGAGCAAGGTTTAGATTTACCTTATTCTTGCCGTGCAGGTGCTTGCTCTACTTGTGCTGGTAAAATAGAATCTGGTTCTATCGATCAGTCCGATCAATCTTTCCTAGATGACGATCAAATTGAGGCTGGCTATGTTCTTACTTGCGTAGCTTATCCTACTTCTGATTGTACTATTAGTACTCACCAAGAAGAAGAGCTTTACTAGAAAAGAGCAAAAAAATATTATAGTCTCGTCTGTATCAATTTGGTATGGGCGAGATTTTTTCAGTTATCAGTTATTAGTAACTAGTTTAACTAAAGCATCTTGAAAACTAGGAGGTAGTTGACGCATAATCCTCCCTTTTTCGCGATCGACTCCAACTAAAGTTACTCTTCCTGTAAGATAAACTGCCTGAGTATCAACAGCCTGAATTTGGTGATCCCAATGCATTTTTACTCCTTGAGTTTCACTCAAACGAGTTTTCACTATGGCAGAAGTACCCAACTGGATAGGAAGATGATAACGTAAGGATAGCTCAATTACAGGTAGGTCACAGCCTATAGCTACTAAATCAGCGAAATCTATACCAATTGAACGTAGACACTCCACTCTAGCTTCTTCCATCCAGGTTAGGTAGGTGCCATGCCAGACAACACCGGCATAGTCTGTGTGATGGGGTTGCGCTTTCACAAAATATTCAAACCAGTTTTCTGTTTTGGCTTTGATTCCTTCATCTCTTGCAATGGCTGATGTAGGTAGTTGAGGAGTTTTAGAGTATTCTTTTGACAATTTATCTCTTATCCTTATTAAAATCGGCCCATTGAATATTATTGTGCCTTATAATTCCTGATTTTATTCTTTTGTTGTAATTGATACATATGATTAAACAATTGCCAACAATATTCCTCTGATAATCCGCAAGTGATAGCACCACGAAGTACAACTTGAATGTACCAATCATTAGGAGCCAGTTCTCGCTCGAGTTTATTAACTACTACATAAGTCCGAACATTATTGTATTGTTTGTTATTACTAAAAACTTTGACAAATGCTTGTTTATAACCGTTGCGAGGAACTTCCTCTCTTTCATCTAGAGCATTACTTAACCGCCAGGGAAGACGATATAGTACTCCCTCTACAGAAGAGTTGGCATCAGCAATAATATCTAGTACGCCACAGTTACGCCGTCGCGATCGCCTATAAAATCCCAAACGATAACCAGACAGAATTGCTCTACCGATAACATAATGATGAGTATTTTCTAACAGCGATCGTTTGAGATCGACGGGACACATACAAGAACCGTAAGCAAAGTAATAAAAAGTGGGTTCTCTCAAGTTGAAATTACTCCTGAAAATAAAAAAACAGCAACCCGAATGAATAAGGCTACTGAGTTAATTCAATAATGCCAAGATGTGAAAGAATTTTAAAATTGAGTATATTATAAATTAGACTTTGTTAGATTAGACTCTCTGTCTATTCCTCTTTATCGGTTTTTGTCGGCGAAGAATTATAGAGAGCATCTAACTGTTGACGAGCATCCTCTACAGATACAGAGCGCATTACTAACAGTGGTTCTTCTATTACTTTTCCTTGTTCATCTAATAACTCTGGATGAACTTTCCTGGTAGAAAGAGAGCTTCTGCGAGTTTTTGGTGCTGACGGATATAAGTTACCATTAGCAGGATACATTCTTTGTGTATCTGTGCTGAGAGTAACTAGACTACGTATTAGATTGGTAATGGCTAGTAAAGCGACGAGCGTAAAAGCCAAGATATAAACTATGTGTAACATAAAAATCTCCTTCTCAATGAAAATTACTCGATCTTGTTGCCTAAAAAATATCTTAAATTCACATATCCGAAGATGGATAACTCATGTTTTTCATTCCTCGCCATCTTCTAGCTACATCCCAACACTCCGCCACTAATTTATGCCAGGGAACGAGTATTTTAGACTCAATTCCTACTTCTCTGTCCGTTGCTTCAAACAACATTTGCGCCGTACTAATTTCTAATTGTGCTTGCTTAATTCTCGCTAAGAATTCTGCTTGCTCGTCAGTTGAAAAAAAGGGCATCCTTTCTGATTCTAAAAGAGATCTAGAACGATCAAACCAATATTGAAAATCTTCCAGCAGTGGTTTTAAAACTGTATTCAATATTTCTTTTTCAGTTGGTCGCTTAGAAGACATATTTTTAAAGTAGTTTATTATTGCATTACTATTAATATTAGCGTTTTTTACATTACTTAATAAAAAATCACAATTTTTTAATTCTGAATAGGCAAGAGGTAATAGCCTGCGATCGAATAGCTCACAATCTTTGTATCATGGTATGAAAGCAATCGCGATCTTTGAGTATAAAGAAAGAGTTAACTTGCATGGTAAAACAGCCGATGCCGTCAGCAGAACTACAACAACCAATTAAATTACCCCGCACCAGTGAATCAGAATCTTTAAAAAAAATTCGTCACACCACTTCTCATGTGATGGCAATGGCGGTACAGAAGCTGTTTCCCAAGGCACAAGTAACGATTGGTCCTTGGACAGAAAATGGCTTTTATTACGATTTCGATAGTCCCGAACCTTTTACCGAAAAAGATTTAAAGCGCATCAAAAAAGAGATGATCAAAATCATCAACCGTAAATTGCCAGTCATTCGGGAGGAAGTAAGTAGAGAAGAGGCAAAACAGCGCATTGAAGAACTAGGCGAGCCTTATAAATTAGAAATTCTAGGGGGAATAAAAGAACCCATCACTATCTATCATTTAGGCGAAGAATGGTGGGATCTATGTGCGGGACCTCATGTAGAGACTACAGCAGATATTAACCCCAAAGCGATCGAACTAGAAAGTTTAGCGGGGGCATATTGGCGTGGTGATGAGAATAACACGCAACTACAACGTATTTACGGTACTGCCTGGGAAACACCAGAACAACTAGCAGAATACAAACGGCGCAAAGAAGAAGCCTTAAGGCGAGATCATCGGAAACTAGGAAAGGAATTAGGATTATTTGTTTTTAGCGATGTTGTTGGCCCTGGTTTGCCTCTATGGACTCCTAAAGGAACAATATTACGGAGTACTTTAGAAGATTTTCTCAAACAAGAACAAGTCAAGCGGGGTTATCTCCCTGTAGTTACTCCCCATCTAGCCAGAGTAGATTTATTTAAAATTTCGGGACATTGGCAAAACTACAAAGAAGATATGTTCCCGATGATGGCGGAAGATGAAGTAGCAGCAGCCCAAGAACAAGGATTCGTTCTCAAACCGATGAACTGTCCTTTTCATATTCAAATTTACAAAAATGAACTGCGTTCCTATCGGGATTTGCCCATGCGGTTAGCCGAGTTTGGGACTGTTTATCGTTACGAACAATCAGGAGAATTGGGTGGTTTAACTAGAGTACGCGGTTTTACTGTAGATGACTCTCACTTGTTTGTTACTCCCGAACAATTAGATGACGAATTTTTAAAGGTAGTAGATTTAATTCTGTATGTTTTTAAGAGTTTGCAACTAACTAAATTTAAAGCCCGTCTCAGTTTCCGCGATCCAGAATCTGATAAATATATTGGTTCAGATGAAGCTTGGAACAAGGCACAAAATGCTATTCGTCGGGCGGTTCAAACCTTGAATATGGAATATTTTGAAGCACCAGGAGAAGCTGCTTTTTATGGCCCTAAATTAGACTTTATCTTTGAAGATGTCCTAGAAAGAGAATGGCAACTGGGTACAGTCCAAGTAGACTATAATTTGCCAGAGCGATTTGACTTAGAATATGCTGCCGAAGATGGTTCTCGTCAGCGTCCCGTGATGATTCACCGCGCGCCTTTTGGTTCCTTAGAAAGGCTAATTGGGATTTTAATCGAAGAATATGCGGGAGACTTCCCTCTGTGGTTAGCCCCCGAACAAGTACGCCTATTACCCGTGCGGGATGCTCATATTGACTATGTCAAAGAAGTAGCAGCAAAAATGCAAGCAGTAGGTATTCGTGCCAAAGCAGATACTAGTAACGAACGTTTGGGAAAAATGATTCGCAACGCCGAGAAACAAAAAATACCTGTTATGTCAGTGGTAGGAGATAAAGAAGTAGAAGATAATACTTTAAGTATTCGTACTCGTGCTTCTGGGGAATTAGGAGCAATACCAGTAACAGAAGTAATCGAGAAATTGCAAAGCGCGATCGCCAACTATAGCAATTTTTAACTAGTAACTAGAGCATTTTGAAAAAATAAAGTGTAAGCAACTGGGAAAACATGGCAAAAACTGGGCATTTCCCTCAATTAATGGCACAGATGACCTTGTTCGTGACAATGATGAGTAGCTTTTGCGGTTGCCAAATTGCTCCTTCAGTTGATTCTTCGATATCCATGACTCGCTCCGAATGTGAAACAGATCGATCTTTCGTCTCGATTCCTCCTGGGGAATTTATTCAAGGAAGCGATCGCCAAGAACGAGATTTTGCCTATCGGATTTCAGCACAGGCAATCGCTCAAACACCAAAAGCTATTGCTCAAGCCGAACAAAAATTACGTCAAACCAATTGGTTTGGACGAGAAAATCCACGCCAAACTTCGTTTCTGCCTGGTTTTTGTCTGAGTCGTAATTTAGTGACTAATCAGGAATATCAAGAGTTTATCCAAGCTACTAATTATCGATCGCCTGGCATTAGCGAAGCAGAATATCAACGGCAAGGGTTTTTGGTTCATCCCTACGCTAAAGTTAAAAGCTTTTTATGGACAGGAGGAACGTACCCCCCTCACACCGCCCAACACCCAGTAGTTTTAGTCTCTTATGAAGATGCGCTCGCTTATGCTCGTTGGAAAGGACAACAAACAGGAGATAATTATCGTTTGCCCACTGCCTCTGAATGGGAGAAAGCCTCTAGAGGAAAAGACGGTAGATATTTTCCTTGGGGTAATCATTGGCTCGATGAGGCAACCAATTCCTCGGCTAGTGGCTTAAATTATACCAGTCCAATCGCCACTTTTCCCTTGAGTAAAAGTGTCTATGGTGTTGAAGATATGGCGGGTAATGTCTTTGAATATACTGCCACTCTTCAATGGGGCGGTACTCGCGTCGTGCTGAAAGGCTGTTCTTGGGACGATCTCCCTGGTTTTTGTCGCGCTGCTTATCAACATACTCGTCCCATTAACTCTCGTCACATTTTGTTTGGCTTTCGTTTAGTTAAAGAATAACTGGTATGAAAGATCTTTTGTTGACAAATCAGCTCTAAAACGGGCAAGAAGTTTCCTCTTCTGAATTCCGAACTCACTTAGTCTAATTTTACTTCGTAAGTTTTACCCTCTATCTTGACTCGATCGCCCTCGATTAATTTTTTTCCCCTCCTAGTTTCCACTTTGCCATTAACCAAAACTTCACCATTTTTGATTCTCAATTTTGCCTCACCACCAGTTTGGACAATGCCTTGCCATTTGAGAAACTGGTCGAGTTTGATAAAAGGCTGAGTAACTCGATCGCTCACAGTTTGAATGAAAGTAAAATTATAGGGATTAAAACAAATAGATCCTTTAGGTAAATATTCTAAATGAGTATCGAGCAATTAAACACCGATTATGGCATTGCAGGTCAACTCAAGTTTGTAGAGGGTAAAGGTGGCTTCCCTGTCATCGAAATTGAAAATACTATGGCAAGAGCCTTAATTTCCGTCTATGGTGGTCAAGTGTTATCTTTTCAGCCTGTTACCGAGCCTGAAGACTTAATGTTTCTGAGTGAAAAAGCTTATTATCAAACGGGAAAAGCGATTAAAGGTGGTATTCCCCTTTGTTGGCCCTGGTTTGGTTCGGATCCAGAAAATTTAGGGCGTTCTAGTCATGGGTTTGCCCGCAATAATTTCTGGACTGTTTTAGCCACGGAAGTAACCCCAGGAAGAGAAACAAAAGTAAAACTCGGACTAGTAGATACCGCCGAGACTAGAGAAATTTGGTCTCAAGCATTTAATCTGACCCTGGAGATTACCGTCGGCAATACCCTTACTCTAGAATTAGTAACCCGCAATACGGGGGATAAAGCTTTTTCTATTACCCAAGCATTTCATACTTACTTTAAGGTGGGAGATATTGACCAAGTAAAAGTTCTCGGTTTAACCAATACTAAATATTTAGATAAAGTCGATAATTTTGAGGAAAAACACCAACAAGGAGCAGTTACTATCGCTGAAGAAGTCGATCGTATTTATACTGATGTACCACAAGAATTAGTTATTGAAGATGCTTCTTTCCCTCGTCGCATTAAAATTACCTCTGACGGTAATAAAACGGCAGTAGTATGGAATCCCTGGGCTGATATCTCCGCCAAAATGAAAGACTTAGACGCTGAAGATTACAAGAGATTTATTTGTGTTGAAACGGCAAATGCAGCCAAGGATGTAATAGAAATTTCACCCAATAGCGAGTATCGATTGCTGGTCAATTATGGCATAGAGCAGAGCTAACCAGAAAAAAACTAGAGCAGTTGTAAAGTTTTTTCTTTCTTGATGTCATTTAAATTTTAACAAGCTAGAATCGGGAGGATTTTGCTTAGTTGTCAGCTAAAACGACTAGGTAAAAAAGCACATAGGATAAATAGCTTTATGAGTTTTTTATCTCTGCTTTTAGAAATAACCTCCAGTTAAGTGTAGGGGTGAGGAAGATAAGCTCTTGATATTTCTTCAAGAGACATTTTCTCATAAAAGCAAGCGAAGCACGATTACTCGCGTACCTATTACGGAGAAAACCCCCGCAGGGTCGCTCTTCTTAACAATTTAGACATGGAATCTTCATGTACCAAGAGTTTGAAGCTGTTGTACTATTAAATTGGTCAACGCATCCGTCAACACGAGAGAAAACGCCGTTTTGTTTGATATAGGAAGTTAGACACCAACAAAAAGTTGCTAATCCTGCTAGAATTGAGCCAATTTATTGTATGGGTATATACTGAGTAAATCTCGATCGAAATATCTACTTAGCTAGTGTGAGGACACCCGTGTCAGCAAGAAAAATTTATCCACCTACTCCTTCAGGGAAACAATACGTGCCTAGAGTGCGTTATCAACGAAAAAAGGTTCGTCGTCGCAACAAAATTTTTATTGGCGTTGCCTTAGCAGGAATATCTTTAATTTCTGCTGCTGCGGGTGCTTTACTAGCAGTAACTATGTCTGAATCTTCTCCTCTACAACAAGCAAAATTAACCCCAGAAGAAAAAGCAGTTTTTAATCAAGAAGAAATTGTTGCTAAAAACTCTTTAAAAATACCAGAATTATCTCGTCCAGTTAACATTTTGGTTCTGGGAATTAAAGTTCTTACTTCAGATTTAGATGAAAAACCAGCAGAAGATTTAGGTTATCATGCTTTGGTTAATTCTTTTCATGGTCTTAGCGATACAATGCTCTTACTTCGCTTCGATCCAAATGCAGAGAAACTAACTATACTTTCTATTCCTCGCGATACCCGTGTAAGATTGGCCGAACAAGGAGTGCAGAAAATTAATATTGCCAACGAATATGGCGGTCCTGCATTGACAACAGAAGCAGTTAGTAATCTATTAGATGGAGTTGAGATCGATAAATATGTCAGATTAAATATTCAAGGTGTTGAAAAACTAATTGATGCTTTAGGTGGTGTGACAGTTGATGTTCCTAAAGACATGAAATATACAGATTTCAGTCAACATCTCTATATCGATCTCAAAAAAGGTAAACAACATCTAGACGGAGATAAGGCAACACAGTTTTTACGTTTTCGCTACGATGCCTACGGCGATATTTCCCGTATTCAAAGACAGCAAATGCTGATGCGTTCGGTAGTAGAACAAACTTTACAGCCCAGTACTATAGTAAAAATCCCTAAAATCCTGTCAGTTATTCAATCTCACCTCGATACAGATTTAACTATCAAAGAATTGATGGCTTTAGGTGGTTTTGCCATGAAAACGGAAAGAAGTGATGTCCAAATGTTTATGTTACCTGGCAACTTTAGTGGGGATGGAAAAACAGGGGCTACTAGCTATTGGTTGCCCAACCGTAGCAAAATTAGTGAAATAATGGCTCAGCATTTTGATGTAGTCCCAGAAAACCAAATTGCTAGCTTAGATAGTTCCAGAATTACCAGAAATGGCTATGGAACAAAGTCATCTTCTATTTACAGAGATAGTCAAAGGGAAGAATGGTATTCTCATCGTTCCTTAGAACGTAATTATCGCAATATCAGTATTGCCGTTCAAGATAGTTTAGAAGACCCAGAAGCAGTACAAAAAATGGTTTCTTCTCTCCGAGAAGCTGGATATAGAAGAGTATTTATTAGTAGAAATTGGTCTGAACCTCTAGATGTCACTAGAATTGTCGCTCAAGGCGGAGATGACCGTGCTGCTGCGGTAGTTAGGGCTGCTTTAGGAGTAGGTGAAGTATTAGTTGAAAGTACTGGTGTTCTTAATTCCGATCTGACAATTCAGATTGGTAAAGACTGGCAGCAAAGAAGTCTAGAAGTTCAGGAGTTTCGGTAAGGAAGATTCGCCAATCATCATAACAGTTGTCATCTAATCTGGGATTTTTTGCTTATATTATAGCAGTACGTATTTAGATTAGGACGTGAATTATAGGCTTTGCGAGCTGGCTAATGGCTAATGGCTAATGGCTAATAGCTAATGGCTAATAGCTACTTGCTCCACTTAAATTACACTAAAAAATTAAACTGATGTATTGAAAACCTTAGCCTAGCTAGATAGCAACAAAAATACTATATCACGCTCCAAAGTCTTTCTCTATAAAGATTTTGCATCAACTTTGTCAACCTTGGGGCTATCCATCCGTCCACCTGGGTTCCGCGAGGTGAAGGAATTTCGCCCCAAACCCCATTTCGTTAAATTGTCTGGTGAAGTCATCCTGAAAAACCGTCTAAAAGCTGATAGCTGATATGGTGATTGTATATGGTTTATAAAGTACACGCAGCTTATGTTAAGAAGGGAAGAAAGGCAGTATAATCCTTTTATCGGTCGCCAAGATAAACCAGGAGATCAACGCAAATCTTTCCAAATCGATCGCGATCGCATTCTTTATTCTTCTGCTTTTCGACGCTTAGCCCAAGTTACCCAAGTAGTCACAGCCCAAGAAGGACATGTTTTTCATAACCGTCTTACCCATTCTCTTAAAGTAGGTCAGGTTGCCAGAAGATTGGCAGAAAGATTGATCTCAGAACAAGACGATCTTGCCCAGAAGGTTGGCGGAATTAACCCTGATGTAGTTGAAGCAGCAGCTTTAGCACACGATCTAGGTCATCCTCCTTTCGGTCATACAGCAGAAGAAGAATTGGATGAATGCGCCACTAAACAGGGTTTAGTTGATGGTTTTGAAGGTAATGCCCAATCTTTTCGTATTTTGACAAGGTTGGCAATTCATCGGGTTGATTATTTCGGTTTAAACTTAACTAGAGCAACTCTTAATGCTGTACTTAAATATCCCTGGCTGAGAGATAGCAATCCTCAGTCAAAAAATTGGCGTAAATATTCTGTTTATCAATTAGATAAACAAGCTTTTGAGTTTGTCAGACCAGAACAAGATACCAGTCAAACTGTTGAAGCTAGCATCATGGATTTTGCTGATGATATAACTTACAGCGTTCACGATCTAGAAGATTTTTATTTAGCTGGATTAATCCCCTTAGAATTATTGGCAACAGATAGGGATGAATTTACTAGATTTATCGAGCGATGGTTAGGAGATTTTTCTAATAATTATTTTGCTAAAATTGTTCGCTCTCAACAAAATCGTTTTCAAAACTTTCTTAATGCTACTTACAATTTAAAAGGACAATATCGACCGGGTTCTTTTGAACAAAAAGCACAAATTAAACGAATTAGCTCTCAATTAATTCAAACTTATATTCAATCAGTAAAACTCAGTCAAGACTATGGGGATCGTGGTTATTTACAATACAATCAAGCTAAAGAAGAAGAACTAAAATTTTTACAGCGTATTGTTTGGCATTATGTTATTTCTAATCCTCGTTTAGCGACTCAAAGATACGGACAAAAAAAGATTATTAGGACTTTATTTGAAGTTTATCTCGAAGCTATTCATCGTAGCGATATTACTTTTATTCCTGCCCGTTTTGTTAAAGAATTTTTAGACCTTAAAACCCTAGAAGATAAAGGAGAAAATAAAGAGCAAGAAAAAACTCGTATGGCAGTAGATATTGTAGCTGGTTTGAGTGAAGCAGAAACAGTTCTTCAGTATCGTCGTTTAACAGGAATTGCTCAAGGTTCTTTTCTAGATTATTGGGATTAAAACAATTTTTTGTTAGCGAGGAGATACTTTTCTTTCTAACCAATTAGTAACCAAAATTGGTAATTTTTTTTTCACCCACCGCAATGCTACGATACGGACAAATGGTTTAGACATAGTCGCGATCGCTTTCATAAAACGATTGAGAGGCTTCTTATGGAATTTTTTATTGACTAAATTGATAGAGCCGACATCATAAAGACAATCTATAATCAACTTCAAGGTTACCTCTTCTCTTTCTACTAATTGCTGTAATAGTAGAAATACATCCCGCATTCTCTCTTTTTTTTTGCGCTCTTCTTCAGAAATTTTTTGGACTTCTATCGATTTATCCGAGTAGGTAAGCATTCAGGTGTCGTCTTAATATATAAAGGTTTTCAATAGACAAATAGTATAAATCTAAATATATTCAAATTTGTTTGTAGATAACAATTATGAATAGTTTCGAGCGACTGTTGGCATAATTATCAATTGTTCTGTCGGCAAACACAACTAATATAACTTATATTTTGCGTAAAACAAATATTGATAGACAAATGAATGTAATTTCTTAGTAAAGTTAGATATTGTTTTAATGAAGATTCTCTAAATTACAAAAAATTAAGGTTAAATGGTTTAAATGCTTTAGAAAAAACTGTTCCATCGACATACACTTGTTGAGTAGGATAATTTTGTAAAACTTCTAGTAAAGACACTCTGTTATCGTCACTAGCAGATTGTAGTAATGCCCCTCGCAAAGCTTGAACATTAGCACTTTGCGATTTAGTATGAACTATCTTACTAGTTTCTCTGAGCAAAAATTCCCCTGGTGTACTATTTAAAACATTTGCTACCCAAATTGCTTCGATTGGGAACTCTTGATTTAAAACATAACGAGCTAATTGAGGATTTTGTTGACTAAAATTAAATAAAAATTTCAAAGAAGGAGACTTTTTGCCTATATGCGCGAAGTCTTCTAGCTCATCTACAGAAACTGACTGAGACGCAGCACCATAGTAAAAAATAACTTCTTCTGCTGCTACGGCAATAGGAGTATCCACTACCATAATTCCACCTATTCCCAACCAGATAAAACCTGACTTAAGGAATAACGAAAAAATTGTGCGCTTAAATAATTTATTAAAGAGTTTCATTATTGTCACCTCAGAAAATCACTAAATAAGAACTAATTTGGGAGATTTAACCCAAATTTTTCTACTACTATCAATACGACGAACTGATTTCAATGATGCGGTTCTCATACTAAATCCCGTTCTAGTCGGTGACATATAGCTAGTAGTAAGTAGCCTTTAGCAAACAATACACCTTCTAATTCCTCAATCTGATTGGTTAGCTAAAAACATACTTTACCTATCGATCTTATTAGTTCTTTTGTACTATAATAGGGAATAGAGTAATCTAAAACTCAAAATAATAAAGGTATAACTGATGAAAAAACACTATGTTCTCAGCATTAATTCTCAAGCAGAACACGACTGGGACAAATGTATTATTAGAAACCCGATTACAGGAGAACGTCCTGACTTAAAAAGCGCGATCGCCCAAGCAATAGGCAATCAACCAGGCTCTTACCTAGTCAGCGTTCAAATAGAAGTAGAAGTTTTAGAAAAAGTAGCCCTTTCTTCTGTTGCCAATGGCACTTTAGAGCTAGGGGGTAGCACAAAAGAAAATAAGCAAGTCAACTTACCCCAAATAATTGCTTCTCGCTCCTAGTTGCTTATGGGTTGAAAAAAGCTAATTCAACATTAATATTAGGTTGCCAAACAAGAAAACTTTTCGGCGATATCCGAACCAGTAAACTTAGCAACCCAACCTGCGGGAGTATCAAAAAGACGAATACAAGTAAAGTTAGGATTTGCCCCCATATCAAACCAGTGGCGAGTACCCACAGGAACATTAATTAAGTCATTTTGTTCGCAAATAATTTCGTAAACTTTATCGTCAATATGCAAAGTAAATAGACCTTTACCTTTGATGAAAAAACGAATTTCGTCATCATCATGGATATGTTCTGCCAGAAATTTTTGTCGCAATTCTGTTTTCTGGGGATGATTTTCATCGATAGTAATGACATCAAAAGTTTGATAGCCACTGGTTTGAATTAATCGCTCGATATCTTGACGATAGGCAGCAATAATTGCATCATTGTCAGCATCGTTAGTAATTTCGCTGTTAGCTTGCCAGCGTTCAAAACTAACGTTTACTTTAGCCAACTCTGTAGCGATCGCCTCACCGTCAGAATAACTTGCTAAAGGGGTTTGAGGATTGTTTTCTGAATAAATGGTTAATCTACTCATGGGGCTATGAAATCTTAGATATTTAGAGACTGTTTGTCAAATAACGATCGAGAAGAACCTTAATAATACCGTTAATGGTTTTTCAGACAAATCATTTGCTTTAGTATTATGCGGTTAGCCAAAAATAAATAAAAGGGGAAAACTTCAGGTATTTTTTCAGGTGTTTTTAATATTTATGGTGGCAATAAGCTTAATGTTTTCTTTACAAACAGTCTCTTAATTGTATATCATCAAAATTAGTAGCTACATCATGACCGTTACTATTGTCTATATTTTTATTTCTATCCAAAAGTAAAGTACGATATCCTGCTCTTCTAGCAGCATCTAATTCAGCGATTACGTCAGATAAAAATAAAATCTCTGGAGATGGCAGCGCGCTCGAGCGAGCTATATTGTGATAAGCAGTAACTTCTTTTTTATTCCCGACATTAGTATCGAAGTATCCCTCAAACAAATAAGTTAAATTTCCATACAGACTATATCCAAACAGCAATTTTTGCGCTTTTACTGAACCAGAAGAAAAGACATACAATCTAATTCCTAATTTGTACCATTGCACTAAGTTAAGATAAGCATCCTCATAGAGATGTCCCTGAAAGTGATTATTTTTAAATCCATATTCCCAAATAAAACCCTGTAAAGTTTTGAGGGGGGTAATTTTTTTGTCTTCTTTAATCCAACTCAGTAAAGTAGCAATTACTAGCTCGAGATCGGCATCTAATCGATCGATTTCCTGTTTTACCCGCTCGATAATTACAGCTATTTCTTCTTGTTGAGAGTGTTGACGAACATATTCAGGAAGTGCCTTACTCGAGTAAGGAAATAAAACTTGATGAACAAAATCAATTGATGAAGTTGTCCCTTCAATATCTGTGACAATTGCTTTAATTTTCAAAACACATCTCCAAAAATGTG
>JAAUYH010060208.1_pt1 | contig 28061 bp, 26 predicted proteins | sample 7278061 | NCBI WGS metagenome assembly JAAUYH01 (sample SAMN14350203, study PRJNA611818) | marine sediment metagenome | isolation source: surface marine sediment (0.6m) | place: French Polynesia: Moorea | collected 2018-08
CACCATTGAGCCTCCGCCAAGAGTATGAAACAGTGAATCCGAAGGGAGCGCAGCCTTCTTCAGTCGTTGAAGGCGGCGATGAATGGACTGACGTCGTGCGTTCTCGATTCGCAGCGTGACGCCAACCCGAACCTCGGCGACGCTTCTGTGCTTCGCACTCGTGTGCCTGGGGTGCGGCAGCTCGGAGGAGTCGACGGCTTCGGATGTCCCGCAAGCAGTCGAACCCACGGCGACACCGACCACCGCCACGACGGAGCCAGCGACGACAGACAAGGCGACCACCACGATCGGCCTGGCCCCGACAGAGCCGCATGCTGAACCACCGCCCGCCATCCTCGACATCTCGTACAACGAGGACCCGCAGCAGCAGATTCTCGACGTTCACTTACCTGCCGGCGAAGGTCCCCACGTAACCATTCTGGCGATCCATGGGGGGCGTTCCAGGCGAACAGCAAGTCGTTGTACGACCACTACGCCGAGTATTTCACTCAGCGGGGCATCGCCCTGGTGGCGACGAACTATCGATTCAAGAGCACCGCGCCATACCCCGCCCAGGTCCAGGATGCCCATCGGCATTGGCGTGGATCCACGCCAATGCCGATGAGTATGGATTCGATCCGGGCCGCGTGATCGTCCTGGGCGGATCTGCCGGCGGGTATCTGGCCGGGATGGTTGGCACCGTCGACGACCGCGAGCTGTTCGCTGGCGATTGCCCTCACAAGCTGCCCGAGGATCCGGTCGCCGGCGCTGTCGTCTTCTACGCGTTCTTCGACTTCAGGACTCTTGACGACTGCTCGACAGCGGACATCCTGAGTCTCGAGGCGTTCTGGGGAGCCGCCCACGACGAGCTCTCGACCGAACAGCTGACCGAGATGTCGCCGACGGCGTGGGTCGACGGCTCCGAACCGCCGTTTCTGCTCCTCCATGGGACCCTGGACACTTCGGTGCCCAGCGTGATGTCAGAGCGCTTCCGCTCGGCCCTGGGGGCCGCCGGCGTACAGGCCGAGCTGGTGCTTATCGAAGGGGCAGTGCACGCGTTCGAGACCTACCCGACGATCGCCGAAGAAAACGTCATCAGCCTGGGTGCCATCGAACGGTTCATCGAGCAGCTCGGCTAGCCCCATACCGAGTCGCTGGGGGACCAGGGTGCTGACGATCTCGCCGGAGGCGTTGGCATCGGCGGATGATGTGGTGGAGGAGATCCCGGAGGGGGAGATTCTTCCGGTGCCGGAGATGACGTTGAATCTGGCGGCGAGTCCGGATGGGGGGAGTTGCAGTATGCGCGGATCGGGATCGCGGTGGTGTTGCAGGAGGGGGTGGATCCGGTGATCGGGCGGAGGTGTCGGTGTTGACGCGGGAGGCGTTCGGTGAGGACGAGATCGTGGCGCGGGTGATCTTCACGTCGTTCGTGATCCAGTAACCGACACCGCCGGCCGTCATCGGATCGAAACGGAATCGACACCCGATCGCGGGATCAGATCCGCGCGGTCGATGCCGACACATCGGGGCATGAGCCCGCACCTGGAAACCGATCCCGCCGCCCGGTCTCGGACGACCGACACCACGAGCGCACCCGCCGCCGATCGGCCCGCCACGCTGGCCGAGGCGCTGGGGCAGGACGGCCCCGGGATCGCCGCCGAGATCGAGGCGGAGCTCGCCGGCGACGGGGACACCGAGCTCGGGATCCTGTCGCAGCTCCCGGTCACGGTGTCCGCCCGTCTGGGCGCGACGCTCCAGAGCCTGGAAACCGTGCTCTCGCTGCAACCGGGGGAGATCCTCCACCTGGGCCGCGCGCCGGGCGACTCGATCGAGCTCGCCGCCAACGGCGTCGTCGTCGCCTACGGCGAGGTGGTCGCCGTCGGATCCTCGATTGGGGTTCGGATCACCGCCCTGGCCCGCACCTAGCACGCCGACGACTCAGGCGCGCGAGGCGTCCTTGCCCGACCCGGCGGCCCGAGTGCGCGCGCCGTTGGGCCGGCGCGTGCGGGGGATCCCGGCGGCCTCGAGCACGGGCTTCGTCACGCCGAACTCCCGCCAGGTCGAGTACGAGATGCCCCGTCGTTCGCCGTAGTTCTTGGCCACGGCGACGAACTGTGCCTCGAGCGCCCGGTCGTCGCGGGCGTCCAATTCGAGCGCGGCTCGCTGGAGATCTTCGCGCTCTTGCAGCAATACCAGTCGCTTCAAGAAATCGTTGATTTCATTGGTGGGCCGTGAGGGATTCGAACCCCCGACCCCCTGCGCGTCATGCAGGTGCTCTAGCCAACTGAGCTAACGGCCCGGAGCTGAGAAGACTACCAGTGCCCCGTTTGGTTGCGTACCCGTGGATCAGTTGATCGACGTGCGCTCGACGATCGCAGCTACAACCATGACCAGCGACGCGATGAGCGCCACCCAGAAGCCGAGGCCCAGGGATGTTCCCGCCGAGCTCGTGTCGGAGATCACGTCCAGGCCGACGAGGCCGACGACAACCGAGCCGACCAGCCCGCACACGATGGCCACCGTCTTCGGCACGATGTGGCGGAACCCGACGAATATCGGGCCGGCGGCGGCAGCACCGAGCACGCCGGCGAGCACCGTTGCCACACCGTCGCCCCTCTCCCAGCCGCTCACGTCGCGCCCGGGTTCGGACACCCAGGTGAGGAAAGTGCCGATGATCATGAGCAGTCCCGCGAGAAACAGAGCACCAGCCACGATGCGGTCGATCAACTCGGTCGGCTCCCGGTAGATGCGGATCTCCGTGAGCCCCCCGCTCGGTGCACGACTCAAAGGCTCCGACCGGCGCCTGGGCTCGACCTCCACAACGCCTGTGGCGACCCTCGAACCGACGAGCTTGTCGCGGCTCGCGTCGCGCCCCACCTCGAGCTTCGCCCGGGTGTGGTGGCCCTCATGACCGTCGGCCACCGAGCTGGGTCTCGCCGGCTCGAAGACCGGCCTCGGCTCGGGTACCTCGAGTCTCGGTCGGGCAACGGAGAGCGGTTGCGTGTCGGAATCAGGCGCCGGCGTGGTCTCGGGCGGCCGGTGGCTGATCCAGTCGTCGGCGTCGAGGGGCGGGGCCTGCGCCGAGGCAGCTTCGTCCTGTGGCTCGTTTGCCGACGGTGGAGGACCGGCGTCCGGGGTCGGCAGGTCCGGCCAACGAATCTCGGCAGCGGTCGGAACATCGGCTTGGTTCTCCACCGGAGTCACCACTGGTGGAGGCATGCCTTCGGCCTTTGGCGGCTCGGCCTCGACCCCGATCGGCTCAGCCTGTCGCTCGGACGGGAACTCGGCAGCGAGCTCAGCCGCTTCCTCCACCGTTTCGGGCACGGAGTCGACACCGAGGTCAGCCGTTGCCACATCGACAGGTTCGGCTACCGGCTCGACAACGGTCGGATCCTGATCAGCATCCGACGGGACCGACTCGGCGTCCTGCGCTTCCCCGCCACCATCGCCACCCGCCGTTGCGTCGCCGTGCACAGCACTGGCGACTATGTCGCCTTGGACCGCACTCACGAGCGAGGCGCCCTCGAGGGAGCCGGCCGGCATCTCGTCCTCGGCTACGTCGTCAGCGTCGACGTCGGCAGAGGCTTCGGTCGAGTCGGCCTCGGACTCGACCGTCTCGACTTCGGACCGGGCATCGACGGGCTCATCGACCTCCTCGGTCTCGGGCAGCTGATAGCGAGCCCGGTAGGCGGGGTCGTGGTGCAGCTGCGGTGCATACCACTTGCCGTCGCTGGCCATCCACCAGCCTTCACCCGGGAAGACGTCGCTCATCGACGACATGCTCTCATCGGGTCGGTCCAGGAATGAAATTGAGCGCCGGGCGGGATTTGAACCCGCGACTGTACGGCTTTGCAGGCCGTTCCCTTAGGCCGCTCGGGCACCGACGCGTAGGCCCAACACGATAGCGTCCGACGGTCGAATCGAGCACCGGATGTCGCCGCAGCGTGTGCGCCCGATGGCCCCTCCGCACATCGGACGCACACGCTCGTGCGACGTGGACTGAACCGGCGAAGCGGCCCCTTCCACTCAGGCCCGCGACGGTAGGTGGCGGATGGCCAAATGTCTTCGCGCCCCCCACCAATCGACATCGTTTCGACTCAAACCCGCGCGGAAAGTGTGAAAAAGACAAATCCGAGCCGCTCGAAGTGAGAGCGACTCGGATTCGATGTTGAGCGGACGACGAGATTCGAACCCGCGACCCTCACCTTGGCAAGGTGATGCTCTACCAACTGAGCTACGTCCGCAGAGGCGCCACAGCGTAGCAGCGTGCCCCGCTATCCCCCACTCTCCGGCCGCAGGTCCACCGTGAGCGTCAGCACTCCATCGACCAGCGAGGCCTCGGCGTCGCCGATGATGGCGAAGTCTCGGAAGTCGGTCTGAGCCTGGGCCACGAAGAGCGCCCGCTCGTCACCGCCGACCGGCGGCAGATTGCGCTGCTTGACCGCCGCGGCCCGCTCCTTGAACCGGGCGATCATCTCGTCTGGATCGAAGTCATCCATTTACGCTCCCCTCGGGTTGCACCTGCGGACGGGTGAACCACCAGTAGATGGCCGTGAGCACGAGCGTGGCGACACCCAACGCCACGAGCCACCACACGAGCGGCCCGAGCCGCTCGTCTACCTCGCGCACGTTGAGAACCTCGGTGTCGCCTTCGGTCACCTGGGCGAGAAGCCAGGACGGGCCGGTGCTCATGAGCGAAATGTAGCGCTCAGCGCTGGTGGGCCGGACACCACCAGGTGGTACGACCCCCGACGCGGTCCCTCCGCATGTCGACTCCGTCTCGCGAGCAGGCCGCTCCCTCGGCCCTCAGCTCGAAGCTGTCGCCTGTGTGGCTGCCACCCCGACGGGACAGCCGGGACACCGTCGTTCGGATCGTTCGGGCCAGCCGTCGGCGATCCTCGGCGTCGAGCTCACCGGCCGGCCGGCGGGGGTCGAAACCGCCGGCCCACAGGGCTTCGTCGATCAACAGGTTCCCCAGGCCGGCCACGGCCGACTGGTCGAGCAGGATCGCTTTCAGAGGCGCGGTCCGACCCGCCAGGGCGCGGGTGAGGTCCGCCACCCCGATCGATGCCGCATCGGGACCCAGGCGCTCCTCGTCGGGTTCGAGCTCGACGTTTCCGAGTCGCCGCGGATCCCGGATCGCCACCCGGGCCCGGCCAAGACCGAGGACGAACCTGTCCCACCGCTCCCCGTCGCGCCGGCTCGAGTAGACGAGCTGATCGATAGGGCCGCGGCCGTCGACGATCAACCGGCCGGTCATCCCGAACCTGAGCCCCAATGTGTCCGGGGAGGAGCGGGCGCCGAAGTCGGCCAGCAGCAGCTTCCCGATGCGGCGGACATCGGCGAGCGGCCGGCCCCGGAGGACGTCGAGCGAAGCCGCCCCCGTGCCCTTCGGCCGGAGGAAATCGGGGTCCGGCAGGTCGATCGCGGTCACCCGCCGACCGATCAGCGGCCTCAGCGCCTCGGCGTACATCTCGACTTCGATCAGCTCGGGCATTCGAGCAGTCAGCCCGTCTCGACGCGGACCTTCTCGAAGAAGTCACGGAGCAGCGGCCCGAGCTTGTCGTGCTCGACGAGGAAGCCGTCGTGGCCGAACACCGACTCGATCACATGGTGCTCGCACCACCGGCCCTCCCGATTGAGCACGCGGGCCAGCTCGACCTGCTGGTGCTCGGGGTAGAGGAAGTCGCTGGTGACCGAAACCGTCAGGGCCGGGCCCGAGTAGCGTTCGAGGGCCGCCGTGGCCCCGCCCCGGCCCCGGCCGATGTCGTGGAGATCCATCGCCCGGTTGAGAACGAGATAGGAGTTGGCGTCGAAACGGCTGGGAAACTTGCGGCCGTGGTGGTCGAGGTAGCTCTCGACCTGGAAGCGACCCCATGAGTCGAAGCTGTCGAGCCGGTCCAACGGATCACGGCCGAACCGTTCGGTGAACTCGGCATCGCTGCGGTAGTGGATGAGCCCGATCTGACGGGCAATCGCCAATCCCCTCCCCGGACCCTCGGGCTTGTCGTAGTAGTCGCCGCCGTGGAAGCCGGGATCGTTGGCCACAGCGAGACGACCCACGGCCGACCAGGCGATCTGCTGGGCCGACGCAGCGAGGGCGGTGGCGATGGGAGCGATCGATCGCACGCGGCGCGGGTACATGGCAGCCCACTCGAGCACGGCCATGCCCCCCATCGAGCCACCTATGACGTTGAACCAGCAGTCGATGCCCAGGTGATCGGCCAGGGCCCGCTGGGTGCGCACGATGTCGCGAGAAGTGACCTGAGGGAAGGCCGAGCCGTACGGTCGCCCGGTCTCGGGGTTGATGGAAGCCGGCCCGGTCGAGCCCTGGCAGCCGCCGACCACGTTGGCGCAAACGACGAACCATTCGTCGGTGTCGATCGCCTTGCCGGGGCCGACGATGCGGGCCCACCACCCCTCGGCCGTGTACGTGCCGCCGTGCCCGCCAGTGACATGGGCGTCGCCGGTGAGGGCATGGCATATGAGGATGGCGTTGTCGGCCGCTTCGTTCAGCTCGCCCCAACTCTCGTAGGCGATCGTGACCTCGGGCAGCTGTCCCCCACCCTCGAGCGCCAGCGGACGTTCGAGCTGCAGGAACCGGCGCGCCCCCGGGTCATCGCCCGGTTGCCAGGCTCCGGTGACCGGGAACCGCTCCGGCCAGCCCCGCGCTTCGCTCAGATCGAACGGGCGCTCCTCGCGATCAGCCACTGGTCACCTCGCCTCGGGACAAGCCCGGTTGAGAGCCACAATTATGCCTCGCACCCCTCAACCCCGAAACCGCAGCCGCTGCCACCACCACTCCATGACCATGCTCGGCTGACCGAACGCAACGGTCATGGCCTCGCCGAAGCGGCGGAGATGGTCGCGGTGGGCGTCGATATCGCCCGCGCTGACAGCGGCCTGAGCCGACAGCGCGTGATCGGCTCCCTCGCGCCAAGCCACTCGATCGGTCGGCAGAGGAACGCCGGCGAGAGTCGCGGCTCGGACCCGGATGGCGTCGGCGCTCAGGCCGGTGCCGGCGGCTACGGCAGCCAGGTGGGCGGTCACGGGCGGAGCGGCCAGGACTGCGGCCACCAGTGCCACGTCTACGTCATCGGGCTCGACGCTGATCACCGGCACCGAAGGCAACAGATCTCCTTCAGCGTCGATGGCAGCCTCTACGACCCGTGTCTGGCTGGCGACGAGAACCTTGGGTCGCAGCCGGGCCCGGAACCAGTCGGCCACCTTCGGCTCGGCCCGGTCGAGATCGACCACCGGGCATTGCCACCGGCGACCGGCGAATCTCACGGGTCGGATCCCCCAGCCCAGGTCGAACAAGTCGATGCCTCCGGCGGTCACCAGCCGCGGGGTAGAGGCAACCGAAGAGTCCTCGCTGCAGTCTTCCCGGACCGCTTCGGCCAGCCCGTAGAAGTGCTGCCGGAAGCCGGCCGTGACCGAGGCGATGTCGCCTAACTTCCCGTCGCCTACCAGCTCGATCATCGGAACCCCGCGCGGGGCCACGAGGAGCGGCGACCACGAGGCCGTGGTCGGCGTGGGGGCTGTCACGCTCGGCCCCTCACCCGCCATCACCTCGACCGACTCGGTCGGCGCCCGCCGAACCAGTACCGGGGCACACACGTCCACCCCGGCCTCGAACGTCGGACCGTGCTCGACCCACAACGCGGCCAGATCCAGCTCGGCCTCGAGCGCGGCCCGCACCCCCTCGGCGTGGCCGGCGCCCAGCACCGACTGTGGTTGGATCAACGCCAACGTGCCGCCCGGCGCCAAGAGCTCGGACCCGGCTCTGAGGAACACGGCTGCGTCGTCCACGTAACCCGAGGCGGCCGTCCCGAACCGCTCGCCCAACCGGCGCCGTCGCTCGGACGACCGGGCCGTGTCCTCGGCCAGCTGACCGAGAAAGGGCGGGTTACCCACTACGAGATCGAATCCCCGGTCGGGTCGGGGCGGGGGTTCGACCAGAACGTCGATGCGATGAAGGTGAGGTCGGGCCCGACCCTCACACCAGATCTCGAGCATGGCGTCGGCCAGGTCCAGCGCGGTCTGATCGATGTCGAATCCCCACAGACGGCTCACGATCTCGGCCCGATCGCCGTGGGGGGCCATCACCTCGGCCGCGCTCAACAGAAACACTCCCGCTCCGGCGGCCGGGTCGGCGACCAGTAAGTCGGCGCCGGTCGAACCCCGATGCCGAAGGGCGAGCTCCACCAGCGAGCGGGCCACGCCGTAGGGGGTGTAGTGAGATCCACCGGCGCGGCGGTCGGCCGGAGCCAACAGGCGTTCGTAGATGCGTCCCGGTAGGTCGAACGCCAGCAGTTCCTCGGGCAACATGTCCGCCACCGGGTGGCCGACCGACTCCAACGCCGTCGGGACGACGCCGGAACGCTCGCCGATGCGGCCCATGACCGCCCCGACCATGGCTCGGACCTCGTCGGGGGCAGAGACGCGTGGCAGCCTGTCGAGCCAGGCCCCCAGGGCAGACGGATCGGCGACTGTGACGGGGAGACCGGTGCTCAGGCCGCGGTCGGATCCCAATGGGCCAGATCCCCGAGACGATCGTCGTTCGAGAACATCTCGACGATGGGCAGGTCCAGGCCGACCCGACGCTGCATCCGTCGCACCTCGAGCTCCTGGTTCCACAGCACCAGGGTCACGACCAGGCCCTCGCCGCCGGCCCGGGCCGTTCGCCCCGACCGGTGCAGGTAGGTCTTGTGCTCGGCCGGCGGGTCGTAGTGAATGACGACGTCGACGTCATCGACATGGATTCCGCGGGCGGCGACGTCGGTCGCCACCAGCACGTGCAGCTTGCCGTCGGCGAACCCGTTCAAAGCGCGCTCGCGGTGCTTCTGGCGAAGGTCACCGTGGATGGCGGCGACGTCGACGTCGAGCTTGCCGAGCTCGCGGGCGAGTCGGTCGGCGCCGTGCTTGGTCGCGGTGAACATGATGGTTCGGTCGACGGTGCGGGCAATGGCGGCCGCCACCTTCACCTTGTCCATCTCGTGAACCTGGATGAAGCGGTGCGTCATCTCGTCGACGGTTACCTGCCGCGACTCGACCTCGTGGAACACGGGGTCGTGCTGGTAGCGGCGCACCAGGCTGTCGACGACGCCGTCGAGCGTGGCCGAGAACAGAAGTGTCTGGTGTTTGCCGTCGACTTGGCGCAGCAACCACTCGACCTGGGGCAGGAATCCCATGTCGGCCATACGGTCGGCTTCGTCGACCACCACATGCGTCAGCGCCGAGAGGTCGACCGCCTTGCGCTCGACGAGGTCGATCATCCGCCCCGGCGTCGCCACCACGAAGTCGATGCCCTTCTCCAGCTTGGTGATCTGCCGTTCGATGTTGGCGCCGCCGTAGACGGGCGCGACCGACAGATCGCTGGCATCGCCGAGCGGCCCGAGCTCCTCGGCCACCTGCACCGCAAGCTCGCGCGTCGGCACGAGCGCGATGGCGTGGGGCCGTCGGGGTTCGGCCTTGTCGATCTGCTCCAGCACCGGGATGCCGAAGGCCAGGGTCTTGCCCGACCCCGTCTTGGCCTTGCCGCATACGTCGCGGCCGGCGAGAGCATCGGGTATGGCGATCGTTTGGATGGCGAAGGGTTCGGTGATTCCGCGAGATTCGAGGGCCTCGCACAGGTCAGCCGACACACCGAGGTCGGCGAATGTTGTCGTCATGAGTGTCTTTCTGCGTGTGAGTGCAGGCTATCGAGGCCGAGCCGAATGCCCGGCGACCCGTCAGGCTGTGTCCGTCACCGCGACACTCGCCCGTCGGCCGTTGCGATGCCCTCGGCGGCCAGACGTCGGGCCTGTTCCGATTCGAGGCCCGGTACCAGCCGACCCGAGGCCGCCACGACCCGCCACCACGGCAGGCCGTCCGAGTCACGCAGCACCCGACCGACGGCCCGGGCGGCCCCCGGAAACCCGGCCTCGGCCGCGACCTCGCCGTACGTGATCAGCTCGCCCGGCTTCAATGCACCGATGACTGCGATGACCTCGTCCTCGAAACGACCCGGTGCGGATCGTTCGGTCATGAGGGGCGGGGCGACAACCGGATCAGATCCATGGGCTCGCCGATCCCGGCCACCTGATGGCAGCCGGCATCCTCGGTCGAGGTGTTGACGAGCAGCGAGGACTCCATCGACATCGGAGCCAGGATCTCCCCCGGGCCGGCGAGCTCGCTGAGTCGGGCCGCCAGGTTCACGGCCTGGCCGATGTAGTCGTCGCCCTCGAACAGGATCACATCGCCCGTTGCGATTCCGGCTCGCAGGCGCAGATCGCCCCGGCTGGCGTCGACCATCGCCACCACGGCCTCGATCGTCGGCTCCGGTTCGACACCCACCAACATGGCCCCGTCGCCCAGCCACTTGGCGACCCGCACCCCGAAGACCGATGCCAATCGTCGTATCGAGCCCCGGATCTCCTCCAGCTGGGCAACAGCGGCTGCGTCGCCCTCGCCGTCGGTGTAAGCGGTGAAGCCGGACACATCGACGAACGCGAACGTGCGGGGAACACGCGTCACTCCCTCGACCCGCACCACCTCCGCTGACATGCGCGTCAACCTACTTGCGATCGGAGGCCCGTGGCAGCTCAGACCCGGCCACCTAGGGTTGGGCCGGTGGGCGCCCTCGATGCTGTGACCGACTGGCCGTGCGACAACGTCGCGGCTGCATTCGTCGGCCCTGATGGCTCGATCGACAAGGTAGGAGACACCGCCCGCCGCTTCCCCCTGGCCTCGGTGACCAAGCTCCTGACGGCCGTGACCACCCTCATAGGCGTAGAGGAGGGCAGCGTCGAACTCGACGAACCTCGTCATGACGAGGGCGCCACCCTGGCCGACCTGCTGGCCCACAGCGCCGGCTTGGCGCCCGATGGAATGCGCCTCGACCTTCCGGGACGCCGGCGCATATACAGCAATGCCGGCTACGAGCTCGCCGCCGCCGAGCTGGAGCGGGCCACCGACATTCCCTTCGCCGAATACCTCGACGAGGCGATTGTGCAACCGCTCGGGCTGACCGCCACCGAGCTCGTGACCAGCCCGGCCCACGGCGGCGAGTCAACTGTCGACGATCTCGTCGACTTCGTGATCGGCCTGCCGAGCTTGCTGGCCGGCGAGACGATCGCCCGGATGACCGACCATCACCTCGGCGAGCTGATCGGAGTGCTGCCCGGCTACGGCCGCCAGGTCCCCAACCCCTGGGGCTTGGGTCCCGAGATCCGAGGCGACAAGTCGCCGCACTGGACGGGCTCGGCCAACTCCCCCTCCACATGGGGGCATTTCGGCCAGTCCGGCACGCTGCTCTGGGTCGACCCCGAGCACGAGGCCGCTCTCGTGGTCCTGACCGACCGACGGTTCGGCGATTGGGCGCTCGATCGCTGGCCGGCCCTGGCCGACTCCCTCCTCGCCGAGCTGAGCTGACTACTCCTCTTCGGCCATCTTCCCGTCGGAGCCGACAGAGGAGGAGACCTCGTCGTCGGCTGACCGCTCGGCGAGGTGGTCGACCTCGGCAAGGCCGTCCTCGGCGTCCGGGGCCGATCGGGGCCAGGCGATCACGACGAGGCCGCCGACGATCAGGGCCAAGCTCATCCAGATGTTGACCCGGAGGCCGAGGATCTCGTTGGCGGCGTCGATGCGAATCGTCTCGAGCCACAGTCGGCCCACCCCGTAGCCGAGCAGGTAGCCGGCGATCAGCCGACCCCGGGGCAGCAAGCCCCGGCGATCTATCCAGATGAGCAGGCCGACCAACCCGAAGTTCCAGAGGCTCTCGTACAGGAAGGTGGGGTGGAACGTGGGGTACTGCTCGGGGTCGGCGTACTCGGCCGGGATGCCGACCCTGCGATCGGCGTCGATCTCGAGCGCCCAGGGCAGGTCGGTGGGTTCGCCGTACACCTCCTGGTTGAACCAGTTGCCCCACCGGCCGATCGCCTGAGCCAGCGGCAACGCCGGAACGGCCGCATCGAGGACCGAACCGAGGTCGATGCCCTGGCGCCGGGCGACGAGCAGGCCCGTGACGACGCCGGCGAACATGCCCCCCGGAATCCCGAGCCCGCCGGCTCGGAAGTTCAGGAACTCGAGGAAGGGCTCGCCGTCGAAGCGATCGAAGTCGGTGATGATGTGGTAGAGCCGAGCTCCGATCACGCCGGCCGGCACCGCCCACAGGGCGATCGTGGCGATGTCGTCGGGGTTGCCTCCGACCTCGGCCCACCGGCGCTGGCTGAGCCAGACGGCGGCGAGCACGCCCAGGGCGATGCACAGCCCGTAGATCGCGAACGGGCCGATCGAATCGAAGGACGGCGACGGGATGGCAGTGAGCACGGCCGGCACGCTACGACAACCCTGACCCCGACGACGTCATTCCTTGTCGTCCCCTATTGCCCTGGTCGTCCCAGTTTCGCCATCAAGAGCTGTCAGCCCTGTTGCGACATCAGAAGCTCTCGGCGTCGATCGCAGCGAGCACGTCGACACCACCGAGCACGGCCGCCTCTCGCGCCGCGGCCAGAGGCAACAGCTGCTCGCAGTAGAAGCCGGCGGTCACGAGCTTGTCGGCTAGTCGGGGATCGTCGTCGCCGGCGTCGATGCGGCGCTGGGCCGCCTGAGCTTGAAGAACCATCGACCAACCACCCAGGAGCTGACCGAGCATGGCCAGATACGGCGTGGCCCCGGCGAAGGCGTCGGCCGGTGCCGAGCTGGTGCGTTCGAGCAGCTTGCCCGTCGCCGCCCGGACGGCCGACGAGGCCGATGCCAGCGCCGCCCCCATGGTGGAGAGCGATTCACCGGCGCCGGAAGCCTCGGCGGCAGCGGTATCGACCTCGTCGAGCAGCTCGGTGATGGCCGACCCGCCCCGGATGGGGAGCTTGCGCATGACGAGGTCGAGCGCCTGGATGCCGTTCGTGCCCTCGTAGATCGGGTTGATGCGGGCGTCACGGAAGTGCTGGGCGACTCCGGTCTCCTCGACGAAACCCATGCCACCGTGAACCTGAACGGCGAGCGAGGTCACCTCGACACCGAGGTCCGTGCACCAAGCCTTGACGATCGGTGTGAGCAGCGCCACCCGCTCGTCCGCTCGTTCTCGGCCGTCGGCGTCGCCATGGTGACCGGCGGCGTCGACGGAGGCGCCGTCGATGAACACGAGACCGCGCATGGCCTCGATGTAGGCCCGCATGGTCAGGAGCATGCGCCGTACGTCGGGGTGCTCGATGATCGGCGCCGGTCCGCTCGACCCGAGCGCCCTACCCTGCTTGCGCTCGCGGGCGTAGTCGACAGCGTCCTGGTAGGCGCGCTCGGCGATGGCCAGCCCCTGCAGGCCCACCGACAGGCGGGCGTTGTTCATCATCGTGAACATGTAGGCCATGCCCCGGTTCTCCTCGCCGACCAGATAACCGACGGCGCCTCCTTCGTCCCCGAACTGGAGCACGCAGGTGGGGCTGCCGTGAATTCCGAGCTTGTGCTCGATCGAGCTGCACTTGACGTCGTTGCGTTCGCCCGGGCGGCCGTCTTCGTCGAGGAGGTACTTGGGCACGATGAACGTCGAGATGCCCTTGGTGCCCGGAGGGGCATCGGGGGTGCGGGCCAGCACGAGGTGCATGATGTTGTCGGTCAGATCGTGCTCGCCGTAGGTGATGAAGATCTTCTGCCCGGTGATTCGGTAGGTCCCGTCGTCGGCCCGCTCCGCTCGGGTCCTGAGGGCCCCCACGTCGGAGCCGGCGTCGGGCTCGGTGAGGTTCATCGTCGCCGACCACTCCCCCGAGATCAGCTTCGACAGCCATGTCTCCTTCTGCTCCTCGTCGCCATGAGCTTCGAGCAGGTCGATCGCGCCCTGGGTCAGAAGGGGGCAGAGGGCGAAGGACATCGACGCGGAGTTGAGCATCTCCTGGATGGCGAGGGCCATCACCCACGGGAACCCGCCTCCGCCGAACTCCGGGTCGAAGGGAACGGCCCCCCATCCGGACTCGACGTAGGCCGCGTAGGCGTCTACGAAGCCGTCGGGGGTGGTGACGGTGTAGTCGTCGTTCCAGCGGCTGCCCTGCTCGTCGGACACACGATTGAGTGGCGCGATCGTGTCCTCGATGAAGCGGCCCACCTCGGACAGCAGCGGTTCGAGCATGTCCACGTCGAAGGCGTCGAATCCCGGGTAGTCGGCGATCTCGGCGATCCCCGCCAGCTCGCGGATGTTGAACTCGAGGTCCCACAGGGGCGCCGAGTACTCGGCCATCACGGTCTCCTTATGGTCGACGGAAGAAGCTTCTCAGTCCACGATAGGCCCGTGTGAAGAACTGGGGCTGGGTCCAATTGTCGGCCGGTCCGCGCCGGAGCGCGAGGGCTCCGTTGAGCTCGGCACCCAGGACCAAGCCGATCGCCAGCAGGAACAGCCACAGCTGCAGCGTGATCGCCGTTCCGATCACTCCGAACACGGCGTTCGACGAGCTGAGCGTCTGCACGTACAGGCTTAAGAGGGCCGTGGCGACGAGCCAGAGGAACGCCGCGAATAGCGCGCCGGGTAGCTCCCACCGCCACGACGCCCGCCGGTTCGGGGCGACGTGCATGATCGTCGCCGCCCACAGCACGAGTACCAGCGCCGCCACCGGGAAGCGGAGCCAGATCCACAGCCACTCGACCACGTCTCCGAAGAGGCCGTCGCCGACGAAGTCCTCGCGACCGAATAGCGGACCGATCACCAGCCCGGCGAGAGTGAGGGTTCCGACGATCACCGAGCCGACGGACAGCAGGAGTCCGATCACCTGAGTGCCCACCCAACCCCGGGTCTCGTGATGACCGTAGGCCACGTCGAGAGCCCGGACCACGGCGGCGAAACCCCGACTGGCCGTGTAGAGCGTGGCGATGATGCCGAAGGTCAGAGCCGAGGCCGACGAGCCGTCGAAGAGATCGCGAACCGCGTCGGTGACGCTCGATCCGTCGCCGAAGACCGTCTCGCTCCACTCGGCCAGTTGTGTCTCGACGTCGGTGGCGAGATCGCTGCCGATCAGGTTGCTCAGCCAACCGAGCGCTGCTGAGATCACCAACAGGAGCGGGAAGAGACTGAGTAGCGCGAAGAACCCGATCTCGGCTGCGAGGCCGGACACGCGGTCGTCGTGCCAGTGCCGGTACATGTAGTGAACGAGCCCGCGAAGCGTCAGGCGCGGTATCTCGACGGTCGGCTCGCCGGGAGCAGCAGACATCTCGCTGGGAGCAGCAGACATAGCGTCTCCAGCTTTGTCGCTTCGCCGGTGGCACCGGGGCATCCCCGGTAGATGCTCAGCGACCGAGGAGGAAGCGTCGCCGACCGGCCAATGTGACGGCCGAGTCGGAGTGAGCGTCTTCTAGGACGGCAGCCAGCGGCTCTGCTTCGATCTCGACCGCCACTTCGCCGTCGTCGATGAGCTGAACGGCCACCGAGTCAGCGGTCGCCGAAGTCTCCGGATGGACGAAACTCACGTGCACGGGGGCGATCACCAGGTCGACGCGTCGCGTGTAGTCACGCATCGACTCGGCCACCTTGGTGTGCACGGCGATGGGAGCCGTGACGGCGCCGTGGCTCTCGAGCGCTTCGACCGTGGTCACGAGCGAGCTGACATCGTCGGCCGCATAGGTGTCGATGGGGTCGGTCTTGGGACCGACGGCGAGCAGTACGGGGACGCCGGACAGAGTCATGCGCTCGGCCAGCCGGCCGGCCGACGACTCGCTCGACGCCACTACGACGAGCTTGCCCGTCGCCCCGGCAATCCGGACGATCCAGCTGTCACGATCGGCTCTGTCGACGGTCCAGAAGAAGCCGCCGGGGTGAACACGTCGGAGGGTCATGGAGTTGAACGCCGCCTTGGGGTGAGGGAACAGGCCGAGAAATACGTGCTGCGCGCGAATGTAACACGATTGCCCGATTTGTGACGGTTGGGTGACGGGTGAAATTCGCGGATTCTTGCTCCACCGAGCTCGCCGGACCGGATCTGCGCCGGCTCCGTCCCGCCTAGGCCGAGATCGTGATCGGCGCCCCGAGCGGCACGTTCTCGGCGAGGAACTCGACCACGTCGTTGGGTATACGAATGCAGCCGTTGGACAGCGACTGCCCGACTTGATCAGGCCGACTCGTCCCGTGAACCGCGATCACAGGCAGTCCGCCACCGAAGGTTTCGAGCACCTCGGAGTACCCGGAGAGCACCAGCGCCCACGGCCCCAGGAAGGTCTCGTCCGGACCGTTCTGCTTCTTCGCCGCGATGAAGAAGGTGCCGAGCGGAGTCGGGGTCTCCGATTTGCCGACGACTGCGGCCGTCTCGGCGATGATCTCCTCACCGTCGTAGACGACGACCGAGTGTTCGCTCAGATCGACCTCGGCCCTCACCCTCGTGGAGGTGACGTCATAGTCGGAGGCCCGAATCCAGCCCGTCTGGCCATTGGGACGGATGGGCAATTGCACCTCGAGCCATTCGTCGCCGGGCTGACCGTCGACGACCAGCAAGGTCAACGGGCCACCGAACTGGTGGGGATTCGGCACCCGGAAGGGCAACAGAAGAGGCAGACCGCCGGGTTCCTCGTATGCGGCCAGTGACACGATGTGGTCCTGGGCAGTGGCGACCCAGCTGCGATACGGGTCGGGGGGAATCGTCGATGTCGTCGTTGTGGAAGAGGTCGTGGTCGTGGTGGTGTCGGCCGGCTCTGCCACGGCGAGCTCGGGCTCCGCATCGATCAGCGGTAGAGACGAAGGCACCGGCTCGGGCGCGACGGTTGCCTGGGCGCCGCCGGTCGAGCACCCGGCGGCCAACATCGCGATCGCAACCAGACCAACCCAGCCTCGTCGCGCCCGTTCCCGTGCCGTCCCCGAACCCATGGAGAATCCGTCGGCTTCGCCGGGCATATGCGCACGGGCCGTCCGCACTATTCACACAGACACGATCGGTAAGGTGACCGCCATGCCCGGATCGCTCGAGAACCTGGCGCCGGGCGTATATGCCTGGATCGACGACGATCACGGACCCGGGCACCCCAATGCCGGGCTCGTCGTGGCCGAAGACGGGCTCACGGTCATCGACAGCCTGTGCACGCCCCGGCAGGCCGCCCCGCTCGCCGCGGCCGTGTCGAACCTCATCGAGACGCCCGTTCGGAGAGTCGTGTTCACCGGCTCTCATGTCGAATTCGTCGGGGGAGCCTCGGCCTTCCCGATGGCGGCCATCTACGGAAGCGGCCAGACCAGCGCCCATCTCGACCAACCCGGTGATCCCGCTGTCTGGACGGCGCTGCACCCCGAACACCGAGACGACTTCGTCGATCTCGTCACCCGACCGGTGAGCCATGTGGTCCAGGAGCCCGCATACCTGTGCCCCGCATCGATCGCCATCCCGGGCGGCGGATTCCAGCTCGAGAACCTCGTGGTTCAAGTGCCCGGCGCCGATGTCGTGTTCCTGGGCGCCCTCGGTTGGTTCGGCTCGGTTCCACTCGGCTTCGAAGCCGACTTCGAGCTGTGGATCGAAACGCTCCATCAAGCCCTCGGGTGGGGGTCGATATTCGTCCCCGGCCACGGCCCCATCGGCGACTCCGACGACGTCCGCACCCTGATCGGCTACCTGGAGGCGGTCCGGTCCGCGGCCGATGGCGGCGCGATGTCGGACGGCCCGTGGTCGCAGTGGACTGCAGCCCGCCACCACGAGATCAACATCGAACGGGCCGCAATGCTCGCCTCGGGCGACCCCGCCCCGCCGCCGTCGATGATGCGGCTACTCGGCCGACACTGACTCTTCGGACGGGTGGAGCTGGCGGGCCTTCCACAGACTGAAGTAGATCGCCAGCACCATGATGACGACGATGACCCCGAGCGACCAGGCGATCGGGATGTGAGTCCATGGCGTGAGGATCAGCTTCACGCCGACGAAGATGAGCACGGCTCCGAGAGCATGCGACAGGTAGTGGAACCGTTCGCGGGCGTCGGCGAGCAAGAAGTACATGGCTCGCAAGCCCATGATGGCGAAGGCGTTCGCAGCGATCAGGATGTACGGGTCGTTGGCGACACCGAACGACGCCGGCACGGAATCGACAGCGAAGACCAGGTCGGTCGCCTCGACTACGACCAGGGCGGCGAACAAGGGCGTGGCGACCCTCTGGCCGTTGACCCGGGTGAAGAACTTCTGACCGTCGTATTCCTCGGTGACCGGCATGACCCGACGGAGCAGGCCGAGGCCGGCCGTCGAGGCGTGGTCGCCCTCGTCGTCGCGGTGACGGATGATGCGCGCACCGGTCCACATCAGGAATACGCCGAAGAAGACCAGGATCACCGAGAACCGTTCGACGAGTGCCGATCCGAGAAGGATGAAGATGGCCCGCATGACGAGCGCCCCGAAGATCCCCCAGAACAGAACCCGGTGCTGGAACTTGAGCGGGATCGACATCGAGCTGAACAGCAGGGCCCACACGAACACGTTGTCGACGCTCAGCGACTTCTCGGTCAGGTACACACCGAAGTACTCCCCGCCGGCCGAGGCTCCGAACTGGGCGAGCATGAAGACCCCGAAGAGGATCGACACGACCACCCAACCGGCCGATTCGACTGCGGCCTCGCGAAGGGTCGGGGCGTGGGCGTGGCGGTGACGCCAGAGGTCGAAGGCGAGCAATCCGACGACACTGACCAGGAGCAGCGCCCAGGCCCAAGTGGCGACGTCGATGTCGACGAAGTCCTCCGATGATGTGGCGGCCAGAAGCACGCCGTGGATTGTACGTGGACACAGGGGGGCAACTGGAGATGGGCGAGGGCGGAGGCTATGTTCGTTCCCGAGGAGGGCCGAGAGTCGCGCCTACTCGGAGGTAAAGCATCAATGGATTGGAAACGTTACGACCTGATCCGGCGCAAGGCGTCGCCGCTCGAGGTCGACCTGATCGAGAGTTACGCGGCGGGCAAGATCTCGCGGCGTGACTTCACGAAGCGCGGCGTGATTCTAGGGCTCAGCACCACGACGATGGCCGGTGTCATCGCCGCGTGCGGCTCCGACGACGACAACGGGACGGCGTCCGACACGACCGCCGCCCCCGACGACGGTGGATCCGACACGACCGCGGCGCCCGTCGCCGGCGGCCGCCTCAAGATCGGCATCCAGCAGGGTGACGCCAACTCCGGCCTCGACCCGCTGAACATGCTCGACCTCGGCACGTACAGTGTTCTCTCGCAGAGCTTCGAGTACCTCGTGGGCCTCGCCCCCGACGGCAACATCGGCAACACCGGCCTGGCCACCGAGTGGTCGCCCAACGCCGACGGCACCGCCTGGACCTTCACGCTCCGCGAGGGCGTCACCTGGCACGACGGCTCGCCGTTCACCTCGGCCGACGTGGCCGCCACCATCGACCGCATGGTCGTGGCCGGCGCCGGTCTGGCCGGCGTCGTGAGCGAAGGCGCCGTCGAGACCCCTGACGACCTGACCGCGGTCGTCAACCTCGACAAGGCCAACGGCAACCTGCCGGTACTGATCTCGATCTACAACCCGCAGTCCCTGATCACGCCGGCCGACTACGACGACGGCACCACACTCGATGCCCGCCAGGCCGGTACCGGCCCCTGGATCTTCGAGAGCCACGACCCCACCACCTTCACGACGCTGTTCAAGGCGAACGAGGACTACTGGGGTGGCCGGCCGATCCTCGACGAGGTCGAGCTGATCGGCTTCGGTTCCGAAGGTGCGCGCGTGTCGGCCATGCAGGCCCGCGAGCTCGACATGATCCAGCAGTTCGGCGTCGTCGACGGCACCAGCCTGCTCAACGACGACAGCTTCACGGTGCTCAAGCCGCCGTCGGCCAACCACCGACAGCTGTGGTTCAACACCCAGCTCCCCGCCGGTGGTCCGTTCACCGACGCCCGCGTGCGTCGGGCGTTCGGCTTCATGCTCGACCGTCAGCAGATGGTCGACGTTCTGTTCCAGGGCTTCGCCATCGTCGGCAACGACCACCCGGTCCACCCGACGCTGCCGTTCTTCGATCCCGACGCCACGCCGCAGCGGCCGAAGGACGTCGAGATGGCCAAGCAGCTCCTGGCCGATGCCGGCTACGAGGGACTCGAAGCGACCATCCAGGTCGGCGACATCCTCGTCAGCCCGGACATGGGCGCCATCGTCGAGCAGAATGCCGCCGAGGCCGGTGTCACCCTGACCGTGAACACCACCGCCAACTCGGACTTCTACGGCGAGTACTGGTGCGCCGGCGCCTCGTGGGGCGCTCAGCCCGACACGGGCGGCCCCGGGGTGCCCTGCGGCGCCTCGGCCGAGATCGGCATCGTCGACTACGGCCACCGCCCGACTCCCGACGTGTACTTCGGCCGGGCCCTCGAGACCGACGGTGACTGGAACTCCTCGAACTACGCGTCAAGCGAATTCGACTCGCTGTTCGCCGAGTACCAGTCTGCCGTCGATGTCGACGGACAGAAGAGCGCCGTGGGCCAGATCCAGCAGCTCCTCCACGAGGACGCTCCGGCTCTGTACCCGTTCTTCTTCGACTACCTGTCGGGCCACGACGCCTCGGTGTCGGGCGTGCAGGTGACCGCGCTCGGTCACATGAAGCTCGAGAAGGCTTCGAAGTCGGCCTAGCCGGTCAAGAAATATCGAGCCGAGATGGCAGGGTCCTCGCGACCCTGCCATCATCGTCTCCGGGGGAAACAGAGTGACGATTACAGGGGGTGATCGACAGCCATGATGCGCTTCATCGTGCGGCGACTGCTGCTGTCGGTACTGACCCTGGCGATCATCCTCGTAATGATCACGTTGATCCCGAACGTGGCGCCGGGCGATCCGGCCCGCAAGATCGCCGGCGGTACGGCTTCGCCCGAGCGGCTGGCCGCCGTCACCGAGTCGCTGGGACTCGACAAGTCGGTCGGTGAGCAGCTGCGCGACGTCACGTCCGACACCTTGCGGTTCGACTTCGGCGAGTCCTTCACCCGACCTGGATCTCAGGTGACCGATCTCGTCCGGACATCGCTGTGGAACTCCACCAAGCTCGTCGCCTTCGCGCTGGCCTTGGTGGTACCGATCGCCGTCATCGGCGGCCTGATCGCCGCGTACCGAAGAGACACGTGGCTCGACCGGACGATCGTCAACGTCGGCGTTGCCCTGTCGTCGCTGCCCGAGTTCGTGGTCGGCGTGCTCTTCCTGGCCCTTCTGGCCGTGCCGTTCGAGTTCTTCAAGGTCATCGCCGATCCGCCCGACGGCTCGGGCTTCTTCACGACGCTGCGCTTCCTTCTGCTGCCGGCGCTCACGGTGCTGACCGTCTACTTCGGCTACATCGCCCGTATCACCCGGGCCAGCACAATCACTGCTCTCGACGCCGACTACACCCGAACGGCGTTCATGAGGGGCCTCAGCACGACGCAGGTCTTCCGCAAGCACGTATTGCGCAACTCTTTGCTGCCGACGGTGGCGGTCATCGGTACCCAGCTCGGCTACATGTTCGGCGGCATGGTCGGCCTGGAGCTGATCTACAACTATCCAGGACTGGGTCGCCTCATCTTCGACGCTGTCGACGCGGCCGACTACCCGCTCCTTCGCGGGGGCGTGATCACCGTTGCCATCATCTACATGCTGGCAACCCTCAGTGCCGACCTGATCATCGCCTGGATGAACCCCCGGGCCCGACTCAGCCTGAGTGAGGGCGGATGAGCGATCACGACGATCACGGACGACTGCGAGCCGGCGATCTCGGTCTGGGCGGTGCCCAGATCCCGGCCGAGCCGCTGCCGGCAGAACCCGAACCCGCTGAAGCCGAGCCCATGCAGGTGGCGACCCGCAAGCAGGTCCGCAAGGAACAGCGTCGGGTTCTCTTCACGAGCCCCGGCTTCATCATCGGCATGGGCATCGTCTTCCTCTGGCTGCTCTCGTCGATCGTGCCCGGCTGGTTGTCCTCCTACGGTCCGAAGGACACGGTCACCAACGCCGACGGCCAGTCGCTCATCCGGGTCTCGCCCCAGGCCGACGCCTGGTTCGGCACGGACCGTCTCGGCCGCGACGTCTACACGCGTGTCGTCTACGGCTCCCGAACCATTCTCGTCGTCGCCCCGACCGCAACTGCCATAGCCGCGGTCATCGGCACCCTCATCGGTCTTCTCACCGGGTACTTCCGGGGCTGGGTCGACGAGATCTTCAGCCGGCTGCTCGAGGCCATCCTGTCGATCCCCGCAATCTTGTTGGCCATCGTGATCGTGTTCACCTTCGGGCCGACCGATCCGGTCATCATCGGCACCATCGCGTTCCTCTTCATCGCGCCGATCGCGCGAACCGTCAGAGCAGCGACGCTGGCCGAGTCGCAGCTCGACTACGTGACCGCGGCCCAGATGAGGGGCGAGAACAGCTTGTTCATCATCGCCCGGGAGATCTTCCCCAACGTGATCGGGGTCGTGATCGTCGAGCTGACCGTCCGCCTCGGTTACGCCATCTTCCTGCTCGCAACACTTGCGTTCCTGGGTCTGTCAGGGGGCAACGTCACCGACGCCGACTGGGGCGTAGACGTGGCGCAGAACTACCAGCAGATCGTGGCCGATGTCTGGTGGCCGACCATCTTCCCAGCCATCGCCATCGGCTCACTCGTCATCGGCGTGAACCTGATCGCCGACTCGATCGAACGGGCCACAAAGTCGTGACAACCATCGAAGAACCACCGAGCCAGACCCAGCAGGCCGCTCTCGCCATCGAAGACCTCGAGATGGCCTACATCGTGCGGGGTACGCCCCGAGCCGTTCTGCGCGGCGTCAGCTTCGAAGTCCGGCCCGGCGAGGCCTACGGCCTCGTCGGCGAGAGCGGATGCGGCAAGTCGACGACTGCCTACGCGGCACTTCGTTACCTGCCTGGCAATGGCCGAATCACCAACGGCTCCATCTCGGTCGACGGCGGCGACCTGACCAAGATGTCACCGAAGGAGCTTCGCGAGTTCCGGGCCAACCATGCGTCGATGGTGTACCAGGACCCCGTGCAGGCGGTGAACCCGGTTCTCAAGATCGGCCGCCAGGTCGCCGAGTCGTTCGAGGTCATCGGCCACTCCAAGGCCGAGTCCAAACAACTCGCCCGGGAGGCGCTCGTTCGAGTTCACATCGCCGACCCCGACAGCGTGCTGGACCGCTACCCCCACCAGCTCTCGGGCGGCATGTTGCAGCGTGTGGTCATCGCCATGGCACTCGCGTCGGATCCGGCGTTGCTGGTACTCGACGAGCCGACGACCGGCCTCGACGCCACGGTCGAGGCCGAGGTGCTCGACCTCGTTCGCGAGCTCCGCGACGAGATCGGCGCCGCCATCTTGCTGATCGCTCACAACCTGGGCGTCATCCGCACCATGTGCGACCGGGTCGGCGTCATGTACGCCGGCCGAGTCGTCGAGGAGGGCACGGTCGACGAGGTCTTCGATCGACCCAGCCATCCCTACACGGTCGGTCTGCTCAACTCGATCCCGAGGCGAGGAGCCCGCAAGACCGACAAGGAGCTGTTCTCGATTCCGGGAACGTTGCCTCAGATCGGCGACCCCCTGCCCACCTGCGTGTATGTGGAGAGGTGTCCGCTGGCGACCGACAAGTGCCGCACCGAGGTGCCGCCGATCGTCCAGCGGGGCGAGGCCCACTGGACCCGCTGCCACTACCCGGACCGCATCGACGAGGTCCCCGAGCCCGAGCCGGTGTCGAGCGTGCACGAGCCCGGAACCGAGGAGATCATCGGCGTTCACGGAGTGTCGAAGACGTTCCGCCAGCGCTCTGGCGACGTGCCGGCGCTGGTCGCCGTCGACCTCGGGTTCGCCGAGGGCGAGACGCTCGGCCTTGTCGGCGAGTCCGGGTCCGGCAAGTCGACGCTGGCCAAGACGATGCTCGGCGTGCACGAGCCCGACGAGGGCGGCGAAATCACCCTCGAGGGCCGGGCCATGGCCACCAGAGCCACTGAGCGCCGCGACGAGTCGATTCAGGCCATCCAGATGGTCTTCCAGAATCCGGACTCGGCCCTGAACCGATCGTGGACGGTCCGCCGCATCCTGACCCGAGCCGTATCGAAACTGACCGGGGTGACCGGCGACGCCGCCGACGCCAAGGCGGTCGAGATCGCCAAGGCCATGCAGCTCTCGGAGCGCCACCTCGACATGCGGCCCCGCCAGCTGTCGGGCGGGCTCAAGCAGCGCGTCGCCATCGCCCGGGCCTTCGCCGGCGATCCCCGGGTGGTCGTGGCCGACGAGCCGACTTCGGCGCTCGACGTGTCGGTGCAGGCTGCGATCCTCAACCTCCTGGCCGAGCTGCAGCGCGATGTTCGCACCAGCTATCTCTTCATCACCCACGACATCGGCGTGGTCCGTTACCTGTCCGATCGGATCGCAGTGATGTACGTGGGCCGGCTCATGGAGATCGGTCCCACCGACTCCATGTTCGGCGGAGCGAACCACCCTTACACCGAGGCGCTGCTGTCCGCCGTACCGAGCGTCGACGGCGAGGCCGAGAACCGCATCCCGCTCAAGGGCGAGATTCCCAGTCCCAAGGACCCACCGCCAGGTTGTGTCTTCCACACTCGCTGCCACCGGGTCATCGAGGGCACCTGCGACAAGATCGAACCGCCGATGGTCGAAGTGTCGGTCGGGCATTCGATCAAGTGCCACATCCCGCCCGAGGAACTGGCCGAGCTGCAAAAGGTGCCCTGGGTCGACCACACCGTCCCCGACGCCTGACTCGAAGCAAGACGCGCCGGCCGACTATTCGACGCTGACAGATCAGAGGGTCTGACGGTCTCTTGACCCGCCGCGCCGGCGGGCTAACGTACGCCGATGTCGCCGTTCGCTGCGCTCACTAACCGAGTTTCGGCTCCGCCGAAACGTCGCGTTCGAAGGCTCTCCTCCTATTAGCACTACCGCCGCTCCGGGGGTGCGGGCTTCTCGTCCCGCTGTGTTGTCGCCCCTCCTGTCGCTGTGGGCGCTGTTCGTCGCCGTTCTGCTGATGATGACGGGCAACGGGCTTCAGGGCACGCTGCTCGGGGTCCGATCATCGCGGGAGGCGTTCGACACAGCAGTCATCGGCATCATCCAGGCGGCGTACTTCGCCGGGTTCCTCGTCGGCTCCCGATTCACGATCCGAGCCCTGCAACGGGTGGGGCACGTGCGGGTGTTCGCCGCACTGGCATCAACCGCGAGCAGCGCCGTCCTCGTCCACTCGATCTTCGTCAACGAGGTGACGTGGACGGCAATGCGCTTCGTGACCGGCTTCTGCATGGCCGGGCTCTATGTGGTTGTCGAGAGCTGGCTCAACGACCAGTCGACCGCCGAGAATCGGGGCCGAATGCTGTCGCTGTACATGATCGTCACGATGGGCGGCATCACAGCCGGCCAGTTCCTCCTGAACGTTGCCGATCCGGGAGGCTTCGAGCTCTTCCTGGTCGCCTCGGCCCTCGTGTCGATGTCGCTGGTGCCCATAGCTCTGTCGGCGTCGAGCCACCCACCGACGATCGAAGAAGCCTCGCTGCCGCTGCGAGAGCTGCTCGGCATAGTGCCGACCGGCGTGGTCACGATGTTCTTCGTGGGCGCCGGCGCCGGTGCCCTGTTCTCGATCGGTCCCGTCTACGCCGACCGGATCGGCATGACCACCGGGCAGATCAGCCTGTTCGTCAGCGCGGCAATGATCGGCGCCGTCATCTTCCAGATGCCGATCGGCGCCCTGAGCGACCAGTACTCGCGTCGAGGAGTCATGTTCGGCGTTGCCTCGGTGGCGACGGTGGGTGCCCTCTGGGGTGTTTGGACCGGCACCGGCTTCGACGCCGTCGTCGCCATGTTCGTCGTCGGCGCCTGTTCGTTTCCGCTCTACTCGTTGGCGATCGCCTATACGAACGACTGGATCGAGGCGCACCAGCGAGTCGGTGCCTCGGGTCTGCTGGTCATGGTCAACGGCGTCGGCGCCATCTTCGGTCCGCTCGTCGCCACCCTTCTCATGCGCACCTTCGAACCGAGCGCCTACTGGTGGGCTCTCAGCGGAGCACATGCCGCCATCGCCGCATATGTGCTGTTCCGAATCGTCGTTCGCGACCCCGTGCCCGAAGAGCAGCGCACGCGCTACCGGCCGATCCCGGCCCGGAGCTCGGTCGTGGTCGCAGCAATCGGCCGGATCCGCCGTTCCGGTCAGCGGCAATAGTGCCGGCGCGAGCCACCCGGTGAAGGCCGCACTTCCTCTGCTCGACGAGATACGGAGTTGCACCGTCTGTGCCGATCACCTGCCCGCCGGTCCCCGGCCGATCGTGCAGTTCAGTGCGACGAGCCGGATCGTCATCATCGGGCAGGCTCCCGGCCGAAGGGTTCACGAGACCGGGGTTCCCTGGGACGATCCGAGCGGGATCCGCCTCCGGAGCTGGTTGGGGTTGACCGAGGAACAGTTCTACGACCCGTCGCTGGTCGCGATCGTTCCCATGGGCTTCTGCTACCCGGGGACGGGGTCATCTGGCGATCTACCGCCTCGGCCCGAGTGTGCTCCCCTCTGGCACGAGCGGGTACTCGAGCGGCTTCCAACCGACCGCCTCACGGTGATCCTCGGTTCCTATGCGCAGGGCCGGTACATCGACGACGCCGAACGCACACTGACGGCGACCGTGGCGAAATGGCGCGAGTATCTGCCCGATCGGATCGTGCTGCCGCACCCCTCGCCCGGCAACAACCGCTGGCTGCGACAGAACCCCTGGTTCGAGGCCGAAACGCTTCCGGCCGTCGCCGAGCGCGTCGCCGACGTGAGTCGAGTCGACGCGGTGCCCGGGCGGTCAGTACGGCCCGAATAGGCTCTTCCCGATGCACCGCTACGACGAGGAGACCGACGCTCTGGCCCGCGACGTGTTCGCCTACGCGCTCGAGCGGATCCGCATGGACCCACCCGACCTCGATGGACCTCGCCCCGCGTCGGAGCTCCGCTCGTTGGTCGGGCAGACGGTCACCCGTGAAGGCATCGGAGGCCACGAGGCCCTGCGCCTGTTCAAGGACGTACTGGCTCCGGCGTGCATCTCAGTCGACCATCCCCGGTTCCTGGCCTTCATCCCGAGCGCACCCACCGAGGCATCCATTCTGTTCGATCTGATCGTGGGGGCGTCCGCGCTCTACGGCGGCTCGTGGCTCGAATCGGCCGGGGCGGTCTTCGCCGAGAATCAGGCCCTGGAGTGGCTGGCCGGTCTGGCCGGATTGCCCGACTCGGCCGGGGGCTGCTTCGTCTCCGGCGGGACGGCAGGCAATCTCTCCGCCTTGATCGCCGCCCGCAGCCACGCCATGGAACAGCGCGAAGGGCGACCTCGCCGGTGGTCGCTGCTGGCGACGGGCCGAAGCCATGCTTCGATTCAGGCCGCGGCCGACGTGATGGACGTCGACGTGATCCTGGTCGCCCCCGACGAGCACGGCCGTATGACCGGCTCGGCGCTTCGCTCCCGCCTCGATGAGCTCGACGACGACGAGCTCGATGGCGTCTTCGCCGTCGTCACGACTGCCGGCACCACGAACCTCGGGGTGATCGACGACCTGGAGACGATCGCCTACCTGGCGACCACCAACGGCTTCTGGATGCATGTCGATGCCGCGTACGGCGGCGCGGCGCTGGCGGCCCCGAGCGTGCGTGATCGTTTCGAGGGGATCGAGCACGCGGACTCCATCGTTCTCGACCCCCACAAGTGGCTCTTCTCCCCCTTCGATTGCGCCGCCCTCCTCTATCGCGACCCCGAGGTCGCTCGTCGCGCTCACACCCAGCACGCCGGCTACCTCGACCCGATCAACGAGCGCGACGAATGGAACCCCTCCGACTATGCGCACCATCTGTCCCGGCGGGCCCGGGGGCTGCCGTTCTGGTTCTCGCTGGCGACCTACGGCACCGACGCCTATTCCGACGCCGTCGAGAGGACGTTGTCGATCGCCCGGGAGGCAGCCCACCTGGTTACCGACCACCCCCATTTGGAGCTGGTCGAGGAACCTACGCTGTCGATCGTCGCCTTTCGCCGACAGGGCTGGGACCGACCGGAGTACGAGGCCTGGAGCCAGCGCCTGCTCGATGACGGTGTCGCCTTCGTGCTGCCGAGCGAGTTCGAGGGGGCGGCCATGCTCCGCATGTGCATCGTCAACCCGACGACGACGATCGCCGACATCGAGCTGATCCTCGAGAC
>JAAUYH010047027.1_pt1 | contig 28042 bp, 13 predicted proteins | sample 7278061 | NCBI WGS metagenome assembly JAAUYH01 (sample SAMN14350203, study PRJNA611818) | marine sediment metagenome | isolation source: surface marine sediment (0.6m) | place: French Polynesia: Moorea | collected 2018-08
ATTCGAAATTCATTATACAACAAAATGATTTACGAAACTACTTCATCCGTCAACTTCGGGCTTATTAAGAGCCCTATAAGTATTTACTGCTGATGATTTTTAGCATATTAGCACTGATGACCTGTTCAGTATTTTGATTCATCAAATCTGACTATTTTGCGTATTGACTTTAGACTGTTTTATGCAATTAATCAAGTCTATTGAAACTATTTATGGGTTCATAGTACCAGAATACCGCCCATTTTGATTTTGTTTGCAACAGAGAACCCATAATTTTTTTAACCTCCTCTTCGATTTACTTTGAATTTTTCAAACCCACCGTACGCCACCGTTCTCAATCATGGTGCTAGGTTAGTACGAATACGAAATATTATCTAAATCATCAGTTTGGAAGTTTATTAACTATCGTTGATGAACACATAATAGTGAGGACTTCTGATCAGCATAATATTTATCGAAAGCGTGTAGAGCGTGTAAACAATACTTATGTTCAATGAAATGAAAGAGAAACCCATAAATTTAGACAAGAGAAAACATGTCGACGGAAACTTCAAGTAAATGCGAGGATCCTTTTCGTCTGCGCAGAATATTCCAGTGAAGCTCTCCGCACCATCAACCAAATATCGAAAACGGCGAATCGGTTTCTTCGGCGTCTCGTTATGAAGACATTCGAGTTAGTTAATGGAAGGAGACATTCCAATAATCTTCGTCTACAAGAACAAGAGACTTACATACCACGCACTTTAGGATCATCAACTCATTTCATCTAATTAACTTCTTCCGTACTTCCACTCAAATGTAAAACTGTTAAAATCCACTCGAAAGTTTTAAGAGAGTACGAGATATGTGCTGCTTCGAAGGTTCATTACTTGACCCGAATGTTCACCTTGCTAGTCATCGCACTAACCCCTACGCTGAGTGTTACCACGAATTATAAACGACAATCGGTATTAAATTCGAAAAACTTTAGCCGCATTTTTATTTACAACTTATCCCATTTAAAATTAATTGAATACCATCAATTTTTGAGTGTTCAATATTATCCGTCTGCTTGCTCTTGGATGTAAAACCCATCAAAGTCTCTCGTTAGCAGTAGACAGCCCGGAGTGAAATCGAGACAGCAAGGTTTCTACGATAACCGCTCGCAGAACATCTTGAGACACACACACATTACCGTAGAATACGTAATTCAGCAGGAATCGCCGCACTCTCGGGAGATGTTATCTTGCCGCTCATCCATCAAAACCGATAGCCGAATAGTAGGGAATACAAGGATAAAACAAGTTCTTTCATAATTGATCTGGGTCTCATTGTTTGACAAGATTACAATTGTTGCTGCGCAATCACAGGATCTTTATTCCGGTTAAGCTCGGGATCGACTCCGGCACACCTCGTACAACAATACAACAGTTTAGTGTCATTTCCCAGCACCATGATTCATTTAAACAGCGACAGGGGTATCCTGTGCGACGAAAATCGGACGCTGTTTCTTTTCAACTGTTTCGTTTTTTTGAGTCGACTTACGCTTCGAGTCCTGATCCGCCTTCGTCGTACCACCTCTCTCTATCCACATATCACAGTACATTTCCTCCACATGCTTCACATAGCGCTCACCCTGCCCCAACGCACTCTCCATCATGTCCTTTCGCAGATTCGCGCGCACCTTCTTCAATCGGTCCGTATTCATAGCCAATTCCACTGCCTTGTCTACATATTCATCTTCCGTATATGCGATCAATTCCGAGTGACCAATAGTCGTGAGCAGCGTAGCACCAACGTTCATTGCATGATCTCCATTTTCCGGTTTCACACCCATCGTAACCACCGGCACACCCATATACAACGCCTCACACGTAGCGGTGGTCCCTGCGTATGGAAACGGGTCAAGTCCTACGTCCATGTTCGCATATGCCTGAAGATGGCTCGCATTCGCCGGAATCAAAGGAACCAAGTCAAGACGACCCGCACCAATTCCATACGTCTTAAACTGTGCTTCCAGTCGTTCTTTCGCCTTCTTCGATCCGAGCGGTTTAGCTTTGATAAGGAGCCGTGAATCCGGGACACGATTCAAAATTTTTGCCCACACCTTGATGGTTCGCGGTTGCAACTTTGCCAACACATTGAACGAACCGAATGTGATGATACCACCCGATAGTTCGCTAGGTGGCGGCGACGTTGTACCTGGCGCATCGGTCGCCGGTGTGTAGCACAAAAACGTTTCCGGTAGGCGCCACAACTTTTCCGAAAATTTCTGCGTTGTGTCTACCGGATCGACCTGTCCATCCACTACTCGGTAGTGAATGCTTGGTAATCCGGTCGTGTTCGGATACCCAATCCACGTTACTTGAATTGGTGCTAATCGTAACGCCATAACATCCATACGGTTGTTCGCTGTATGTCCTGCAAGTTCCACCAAAATGTCGATTTCATCCGCCAAAATCATTTCCGCCACTTCAACCGACGTCTTGCCCCAGATATTCCTCCATCGGTTTTTCACACACGGATAATTCCGTAACCTCTCGGTTTTAGCATCTTGTCGAGCGACATTCGCATACGCAAACACCGTGACTGCATTATTCGAATGATTCGCAAAGAGAACCTCTGCGAAATAACTGACTGAGTGAGTGAAGAAGTCAGGAGACAGATAGGCTACTCTTAGTGGTTTGTTAGTGCCAGGACCGCGTGGAATTTTCGGGTTGGGGCTCGGCGGTTCCGTAGCATACTTCAACACAGTCGAAGCGAGTTTGTTGGTAGGATTCTTCTCAACGAACGCCGCCACTTCCCCATCCACTCGCGCCTGATAGGCATCACCCCACTTTTTGTGTTCCAAATACACATCTTCCTTTGTCCAAAAATCGCTATAGTTAAGGGCATGCAGTCTATTCTGAGCAGCCATATCCGCGCGAGGGTCCAGCTTGTAGCACTGTTCGTACATCGAAATCGCACCATCGATGTCGCCGTAGTCACGAAGTAGAACACCGAGATTGTTGGTTGCCTCTGAGTAAGTGGGAGATAATTCGATACATTTGTTGAGATGAAGCGAGGCAAGATCCGTGTTTCCCATGAGCGTGTACCCAACACCAATGTTATTGTGCGTTTGAACGTGGTCATCGTTGACAGAAAGCGCCTTCTGGTAGCATTCCATAGCCTTGTCCAGATTCCCGAGATCCTTGTGCACGACACCCAAATTGTTCTGAGCCTCTGCAAAGTTCTCATTGAACTGAACCGCAAGGCTATAACTTGCCAAAGCACGTTCCAACTTCCCAGCTTCAGAATACAGTACTCCCAGGTAGTAATGTGCATCGGCGTTGTCCGGCCACAACGCAACAGCACGTTTGTAACAAGCTGAAGCCGATTTCCTATCCCCCGAATCCTTGAGCGCACGCCCACTGTCACAAAGTGCCACGGCTAGGTTTCGCTTGGCCAGTTCAAAATTGGGATTTGAAGAGAGTGATTTGTTGTAACATTCTATCGCCTCCACTATCCTTCCCTCATTCTTATGAATAACTCCAAGATTGCACCAAGCCTCCGTATGTCCAGGGAACGACTCTAGGCATTTGTTGTACGATTCAATCGCTTTTTCAGTCGACCCATGTTCCGCATACGCCACACCAAGATTGTAATAGGCTTGACCGTGAGTGGGAAGAATCTTCACAGCATCTTCATAATGTTCAATTGCTGCAGCCGGCAAGCCACCACTTTTGAGTCGCACACCAATATTAGTTAACAACGCGGCAAGAGTCGAGCGCACACTGAAATTTTTAGGTTCCAACTCGTGAGCTCGACGTAATAATTCCAAGGCTTCAGGAAAATGGAGGGGATTGTCTTCACTCAAGACGAAACCTAAGCCTCGAAGCGCATCAGCATTCTTGGGGGATAGTTTCACAGCCTCACGCATGGTTTGAATCGCATCGTCGTATTGTTTCAGTGCGGTTTGTGCATCGCCAATTTTGGTTAAGCATTTCGTTTTCAATAACGCGACTAATTTCTCATCATCGGAATCGAGTTGCTTGGCATGATGCAGTCCGCTTTGCGCAGCGAGAATCGATTGCTCGTAGCGCCTGCGGTCGAACAGAAACACGGCACGTCGCAACGCAGCCGCCACTTTCTCCTCTGTCGACGGGCTCATGTTGTTGACAAAATCCGTCATTGGGAGCACGACTCGGGCGAAGTACCAAACCAAGGGCGGGGGATGGCTCGAGAACGGCGTGAGACGGAAGGTCGATTTAAGTCCACCATGCGGTGTGTGCCAACCTTGATCGAATGAGGCCGTATCACAAGAGGCAGCTGTTCAAAATCAGGCCAAAATTATGGAAATTGTGCTTACCCGGACAACAAATTAACGTTGCAATACAAACACTATACATGTATACACTGTTGTATACAAACTTCGACGCCGGCGTCATCTGTCATACCTTACCTCGCCCATCTCTTCCTTGGTGTCGCCGACCGTCGTCTCAAGCAATCCCAGAACAGCGCCTGCAAAACAACTTTGGACAGCACAATGACCAAGTCGGTGAGGTTGTACGTGAAGGGCGTCCATGTGGGATACAAGCGCAATCGCAGGAACCAGCATATGCAGCAGTCGCGACTGCAGCTCGAGGGTGTGCAGGATCGGGAAGCGGCGCAATTCTACATGGGCAAGCGCGTCGCGTACATGTACAAGGCGCCGACGTTGAAGAAAAACGCGCAAGGAAAGCTCAGCAAGTACCGCTGCATCTGGGGGAAGATCATCGCGCCGCACGGCAACAACGGCAACGTGCGCGCCAAGTTCCGCAACAACCTGCCCCCGTCCTCTATCGGCAAGCGCGTACGCGTGATGCTCTACCCGAGCAACATCTAGACGCGCTAACGTGCCACTGCAATCGCGGTCCAACTCTGCGAAGGCACAAGCCAAGTGCGCCACCTGTGCGTCATCGCGCATCAATATGGCGACGCACAAGGATGGCGCGTCACTTGATTGTTACTATCTTGCTCTTGTGCATGTAGAATTAGTTGGTAAAGCGCTTTGGCGGTTGTTGGACTGTTCTTGGCTAGGGTCCATTTGTAGCACATTGCGTGAGCGCTGCGTTCCACGACTTCCACTTTGTTACTCCTTCAACGAGGTTGTTCGAAAACCGTAATCGGCGATGGGATATGGTTGAGTGAAAGCGAAATAATTTAAGGAAAGACATTACTCCCATCCTTTTGGAACTCGCCCTGGAAGAGTTATCGCGTCAGTTCAGAGCACCAAATTATACGAGTTTCTTTGCTAGTTAGTAGTTTCAATCGTAGCCATGAGAGAGACAAGATGAAATCATTGTTCCCTTCACTGGATCATCATGGCGGTAGGAGGTCCTCTGTTTTCGGGAAACGTCTCTTCCTCAACTAAAGAAATTGTAGATGATAATTAAACTGTCCATAACTCGATTTCTACCGTAACCAATTCTAGAGGCTCTTGCTCTGTCGCAAACAAGCGCAAGGCGATGAGAACATAATCTAACCTTCAAAAAAACCCTCTTTCGAGCGATGTTTATGAAATTGAAGCAAGTTAATAAGGGGTAGAATGAGCGGGGGAACGGGCAGAACCAAACGTGAACAATCGAGCGAGCACGCTAACCTCCATTAAATAAAGTAATGAGAGAAGTATTTGGAAAACACACGAAAACCGAGGGGACCGCACCCAAAATTGAATCGAAAAGCACAGTCGACCATCATCACCAAACTACCGAGGAGCCAGTCCCATCATTAATCACCGCGTCGAATTTCCGCGGCTTGGTTGTACCAACGTTCACTTCTTTCAACACCATTGATATAGAGATTGCGAGAATATTCCATAGCGAAGTAAGAGGCCGCAGTGAGCGGCGCGATTTTCAACAAGTTGGGCAGCAAGCCGCGATAGAACGCGCGCAAACCGCCAGTTTGCAACATTTCCGTCACCGTCCCAGAGAACGACTTCGCCCGTTCATTATTACCAAAACCCGCGACTTGCATACGCCTTCTCACCGTATCAAGCGGATACGCAACACTTTGCACCACACCTGAAACCACTGTCATCGAGATAATCGATGAAGCCGCACTCGGCATGTATGACCCATCATCACGTTTCGGTAAAATCGGGCGCAATGACTCGAACATCATGAATGGCATGCCCGTGTACGCGAAGGTTCCCAACATCGAAGGTGTCACACCACGGTACAACGATTTCAATCCATCTTGCGCCACACTCTGCCTTAACGCAGACAGTGTGCCTGCGTATGGTTGAAATGATGCGTTTTGGACTGAAAGTCGCCCACGAGCAAATTCTAACGGGTACAATAGTGCTGTAGTAATGACACCCGATGCACCCGCCAATGCAAACGTCTCTACACTTCCAAGTCGTCGACGCTTATCGTCACCCGATAAAATATGGTCTGTATAAGACAACGTCAAAAGTTGTGTCACAGCTGATAAGCTTAACACACTAGGAACAATACGCGCTACATTATTCGCATTCCCGCGGAACAGTGACCTCCTCACACTTGTATCTTCACGAACCATGGTGCGAAAACCACTGATGAGGCCACGAAACTTCCCAGATGTGTCTGTCTGCATCAAAATTTTCAATCGTTCCAAAGGTGCGACTGCCGTACGAGAAACCGCCGACGAAATCGCACTAGAAAGCATTGCGTCACGTTGCTTCATGTCCATCCCTTTCGCACTCGAGCCCGTCGCAGAAACAAAATTCGAGCCTAACATTGACATCGATTTATCAGGAAGGAAACTGACATCATCTTCATCCACCGGATTGATTTGAACATTCCTCATGTGTTTCGCGATATCTTCCACATCCTTCACAAAAAGTTTCGGCAAAATTCGTTTCGACAACGCGTTGAACTGGTCTGCCGAAAGCATGTTCGATCCATCCTTCCCAAACGCTTCCAACAACTCGTCGGTTTCACCGTTCAACATCTTCATAGCGCTTTCATCATTTTCCGAATACACCTGTAACAACGTCTGCATTTCCTCAAACGACACGAATCCCGAGTTATTCGAATCTGCTAACTGAAACGCGAGATTCTGTTCTGCCGACGGATGGTTCAGCACAATATCAAGCCGAGCAAAGTCCCAAAAATTCATCAACACTTCCTCAGTTTCTTCATCTTCTGTGTTCTTCTGCGACTGTGACGCACGAACTGGATCTCGTTCCCTGTTATTCGAAACCAACGATCCAAGCAACCAGGACAATCGCTCTCGGTCTTCTTCACGAAACCCGTCCACATTCGCAATCTTGGTCAGGAAATCATTCGTAGTCATGTACTTGTCGCCGTTCTGCGTCACACTAGCACTTTTCTGGAACCTTGTTCGGAGAAACTCTGTTCCTCGCCCAAGATTCAGTTTGTGGAACTGCTCACTCGAAATGGCGAAGCACTCGACATCCGTCCGTGCACGGACCGTCGAGCCACGGGGCGCATCGTACATTAAACTGAGCTCACCAAAACTCTGACCCGAGGTCATGGTTTTCGCCAACGAAATCTCATCCTCCTCAATCACCCCTTTCTTGCTTTTCCGCGGATGACGAATATAACGTTCCACCTCACCACTCTTGATAATGTAAAAGTTGTCACCCGAATCACCCTGATAGAAAATTACTTCACCAGCGCGGAACTTCACTGGGAAGAAAGAGTTGACCTCCTTTGTACCCAACCGATCCAATCTGCGAAACAAAAAATGATTCTTCAAAATTCGTTGGATTTTCTGTTGATCCGTTGCAGCCAAAATCGCTTTGGGGTCCATGCTCGCATCTTTGAATTCTTCGTACTTGTCTCGGTCGACCACCCACAACAATGTGCGTTCTCGCGCACGAATCGTAGCACTGCGCGGTGTGAGGAAGAGGAATCCAGTCCTGCCAAAGCTACTTCGAGGGCCCAGCGAATTGGTGTGCATGGGCGGTTCTACGCCTTTGCCCACGAAACGATCAACTTTCCCAGATTCGATGACATAAAAGTATTTATCGTACTCGCCCTGGTAGAATACAACCTCCCCAGGCTCCAAAATGCGCGCCGTAAACGATTTCACAAACGCGGAGCGCTTAACTTCATCGGGAATTGTTCCGTGTATGGGAGAACGTTTGAGAACATCACGAATAATACGGCGCGACTCACGCGACGGATGGTCGTCCGCAGAAACACCTCGGAATTGTTTAGTCTTCTTAAATACGCTAACACCCGATGTCTTTCCTTCTCGTTCTCGCGCCTGGCTCTCACGGATGCGCTTCTGCGATATGCGCAGGAATATTTCATCGTCGAGCGCCGCACCATTTTTCAAAGAAAGCAGAAGTCGGTCATCTTCCGACGAGAAGTGAAACGGATTGTACGTTTCAGCTGGCGGGTACGCATGCAACAATCCGATACGCTGATACGCAGCAGCGACAAGTTCGGAACAGAAAACAGAAGAAAGGTCTTCCGAATATTCACCGTACATGACCGCGGTGGGCATCCCGTTACCAGCTAGCGTTTCATCCGACAACTGAACCACGACAGCCGGCGATGACGATTTCGACCCCCTCTCGGATTTCTTCTGTCCCATGTTCTGCAGCATGGCAATTTCAGCCGTGACATGTTTGATTTCATCTTCCGCCTTCTTGCGTAAATCGAGCAGATAACCTCGCGACGAAGGGTTGAGCACCGCGTTCTTCAGTTCGTAATCAATATCCTTCAGTCTATGAAGCTTCATGGTGTATAGCGCATGATAATGCTCACGTTCTTTCTTAAGCTTCTGGTCGGTCATACGGCGCACAACCCAATGCGGCGATGAATCGTACGGTGTGCCGCAGATATCGGTCGCAAACTCGTGCAAAACTTTGCGCAGCGCATCAGTCCTGGGCAAAGCCAATTTCCGAATGGCGATTTCTTTCGATTGCGAACGTTTCACACGTTCCGCAAGGTTCCGAAGTTTCACGCCCCCGAAATCGGCTTCTAAGAACAGCAGCTCCCCAGTACGCGGCTCGCGTATGACCATTCCGACATGATCCCAGGCGGAATTGGAAAACACTTTCGCCAGACCGCAGAGTGCGGCGCCACAAACCGGCATCGAAAAACATCGCCGATTAAACAAAACGATGTCTCCGCTGTCCAATCCACTCGGGAGACCGTCCCAAGACACGGTTTCAGTGCCCGCATCCTCGTGGGCGGGAGGTGGGGGCGTATCGTTGGGCGGCGTTGCGGCATCGGCCTTGTTCTGCTCGGGCTTGGATTCCATGCGCCGCGGAAAACAGAACAGCAGTGGCACACGAATCACGGAGTCCAGATTTCAACAGAATAAGTAATTGATTGTACCGCGCTGTGATTGTTCAATGTTGCAACAGATATGCAATGCTCTTTATTCAGAGTGAGGGAGCGGATTCGACGATGGCGAGGTGATGGTTATTCAGCTGACTCGAGCCACTTATCTGCACCCGCCAACCACGTCGCTCCAAGTCAGATTTACCGGATCTTGAGATTTTCATGTTCTGATCACTTTCAGATTCTCGTCGACAGACTGAACACCCGTAAAAATATTCGAATTCTAGCATGAACCACGCGTTCTCATTGGTGCCCAAACGACGCCTCGACGCTACACTCTCCTGGTCACTTCGCATCTCTCCAAATCCAAGCCGTTGATCCGAGTCGAGAGGTCGTCGTTCCACAATGGCGAACGTGCTCGAGCGAGTCATCGACTATGTGCGCGAGAATCCAACCGCGGTGGCGAGCGTGTGTCTAGCGGTGCTGATCATCGGTGTGACGCAAGCCGTGGTCAGTGCAGCCCTAGGCGGTGCGCTGAGCAGCGGCGTGCTCAGCGACAAGTACGCGAAATTCCCACTCATCGCGAAAACCCGTGTATCCCACAATTCCTGGCTTTATCGATTCGCGCTTCCCAGCGATTCGGCGAGGCTCGGGCTTCCGTTGGGGCAGCATGTGTCGCTTCGCACGACAGTTGGCGATCGAGAAATTCGCCGCCCGTACACGCCTGTTTCATCCATAGACACCAAGGGCCACTTCGAACTTCTCGTCAAGACCTATCCCGCGCCCTACGGGTTGATGAGCCGTCATTTGGAGTCGCTCAGCCTCGGTGACACAGTTGAAGCGTGTGGCCCGCGCGGGAAATTCAAGTACAACCGCGGCACTTTCAATCGTCTCTGCATGGTCGCCGGCGGCACGGGTATCACTCCAATGTGGCAGGTGTTGGATCATATCCTGGGCGATCCCAGCGACAAGACCAAGATCTCCCTGGTGTATGCGAATGTCACGGAAGATGACATCCTGCTGCGTGAAGAACTCGACAACCTCGTGAATACCCATCGTGACCAGTTCGACGTGTTTTACGTGCTGAACGACCCCCCGTCGGGATGGAACGGTGGTGTCGGGTTCGTCACGGAAGAAATTCTGCAGAAGCGATTCGGTGAGGCTCGAACGGGCGCGCTTGCCTTAATGTGCGGCCCGCCCCCCATGAACAAGGCCATGAAAGTCGCCCTCACCAAGTTGGGATACAAGGATTCTCAATTGTTCAAGTTTTAAGCTGGACACGCCCCTTGCACCTTGGTCGGACTCTATCGAACAGTGGTTGGCTGTCGGTGATGGGACCTTCGTTCTGTTGCGGTGTCTGTTTCTTGTCAAGACGTGAAACTGGTTCTTGACTTTTATCAATTCGAATCAACTTGCTCTAATAAAGAATCATTTTTTATTTCTTTTGATCTCCCAGTTCCAATTTCACCACTCTGTCGGATCAACTTATTCATCATGGGTTCGATAGCTTTTCAAACATCCATCTTTGGACGAACTGTCGGCAACGTCTATCAATGGAACAAGCTATCGAATCGACAGTGTGCTTGCTCTACACGACGTCAACAACCCCAAGCTGTATTACAAGTGCACAAGTCTAGCCCGAGCATTGAACCTAAAGACACATCACAGCCACTTTCCGAGGCACAATCCAATGTGCCCACGACGACATGCTCGAACTGGATGTTTTTTGACGTCGCACGGGTGCTAGTGAAAGGCGGGACGGGTGGGAAGGGATGTTGTGCGTTTCTACGCGAGAAGGGGAATGCGCGAGGCGGGCCTTCGGGGGGAAGCGGCGGGCGTGGTGGGTCTGTGATATTCGTCGCGGAGCATGGACTGAACACGTTGGCTCGTTTCCGAGGCAGCGCCGCGTTTCGCGCAGACCATGGGGTGAACGGTACTGGGAAGACTCGCACGGGAGAGTGCGCGAATGACATGATCGTGCCAGTGCCCGTAGGCACAATCGTGCGTGCGGGAGACATGGTGTTGGCAGATCTCGACCGTGCAGGTGCTCGGTTCGTTGCGGCGCGAGGTGGGCGAGGTGGACGCGGGAATGCGGCGTTCAAGACGCCGCACAACACTGCGCCCAGACTATCGGAGCCGGGCGAACTCGGCGTGGAACGATGGCTCGCGCTCGAGCTGAAGATGGTGGCGGACGTGGCGTTGGTGGGAATCCCGAACGCGGGGAAGAGCACGTTTTTGCGTTCGGTATCGAATGCGACGCCGAAGGTCGCCGATTACCCTTTCACGACGATTGTGCCGAACCTGGGCGTAGTGGATGGACAAGTCGGTGCGGGCATGGTCATTGCGGATGTTCCTGGATTAGTGGAAGGGGCACACAAGGGCGTTGGAATGGGTGTCGCGTTCCTGCGGCATGTTGAACGGTGCAAGGTTGTGCTGCATATCATTGACGGAACCGCAACAGACGAGGAGGTGTTGTATAGGTATCGTGCGATTCGGAATGAGATGGAGCTGTTCAATGAGGCGTTAGTGAGGAAGAAAGAAGTGGTGCTGGTGAACAAGGCCGACCGACCGGACGTGAAGGAGCGATGGGAGTCGCTGAAAGAGAAGTTAGTGAAAGAGATTGGCACCCACAAGCGAGTGGCATTGGTGAGTGCAATGAAGAACGAGGGACTCAGTGAGGTACTGAGACGGTTGGAGAAATTGGTGGAGTTGACGAAAGAAAACGAAACTGAGCGGACGGTTGTGGTACTCGGTGACGAAGAGGAAAGGCTGTTAGGACCGGAAGTTGAAGTGGTAAGAAATAGCAAAGGGCAAGTAGAAGTGTCGGGATGGAAGGTTGAGCGCGCCTACCAAATGACCAACTGGGATTATATCGAGTCGGTGGACAGGTTTCAGAAAATTCTGGATGCGATTGGTGTGAACGACAAACTCAAGAAGATGGGCGCGGAGGACGGCGAGTTAATCAAATGTCAGGACAGGGAGTTTGAGTATTCGGAAACGGATAATGTTTATAGTGCAGCGGCGTTTGCGGATGGCTACGTCGACTAGCTAGGAAGTAATAAAACAGAGGGTGGTTCGACATTGAGAAAGCAACCCTGATGATTCCGCCATTGATACTGAAAGAATTGAATGTGTCGGACAATCCGATACTCACAGTAGAAACTATGGGGGAGCTGTGAGTTGTCAGATAACAGTCACTCATGAGCTGTGTACCAAGTAAAGTACAATGTCCTTGTAAATTTAGTCATTGTAATTTTTATGAACCGAAAGTTATTCATCCATCTTCTCAAATCCACAATGTACGATAGTGTGTCCGAATAGCATGAAACAGACAGATGCGGCGTGCGCCCAAAACCAGTCTCGACAGAGATGCACTGCTCAGCAGGTGGTGAGTGAACACAAGTCCACAAAGCATTACCGTAGTCTACAGTGCTAAGTCTTAGATCTGTTGACTGTAAAGTGTGAAGTGCCTCAATAACTTGAATGCATGCATGCATCGACCACTGTCCCATTCAACAGCAGCATAGCGTCCTTGACCGAAACATTTATGCTAGGTACAGTGCCCCAAGGTACTATACTGTACTGCACTGTAGTAGATACTATCTCGAGCATGTTTTGGATAGTCTCTCTGAGCAGCGAAACTACATATGCGCGTTATCTTCAACTGTTAGAAATGCCGTCATTTCATCTCGTTTCGTGCACTCTTTCCACTCTTGCCCACATCAGCCCGAGATTCGGATGCCTTTTAAGAACCATCTAGTCAACTAACGCCATCATCTACCATCGTGGTACAATCACTGTCGTCCACACTACATCGCCAAGCGTCGTCGTCAACTCAATTATTTGCGCTCAAACTTTCGTCCATCCTATTGTCAATCACCACAGTAATCCAAAGCCCTCGGCGCATTCACCCAACCGTTCTTGTACTGTTACGGTACTGCACAGGACTGGACAATACCGTATCCAGTTTTTCATATTGAGCTGTACTGTAGAAAAACACCCGTGTTGCACATGGTTAGATTGTTCCAACTGTCTCCCACAATGTCATATCTGTGTTGTATCTGGTCAATAAAAATTTCCGAATTCTACATAATTTACCCTTACAAGTTCACTGTTTCGCACCCTCCTTGTTCGTTTCGTGTGAGTGTACGATACCTGTACGTCGGCCATTTCTATTCTCTAAGCGAATCACGTTTTACGCGAAGAAAGTCGACAGTGAAGAGGTTCTACAACACCCAATTGAGTAGAACTGCTATCGAGATAGTCGAGAAAATATAGCCCGATTGCACACAGTGCGCCTCACATAAAAAACATCGACACACACACACCGGGCGCATTAGTGGAAGAACAAGAATGAGGTAGTCAACTGACGCAGGAATCAGCGCTTTTTCAAGCTTCTTTTCGATACACCGCCGGGTGCAGTACAGTGCGGTGCGGTACAGTAGTACAGTTGTCAAGGAGAGTGGAGAGAAAAGGTGAGATGTGCGCAAGCAATCTCTCACGCGGGAGCAAGTGCATTGTAGTGGAAGGGTATAGCTAATCCGTACGATGAGACATGGCGTGAAATTGGGGGCGGCTGTAAGTGTACATCTATTGGTAGAATTTTGAATAAAATAACTGCAAATCTCCCTGCTCGGAATTTTCCAAAAAACTGTTGTCGTTCCCATTGGACCGCTGTATGAGGCTATTGGCTTCTCGCGGCTCGTGCGGTTGGACCTCCGCATGCACCGAGAACCGACTAGCGCGTCGCGCCGTCTCACCCGTGTCGTGCCATGCTGGTCACCAGCTACTTCCTGCACAAGGACCTGAACAGCGACAAGCTTGTCAAGCTCCCCGAGAAGCGCCCCATCAACCTCGACCAGGAAGACGAAGCCTACGTGCACCTCCTCGTCAAGTTTTCGTTCCCCGAGGATTTCAATTTTGACGATGAAATCAATGTGCTGCTAATGCTTAAGGACTTGAAGACACCGTCCGGCCCCGACGACAACATACGATTCCCCAATTCGTACGCCGAGAATCGCCAGAGATGGACGGAAGTTCATCGTGCGCGTGTGTTACAATTCACAAACTATACCGAATTGCAGTATCCCTTGGATAGCGCAGCCGATCAGGAGCTGCGTGTGTATTTCTATCGCAACATTCTGGGCAATGGTGATCGCGACGAAATTTGTCATGCCGATGTTCGTTTATCCGACTTAATGAAACATCAGGGCAAGGACTTGATTTTGAAAGCGCAACATCAAACCAAAGATGATATAAATGGAACCGTTTCTTTCTGCGTTAGCTACATGCGTGCTTTGCACCACAGATTTGCATGTCAACTCAATCTGCACATCAATCGGAGTGAGGCATGGCCGTTCAAGAGCGCACGAATATTCTTCATTCTGTTCACCGAAGCCGAGAATTCATCGAAAGACAATCGAAGATGGCTACCTCGGTGGCGTTCCGACGTGATGACTCCGGAATCACCTTTATGCGACCGACATGGCGTGATGCATTTCCCACTGGTAATCTTGCCGAACAGTGAGGTGCGATTGAATGACAACACGAAGATTCGGATCGAGTTTTTTCACTTTAAACGAACTGGGGACGGCATCATGATTGGGTATATTCAAACTACGGCTGCGGCACTGCGTTCTCTGGAATTAGACTCCTTATTGGCATTACGTGTGAGCGATTATCCGCAAAGCGAATTGGTGGGGACCGCACGTTTGATAGAGAAACGAATCACGGCAAAGACGCAATTCTACACCATTAAGGCGGAGTTTGGTGGAAAGGTGAATGGCGACATTTTCGTATTCAATGTAACTTGCGCGAATCGAAATAGATCGAAATCAAAGCTATTCTTTACGATTTGTCGAGAACCCGACCTGAGCGTGGCGATGTATCGGTCCGGGAAACCGGGGAAAACGCCTCTAGGGTATCAATTTCCCGAGGCAGGGATTTCGATGAAACGAATGCGCGGAACAAAAGGTGAAGAAACTATGGTGGCATTGCGATTGTTCCGAAAACTGAGATTCAATGGCAATTGTGCGCAACTTGCGGAAGTACAACTGTCACTAGGTGAATGGTTGAGCCTAAGTAAGGGTGATGAACTTTCAGTGAAAGGAGACGAAGGGATACGTGCAAGTGTTCGAAGCGTGGTTAGAAATTCGCCGCAAGCTGAAGCCGGAAATATATTTCGTATTTCTCTGGCCTTCGTCACACAAGATAAGTAATGGAATGTGTGAAGTGTACATGTAACAAGAAACAACACAAAACAGATTAAGATTGTAATTAATCGATGGGGTTAAATTCAAGGAGATCTTTGTATACGCGCTGGAAGTCAGAATCCTTTCGAATGATTCGACACCAGTCGATGGCTTCCGAACGACTTGGAGGTTCAAAATCCTGAGCGGTTCGTTGCACAATAGCCTTGGCCTGTTCACTGGGTGGAAGTGTGGGATGGTTGGCACGATTCATTATGCGACGAATACATTCGTTAGGAGGGGTAGCGAAAAGAATGGCACCGACCACGGCGCGCCGATAGAACGCGATTTGGATCCAGATCGAGCGTTGTTGAACGTTAAAATTACATCGGTCTATCACAACATTAAGACCGTGTGTAAGTGCGGTGATGCACTCAAGTTCGCAACGCTGTCTGGACCCGAGCTCATCTTGTGATATGCGACACCAACCTTGTTCCACGAGTTGTGCAGCAAACGTACTTTTGCCGGAACCTTGAAGACCGGATAGTAACACAAGTTGTGGTGGATTTCTTGATAATTCAATATCGCGTAAGGCTTCGCAATGTAATGGAAGGTAACGATGGGGTATATTTGAAGTGTGGGAATAAGAAGAGTCGGTTGACGAAGCTTGAGTGCGAGTTGTAACAGGGTTTGCAAATCGCTGGCTAGAGTCAGTCATGATGAGGAGTGAATGAGTGATGGGGTGTGTGAGTTGGCATCGAGTTATTGATGGTGTTGTGTGTGGAAGTACGGAAAGAAAAGAGTGTGAAGTGAAGTGACGTGAACAGGCACAAGGCTGGCAACCGTTGAAGACATGGCGGAAATTAGAATAGAAATACGGTAGCAGAGAAATAGAGAAGTGTAGTTAAGTACTGTACCGTATGGTATACAAGTTATAGAGGACCGTCGTGGTGTAAACAAAATAACCAAACTGGGTGTACTGTACCCTGTGAAGTGCAATTGAGGGAAGTACGATACAGTATCGTGAACGTAACGTTAACGAATGGATCACAAATAGATAAACCGGGACAGCAAGGAGTATGGTTAGAAACTAAACATGCTGCGATACTCGAGGGTTTATGAAAGCGAAGAGCAGTAGTATACTAACGGGAAACGAGGTGCAGATGAGCCACGGATCTATTACTCGACAGTGCCGGACGTAGGGTATCACTGGTTGGTGGATTGATGGTGGGCAAGTGCCTAATGTAGGGCAACCGCATTCCGATATTATGCACACTGCCGCTGTATGGTGCCGAGACTGCACCGTACTGTACTGTACTGTGTGCTGGTGATGGGTGAGCAGTGATCATCATTAACGACAACGGGGCGGTGTCGAATAGAGAATAGTTGGATGGAGTTGAGATTGCAGCAGTAGTTTGTACGTACGAGTCGTTGTCTAGCATGAAATGCGAGTCCACGCGCAATGATACTATAGATGATGATTCTTGGTATGTGATGAGATTGTTCATGTTGTTCTAATTGTGAGTGGTGATGCTGGCAATATTGATGATGAAGATGATGAAGATAGTTGAGCTAATGCCGGTGAACACATATATCAGTTGCTCACCTCGTTGTTAGATGGACGAGTTGGGCGAGAACTCATTGCAGCAGGATGGCGCGTTTGCTTCATGCAAGCAAATCCCCCCGTATCTCCATGAGTGAAATACCCTATCGCTATCGCATCTTTCTGGTTTCGCTATTTCATCACGTGTACTCTATGCTGCTGCTCGACTGTGGTTAAATCGATAGGCTGCGATTCACAGTCACAGAAAAAACGGAACAGAACGGCACGGTGCCGTATTAGTGTATGGTGCAGTGATTCGCACGTTCACACTCGACACAATTCCACCGCAACTACAGCACAGCGTTTCGAGTTGGCGCAGTTCCGCGCAGAAGCAGAAATGCGATGAATTTGGGGTGATTTTGATAGAGAGCTTACAGTCCCGCCGTCGAGCTGTGTTTTCGACGAGTCGCAAATTTAACCATTTTTTGTGTCTACCAATTTGCGCTCTCTCGCCCTTACGACGCCCTTGTTCGAACCGACCGCGCGCGCGCGACTGCCAAGTCCCCGCTCCACCACGAGTCGAACCCACTTGGTCCTAGGCGCCCAATTTTTCCTTACTTTCTTTCTCGCCCCATCCACTTTTGTTCACTTCATCTCACTCGTCTGTGTGGGGCTGGTGAGCCCCAGATCGCCCGATCTTTCAGCATGGCTAACAATCTTCCCAATGGCGCGCCCGTCCTCGAACTATCTCAGGCCGCCATCCAAATGCAGAACATTCTTGAGCGCCTTCAGTCCCATAACAACGAAATTCGTCGCACTGCTGAAGCCGAATTTCGCGAGGCCACCACTCACAAGGGGCTTTGCTTGGATGCCTTGGCTACACTTGCTGTCGCTCCCGTGGATGATGTTCTACGCGCTACTGCTCTCGTTTTATTACGTCGTTGGGTCACCGAGCTGTGGGACGCCGCAGATGATAACATGAAGAATGGGATCAAGGCTAAATTAGTTGCTGGCATTCGTGTCGACGGAAAGAAAGACTTGCGCAAAAAATTGTGTGACACCATCGCTGCTATCGGCTCGCCTTTGATTCATAAAACTCCTAATCAATGGCCGGAATTAATGCCCATGATGTTGGAGTTTTCAAAGAGCAAGGTGTCGTACGAACGCGAAAGTGCACTTTACATCTTCTCGCTTCTTACCGATTATGTCGATGCTGGCGTGTTCCAACAGTACTTGCCCGCGTTGAAACAAGCATTTCATTCCGGACTTTCTGATCCTGACATTTCCGTGCAGATTGCTGGGTTGCGTGCGTGCTGTTCTTTACTGAACATGTTGGAAACTAACGAGTGCCAAAATTTCACCGATCTAATTCCGCTCATGTTAAGTCCGGTTCAAAAATCTATTCAAGCTGGCGATGAGGATGATGCTCGTTCTTCGATTGAATTGCTTATCGATGTGGTAGAGACCGAACCCAAGTTCTGGAAAAATCATCTCCCACCCGTTTGTCAGCTCATGCTTGCAATTGCCGCCAATGAGAATTTAACGCCGGACAATAGTCCCAGACAAATGGCTCTAGAGTTTCTCGTTTCAATTTCTGAGAAATTACCCAGCCAATGTCGTAAGATGGGCACGTTTGTCAGCAACGTTTTCCCTGTTGCCCTAAATATGATGCTGGTGTTAGAGGACGAGCAAGACTGGTATGAGGAAGCGGAAGATGAGGAATCTAAGGAATACACGTTGTTCGCATGTGGTCAGGAGAGTTTGGATCGTATTGCTATCGCGTTGGGAGGCAAAGCTGTGCTACCTGTGGCGGAGTCTATCATTCCCCAATTTTTGGGAAATGAACAATCTTGGGTTCATCGTCATGCTGCATTATTGGCCTTGTCTCAAATTGGTGAGGGTTGCCAAAAGCAAATCGAGCAAAAGCTTGGTCGTGTGATTAGTCTAGCTCTTGATCGTTTCCGTGATCCCCACCCACGTGTTCGTTGGGCTGCCATCAACTGCATTGGTCAAATGTGTACCGATTTCGGTCCCAATATCCAGCGTGAGTATCATGGTCAGATTGTGCCTCACCTTATTGCGGTAATGGATGACGCGGGCAACCCACGTGTACAGAGCCATGCGGCTGCAGCCATCATCAACTTTTGTGATGAAGCCTCGCCTGTTGTCATGCAGCCTTACCTCGATCCGCTTCTATCAAAGCTACAGGGATTATTGCAGTCGCAGCATCGCTTTAACCAAGAACAAGCTGTGACTGCAGTTGCTGCTGTGGCCGATTCTGCGGAAGGTGCATTCCTCAAGTACTACGATTGGTTTATGCCTCGCTTGAAACAGGTGCTGATTGGTGCCGCCGGCGAGAAGGACCTACGCCGCTTGCGTGGAAAGGTTATGGAATGTATCTCTCTCATCGGCCTCAGTGTTGGTCCGGAGAAATTCGGTAATGATGCTGCAGAGGTTATGAACGTGCTTGTGGAAACGTCTGGTACGGAACAGGGTAACGATGATCCGCAAGCGTTCTACTTGATGCAGGCATATGCTCGTATTTGCCGATGCTTGAAACAGCAATTCATCCAGTACTTGCCTCACGTTATGCCCGGTCTCATTAAAGCCGCAGAGCAGAAACCTGATATTCAAGTCCTCGATGTGGATGAGAATGACGATGACGAGGACGATGATGGATTCGAAACTTTGCGCATTGGGGACAAGCGTGTGGGTATCCGAACCTCCGCATTGGAAGATAAGGCTACCGCGTGCACTATGATCGCGTGCTTCATTGCCGAGCTGCGTGGCGGCTTCTATCCGTACGTGCAACAAATTACTCATCTTATGGTTCCCTTGCTCAAGTTCTTCTACCATGATGAGTGCCGTAGCGCAGCAGCCGGATGTCTTCCGGATTTATTCCGTTGTATTAAGGAGTCTGGTGCGGACCAAACTGGCCAGCAAATTGCAGAACTTTCTAACTATGTCATGCCCCACCTATTAGAAGCGATGAAAGGCGAACCAGATGTCGAAGTTCTAGTTTCTATGGTCAATTCGCTCGGTTCCATCGCCACTCTTGTCCCGTCACCTATCTTCACACCTGAGATTCTACAAAGTATCTGTTCCGCACTGTCCATGTGTGTCATTGAAAGTGAAATGCGCTATCTAGAGCGAGTGCAGTTGGCCGACGCCGATGACTGGGATGAGGAAGAACAGGAAGACGCTGATGCCGACCAGGCCAAGGAAGAGGATTTACTGGTTACAATCGGTGATTGCGTGGGTAATTTGATTAAGAATCATTCCTCTGCAGGCTTCATCGAAGCTTTCTCGAGCCCAGTTCAAATTCCGGAAGCAATGGAAAACGAAATGGCGAACATTTCGACCTTCCAACTGTTCTGGAGGAGACTTCAAAATGACCGACCGGCGAACGAACGACAAGTTGCGCTGTGTGTCTTTGACGACATGATGTTGTATGGTGGACAACGGGGTGTGGAGATGGTGCAAGCGATGATGGCTCCGATGAGAGCGTATAGTGCTGACCCAGATGCGGATGTGCGTCAAGCCGCTATTTTCGGTCTTGGTGTTTGTGCTCAGGTAGGAGGTGAAAACTTTGAAAAGGCCGGTGGTGCGCTGGCAATTCAAGACTTGGAGAAGGTTGTGCGACATCCAGATTCGCGTTCGCCAGCTAACGAAATCGCTACGGACAACGCAGTGTCGGCTCTACTGAAGATGATGGAGTACCAACCGAATGTGATGGGTGAGGCAGGCCAACGTATTGGGGAACTCGTTCTGTCATATTTGCCAGCTTCCAAAGATCAAACCGAGGCAGTGGTAATTCATGAAGCACTTGTGAAGTTTGTTCAAAGACAAGATGGTAGAATTATGGGTCAAAACTCCGGGAACTTGGGACAAATCTTGCATGTGTTCTCATCAATTCTCGGCACAAATCTTATCAACGAGGCTAGCACTCTTGTTGTGATTGAGCTTGTGAAGCAGTTGAGTCAGAATTGCCCAGCACCGGTGCTGCAGGCAGCCACCGCAAACCTTAGCGCAGAGCAGAAGAACAAACTAACGGCTGCGATGAGTCATTGAACGTAGTTTTCGAAACGATGACTTAATAGAAGTGGCCATATTGGGTCGAATTGACGGAACGGCGTAACAATCGAATTGGAGGGAGGCACGAAGAAATGTAAACAAGTAGAAGTGACAGTGGAAATTTGAACGCAGGTGGTGTTTTGCAGTGTTGTGAAGTCGTGGAGGTAAGGTAGGCTTAACGATGATAGTGAAACTGCAGCAGTCTCGAAACGCGCGCGCAATCTCATTGTTTATATGAGTTTGAGAAGTAGGAGTCATGCGAATCAAATCAGTTTGAAATACTTTAGAGAGTGAAGGTGAGGACTGGTGTCAGTTTATGAAATTGTCTAACAGTTGTGAAAAGACTGCGACGTGCGATGATGAGCCGCAAAGTTACTGAAAATGGATAGCAAAGCGGCAGCAGCAATTGAACTCGCGTTTACCACGTCATAATGATCTGCATCAGGGATGACTCGAATGTCGCAATTGAACGCGGAATCAACAAACACTGACGAAATAGACGAGTAGAAATCGCGCACATAGTCAATGGGCACATCTGTGTCGGCTGCACCGCTAAAAACGATCAAGTCACAAACGACAAGATCATTGCCGCGGCATGCGGGACAAGATTCGCCGTACGGCGGCTCACTGCGCATATATCGTTGCACGGCATCGCCGTTGTCGGAGAGGCGGAGTTGGGCTGCTCTACAAAGGTCACCTACAGGCGCTACGGCAATGATAAGTTTTGGATGGGGTGGCGGAAGGGAAAGCGCTAAGGTGGCGCCAGCAGAATGGCCGAGCACGATGACGCGGTTAGTGTCGACACGAGGGTTGGCGAGGACGAGTGCAAATGCGGCGGCGACGTCGGCATCGGTGTAGCCGGGTCCCCACTCGGCGCTGGTGGCGGAAACGCGGCGGTACTCGGGCAGTGCGACTAGATAGCCGAGGGCGACGAGTGCGGGTGGCAGCGAGTCGATGGCGGCAGTGGGTGGATCGATGCCGTACTGCTCCTTCCAAAAGCCGCCGTGGATCACGAATGCGAGGGGCAACAGCTGGGACGAGCTGGAGGCGGCGGGCCAGTGTAACTGCACGAACTGGGATGGGGCGCTACCGTAGCGCACGGTTTGCTTCATGGAGAGAAGAAAAGGGTTAGCAGTTACGTCAGGGTGTCCAAGCCGGACTGCAGGAGTTCGTTACAGAGCCGCATATGGTCTGTCATATGGACGATCGTCCGTCGATTACTTTTCGGTTTTTTGTTGGTGCGAATTCCGCCGCTATGGCATAGTTCATGGGCGGTCGAGTGTCGTGTGCGGCGCCGGCTGCCGCGGTGGAGCGAGTGACCACTGCTGACAACCGAACAGCCGCCCAGTGCCCAGGGCGACACATGTGTACTGTACGCAGGCGGCATAATGGCGCTGTTGATACGTTTCGCGTCGAGCAAGATTGCTCCATGTCATCACCCGCATCGCTGCGCGCCGATATGGAAACGCACAGCAGAGCGCCTTGTTTACGCCAACGGGACGCAAAGTCTATTACACGACGCTGCAACTGCTGCAAACTGCATAATTATGCAGAGTGATTAGATATTCTTCGTCACTTTGATTCACTGTATTCTCGTGTGCGAATTTGGTCAGTCCTACGCTTTAGTGCAGTATCAGACTGTACAGCTGTTACCGTGCGAGTCTATCGCTTTAGTCTGCACGTTTGTAACAGTAACCCTGCTGCTGTTCGTTCGTTGTGCACGTCGCGTTGCGTGTGTGCGTGATGAGTAGCAGGACGAGCACGCTGCGACGAATGGACTCGTACCGAACTAGCGACGAGCTACCGCCCGCCGACCAGTACGGCGAAGCAAGCGACAGCCGCTTCGACGGCCGAAACTCGTTCAATCGGCCGTCTGGTCTGCAGGGACGAACCGTCGGGTTCCCGTGGCGCACCGCTCTGGTGGCCGTGTTCCTTCTTTCGCTCGGCTTGACGTTTGTGGCGATTGGCGCATCGCACTTCTGGTATCATGACCGTGCTGCCGCAGCGGCCTTCCTAAGCGTGGGCTGTATCGCATTACTTCCCGGCGCGTACGCGTCGTTCGCGCTCGTGCAGGCATTACGTAGCGTCCCCGGTTTCGAGTTGCATGAGAGTACGTTGGGCGGGGTTTCGTATGGTGCGTGCGCGATTATACTAACGTGTTGCAGTTGCGCATTGGGACGACTACAGGTGGTGAGGGGCGGATGCGGTGCAACTGTACCCGCGCACTTCACACGGGCGCTTGTTCGTTTGTGCACTACTCAAGTGGATGCGGCGTTTCGTCCGCTTTTCATACGCTGCATTAAATAATGTAAATCAGACTCGCCCTCAATTTCTGCACTGTGCTGTTTTTTTGTCTTTTTCTGCCCATTCTAGCACTCTGCAACTGGCACTGTTACCCCACTCTCCACCTTTTTTGCTGTATCAACGATCCCTCCGCCTACCACACTCTCTCACTCTCGCTTGCACAACCACTGCTGCCACCATCACCTGCCTGCCCCTTCACCCAACTCACCGCCCACACGCCCTGCAAGTGCTGCCACTACTCCCGTCGCTGCCGCCACTCGCGCTTACCTTCCGTAACTTGGGCTGGTCCCGTTTTCCGCGTCCTTTCGACTTTTTTGACACCCTGCCATGGCTGTGCCGCCTGGCAATGCGTCTCATCATCTTGGCGCACGCCTGGGCGAGATTCCTGGCTCACCCAGCAGCACATCGCGACAATTGCCCCACGCTGACGGCAATCAGGGCAGCGCCATGAAGCTGGTGCTGCAACTGAGTGCAAACAATTTGGGGGGCTTGGACACGAAACGCCATCAACGGCACGATTATTTCGCCACCGCGGAAGTGCGTGACCCCGACGGCGGTGGCGCCTGGATAAGCCTGGGCAAAACCGAGGTCGTGTACAACTCGGTGAGCCCGGCGTGGGCGAACACGTTCAGTCTCGAGTACTCGTTCAATGTGGCGCAGGTACTCCGATTCCGCGTGCACCGCCTCGACGCGTCGTCCACCACCACCAGACGGTACGAGGCGTTGGGCGAGGTGCAATGCACCGTGGCGACCATTGTTCTGGCTGAGAAACAGGTGGTGAAAGAAAAGTTACGCATCGTGCACGGACGCCGGCCATCGGTGGAGCCCAGGCCGGCGCCCGCGCTCAGCATAAGGGCGGAGGAGGAACGCGGCGATTTGGGCGATAGTGTGACGTTGCAATTCGCGGCGTCCAACTTGAGAAGAGGAATGCGACCGTTTTACACACTGAAACGTGAGAACGCCGATAGAACCTTCTCCCCGGTCCAGTTCTCCGAGGTGCACCGCACGTACGACAAACGCAAGGTCAACGTGTTCAAGCCGCTGACGGTGTCGCTGACCAAGCTGGTGAATTCGGACTTGGGGCGACGATTGAGAATCGAGTTCTCCGAATATAGCAGGGAGGGCCAGCACTATCGTGGGGGACACGCGGATTTCACGTTGAATTCTCTGAGGGCGGACAAGGAGCAGCGGAAGAGAACGCAATACACGCTCATCAAGAACAAGGCCAAGGGAACGAGAAAGGAGTGTGGGACCGTGCAGATACTCAAGTTCGAGATTACCAACTCGTTCACGTTCTTGGATTACATTCGCTCGGGCGTGGAGATCAATTGTGTGTTTGCGGTCGACATGTCGAGCACGAATGGAAACCCGAGGGACCCAAGATCCCTGCAATTCAATAGCAGAACCACGCCGAATGAATATGTGGTTGCGCTGAGAGAGGTGGGCCAAGTACTGGCTCAATACGATACCGATAAGAAATTCCCGGCGTATGGATTTAGTGCGTGTCTACCGCCTCAGTTTAAGTATATGAGCTATTGTTTTGCGTTGTCGGGAAGTGCTGAGGAGCCTGAATGTGATGGGATTGAGGGCGTGGTCAGGAGTTACTACAAGTCGTTGGATCATGTGGCGCCGCATCAACCGTGCCATTTGCATCCGGTGATTCAGCATGTGGTGCAGCAGGCGGAGAGGAAGGATGCTGAGGCGCATCACACCGCGTATACCGTTTTGCTGCTCATCACGGATGGCGATTATCAGGACCAGAAACGGGTGGCGGACACCATTTGTGCGGCGGCCGACTTGCCACTGTCGATTGTTATTGTGGGGATCGGCAATAGCGAATTTCCTTTACTCGATGAGTTGGACGGCGATGACGTGCGACTGTGTAACAGTGAGGGCGTGCCCGCGTCGAGAGATATTGTGCAAGTCGTGCACTTTCATAAGCATCGACATTCGCCCGCCGCGTTGGCAAGGGAAACTTTGGCGGAGATTCCCTCGCAACTTATTTCTTACATGAGGAGTCAGGGATTGAGACCTACTGATATCGATGCAATACGAAAGCAGTTGCCACCGAGATCGCCCGCCGATGTGGCAACGGGTATTGGTTCTGGAATAGGTGGTTCGCCTCCGGCCGAACCGTCCACACCCGACCCACCATCGATGACGGATTTGAGGATTAATGTACCGGACACATTGGAAGCGTCGGATTCTAGACATTCGTTTTATTCGGCCAGTTCGGATGGCACGGCGCAGGCTCAACCGCCCCCGCCGCAGGCGTATGTTGCGCCGGCACCCGTGTATCACAGCCCGCTGAGACCGCCGGCCGACATGCCGCAGGGCACACACATACAGGCGAGCATACTGACACTGAATCTGCCCCCCGGTGTGTTGGCACACCATGCGCACGCGCAGATGGGGGCGGCGGCAGGCGCGCCACCCCCGCATATGTTGCAGCAACATCAACACCCGTTGGTGCAGCAACATGTACAACAATTGCAACAGCAACACGCGCTGCAACAGCAGCAGCACCAGCGGCCCTATCGGTGGCCCTAGCGTGGCGTGCGCGCGATTTTAATTTATGGAATGCATCGCGGGCTGCGGTGATCGGTGGTGTTTGGCGACGCTTGTAAAAGATGCGTTAGAACGCGCGTGGGGGTGGGCGGTTGACCGATGCGGCGGCTCGTTAGACGTTTGTAAAACAGAATAGACTTTTCGGGTTAGAACGCTTGGATGTACTGTACATGGGACGGAGGTGGATGAGGAACGATTAATCTGAGATCGTAGGCGATTCAAAATCCAAGAAACACTCGATAAACGCCAAGACTTAGCGGAATGATTGAAGTATAGAGGGAAAGGGACGAGCAAGATCCATCCTGCGGCAGGTTGGAATGAGGTGCAAACACACACCGAATTATCTTGCTCGAATGCACCGTTCCTTACTGCAGATATAAGTTAAATAGCGATGTATCTGGGGAAGAATCTTATCTCATGTAACGGGCACTGGCATTTTTAGCATCATCCATACGGTTTGCAGTTATGCAATGGGTCACAATCTTTTGAGTTTCTATCTGGTCGTCGATGCTGTAATCATTCATTGGACAACAGAATGTAAGGGACAAAAACTGCGCTCACAATCTTCGATTGATGCCCAACCTTGTTATTTGCACAGTCATCATACTGCACCTTGAAACATTCATCTACTACAGCGTGGCATCATCACTGTTGTAATTTTTTATGTTGTGATCAGTGTTAATGCTTCACGCATTCAATAGTCCTGTTGTAATACAATAAACTCGCATTTTTAAACCATCATTCGTATTACCAGTTTAGTTCCGTTTTGCTCTGAAAATTTAATGTTTGTATAATAATTTATTTAAAATCGTTACAGGAAAGTACAGTACATTGAATTTGAATCAGATAAAAGTACAGCGTTAGGATCAATCAGCTGGAGCAAATCCCCACAATTTTCTCTCATCCTAAGTCCCGATTATTATGTTAATGGCACATCAATTTAGTCTCAAAAACTATCTAAAGGAACTTATCAATTAATGCGCTTTGATTAAGCAAAATTATGCCTCAATATTTTAGTAAGATCAAGCTCGAAACTTCGCATCATTAAATTTATCACTGAATTAATTGATCCAGTCCACGTAGACGGGTTCTTCCCTTCAGACTGGATTTATTTCATGAAGAAGAGATTTGCACAGAAGAGCGACTGATCCGATACTCATGATTATACAATTGCACATAATTAAAGCAGATAACGATTTACGGAAAGCTTGTATGCGCTGTAATGTAGAGTTTATCCATTTACACCGTGAACTCTAACTTTAATAGAGTGATTGATGTATTAAAAATGAGAATTGACATTATTTTTCAATTTCTATCTATACTGGCTTTTAAGCAACTAATATTGATGCCGACGGAGAGACTGAATGTCTTTGCCAAAAAAATGGCGCAAAAATGTTTCAAGTACGTTACTTATCCCTACTCAATTCCAACTCCATTGGATCTTTGCTACAGTCAAATAACAAGCAAATCATAAAACATATGAAAGAGCGGAAGGTGTATGAGCATGGGCATGGGGGGTACCTCCCTAGCCTTTTCTAATTGAATTGCAAACATCGATATCACCTGTCGCCGCCGACCCTGCTACAAATTCGCGTAGTCTGTGGATGAATCCCGAGAAGTATAAGGCCTGTGGATTGCAAATTGTAAATTCTAATTCATCAAATAGGATACAGCGCCATTGGGCTCGACGAGCGCCCAAGTGGGAAACCATCGCTTCATCTATTTAATTAGATACGGTACTCGCATCGAAAAGGCAGCGATATTCGTTATCATCATGGGCTTGACGCCAGAAGGCATACGAAAAGTAATTATCGTTGTTCCATTGGGAACCGTGAATACCCGACTCTAAAACAAGTATTTTGGAGGTTGTATATGGTATTTTCGTACGGGGATATTCGACAACTTGATTCAAAATAGATAAAATGATTCTGTTATGTACGTTATTGTCTTGATTATAAAATAATTTTTACTACTCTAATACGAACGGCTAGTTGGATAATTCGATCATTGGATGATATTCAACAGAGCACATTTATAACTGAAAACTTACTAGTAGTGGTTTCAACTCGATTTCAGAGTGTTTGTTCTGTAAGCAATGATGGACATGGTTATTTAGAATTCAA
>JAAUYH010201554.1_pt1 | contig 28024 bp, 17 predicted proteins | sample 7278061 | NCBI WGS metagenome assembly JAAUYH01 (sample SAMN14350203, study PRJNA611818) | marine sediment metagenome | isolation source: surface marine sediment (0.6m) | place: French Polynesia: Moorea | collected 2018-08
TGATGCTTCCAACTTCGGGTTAATCAATGAGAATTCTTTGAGCTGCACTTTTTTCTTTTCTGAAAATCATCCTCACTTTACTTGATTTTGGGCTTAAACAAGAAGTATTGGAGCTCCGTCTGCGATCGCGTTTTTTCAACTTTATACTGTGAGCGGATGAGATTTAGACTTTTTCAAAAGTAGCAAAAGCTTTGTCTAGTTTGAATCTTAGCCTTTTATCCAAAGTCCAGTTTTAACCCGCTCGCAGTATAACTCCTAGCCCTACTTTTTCTAAATCTCGATGATCTCTAAATTTAAAATCTAGGTAACTACTTATTACTTATTACTTATTACTCATTACTCATTACTCAATTAAGTGGCATCTGTGTAAAATGTTTTCTTAGCAAATCGTGCATAAACCGATAGCGACCACCTACTCGTTGAATAAATCTATGCTTGGCTGCATGATCGAGGAATTTAGCATAGTTCCAGGGAATATTGCCATTGACTGAAAGAATGAAACGTAAAGTAAAATGCTGAATAACAGTTTTATGACCGCCAATCAGACCGCCAATTAGACCGCCAATCAGCATCAAACTCAGCCCGCCAATCAGCCCATCCCATAGCAAGAAATTCGACCCTCCACTCAGCTCTTCAATCAGCCCGCCAATCAGCCCTCCAAGCCCGCCAATCAGACCGCCAATCAGCACCAAACTTAATCCATTTCTTAAGGAATTTACAATTCCTTGATTGGGAAAGTCTTTACTTTCTATTTCTGAACTACTCAACCCTTCAATCAGCATGAAACACATTCCTGCAATCAGCCCTACACTCAGACCTACACCCAGCCCGAAAATCACTCCTCCAAACAGACCGCTGATCAGCCCGAAAATCAAATTACCCTTAGCTTTTTTGAAAGAAAAATTCAATTTCTCTACTGATTTAATTTTACTCAGACCAACAGTAAATCCGAAAATTAGCCCGAAAATTAACCATCCAGTTAACTTTCCAGTCAGCCCTACAATCAGCACTACAGTTAAGATGAAAATCTCTCCGAAAATCCCTCCGAAAATCCCTCCGACAATTCCTCCAATCAAATTCAACCTAGCTTTTTTGAAAGGAAAGTTAAATTTTTCTATTGATTTATTGTTACTCAGCCCGCCAATCAGTACGCCAATCAGCACGCCAATCAGCCCTCCAACTAGCACGCCAATCAGCACTTCACTCAGCTCGAAAATAGAAAATAAAATCAAAGCGAAAATCGCATAGAAATCCCCTTTAAAAAGCCCTCCACTTAACTTGAAAATCAGCCCGAAAATCAGCCCGAAAATCAGTCCAATAATTATTCTGTAAATAGTTTTTTGTTTATTTGACTCCAACCAGGGAGGTTGCATTTTTTCAATTAAAAACTCAGTTTTTCCCTCAGCTTCTAGTTTTTTCGCTAACCAAATTAGATAATGCAAAGTTTGTTTTTGACTAGGACTTTTCTGTGGTGGATAGGTACCTTGATTATCAGGATTATTAAGTTGCTGTTCGATGTAAGCTTCAAATAGTTCCGAGGAGTTCTTGATTGCTCTTCCCTGGTAAGCAACCACTAACATCGTTAGAAATAATGGTTTACGGCATAATTCCAACAATTCAGATTCATTTCTAATATTTTCATCCCAAATGTAGGAACGGTTTAAACTTTTTAGATATTGCTGAATCTGTTTGTCTGATAAAGATTCTAGATAGATAGACCCATTCAACTTCTCAAGTTTACTTTGTGCTTGTTCATATTCTTTTCTCCGACAACAAACCACCAATCCAGGTTGAAGGCTACTGTCTAAAAATTCATTGATAGCAATAATACATTTATTCTGTTTTTCTAATCCTAATTCGTCTAAACCATCAAGTAAGGGAATAAGTTGCTGATTGTCAATCCATTGCTGTACTACTTGCTTCGGGACTCCTTTATAGATGTCACATAATTTTTCTATTAACCAATCACGAATTGCTTGGTCATTCTTCCAGCTACTTAGCTCAAAAATAACTGGTATCGGAGCATTTTCATTTTCAATAGCTCTTTCAATCAAATCTTGAGTCAAGCTAAGGAGCTCAGTTGTTTTTCCGGCTCCTGGTTCTCCTAAAATTAATAATTTGCCATTGATATCATCGCGATAAAAGAATTCAAGAATTTTTTGACTTTGTTTTAGTTGAGCTTGTTCTTGATTTTTGCTCGTAAAAATCTGAAATATTCTGTTGAAGGGATTATTATTTTCTGGTTCTAGATTTTGAGGGACTAACTCTAATTTTTTTTCGCCAACTCGATGACGTTGTTCTTGCATCTTTAGATCTATTTTGATCAGATTATGTAAAGAATTTGTTCTCCTAATTGCAATATCACTTTGCAATCTAGCCAATAGTTGCTTTCTTAGCTTGTTCTGTTTATCTTCAGAAACTTCAACTGGTTTTGAGATTAAATTGCTCTTAACAAAATCAATGATCTTCTGAAGATGTCCTGTCAAAGCAGCAACACCAATAACTACTACTACAAAAGCAGGAAAGAAATTAAAAACTGATTCAACAATAGGATAATTGCTACAAATGTTTTCTAGAAATGACCAACAAGAGGATTCGCTAACTGTTGGTGCAGATGAAGAGTCAGCCAAGATAAAAGCGAAGAAAAAATAATAAATATTGATAACAAAATTACTCATTCTGGCTGAATCCTGGTTCTTGATTGATTGTTAAGCTAAGTTTTCACAATTCCTGGAAAAGGCGTGTTATGCTGGCGCTTAACAGAACCCTACAGATGATTCTTGTCATGTCTGTTTCAGAAATAACCTTATCTTATCCTGTATATAAACTTACCAATAATTGAATCAAAAATTAGTAAACTTTTAATAAGCAAAGTTATTCAACAACTTAATAATATTTCTTGATTATTTTTAACGCCTGTTATTTTAGTGAATTATTATAGCATTATGACTAAATTGTTTTATCCAAGGGAAAGATTTTTAGATAAGCGATAGTACTCGACCAAGTTACAGTTTGATGGCCCAAATATTTAGTAAATATAGCTTGTACTTGATCAACTTCAGTATTGGTGAGAGTTTTCTCCAAATGACTTCGGTAAGTCGATCGCTTATTAGATTTTTGAGTCTTAGCAAACCAACGCTCTAACAATTGAGGTGTAATCAAGAGCTCTGTCTGCGATCGCGTTTTCTCAACTTTAACTTTTAGCCCTACTTTTTCTAAATCCCTCTGCAAATCTAAACTATCCCAATTAATCATCGGGTCAGACTTATCGTCGTAAATAGCTTCTTCTGCTGCTTCTACTTTGTCTAACAATTCTGAAGACAACCAAGCAGGTTGCAGTAAATCGTAAAGTCTTTGAGTATGACGAGGTATGGTTTCTGCTAATATCAATACTCCTTCAGCACTTAACCAGGGAATTAAATCTTTAACTATTCCTACTTTATCTGGTTCTGAGATCAAAACATTACGTCCGATAATACAGTCAAAGCGAATTTCTTGAGCTTGCTTTGCTAATAAATCTGGTAATTCATTTAAATTTGCTTTTAAGACTGTTGGTCGAAGTAATTCGGGTAAGATAACAGCTTGCTCATTTAGGGCTTTCACTTCAGTTTGATTACTAACGCAAGCATAAACACCTCCTTCTGGAACTTGCCTTAAAGCTTCCCAAGTGAACAGACCAGTTTTTGCATTGAGATCAAGAATTAGATGATGTCTCTGAAGTTGGGCTAAAGCAAAAAGATGATCTCTAATCTCTCCTAACTGTTTTCCTACCTGATTTACTGTCCGTTGTAACCAGCGATCAATTTGTCGATCCGTTTCCCCATAGGTCAGCATTTCAATAGAACTAGCACCCATACCTTCTATTTGTGCTGCTAGTTGGGCTTCTCGACGACGAGCTACCTGATTTTTGATCTCGGCTTCTTTGCCCATATCTGATGGTTGATAAAACACTCGTCCCTGTAAACTGCTCGGTAAATATTGCTGTTCTACCCAATGATCACGATAGGCATGGGGATAGAGATAATTTGCTCCATGACCCAATCCCTTTTTATCTCGGTTAGCATCTTTGAGATGATTGGGAATATCACTTTGCTGTTCCTGTTCTACTGCTGCCAAGGCATCAAAAAAGCCCATGATGCTGTTAGATTTGGGGGCAGTTGCTAGATATAAAGTTGCTTGAGCTAAAGGATAACGACCTTCCGGCATCCCCACACGATCAAATGCTTGGGCACAGGAATTAACTATGGTCACTGCATTGGGATCAGCTAATCCGATATCTTCACTAGCAAGAATGAGTAAACGACGCAGAATGAAACGAGGATCTTCACCAGCGTAAACCATTTTGGCAAGCCAATATAAAGCAGCATCGGGATCTGAACCACGAACACTTTTTATGAAGGCACTGATAGTATCAAAATGGGCATCCCCTTCTTTGTCGTAGAGAACGGCTCGCTGTTGGATCGATTCTTCCGCTACTGCTAGATCGATGAAAATTTCTCCGTCATCATTTTCTGGAGTTGTTTCAACTGCTAGTTCCAGAGCATTAAGTAGCGATCGCGCATCCCCATTTGCCACATTGGTTAAATGCTCTAAAGCTTCTGATTCTATATCAACTTTGAGTTTGCCATATCCGCGATCGCAATCTGACAAAGCTTGTTCGACAACTTGTGCTAAATCTTCAGTAGTTAAAGGTTTGAGTTGAAACAGACGAGAGCGACTAACTAAAGCTTTATTAACTTCAAAATAGGGATTTTCTGTAGTTGCCCCGATTAAAATAATGGTGCCGTTTTCGACCCAAGGGAGTAGGGCATCTTGTTGAGATTTGTTGAAACGGTGGACTTCATCGACAAAGAGAATAGTTTTTTGTTGGTGATATTTGCCTTGATTGGTGGCAGTTGCTATAGCTTCTCTGAGATCTTTAACTCCAGCGAGCACAGCATTAATAGCTATAAAATGAGCGCGGGTAGTTTGAGCAATGATGCGAGCTAAAGTCGTTTTACCGGTTCCTGGGGGACCAAAGAAAATTAGAGATGATAGTTGGTCGGCAATAATTGCCCGACGGAGTAAGCGCCCTGTCCCAATAATATGGTCTTGCCCTACAAATTCATCTAAAGTTCGAGGACGCATCCGATCTGCTAAGGGTGCTTCTGCTTTAACTTTTTGTTGATAGCTATGCTCGAATAAATCCATAAATTAAATGCAGGAGTCAACAAATAGATACCAGTTTACACGATTATTCAGAATCAAATAATTTACTAGGTGGTTAAAAATATTAAGGATGACAGGCTAAAGCATATCAGATTAATCAATTTTGAAAATCGTATGACCTAATTTACTGAATTTAAAATTTTTTCGATTAACTTCATAAACTTCCCTTGCTAAAGCTAATTTTTTTCGGCAAGATACTGTTTAGATACTAATAGACCAATGACTACTTTCAGGCTACTTTCAAAAATATAAGAGTCAAGATACTTTTAATTTCAGTCTTTCAGTCGAGAAGATTTCATGCTTTTAGTATCTTAGTTTTTGGCTGGATTCTTGCTTCTACTATCGGTAATCACCTTTACCTTTAAATAGCTAACTGCCAAGCTTAGCTAACTATGCTTCAGGTAAAAACATTGAAATTTTAACTCAACAAAGAACAACTAACAGAAGAGATCATCAGTCTGGTTTTTTCTGTATTCATAAAAGTTGCTTTAATACCGCTATTAGTAGCTATTACATTTATAGTTATCTATTTTACTACATAATAAACTATGTAATGAAATTAACAATTTTAGTTTTTGCCTAGCTAGATAAAATACAAAGAAATATAAAGCTTATGGCATTTTTTATCCATAGTTTGTTACTTTATAAGTGCTTTAGTCATTCAAACAAAACTTTAACTTTATAAACTTCTCTTGCCAAAGTTAAAGCTATAATTCAAATAAGTTTTCAAAATTTCAAAATCTAAATTTTAATAATTAATAGAAAATATGTTTGTTCAAGAAATAAAAGCTTCAATCAAGCAAATTGAAAAGGCTAAAAAATTATCCGAACTAGCAAAAATTGCTGGTTTAGAATGGAAGCGAGATTTTGTAGATATCGATCTAAGCGATGAAGATTTGAGCTATGACACCTTCACTCATGTCGACCTCAGTGGTGCCAATCTCCGTGATGCTGACTTTAGTGATGCCGACCTGAGAGGTATTAACCTCAGATATGCCGACCTCCGTGATACCGACCTCCGTGATGCTGACCTGAGAGGTGTCGATCTCGGTGATGCCTACCTCAATGGTGCTAACCTCAGTGGTGTAAATCTCAGTGGTGCCAACCTCAGATATGCTGACCTCAGTGGTACCAATCTCAGTGGTGCCAACCTCAGATATGCCAACCTCAAATATGCTGACCTCAGTGGTGCCAATCTCAGTGATACTCTCCTGAGTGATGCCGACCTCGGATATGCATACCTCAAAGATACCAACCTCAGTGGTGCCTACCTAGAAAAAGCTATACTCGGGCAAAGCGTCGCTAGAAATCACTTTCTGAAGAGTATAAGAGAAGCGTTTGGTAACTTTGTTCAGATCACCATCAAAGATCGCTTTGGTACAAGCAACGAGGAGAAGCTTACAAGCCTCTTGTCCTCAATGAAAACGAATCAGATCGGCAACTAATTTGAGAAACTAATATCGTTCACGAAATTGATAGAACCGCCAAGTCATGGAAAATCAAAGTTAGGTAGCCTAAGGTTTAGCATTTTTGGACAGTTTCCTGTGATTGCAACCTCCAATTCCCTAGTCCGAACTTCTGTTGAGATATCAATAGTCAACTTTAATTAACCAATATTTTAAATACTAAATTAATGAAACAAGTGGATTAAAATCTTTGCCAGTAAAGGCTTTTGAGCGTGGGAAATCTAAAATAAAAATAGCCAAAAGCCTTGTACACCAAGAAACTTAGTCAATTTTTTGGTGATTTCCGATTAAATCTATACTCTAAATAAATAATAAAGAAAGTAACAAAATCGATACAAAAAGTGGCATGATATTTATATGTTTTAAATTAAAAAACTACAGTTATAAATTTAATTATTTGGATAGTATAGTCAAGGTAAACTAAACGACTAAATACTACTTTTTTTTTAGATATAAAATTTACTGAAAAATCACTATAAGTAGCATTAGCCTTTATTTTTATAAATTTTACTATGTATTGTACTATGTGAAGCTTTATTGCTGTAATTTTTAATTATTACAAACTGGACAAAAGTAGCAAATTATACAAAAAAAATTTACCAACAAAATACAAATAAATTAAACTAGATATGCTATTATAAAAAACTCAAAATCAGCTCTAGTGAAAATCCTAATATATTTGTCCAAAATGGAGAAATTGAATCACTGAGTCTTTACCGACGGGAAATTAGGTAGCTCAGCAAAAATGATCGCGCAATTCAAATCATAACAGTCGAATAATTACTCAACATTAGATTAGAGAACAAGAACAAAATGGCTAAAAATTTAAAAAACAACGATCTTGAGCAGCAGCAAATAAAAGCACTATCAGATGAGAAGCTATTAGAAGAACTCGGAGTCATGGTTGTGCGAGATGCCAAATCCTTGACTCAGATCCTGCACCTCCTCCGTAATCCCGAAAATAAAATTGAGAATTAGCAACCTTTGGTGACAATATCTTTCACTTGTTTGACCGAAAGACCTCAGAGCGCAAGGCTCTGACTTCAGTCATGGGGTAAGGGTCGGGAATAGAATTTCCGAACTATTGTCTCGCTACGCTTTTGAGCCTGAATATATTCTTTGATTTTAGCCAATGGTGCGCCCCTTACTGTTGAAACAAAATAGCTATTTGTCCAAAGACTAGGAAATCTTTGTTTTAGATGCGGAAATTCTAATCTTAGATAGCGAGATGTCGCTCCTTTAAGTCTTTTCACTGCTCTGTGAACTCCAAATCGCGGGTCGAGAGACAATAACAGATGTACATGAGACTTGTTGCGAATTAAGTCCCAAAAACGGGTAGAACCTTTGTCAATCAAGGCTTTCAGTGTTTTGACTAAAATCGCTGAACCTCTTATCTGGTAAGCTGTTCAGCCGTTGTAAATTTTATTACACAACAAGTCTAATACTCAAAGACTCAGTTGCATATATGATTTCAGTTTTTGTCCCTTAGTTTTTTCCCAAAGGAGGAACAGTGAAACTTTTATTAGTCGAGGACGATATTTTGGCATAAAAGTGATGTCATCAAGCGGATCTCTTCGAGATCGCTCATATCAAAGCGATCGCTATTTTAAATAATTTAACAGTGCATATTATGCGATTTTGAATGTCTTCTAACTCTTGCACTCTCAGGTCTAAATTAACGATCAAAAGCTAGACTAATTAAATCCTCAATATTTTCTAAGTTAGAATCTCCTGCTAAATAGTCAATGCCTCGATGGAGATGAAGGGCTAATTGTTCTTTGAGAATCGTATTTTCCGTCCCTAAACTATCTTGATGACATCTTTGCTTGAGAGCAATTAACAGAATATTGGCAATTTCTCCACCAAAAATATCCCAGGTCATTTCTACTCCATCAGCAGTTTTTATTGGTACAGGAGAAGGAATCGTTGGTTCAGCAAGAGAGCGACATAATGCCCAACGACACAAGATATTCCAGTTGTCAATCTTGGTAATTCGTTTCAGTTTAATTAATTTTTCTTTAGCTGTTTTAGAAATACGAACTTGTTTAATTGGAGCTTCCATTGATAATTACTTGTTAATGGTTCATTCGCTGATATATAGTTCTTTTTCGGCTAACCATTGGGGATTATACAGCCTTGATTGATATCTTCCGCCACCATCACAGAGAACTGTCACAATAGTGTGACCAGGGCCCATCTGTTTTGCTAAGACCAAAGCTGCACCAACATTAATACCGACCGACCCCCCCATAAATAAGCCATCTTTACGAAGTAACTGATAAACTACTCTAATACATTCTTGGTCATCAATTTGAATGGCATCATCAAAAGGAACATCTTGCATATTAGCAGTGATGCGACTGTTGCCAATCCCTTCAGTGATGGATCTTCCTTCGGGCTTGATTTCTCCTGTTTTGACATAACTATATAAACCACTGCCCATAGGATCAGCTACGACACATTTAATATCAGGATTTTTTTCCTTGAGATACAAGGCAACTCCTGCATAAGTACCTCCTGTGCCAGTTGCCGCTGTCCAAGCGTCTATTTTGCCATCGGTTTGTTGCCAGATTTCGGCTCCTGTAGTTTCGTAATGCGCCTGACGATTGGCTAGATTATCAAATTGATTTGCCCAAATAGCATTATCCATTTCTTGTGCTAAACGTCCCGAGACTTTGACATAGTTTTCAGGATTTTTGTATGGTACTGCGGGTACAGTGCGAACTTCTGCACCTAATGTTCTTAGGGTATCTATTTTTTCTTGAGACTGGGTTTCTGGGATGACGATGAGACATTTATAACCTTTGGCGTTGCAGATATGAGCTAAACCAATACCCGTATTCCCAGCTGTTCCTTCTACTACTGTACCACCTGGTTTAAGAAGTCCTTTTTTTTCCGCATCTTCAATAATATAAAGGGCTGCGCGATCTTTGACAGAACCTCCTGGGTTAAGAAATTCAGCTTTGCCGAGAATTTCACATCCTGTTTCCTCACTAAAACTTTTGAGGCGAATTAGGGGAGTATTGCCAACTGTGCCTACGAAACCGTTTTTAATATCCATTCTCTATAGAAATATTTCTTGATCTTTCTTAGATTACCGAAAAACGAAGCATGAAAGCCAGAGACTTCAGATAGGGGAATGAAAATCTTCAATAGAGAAAACCCTATTGCCCTAATAATAAGTAGTTTTTAAATTCAACATCAAATATTAAGCAAAATAAATGTAACATTATGTGCTATAAATTACAATAATAATGAATAACAAGATTATTTTATTCTGAATAGAATAGCTCAAGAAATCAAAATAAGTTACAATAGATACTTGTGTTTTTTGCTACCAATTAATGTTGGAAATTGATTCATAATTAATGTTAGGGATACCTGACTTATTAGAAGAATATTATATGTATATTATTTTACAGTTTGTTGTAGAGATAAACTATTAGCTAGAATCAAGCAATGGATGATAAATCATTTTCTACTTTTGGGAATAGTAAGAAATAGGTATCTATGTAAAGTTTAAATGAAGTGATTACAATTACTAATTTTGTTGTTGTCATAAATTTTAGCTGAGAAACATATCATGTCTTATAACTTTGAAATTATTGGTGTTACATCTGTTTTAACGTTTTTTAACTATCAGCAACAGGTAGAAAATGATCCTCAACGGAGTAAAGCATATATCGGAAGCTATTTCTGTACTTTGGATGCGTTTATTGAGTCAACGGAAATGATTCCTCAGAAACCACAGTGGAATTGGGATGAAGTCATAGAAACTATGATTAATTTTTGGGTCAGTCATGAAGATGTGGTTAGACTATGGAAACAAGAGTTGGATAAGTCCCAAGATGATAATTTAATCATTGCTAGAGTAGCTAATGTAGAGGCTTTACGCCAAGAATTTGAACATCTATTTAATTAAATCTCGTTACAAAAAAATTAGATATTTTCTTGAATCCAATGCGTAATAAACCAATTTTGTTTCTGGTTTGCTGCCAGGACAATACGCTAGATTTACAGTAATATTAGCGATCGCATTGCTCATTGCTGTCTTTCTTGCAAATGTTTATTCAGTTACGTTTGAATTGTTAAATTTCTTGATAAGGAGATCGCGATTTCTTAAACAAAGAGCGCTATTAGTATTTTCAGGATTGTTAATTTGGAGGTTAAACTTTTTGTTTTCGATGGCCAAGGGAGTTAAACTTTTTTAGTTTGAAGGATAGTAATATTTTCATAGTTAAAAACAAACTCGCCGTAGTCAGCTACATCATCTAAGCCCATTAAATTGAGTAGTATTTCTAATACTAACCAAAACATCAATTTGAAGAATAACTTTTGCCACTGGGGAGATTTCATTGTCTTCAATCAAACTTATCTTCACTAACTAAATAGGTTGAAAGATAAGAAGAATATGCAGTAAAGTTCTATAAGACCTGAGACTGAAGGAGTTTCAAATCTCAATGTCCATCGTCTTTTGTTGCTGCTTAACTGATTTGCGAATATCTTGTAATCGGAGCAAAATAATACAGATACTCAGCCACAAGAAACCGACACTCCAACCTGTCAACACATCTAATGGCCAATGGATGCCCAAATAGAGACTGCTCAAACCAATCGCGCCTACTAAAAGAATTGTGCTGCCATAAATCCCCTGGGCGAATCTCGGAAAACGGATAGCAAGAAAATAGGCGATCGCACCATAGATTACCGTTCCCTGAAGTACACTCTCATGAAAGCTGTAGTGCTGTTCGCTCATCAACGATGGCCAAAGATCTGGACGCGAACGGTCAAAGAGTAACTTCAGCTCATAGTCAATGATCACAGCCCCGACACTGACAATAATAAACATGAGAACTTGCCAGTAGACACGTCGCGACCAGAGTAAGCTAACTGTAATCAGAAAAATCGGGACTACTATCTCGACATTATTCAGCAGGTTAATAGTGAGCATCACCTGATCCCACAGCGGGCTAGATAACTGCTGAATCTGCCATAAAATCAGGGTTTCAATAGTTTCGGTTTGAGCTGACAGTAACTCTGTTTTAATTTGCACAATGAGCCAGAGGGCAAAGGGGACTCCGACGAGTCCACTGAAGCCCAGAGCAGCAATCAGGGCTGACAAACTCGGAGAGACTCTTTGAGCCCAGAGAACCGCTATTTTTTCTACGGGGGAAGGACGGTGCTTGGCCGGAGCAAAGACAGTCAAGGCATTCGGAATACAGGCTACTTCTAGGGGTGTTGTGCCGACCATCTCCCCATCCACCACAATTTTTTGCGGGGATGAAGTGGTGAGCTTTAGTCGCTCTGCTCGGAAATGATAAAGGTTGGGCAGCTCGACCTTAGTCCTAATTAGGGCGGAACCATAGAGATTCATCAAGTAGCGAGCTGTCTGTAACTTACTGGTGATGGTGGGTTGCAGAGCTTGCTTGGCCGTGATGATCGTAATATCCAACAAACCATCATCAAAAACAACTTCCCCCACTCCCTGGGCCAGAACCGAGGTGGGAGGCGCTGAATTAGCTACTGTGACGGCAAATGCTTGAAATTGAGATACTACCCCGTCAATCTCTAGCTCGGTGGTAAATAATTCTTGCTGTCCCATTTGATCCCAACCTGCGATCAGATAAGCCAGCACGCCCCATTGGTTTTTCAGCTCTCGGCTAGCCTTGCCTACGGTTTCTGCTTCAAAACCGATTCCGGCCAACAAGGTCATTAGATGTTGATTACAATGGGCCGCATCCAGGTGACGGGTGGTACCCGCTATAATCATTTGGCAGGCTCCTTCTACAGTTGTGGGAATCCCCAGAGACACTGATAGGGCATTTGCGGTTCCCCGGGGAATGATTCCCAAAGGAATACCTGTTCCCATCAACTGGCTAGCCACCAGTGATACTGTTCCATCACCACCGGAAGCAATAATTAAGTCTGGGTTAGCTGCGATCGCCTGCTGCGCCAGTTGGTCGGCATCTACCTCCTTGCTGGTGAGGTGAATATGCAGATGTAACCAGGGAGAGAGGATTTGGCGAACCTTGAGCAAATCTTGGGTGGCATCCCGTTGTCCGGCGATCGGATTAAAAATCAGATGGGCGACCCGACTTGGGATCAAGGAATTGATTATTGGATAAGCCGTGGCTAGATTGAAGGCAAAGGGAATGTTGCGCAAACTACAGAGGCGGGATAAATCGGTGATGTCTGGTTTTGAAGGAGCGCTCAGGGTTGGGTCAATGAGAAAGATCACCGCTAAGAAATTTTCAGAGTCGATTGCAGTCTCAAGTTGATTGAGTTCTAGGGACTGAATCGATAAATTGAATTGCTGAGGAAACTGGCTGGCAATTTGGGGTGGTGCCACTAGACGATAACGGCAGAGGATACTGTCATACTCCTGGACTAACTTCAGCAAGCTGGAGATCTGACTTTCGTGGGCCAGTAGCGCGATCGTTGCTAATAAATTGCTTTTTTCCAAGGATAATCTCGCCATTTTAGATTGCTTGCAGATAGAGTTCGTAATTGCTTTGGCTCGGAGCTTGCTTGTGAGTGATGGGCAAATCTCCTAGGGTAAGCATATTGTTAACCAGAGTTGATAAGAAGCAGCAATGATAATCTATTTGTCTAGTGAAAGATTGATTTATTTTTAGGCTACCCTGAAAGTATGAATTGTATAAGATGAACTACGCTTCGCCTTTACAAAAATTCACGGACTTTTTCTCAAAAAAAATACTCTTCTAAAAATCTTGAAAATTCGGTCTTATCGAAATCGTCATCTTATATTTGGGTTAATAGCCAATCTAATTGTAGGTATTTATAATTAGGAAAATTGGTAGATTGTTTCTATTTTAAATCCCAAAAGTTGACATATAAATAGAACCTAATTATACCACAAAATATTTATACAAGAATTCTTTACGTTTCAATCTGTATCAAATTAGTACAATTAAATACAATTTAATTCGAATTTTAATACAATCTAATTTCTCTCAGACGTAATATGATATTGGGACTAAAGTAATCGCAACTTATTATTATTAGCTAATTAATCAGTCAAAGTTACTTTAAGACTCATCGTTCACGGAGTTAAGAGAAAAAAAGTATTAGTTATGCCGATAATTTTTGACATTTTTGATTCAGCCATTCTTGGTCGTGACATTATCTCTGGAACAGACGGTAACGATTTCTTAACTGGAACCCCTAGTAATGAAATCATAAATGGAGATAATGGTGACGATATCATTGCTGGCGGCGGCGGTGATGACATTATCAACGGGGATAATGGCAACGATACCTTAACTGGTGCAACTATCTTACAGGACGCGAGTGGAAACTTATTTATGGCGTCAGATGAGACAGGACAAGATACTTTAGTAGGGGATTCTGGGATAGAGATATTCGCTCTAGGGGGAATATCTCAAGATGGAACGCAGATATTTATTCATTACGATCAGGCAGGGGATAGTGACTATGCCATAATCGAGGATTTTAAAGCTGGTCAAGATAAGCTCTTTTTGGCTCCAGGAAATTATACTCTGGCTCCTGTAGCATTTTTTGATAATAATACTGGACTATATTCCGATGGAGACCTAATTGCAATTATTGATAGTTTTGGTCCTTTGGACTTAGCCAGAGATGCCATTATTGACAGCTAACCAAGTTAAAACCCCTTAATTTACTGTCTTACTTCATTAATCAACTATTGTGACCGTTAGTATTTGTTTTCGGAGTTGATTTTTAAGCGGTAGATGTTCGCACCAACTTTTTTGTAATCTGTAAATACTTATTTAGTATTTAAAGGTATTTTTACAAAACATATTTCCTTGACTCCAAGTTATGAGATTATTGGATGTCTAATAGCTTGGTTTTTCTTTATCAAGAGAAAAAGGTTTACAAAAATTCTAATTAAAAAAAAAGAATCTGAAGCAAAATCTATAGCAATTTTGTATCTGGTGAAGTGATGAATAACAAACTAAAGCGTTTGGGTTTATCTGAGTTGACTTTAATAGGTTTGGCTGCAGGAATTTTCTGTGGCTTGTTTTTTGGAGAACAAGCATCAAGATTAAACATCTTTGGCGATATCTATGTCAGACTTCTCCAAATGACGGTATTGCCTTATATCTTTTTCTCCCTGATTGCCAACATTGGCCAGTTGAATATTGAGCAAGCTAAATTGTTGGCTAAAAGAGCTGGAACAGTTCTGTTACTTTTGTGGGGAATTGGCATCGTAATAATTATCACCATGCCTTTAGCATTACCACCACAACTATCAGCTTCATTTTTTAGCAGCAGCATTTTTGAACCACCACAAAAAGTTAATCTTGTTAAGCTGTTTATCCCCTCTAATATCTTTACTGCTCTGGGGGAAAATATTGTTCCATCTATTGTATTTTTCAGCATTTTTACAGGAATTGCTTTAACTGAAATTCAACAAAAAGAATTAGTAATTAAACTATTTAAAGCTCTAGAACAAACTATGGCCAAAGTAACCAGTATTTTGGCCGCGGTTGCTCCTATTGGGGTATTTGCTATTACCGCTAATGCTGCCGGGACAATGAAACTTGAGGAACTTGGTCGGCTTCAAGGTTATCTGATTATTTATCTCATTGCTTTTTTGTTGCTTACTTTTTGGGTTTTACCAGGTTTAGTAGCGGCATTAACACCTTTTAAATTTGCAGAAGTTATCCAAATTTCTAGAACACCTCTGGTTATTGGGTTTTCAACAGGAAATGCTTTAGTAGTTTTGCCCCTAATTATTGAAGAAGTTAAAAAATTATTCAAAAAATATAACATCCAAAATAAAGAAGCTATCGATATGACTCAAGTGGTTGTGCCTCTGGCATATCCCTTTCCTAGTCTAGGCAAAATGTTAATGATGCTGTTTGTTCCCTTTGCCGCTTGGTATGTGGGCGAACCAATGGGCTTGCCTGATTATGGAGTCTATATCGCAGCAGGCTTTCCCAGCTTTTTTGGCAGTGCTGCTATTGCCATTCCTTTTTCTCTCGATCTGCTGAGGATTCCAGCGGATATGTTTCAATTATTTTTAGCAACCAGTATTCTTGCCAATAATGTTGGTGAATGTCTAACGGTTATGCACCTAATGGCATTAAGTTTATTGGTTGCTTGTGCCTCAAGTAGAAATGTGCGACTGCGCTGGAAACGAGTTGGGATTGTTTTAGTTACGGCAGTTTTATTAACAGGAATTTTTTTGCTTGGGACTCGTGTTTATCTTGGCAAAACCTCTGAAGGAAGTTACAAAAAAGATGAAATAGTTGCCAGTTTGCAATTAATTGGCAATCCAGTTCCTCACGTTATTGTCGAACCTAGTCCCAATCCTGATCCTTTACTACCAGGAGAGACGATGACAGAAAGGGTGCGACGGCGGGACATACTTCGAGTTGGCTTCGATCCTGATAACCTACCTTGGTCTTTTTTCAATGCTCAACAACAGTTAGTAGGATTTGATATTAACATGGCCTTTAATTTTGCCAAAGATTCTGGCATTGACAAAATAGAATTTGTACCATTTCAAGCTTCTTCTTTAGTGAAACAGATGGAGGAAGACCATTTCGATATTGCCATGTCAGGAATTGTGGGAACAGTTGAGCGATCTATCCAATTGCAACTAACACGTCCTTACCTTTACATCAACTTAGCGTTAGTTGTCCCAGACTATAAAGTTAATCAGTTTGCGACTTTAGAGTCAATTCAGGTTATGAGAAACTTGAGGATTGGCGTTGATGATCGGGAATCTCTAACTAGGAAAGTTGCTTCTTTAATGCCTAATGTGGAGTTTGTCGTTCTTGAATCTGATCGAGATTTTTTTGAAGGTGCAGAAACAGGAAAAAATCTAGATGCTTTGCTTATTAGTGCTGAAGAGGGTTCAGCTTGGACGCTTCTTTATCCTAATTTTCAAGTGGTCACTCCTTTTACACCTCAAATTGCCCTGCCTTTAGTCTATCCATTTCAAGCAAATGACCAAAAAGCAGATGAAATATTGGATGACTGGATAGAATTTAGAAAAAATGATGGAACCATACAAGTTGGCTATGATTACTGGATTTTAGGAAAAGGAACGAAACCAAAGCAACCTCGTTGGAGTATTCTGCGTAATGTATTACGTTGGATAGATTAATTTTATTGTCGATAATCTACTGGATGTTAGTCCAGCCAGAACCTAACTCTACCTATTCGAGCCGTCTATGGAACTAGCAGAGCAATAAATACCAGATATAAGTAGTCACAAAAAATTAATTACACATTTTTAAAATAAGATTCCTTACTCTTTAGGGATTACAGAAGATAAGATTAGGTAATTAATTATGCTTAGGTACTTACTAAAGTTACTTTTGTTATTTTCTCAACTTTGTACTTTTTCTAGAAGATTTTTCCTTTCATATCTGCTCATTTTGGCAGTAAAATTATAATCGAATCACTTATCAATGACATATGTTTTTGCTTAAATGGCTCAAACAAAATCTCCAGCAATCTTGGCAAAACCTCACCCAAGATTGGCAGCTGTTGCGAGAAGCTCCTCTTCCAGCTAGGGAATTAAATCAGACTTTTTTACAAGCATCACTTCCAACTTTTAGCTTCTATCTACTGCTATCTTTGGCAGCAGCGATCGCTACTTTTGGCTTATTAACTAATAGTGCTGCAACAATTATCGGTGCGATGATTATTGCTCCGCTGATGAATCCCATTATGACCCTAGCTTATGCTCTGGTGGTTTTAACCCCACGCCTTCTCAGACGAGCCATTTTCACTCTTATAACAGGAGTTATTTTAGTCATTGTCATTGCCTACTCAACCACTGAGTTGCTGGGTTTAGGGCTAGTAGGTTCGGAAATTCTAGCTCGAACTCAGCCCAATTCTCTGGATTTAGGGGTAGCAGTGGCAGCGGGGACAGCTGCTGCTTTTGCAAATACTCGTCGCAGTATTGCTAACGCCCTTCCTGGAGTGGCTATCTCTGTAGCCTTAGTTCCGCCGTTAAGCGTAGTGGGGATTGGCTTGTGTTTAGGCGAATTGGGAACTCAATTTGCTGCATCTAAAGGCGTAGAATCAAGCATAGCAGCAGGTTCATTCCTGCTATTTGCGACGAACTTAGCTGGAATTATCTTCAGTGGCAGTTTAGTTTTTCTGTTTCAAGGATACGGTAGCCTCAAAAAGGCAACCATTGGCTTAATTGTATCCTTGTTAAGTTTATCAATCTTGCTCCAACCTCTGGGCTTTTCTCTCAGAGAGCTTTATTGGAAGTCGGTTACATTTCGCACCCTATTTAAATTGAGACAAAACCGACCGAATCTCTTTCTAGGTACGTCCAAATTAAATTCTTTCAACACTTGGTATGGAAAAGATAACATAGTATACGTTGAATTGGACATGGAATTGCCACTGGACAACATAGCCAATATTCAGAAAAAAATCGATATACTTTCTCAGGAGATAAGCAAAGAACTTAAACAACCTGTCAAAGTCAAGATAAATTTAGATACTTTTCAGCAATTGGAAAGTCAACTCGACTAGAAAACCAATTCAGTAAATGGTTTTTTGTATTGCAAAGTGAAACATTCAACAGCAGCAAATAGACCTACGGCTTTAAGTCCCTTTTGTTTATATTCCATTGATTTGAGCTGAATTATGTCTAAAATATGTCAAGTTACTCGGTTTTAGGCATTTTCTGCCACGATAATAATAATGAAATATATTTAGCTTCAGGTAAATCACAGATTAAGGGAAGGTAAACAAAAAAATAAGTAATAGGTAATAGTAAATAGAGAGATTTGTGATGGCTAATCAGCAAAAAAAGAACCCTGCTTGAGGGCAAAGTATATGTCAATTATTGCCAATCCTATAGTCATCTACAAGATTATTTGTTGGGATTAAGCTTAGGTTATTTTTAAGAAAGCTCATAGCTGATAGAAAAAATTCTTGACGAGCTTCAATTAATTCCCAGACCAAGTAACCCAGTGATGAGTTGTGTTAGCGTGAGTTCTATTCCCTTTATAAAGAGAACATTCCTTGATTTCTGCGCCTTGAGTTTCGGCAACACTTATATCAGTTCCAGCTAATTTAGCATCAGTTAGATCTGCACCAGTTAAATCTGTACCACTGAGATCAACATCGGTTAAATTCGCACTGCATAATTTAGCATTCTGAAAATTAGCACAACGCAAGTCAGCTCCACTTAAATCTGCGCCACTCAAGTCTGCATTTTCTAATTCTGCTCCAATTAAATTAATCTCTGTTAAATTGGCACCAACTAGATTCGCGTTATTGAGATCAGCGTTAGTTAAATTCGCTTCGCTTAAACAAGCTCCACTCAAGTCAGAATTGCTTAAATCTGCGCCACTCAAATCGGCGCGAGTGAAATTGATTCGCGGTAAATCAATAGCGTTCAGATTAGCCGAATGGAGACTCACACCAGTAAAATCTAATTCTTGTTTTCGATAACGACGAAGAATTTCTTTGACTTCCATGGTAGTTTTTCCTCCAATTAATCAAACTTAATTGTTTAATAAAAATACTAATTTTTTGATTAGTATTTTTTTGTTGATTTATTTAGGTATTCAAACCTAAAAGATTGTATTTACTATATTTTAATCAATTACTTCAGATTAATTAAAAAATCAATAAAATGTTACTAAACTTTATCTATTATTTGTAAACTTTAAGATTGTCTCAAGATTTATTTACAGTAGATTAGCTTCAAGAGTGTTTAGACTTGTGTGGTTTCAATTAAGCCAATTGTGATCACTAATGAGACTATTAGACTATAAAAAAAATCCTTCCGTAGCAGTCTTAATGCAGCCATTTCCCTACTTTGCCGAACCCGATACTTCAGTAGCGCAGATTCTAGAATTGATGAAAAGTCACAATGTTCGTCACATCCCAATTAAGCAAAATGATCGCGTTGTCGGGATTATTTCAGAACGGGATCTACGTTGGATGGGAAATCCAGCAATAGTGCTACCGGCTACTGACGAAATTCCTGTTAGTCATGTCATGACCTTTAACCCCTATATAGTAGAAATTGATACGCCTTTAACAACTGTAATCTTGGAAATGACTGAGCGTAAAATTGGGGCAGCAATTGTTGTTAGTTCGAATAGGCTAGCTGGGATTGTTACTGTTATTGATATCTGTCGCGCTTTGGGAGAGGTATTGGATTCTGAATTTAAGCACAGACATTAAATCGCGTCTAGTTGGAAATCTATAGTTTTGGTAGTTGTTTGGCTGTTTACCAGTTCTTTGGTTTTGTGCCATCAAAAACCAACCCTTTTCTATTAGAAAAAGCGATCGCAGCAGTAAGAGCTAGTGTTAAAGATACTGGAAATGAACAGGTTTTCCTATATGCGATCGCTAGTAAAGTCGGTAATCTATATTCATACCAAATTAAATAATCTTTGCGATACATACAATTTATGTAGGGGTTTGGCACTGCCAAACCCCTACATTATCTGTCGTATTCTTTATTCAAATTGGTATACTCACTATCCTCTTCAAAGCCAGGAACTGGTTCGTATTCCGCTTCGGACTCTAATATGGACATTAATCTCCATGCGGTGATGAGCAACGACATTACATGTCGCGCTGTATAGTTTCCCGTCTGGTTGACTAGAACACCGTTATAAATTCCTAGTTAGGTGAGAGGGGGGAGTATGGGAATGAGGAGGAAGGAGTGAGCGAAAAAATGCGTGGGAATTTGGGGATTTGGGGACTTAGAGAATAATTATCTATAATTATCTTTTGATATCTGTCGTTTTAATGTTCGTTGACTCAGTTTGATGAGAGTATTGAAAACTAAAAAAGCCTAATATTTAACAAAATCTATGAAATTAGCTGCCATTAAAGAAAAGGCCATAAAACTCAGCCGTCAGAGCCTGTTCAAAGAAGCATCTTGGGTATTTATTGCCAAATTATTTAATATTTTTGTTCAGGCTGCTTATTTTATTATTGTTGCTCGGGTTCTTGGACCAGAAAAGTACGGCTCTTTTATCAGTATAACGGCTTTGGCTTCAATTGCTTTTCCTTTTGTGGCTTTAGGAACAGAACATGTTTTAATACAAAAAGTAGCTATTAAACCACGATTATTTTCCATCTATTGGGGAAACGGTTTATTGGTTCTGCTAATTAATGGTGTTTTACTATCAATTATCTGTTTATTAATTTCTTCGATATTTTTTGCCCAGAAAATATCTTTGATAACAATCACCTTAATCCTAATAGCCGATTTGATTTGTCTAGGCTTAATTGACTATAGTATCAAGGCCTTAATGTCAGTTTATTTAGTTCAAAAAAGTTCACAGTTAGCAGTCTTTACGGCTTGTTTTAAATTATTAGCAGCTCTTAGTTTAGCAACATTTTTTAAAAATCCTTCTATAGAAATTTGGGCAATTTTATATAGTGGTAGTTATATAATAATCAGCATCTTAGCCCTTAGCGCTGTCAATCGTTTAATGGCTTTTCCTCGGCCTAGATTTTCTTATCTAATTGCAACTATCAAACAAGGTTTTTTCTTTTCTATTGGTACATCTGCTGTTAATATTAACGCCAACCTAGATAAAACTATGCTTGCAACCATAGCAGGTGTCCAAGCGACGGGTATTTATGCTTCTGCTTATCGTTTTATTGATGTGGGAAATATCCCAATAATTTCTATATTTGGCGCATCTTATACTAGATTTTTTAAATATGGGGAATTTGGTCTTCAAAGTACTTTAAAGTTTGCCAGAAAATTATTACCTTTATTAGTAGGCTATAGCATAATTTCTATCATAGGGTACCATATATTTGCCCCTTTGATTCCTTATATATTAGGTGCAGAATATCAAAATGCGATCGCTACTTTATTGTGGCTTTCTCCTTTGCCGGCAATTTTTGCCTTTCGCCTACTAGCCGCTGATAGTCTTACCGGAGCAGGGTTTCAGAGATCTCGTAGTATTATCCAAATAGTTAGCGCTATTTTGAATATTAGTTTAAACATTTGGTTAATTCCTATTTTTTCCTGGAAAGGGGCTGCTTGGGCAACCTTAACTTCTGATACTTTACAAATGATTTTTTTATGGATTACTGTCTTACTGTTATCTAGAAAAGAAGCTCTGGGGAGTAAATCGACGTAACCAAGAATCAAAATATTGACATTTTTGGCAACGCCGATAATTTTTACTTAGAAGAAATGCGGTTATTTCTCTTTGTCTTAGTTTTTTTAGTTTTCTTAGTTTTCTCTAAATTTTGCGAGATGTCATCAAAAACGGGAATCGTGAAATGGAATTGACTACCTTGATTTTTGCCCTCGGATTCTGCCCAGATTTTTCCCCCCCAACCATTGACAATCTGTCGGCAAATCGCTAAACCTAAACCTGTGCCACCTGCGCTACGGCGTAATGAGCCCTCTTCTTGATAGAAGCGATCAAAAACAGTTTCTAGGGAATTGGGTTCGATTCCTCTGCCAGTATCGGATACTGTCACTTCAAGTTGACTAGAGCCATTACTTGCTACTTTGATGGTGATTTGACCGTTTTCTTGAGTAAATTTACAGGCATTATCTAATAGTTTAGCTAGCACTTCTACCAACCATTCCCCATCAGCTTGTACTAGAGGTAATTCGGGAGGAACTAAATTTGCGATCGCAGGGAGGCTTTGGGAATTCACCCGCGATCGAACGTGACTCAAAGATAAATCAATACATTCATTCATCGATAAAGGCTCTAGGTTCCATTCTACGCGACCACTTTCGAGACGAGAAAGGGTTAAAAAATCTTGAACTAAGTTCCGCATTCTCTCCGCATCAGATAAAGCAGTATTCAACATCACCTGCCGTAGTTCTTCAGGCATATCTGGTTCTGTAGCCAAACTTTCTAAGCACACTTGAATCGTTGACAAGGGAGTCCGTAGTTCATGGCCAGTAATCGCCACCAAATTAGAACGGGTCCGATCTAATGCTGCTAACTGCTCGTTAAGATCTTCAAGATTAGCGTAGGATTCGGCTTGAATTAATGCCACCCCCACTTGAGTTGCGATCGCATCTACTAAGGCCACATCATCGGGTTTCCAAACTATAGGCTGGGGTTCACAATGATGTAATTCCATCATTCCCAATAGGTGATCTTGATAAAGAACGGGAACTAATAACCAAGAGGAAATAGAGCAAGTTTTAACTAAGTTTTGCAGATATTTTCCAGCCTCTTTGTTGACAGACTGTTTTGTTAAGCGACTGTCTTGGCTGGTATTATCGATGGTGAGAGTTTCTCTCAATCCAACAACTTCTTCAAATAGGGGATTATGTTTCAGTTGCCAAGTTTTACCTTTGACCGATTTAATTCCTGGGCCAGTAAATTCATGGTTAATCACGGCGGTAGAATCTTTTTCGTGACAGCGGTAGACAATACAGCGACAAACCCCCAATCCTTCTCCCAGTTTTTGAACTGCTACTTGCAAGATTTCTTCTGTATCGAGAGATCTTCTAATGGAATCGGTAACGGAATTGAGTAATTGTTCTTTTTGTTGTTTAATTGATAAGGATTTGTGAGCTTTAAGCAGTTTATATTGTCCTGCTTGGAGATAACTCACCAATCTTTGCACAAAAGGATCGGGATTATTGTGAATAGAATCTCCTAATTGAGGCGACGCTTCTGAAGATGCTGTGGGAAAATCTGTTAAAGATAAATATTCTTGTCGCGCTTTTTTGATTTTGGGTGCTAATTCTGGCCGATAGTCGAGAATTTTGTCTAACAAAATATCCGCTGCTTTCAGGCTTACATGAGGATCAAAAGTCCAAATTCCTTCAAAACGACGACTTGTATCCATAGCTAAACTAGCTTTAGTATGGGGTGCTGTAGCTGATTTTTCTTCACAGACCAAACAACTAATATAGTTTTTTCCGATTACTACCAAATGCCATTCCTGAGCCAGAGAGTCGGTAGGTTCAAAGGCAATAGTTTCATAGATATCAGAATTATTGGTAAAATCTGCTTCTGGTGCGGCTAAGACATATACTTGATCACTTTTACCCGCAATTCGCTTATAACGATGAGCTTCTTGACGGTAGAAACGTTCTCGTTGAAAACTAGCAATTACTAAAGGAGCGTCAGAACCTGCTAATACTCGATCTTCCATAGCGTGAGACAACGCAGTCAGGGAAGATTTAAAGTACATTTGTGGTCGCCAATCTGGAAAAGATTCTAACAGTTGACTAACCACAGATTTTGATTTGCTCATGAAAATAGAGTGATAAATATGTTAATTTCGTGAACTAGGGAGATAGGAAAGCAAATAGTTCTATATGATTATTATATTTATGCCTATCTCTTGAGGATGATGGATGGACTCAATGTCTACAACTTAGATAATCTCACATTTTTATTGCTGTTAAGTAACTTTTCATATCCCCATCCTACAGAAATTACGGTATCTTTTTTCTAACTATTGTAAATTTCAGGTTACTGAACTCACTTATGATTGATCTATCTTTGGACACCAGCTGGTTTTATCTGTTAGGCATTCATTGTCTCAATGGCACCTTGGCGGCTATCGTTGCCAATTACAAGGGGTACAATTTCCTCAAATGGTTACTTTATGGTTTGCTGGGGGGCACAATTAGTCTAGTGTGGGCGATTTTTCTCAAGAAAAAGTAACTAAATATCAAAGATGTACCCTACCCTGAAATAAAAACATTAGATTCTAGAAAGATTGCAGAAAAGAAGCTGAATTTCATTGAGGTTATGTGGGAAAAGGGACAGGTTATTTGCGACTCGAAGAGCCAGGGTTGCCCAATCGCTATTTGTTATAAGAGCAATTGGGGAACAATATGTGAAGACCAACTTGGCTAGCTCAGGATTTATAATCAGAAACCTCAGAATTATGTGGGAAGCAGGACAGGTTATTAAAGAGCGTTATCAGTTACGAGAGAAATTTGGGAGCAATACAGGAAGAGAAACTTGGCTAGCTCAAGATTTAGAATCAGAAACTTCAGAATTAGTAATAGTTAAGTTACTAACTTTTGGGGGAAATATCCAATGGGCTGATGTTAGGTTATTTGAGCGGGAAGCCCAAATTCTTCAACAATTAAATCACGAGCGAATCCCTAAGTATAAAAATTATTTTTCTATTGATGATAGTAATCTTGGGTTTGGTCTAGTCGAAGAATACATTTCGGGAAATTCTCTCAAACAATTATTAGAACAAGGAACGAGATTTGGGGAAGCAGAAATCATTAATATTGCCCAAGAAATTTTGCAGATTTTAGTTTATTTACATAGTTTCAATCCTCCCATATTGCATCGAGATATTAAGCCGAGTAATTTATTGCTGGGAGATGATAATAAAATTTATTTGGTTGATTTTGGCGCAGTGCAAGATAGTTTTGCTTATGAAGGTGCTGCGACCTTTACTATCGTAGGAACCTATGGCTATGCACCCTTAGAACAGTTCGGTGGACAAACCGTTCCTGCTTCTGATTTATATGCTTTGGGTATTACTATAATTCATTTATTAACTCGAACTGTCCCTAGCAATTTACCCAATAAAGATTTAAAAATCCAATTTCGCGAGCGCGTTACCGTTAGTCCTCGATTAGCAAATTGGCTAGATAAAATGATTGCTCCTGCGGTAGAAAGGCGTTTTACAACTGCTATTTCTGCCTTAAGATGCTTACCCAATAAAGATTTAAAAAACCAATTTCGCGATCACGTAGTGCCAGGCTTGCCTGATCGCGTTACCGTAAGCCCTCAATTGGCTAATTGGCTAGATAAAAAGATCGCTCCTGCGGTAGAAAGATATTTTACAACTATTATTACTAGCTTAAGATATTTGTTGCCTGAGATTTCACTGGAATTAGCCCCACTTGAGATAAATGATTCTGATTTCAAATTGGCTGAGGTAACAACTTCTAATCAAAGCAACAAGCCAGTTTATAGCAATATAAAAATAAAAAAAGACGCTGATTTTATAGAGATTATAATCCCTAAACAAGGATTTATTAAACTCAATAATTTTATCAAGAAGTTTTTGTCCAAATTAGTTAATCGTTTTCATATATTCATTCTTCTACTCATAGTAGGAGGAATAATATTTTTATCAATGAACCCTTTGATGGCGATTCTTACTTTGATTATATTGTTGCTATTTGATTCTGACTTTCGCAATCTATTTATCACAACAACAATATGCTGCAATCGCCAAGAATTTTCTCGCAAACAATTTTCTATTGTCAAGCATTTTTCTATTATTGATAATGTTTTGGGTTTTAGCAGAATTTACAAAGGTATAACTTCGGCAATTGACGATATTTCTATTCACCATGTTTCTCGAAATATAAATCCTAATAATCTAAAAATAGATTCTTTAATTATTAATACTAAATACACCTCAAAATTGCATTCTAAGAATACTTATCTTATAGGAAAAAATTTAAGTGAAGTCGAACTCCTTTGGCTAGCTCAAGAACTTCGTAACTGGCTTAATAATAATGAACAAATACCAGATAATATTAATGATTTAGCAAAAAAATTAGATTATACCTCGACTTTTGTGATTTATCTCAGCTCTTTTATAATAAGGTTTGCTGGGAGGAACAGTTAGTCTAGTGGACGTGGGCGCATACTATTCAAAACAGCTCAAAAGCTTAATATTTAAGACTTTTGATATTATCCCACCTCCCTTAATCCCTCCTGAAAGGAGGGAAACAATTGTATCTCCGACCTCTCTCTACCTTTCTCCTGCAAGGAGAGAGAACATATGGTCTTCCCCTATAGGGGAAGGTTGGAAGGGGTGGGGAGATGATAGAGGGGTGGAACAGGACTAATGGGGAGACGGGACTTCCGCGCAGCAATACTAGTTTGGGCGGTTTTTGCCTAAAAAGTAACTAAATATCAAAGATGTACCATACTGTGAAATGAAAACGTTAGATTGTAGAGAAGAAGCTGGATTTCATTGGGATTATGTGGGAAACGGGACAGGTTATTTGCGATCGCTATCAGTTACGAGAGAAATTAGGAAATAATACAGGCAGACAAACTTGGTTAGCTCAAGATTTAGAATCAGAAACCTCAGAACTCGTAATCGTTAAGTTACTAACCTTTGGGGGAAATATCCAATGGGATGATGTCAGATTGTTTGAACGAGAAGCCCAAATCCTGCAACAATTAAATCACAATCAAATTCCTAAGTATAAAAACTATTTTTCTATTGATGATAGGACTCTTTGGTTTGGTTTGGTAGAAGAATATATTTCAGGGAATTCTCTCAAAAAATTATTAGAACAAGGAACAAGATTTGGCGAAGCTGAAGTTATTAATATTGCCCAAGAAGTTTTGCAGACTTTAGTTTATTTGCATAGCTTCAATCCTCCTCTGCTGCATCGAGATATAAAGCCCAGTAATTTATTGTTGGGAGATGATAATAAAATTTATTTGGTTGATTTTGGTGCGGTGCAAGATAGTTTCGCTTCGGAAGGAACGACCTTTACTGTAGTAGGAACCTATGGCTATGCACCCTTAGAACAGTTCGGTGGTAAAACGGTTCCTGCTTCTGATTTATATGCTTTAGGGGCTAGTTTGATTCATTTATTAACTCGAACTGCCCCTAGCAATTTACCAAATAAAGATTTAAAAATCCAATTTCGCGATCGCGTTACCGTAAGTCCTCAATTGGCTAATTGGCTAGATAAAATGATCGCTCCGGCAGTAGAAAGACGTTTTAAAACTGCAATTCAAGCCTTAAAATATTTACCAGAAATTTCCCAAGATTTAGCTCCGCTGGCCACCAATAATTCTGATTCAAAATCAGATGAGGCCACAAATCCTAATCAAGGGAATAAACCAGTTGGTAGCAATATTAAAATCCAAAAAAATTCTGATTTTATAGAGATTATCATTCCTGGACAAGGATTTATTAAGCTGAAAAATTTTGTTAGTAATGTTTATCATAAATTGGTTAATAAATTTAATAAATTTATCCCGATCCTCGTAGCAGGAGGCATGATAATTTTCTTACTAAAAGTTGTTATTTCTCAGATAGCTATCCTGACTTTAATCATACTATTTCTTGTTGATCCTGACTTTCGCAATCTATTTGTTACCACCAAAATAAGATGCGATCGCAAACAATTTTCGATTATTAATAGCTGTTTAGGTTTTACAAACATTCACAGAGGAATAACTTCAGCAATTAATGATGTTTCTCCTCACTATGTTCCCCAAAATAGAAAACGCAGTAATTTAAAGGTAGATTCTCTAATCATTAATACTAAATCCACCTCACAATTACATGCCAATAATACCTATATGTTAGGACAAAATTTAACTGAAACAGAACTGCTTTGGCTAACACAAGAACTTCGTAACTGGCTCAATAACAGTGAGCAA
>JAAUYH010005686.1_pt1 | contig 28015 bp, 15 predicted proteins | sample 7278061 | NCBI WGS metagenome assembly JAAUYH01 (sample SAMN14350203, study PRJNA611818) | marine sediment metagenome | isolation source: surface marine sediment (0.6m) | place: French Polynesia: Moorea | collected 2018-08
TATGAATGAGCGATAGTAAGAAACTTGTCCGAAGCACGAACGAAGCTATATTCTTGATGTCGGTGCTACTGCAGAATTTTGTCTTATGCACCTTATAGTCATCAGCATCTACACCGTTCTTATACAACAAATGCACCGTATTTCCACTTTGGGTTGCATGAAACAACACTTCTTAATACTCAGTCGAAGTATGTTCTTCTTAAGCAGCTCTACTAACATCTCCGAATGCGATAGGTGATTCTCTTCATTTTTCGGGGTAATAAAAACGTCATACACGTAACATCTGACGTTTTGCACAGTCGACAAAGCGATATGCATCATCCGCTGGAATGTAGCTTGGTAGTTTCTGAACCCAAAGAGCATGAATTCCAACCGATAAACTCCATATCAGCATATGAACGATGTGTTATCTTTGCCAGCCTCTTCCATTTTGGCATGCCAATATCCTTGGAAAAATTGATTGTTGTGGAAACAGAGCTCCTGGTGTGTCATTCAATATCTAATCAGCCTGTGTAAATGGCCAGCAGTCAGTTACCATCACTGAGTTTAACTTCCTGTATTCGACATAGAAGCATGGAGATTTATCTTTTTGTTGCTATGACAACGGGTGAAAAATAAGCCACGCGGCAACCATTCGGTCGACTTCTTTCCTCACTATTTCCTTGTGTTCAGATTGCATAGGCCGAGCCTATTGATCGATAGAATTTTCAGAAGTGAGTCTAAGGCTTTGTCTCACAGAAACGGTTGAAGGTCGGACGCCTGCAAATGAGCTCGCAATTACTTCAAGGCTGATTCTGTTTTACTTGATTCACTTTTTGCAGCCCGTACATTTTCTCGGTGGTTCAATTTTTATTCAAGCAGTCTTGCATGCTTTATCCTTGAGGTATCCGAGCCGAGCTATACAGAGTGAGCACAAGCTCATCATCTACTTCAGTTTCCTCAGAATCAACTTAAGATTCTGCCGCAATGAATATCTGACGCCATGTTGGATTCCTTCTGATATTAATCCTCTCAACCATAATCTTTGACATAACGTACTGTATAGCTCCGGAGTCAAGCAGTGTCACATACTTTCTGAATATATTTCGGCTCGAACTGATAACTGCCTTGGCATGAAAAGTCCATGCACTTTGTCTTTGTCGGAGAAATTAACAGATGATCGAATTTTCCCACCTGGAACATTTTTTAGATGTATTTCGTACCAAAATCGATATTGACTCATGCTTTCTATCTAAAGTTTATTCTCCTCGGTGCCTGCGTCAAGGTATTCATCAGGTTCCATTCTTTCACAGAGTTTAGTACTTGGATGAAGGCCCTACTCTTCGACTTCACAACTTTTTTCTCTGTTTTCTTTTGCTCCTTCAATTTGGTTGGGAAGTCAGAATTTATTGCTACCTGCAACTGAGAGCTCTCGTTGATCTTCAGGTGTGCTATTGTATAGTTCTCAATTACATACTGCTTCGTTGACTTCTCTTCATTCGAATCTCTTTTGAATACGGCGTCCATCTAGCCCGGATCTTCTATGGCTTCGTCTTAGAACATCACGTTTTCAATTTCGGTGCAACTTCCGGTGACAGTTGCTGTAGCAATTTAGTTTGAAAGCTTGGGCGTGTCTTTAATTTCAAGGGCTTTGTTTCGTGCTTCACAAGTCATTGATATGCTGCGTGATCCTTCCACTGACAATAAGTTTATGTGCGTTTGAAATCTGGACATTTTGATCATTCAATAGCGTGTTGCCATTTGTGGTTACAGGGAACTTTTATTCTAAGCCCAAATCAGTGCGTCAGAAGTGAAGCGAGGTCCAATAATTTTCGACGACATCCATTTTTGAAAGTCGCAAGTTATGGAACACCTTGAAATTCGAACAATTTTGCGAGATAAATGTCAGAGGTAAGATTGAAGTTATCGGAAAATAGTCGCATCCAACATAAAGTAGTGTTAAAAATTGCGGAAACTATAATGCTGTTCGGAAATTAAGAAATAGTGATTAAAAATCACACAGACAAATCTATTTTTTATGGGTTATGATCGAATAATTTGACCTCATTCGGCATCAAATAAAGAATATAGCTTGGTTGTTTCGCGTAAAATATCGGAGAGATCGGATGTTCAGGATGCATTCGCAGAGAGAATAGTAAGGTGGCGCGGTCGAATTTGAGGGAGCAGAGGCGGAAGACGCAGCTATGCGTTGTTAAGCCCGAGCAACTTCGTTTGAAATTTGTGATGATTTTCATTCAACAGCAGGAGACTGTGGAGCGCTACATGCAGCAATGCGTCGCCATAAAAGGTCCTTTTGACCAATACTTAGACCGCTCTTTTACTCTATCGATGTCGTTTTACGTTTTTTACTATCAAATAGCGATGATCTGGTGAGGATGCAGGGTAAGAAGTAATAAAATTTATGGGACATCAAATATCTAACAGATTAAGACAAATATTATTCAGGTTATAAGGAAAATGAAATATAACCGTCCGGCGGTAGACCACTCAATTTTAAATTACGTTCAGTTCTGTAAATCTACTAATGAAATCAGTCGCATCTGTCGATAGAACTTGATCGTCTGACTGATTCAGCATCTCTTCCATGTGCCATTTGATACCGGGTATATTACTGTTCAGCTCGTCAGGATTATCCGCAGCCGGGAGAGAAACATTTCCTTCTCTAGTAAGAAGATTATTCCGATAAGAATCAAGTATTTTTTTCAGCTGCGAATTAGATATTTGCGTGCACGACAGACCAGGTCGAATAATGCTGATTTGTTCAACGAAGTAGCAAGATTGACTGCCTTGTCAACCATACACTTTGCCCAACATATCACGCAACGAAGTTTCCAGTACATTCACTGCTTGAATTACTGCCATGATTCGTCGAACAACCCCATGGCGTTTCCGACATGAGGAAAAACCATCGTTAATATCATGCATACGTTGCTGGGATGATTACAGACACCTTTGAGCATTTTCATTTTGTTTCAGCACGATGTCAACAGACTTTAGCAGTAAAGTAAACGAAACTGGATCTAGCCTAAAGGTTGATACTTCGCAGTCAATCAAGGTGACAGGTTCTTGAAAGTAACACGTAGTAGATTGATTTCAAAGCATGCTCTTCCCAATTAGCCATGATTAGAAACAGGGACCAAAATAATTTTCTTTCACCTCATTGTATCTCCAAAGGAGCCATGATTGAACCGTATTGAATTTTATCGATGTAATTGGATCTTATACTTTCTAGTTCTAAGACATCGTGGTTTCTCTGAATCCCCGATATGGAAACCTGATGGTACAACGGGACCATCCGCATTAAAAGACATTGCGATTGTAATACGCTCCTTCTACTTGCCATTTTCTGTTCTTTTAAAGATTAACAAATCGTTAGATGGTGATAGACAGAATCAATTTAATATTATACGATAGAACAAGCCAAATTCGTCCATGGTCCAAAATATGATTGGTTCTTGACGAATATCTTCTGCAATTCGGCAAGTGTATTTGGAATCGTAGATCTACGCCTCTCGAGAAGCTTCAAAGATGGTGGGAATTATTTAAGGGCAGATAATTTTGTAACCAGCCATTAGATGCTGAATTAAAATTCAGACTCAAATGTTCGGCAGTCATGCATGCTCTTTAGCTGAATCAGTGGCTTAAAAACAGGCAGTCCCTGATCAGGAGCAAACTAAACAAATTCAAATGCTATTTTTTCCAGAGCTGGACAAACCGGTTGCAAAAACTTTCGAACTGAGCGTGGAACTTTTCCAGGATCTATTTCCGAAAATCTCAGACCTCATGTTCTTATAGCGATAGAACGACCACTTGCTAATGCCAGAATTGTTGCAAATTGCAGTTACAGAGTATCGACTGCCAACGAAAGGAAGTACACAAAGCTTGTGACTTGTCGTGAGGTTTTCCAAGAAACGAAAGTTGCTTAGAACGTGTACACTCTTTACAGCAGTAACAGGTTACTTCTATATGTGCTCTGCGCTGCGAAAAGTAATGGCCATTCTTATTGCACTAGTGATTGAATGGTTCCGGTTAACGGTATTTATGCGGTGCATCCGACATCAACAGCTGAAGCTTCTCTACCTCTCGGCACAAATTATCAATTCAAGTGTCATTGGATGTCCGTCAGTGCCATGTTCTGTTCGCAAGTATATACATATGGGATCCTGGAAATGTGATTTTCATTTCTGGTTATCTTTTAATCAGTTCAGTACTTTCTCTTCTCCTTCTAGTCGTTTTCTCCTTGAAATAGCTTGAACTGCAGCAAAAACTGGTCGAATTTCTTCGACTCTCGGAGTAGTCTGAATTTCGCCTGATAGTAGTACTTCTTTTGATTATAAGCCTTCTCAGCCATGGACAGGAGCGCACATATATCACTGCCATCCTAAGACAGAGATGTTACATCTTCGAAAATCTCCGCTTCAGACTTCTGCATGGGAAATTTATCGAGGATAGTATCCTTCAAGATATGCTAGTTCTTCGCTTTTTCCATGAGTACATGTAATTGGAAATGGAATGCTTTTCCACAATTATAGGCGCCGATCTTTTAAAATGCCGCCTGATCCGGTATACCTTTCGTGACAATGTTCTTGTGGGGATAAGCGGATTTTCGGGTATCCTCATCGATCTTGAACGATAAGAGCCCACAATTATTTTCCATATTTACGATAATACAACTTCTGTGTAATAATAGAAATGCAAAGTAATTTGACGATACAACTGAAGACGAAGGAAACTGATTCGGGATGAAATACTTTTTATTTGGTGTTTTCACTATTTTACGCCGTTTTCTTGTAGCCTATCAACAAGCATTAGACTTTCTCGTGCTTTCAGTGCTTATAGTTTAATTCTAAGCTAATTTTTTGTTGAAAACTTCTCTTGCGTCTTTCTTGCATTATTCTAGTTATAAGTTCATCTTTCCGACTTTTACTCGCAAGGATTATCCAATAATCATGCAAATCAATATTCAATCTTTTTAAAAATATTGAATGGCATAACCCTCCGCGAGTCATAATCAAATCATACTGTGCAGTGATCCTTTTCAGATAAGAATTTGACGGATATTATTGTGCACGTGAAACTAATTGTTCTCGCACCAATTGAACAGAAGCCATTGGTGATCACTTGCATTAGACGTCCGAATCCATCACTTCGGTCGAGAGCAATTTGAGCAGTATCAAAAGTGAAAACCCCGAACTTAGGAATCAAGTGCAAACAATTCGTAAGCTATTGGAAACGGTAGAATCTTCGAGCATAAATCGATTGGTAATCACTCAGAATCATGATGAATAATCGAAAAACACGGGCAAAAAAGAAGATTTGAATGAAGGTAAAATTGATGAAAACCAAGTATTGGTGGAACAGTAGAATATCACGATCATAAACAACTATCTCAAAGATAAAACATGAAATTTATTCTTGGCATGTAGATAAATGGAAGAGAATGTCTGTTATTATTATTAGCGCGTGAAGAAATCGTAAAAGCACCAGACGTCATGCGTATGATCAAATACAGGCTGAATGTCTGAAAATAGCATTCGGAGGACGATTCTCACTACAAGGAAAGAGCATGTAGCTGATTTTCGAACTATCTCATGGATAAATCCAATACCGGATTTCGTTCAGTACATGCGAGAGCTGGAAAGATACGGTCGTTGTCAGAGATCTATAAGGGGCGGCCAGAAAGAGGTCTGGGTTTCTTCGTTAGTTAGTTAGACGATGAATTCCATTTCGATCTTGTAGTGGCTTCTTAAATCTGTCTGACTGATAACCTGACACAAAGCTCTTCTGTTTGGTCTCTGAAGATATTAGAGCGAACGTATGCCATGGAGGTGGATGTAGCACATTTATTGATCGACTTTACCAGGTTGCACGATTACAACAAGACCGTTCTATCATAGGCCCATTTTTTCTTCCTTGCTCGCTACAGAATGAATCTAACAATAATTCACCCTTAAATATCAAGCACAAAATCCCGTCGTCGTGTAGCCTTAGTTCAACAAAGAGAGAAGAAGCATACCAAAACATTCGATATGAGGTCAGTAAAATACAGTTGGTGATAATTCAGTGAAGACGTAATCCTCTAAACATTTCATAATGCAGAAAACTACATTGGTCACGGACGAGAAATGTGATTTTTCAATGCCTACAGAAGAAATGGACTGACCTTTAGACTCACGACATTTGTACTCCTCTTCTTCTAACATTCAATATCACGGTAGCCAGCATCTAGTCGACTTCACCAAGCATTCATTTGCCACACCTACTAGCCAGTGTTCACGCCGTAACTATTATACAGCACGACTTTATAAATTCGCTGTCAGTACCGGACAATGCTACTAATCTTTCTGTAGAAGATTTCTTACGCATGACTGTCACATCACTTGTGCAGTTGTCTCCAGATCATGGAGCCAGGTGTCAAAGATTGCGATGGACGACATCAAAGTGCTTTCAAGCGAAAAGAAGTCATTAAAGCCGTAATCTGCTTTCGGGCGTTGAAAAGAGGAGAAACGAATCAAGAGGAAGCTAGCTTATTGCATGTGAAACCAACTGAAGCATCCCCTGTAGATAAGGTAAATTGGCAGCCATATAGGTACCATGGGTTGAGGCAGCATTTTTGAAGAACCGTCCCACTGGATCTACGTATGGATCAAATCTAAAGGCCTGAAGTGTTCAGTGCGAGAGCGAAAAATGAGGACAGAAACAAATGCTATTTGAGAGATGTGGTGAAAGCGGACGAAAGGAGAGTTCTATCTGCCCTGAATAGAGAATTAATGGACAGAAGAACAAATTGAAGACAAGCTGTGGAGGAAAATCAAATGATTGTGGGAAGAGAGGAGAGAAGGGTTCCATTGTTTTTTTTCTCTGGCCGGAATTCAGATAGATGAAGATAGTTAGTCTAGAGCGATGAAATTTTACAAGACGGCCTGTGTCTAAAGAATGGACCACCGACCTGACTAGATGAGAATGCTGCCCAAATGGCAGAGAATAGAAAAACCTACCAGGGAAGCCAAATTAGCTAGAGTTTTTACCAGAAAGCAAAGGCATTCCTTCGAACAAGCCCCTCAACAGCCCTCTGCATCTCATGTAGCAGATTTACCAACCTATAAGCCGAGTCCACTGTGGGGATAATTGTCAAGAACCCGTCTATTAGCAAGCTCTGATGCATCGTTCCCAAAAAATCCCATCATTGTCCTGGATTTCAGGTCGTTCTTTTCATTTTGAACAGACAACCAGTTCGAGAAGTAATAGATTTACCACCATAATGAGTCACCTTCAACCAGAATCAATTGTATCGAGACTCATTTCATATCTTCTTCGCACGATTCATTGCCTAATTCGATTTTTCTTTCTCTTTTGTTAATGTACAATCAATTTTCCTGAATTAATCATCATATTATTTCTGATAGACCAAGAAATCGGTTCTGAATCATAAGAGTTGGGTACTTCAACAACCCTGCTTCGGCAACTCAACATCTAGCACCAGAACTTTATCGGTGAATTCTCAAGAAAGCGTGTCATCGAAGATCCCTATACATCAAAATCTTGTTTTGAAGCAAGCACGCGCACTGAATTGCTGTCTCACTTATCAGATCTGAGTTCTATTTTTTTTGAAAAAGTCGACGATAAATTTTCGCAGTACCTAATGAATATTCAAACATGGAACATTCGCAAACCCTTCAGTGCTTCCGTAATTATGCTGCATGCAACCAAGAGCATAAGTGGCACAGGATTGGGAGACGAAAATTTTAAATATATCTCACGATTGCTTGAAATTGCGATTGATAGTCTCCGAGATCTGTTATGGAGATTGTAGGAATGATTCATTTGTAGTTGATAGTTTTTGCTAATGCCTGAAGAAGGAATACTTTGTGCTTTATGTAATCGTGGAGTATTCAAGTTAGGATCCTCTAGAAAAAAACCGCATTTATTCCCAAAACATATTAGTTTTCAGACAAATCCCAACTCACCTCTGAGTGAAACTTGCCGAAGCCAAAGTCATAGTGCTTCTTAGGCCCGTTTTCCATGATCTGTTTTTGTAATTATTAACTTGACACATGGGCTGGTTGTCAATTAGCCTGTAATATTGAATTCTTACAGTAAAAGAACTATAGAAACTGGTGTTCTATTGATTTATAAACTCAAACAGAGAAGTTGTTTAGCATCAATTATTGGTAGAAGAAACATAAACTGACATCGAAGCACAAGAAGCACAAAAAGCACAATTAAAAGGTCAAAAAGGGTATGTGAATTAAGCCAGAACGTTTTACATAGTTCAGTTTTTAGGTAACCAAAAATCAGACAAGAGCAGGCGGAAGCGTCTGGGCTCTTTGTAGTAATGAAATACAATGACTAAAATATAGTAAATGAAGTTTGAATAGTAATTCATATTGTAGCTCATAAGTGTGGGTAATAAATTTGAAAGAATTTTAAAAGAAACCGAAAACGAATTGAACTTTCGTGATTTGATTGTAACTATTACCGTTGATTCGAAAATCCATGGTATTGTCCATTTGATAGAACTGCCTGGAAGTAATTCCAATCATGTTGTTGGTTTGGTTCCAGCACTCCTTCTAAACACGAAGAGGTCCCAACGATCGTTTGGATGTGATTAGGAAAGTGTTTAATAGGTAGTTTGGCGCCGTGGCGCTACCAGTGACTTTCGAAGAAGCGATGATAGTCAACACAGTAGATGGATAAGAGTTAGTTTGTCGTGTGCAATTTACCTACTCCGGCTACCGCCCTTGCGACTACGCGTCAGCCTGGCGTAGCTTTTGATTTGCTGTAATATCCAAATTCGCCTTTTATTTCGGTCGGAGACGGCTAAGAATGTAGAAAATTTAAAATGTAATCGCTAGTCAATTATATTGTACAACAACGAATTAATCCATTAATAAATCCTGTAATTTCAATTTCGACAAATCGTATCAAGCATCTAAGGAACATTAAAATTTATTTAAAAGGATGATTCTAAAGTCTTGAGAATATCAGCGAAAAATATTGTTCACTGGAACTGTAATCCCAAGACCGGTCACATTCCACTGGTGGATGACAGCGGGGAACAGGAGGGCAAGGTTTCTACTCCCTACATTACACGAGGAGCACAGATAAGAGCTTTCCCACCAGTGTTGCCGTGCTGCCCCGAAGAGGGATGTTAGTTTTGGACACCGGTCCTATACTTCAATTTTAGTACAGTATTTGTTTTAATATTTTAGGTAATTTTTTTAGGTAGCGTATTTTTTATATGGGCTATTAGAAGTAGTCCGGGACCTCCCATAATTAAACTAAGGAGCGTTTCGCCCCAAACCTACCCCCCGGGATGTTCAGTTCTTGTCTACCACTAGTTGTGCTGTGTTTGCTACTCTTTGCGACAGGTTCAGGAGACCCTGTGGACATTCCCTCAGCGCACCCGCTCTCAGAAGGGTTACTGAGGTGCCTGACTCCCTCCGGGGTGGTCACTGTAAGCAACACAGAAGCGGATCCTGGCGGAGGATCCGGCCTTCTCCCTTCGTGGGGCCACAGGCGTCTGCCTGCGCGACCGTTCTGTCAGCAAGGCTGACACTGTCGACTAGCCGTTACCTATGTGATGTTTCTATCATCTCTTTCTAGCATTATATAAATCTAGCTGCTTCCGATTTCTCGATCACTGGTTTTGCAAGTTAGAGCTCCACCCCTTGATTCCTTTCAGCAGTTTGCGTGAGGCGTATGATTCTGTGAAAGTCAGTGTTTTGCGTTTGCAAGGAATGAAAGCCGTAGGCAGCCCGGAAGAACGCCCAAATCAGGTCAGATGTGGCAGTTACGGCCCGCGTAAGAGTCATGAATTCCAGTCGATGGAAAAGCGCGTGTCTCATTCTCAGAAGGGTTGTGGTGCGCTTGTCGTGCACACATATCACTGCAGAAAGTGTTGAAAATGAGTGCGTTGGGAGTGCGCAACACAGAATGTGTGCACAATCAAGGAAAGAAGGAAATAAATAATGTTCGAGTTACTGTCATAGCATGAAATTCATGCACACAAAAAATCTGTCCGTTCAAAGCCATCCTGTCTGCATACGGAATAATGTTCAGGTGGAAACTCAATATAGTCAAAATGAGCATCATCGCTGTGAGTGACGCAGAAGTTGAGGCAAACCGCAAAAATCAGCAGATATAATTAGAAGTCTTAAGCGATAAAATACGTATGGATGCACGCAGCAGGGCCCTGTCCAACGGAAATATCATGTAAACAATAATCCTCGCGGCCGTGCAAGAAAAAATTGAAATGAATCCACTCCCAGAAGGTCTCGAAGCTGCAACGCTGATGCAACAAAATTTATCAGACCAATGGTCATATATTGACTCTGTTATCGGTTCTCACTTCAACAGAACTATTCTTCAGTCATGATCGCTTATTACAATTGATTTCTTTTTTCACAGTTTACATACATGCCTACGTCCATGAATTTATCCTGCGCAAAAGACCGGCAAAGATAGATAACTGTAAACTTGAATTCAATGATGCTCACATCGCGTTTACATGAATTTTTGGTTGAGATCGGTTTTTAAGCATAAGGAAACGAATCCCATCCAAATATTGCAAGCATCGTAAGACACATAGACACAACGTATAGCTCATTTGCTCAGTTCGGGTTCTACGAAATGATTTGCAGCAAGTATGCTTCGTTAAATAGTTCGACGATTAAGTAGGATTTAGATTTTAAGCAACAACCTTGCTCGATCGTGCTGTGCTATTACTGCGCCGTATTTTTGTCCTGTATTCAAGAAACTTCCTCTAATACTTCATCAATTTGGTATGACTTGCAGCCCTAGCAATCACGCCAACGCATTTATCGACTTCATTATCAGTATAGACTCTTCCCTTAGTTCGGAAATATTTTGAATAATCAAGTAATACTAGCATTTTTTGAATGGAAATTTGTTATGAGCATCCTCGAAAGAGTGCCTCTGAATTATCGCATTTTAATGATCAAAAATCATATAACCGGCATGAATTCTGAAGATAGATTGGTCCAACTGTTAAACGGCGGAAATGTTCCATACAAAGCGATGCAGCTTCTAGATTTTAATATCTTCTAGCATTTATGATCAGGCTCGAATTGAAGTGTCGTTTCCGAGTTCTTTTCCTTTGTCCAAAGGAATCTATAACCATTATTGTATTGTAGATAGTAATCCAGCCTTCAATACACCATCCTCGACCTTTGTCTGTAACTTTTCTAGGTTATTGCATTCAAGTCATTCGTGATAGTCCTGATGTATTCCTAAAGTAGGCTTGTACTAATCATTGTAAAATGAATGAAACTACTGGAGGTTTGGACTTACCAATTGAGTAAAAGACATGATGTTAGCGCAGAGGGACATTTTTTGTCAGTCAAGATGGGCTTCTTGCTTCGCTGAACAATTTAGCAGCTATAAATGTATCTTTCTGTACTTTTACTTCCAATAACTTTGAATTCTATCCAAGAAACCTCTACCTTCGTGATACTGTGGATTCGATGTATCCATAAATGGAAGCGTTGAAAATATATATTGAAACATAAAAGGTGCAATATATGACGATAGGCAGAGCGCATTGTCTACCTGACATTGTTAGAGTTCACTTCTTTAGAAAAAAGTAGTCAAAAGAATTCTGGGCAATATGTTGGTGTTCAAAAATCATTGTGTATTATCTTCAAATGGCCCAGCGTTTCATGATGTGGCCTTACCGCGCTTTCGCCGGGCGAAAGTTTTGCAGAAATTGAACATTCGGTCATGTTAGAAATAATTGGAATCGGCTTAAAAGAATTTCAGAGGAAATCAGCCGCGACATTACAGCCCTCTGACGAACAGATTTCAGGCACAGTTTTAAAAATCATCCATTATTTGAGGATCCTACATATTCTCTCCCAGATAAAGCGAGAGTTTTTCAGAAATGGGCTCGATCGTAGAGACACTTTCCAGTAGTCAGTTAAGATTCATCAACTATTGCCCTTCTTTTCTAGCCTAAACATCGTGACGTACTAGCTCAATTCGAATTATATTAATACTCATATGTCGAATGTGATCTACTATCGGTTGCGTTGATAAAATGAAAATATTTTCTTCTTGTTTGGCTTCTTTACGCTGTAAGGACGAACTTGTCTTCTGAATCGTAATAAAATTTTATTCGACGACGGATAGGCGTCATCCGCAGATTTAGCATTCGACCACATTCTTATTTATGTCGTTCAGTACTGATTCGGAGTCCGACAATCCCAAGTTGTCTTCCAAATATACTTTGACTATCACTAATAATTTCCTCGACTTAACGAGCTCTCGTGACTCGACTTTGTCAGCGAAAAGGCCGAAAACCGTATTTTCCTTCCAGGTTAAATTCTCTGAATATCTTTTTGCCTTTGCAGATGTCTCCATCTATTCCTCCGGGGCTTGAATCAGGTTATCCATCAGTCATGTTTACCAAGTTGATGCCCAACTGGTTTGTTTTGGGCCATACTCGTCTTCAAAACTTTTATATTCAGTTTCTTCTGCTTCTTCGTTTAGATCGGAAAATCAGTTGTTTCTTCACACTCAATGTATTTGATTATTATTGGCATTTGTGTGCATCTCGATGTCCTTCTGCATTACATGTAGCTTCTTCAGTGTCTCTCAATTCGAAGATCTCTTAAAGGGAACTACCATCTCTTCTGGGACTTGCGGTTATTCGTCCAAAAACATACTTTTTCGTATGATTATATATTATTATTCTGCGCCTACTAGAGTATCAGTTTCACTCGGCATTTTGCCTGCATATTGACTATCAAATGACTCATTGCTGAGCTTCACAAATCATTTTTTAACATTTCTTCGTTTTCTCTGGCAATGAGTGCAAGTGCGTCAAAATGCTGAGCATTGAGTTCATTCGTTAGGAAAATGACATTTCTGGTTGCAACTGTAGCAACCCACTTCCATATTAGCACTGCATCGTTATTCGTAGTGACTCTACTTGCTGCACTTTTAACGTACACTTTCTAGCATATGCGAGTAGAGAGATGCCTGAAAATAAAGAGATAAAGCTTCTCGTCATCTCCGCGCAGATCATAAATTCGAGTGCAATTGGACGTTCTTGTTTGGGATATTCTGTTCGCAGTTGTTGATCGTGCTGTGCTGCTGAATTATTCCTCCTTTCTTAGAAATATATATAATCAGCATAGAACTCTTGCACTTGTCCTTTGCGGAAAAAGATTACTTGCAAAAACAAATGGTCCGATTTCAATGCCTCATGCAGTTGTCGGAATTATGCCTTGTCGTTGAGCCAAACATGATTATAGGCATTCGTTGCTCTGTTTATGATTCGATTTCATACCACCACCATCATCGGAAGGAGGTATTTTATCTTTCATGATTACAGGTTTAGATTTGTTTATAGAAAAATATTGGCTCAGACATATTTGCTCAGTCGATGCTTGGGTGCTTTCTAAATGGGTCCATTGTCTATTTCTAATATTTTAAAGTAGAAATTGAACGTTTCCGCGTCAAGATAGGCGAAAATCTTCTCAGTTTTAGCATTATCAGCTAGAAATTTCGTGAGGACATTCTCGTTGAGGTAGAAGAATTTGCAGTCTACTTTGCCGGGCATGAATACATCGATCTCACTGGAATTCTTCATAATCATGACGATCCTGCGTCCTCAAATATAATACTGTAGAGTTATTTTGTACTACAGCAGAAGAAAGAAGAAATTGACTCCGAGTAGGCTGCATTTTGTTTCATTTTTTCGCTTCCTCGTAAACTATTTTCAACAACTTCCTAAAGCTTTGTCGTCTGCTTTCAGAGCATGTGCAATTATCTTCCGAAAAATAAAATTCTATACTTGTACTTGATCACCTGCTATGAAACAAATTCTATTGCGTCAATGATTATATCTTGATTCTTCATAAGCCATTCGCTTTCTTAATATGTTTAATACGAAATTCTTTTTTGATCAGAGGGAAAATATATATTGTTTCCTTCGTCAAATTATTCTTCGTAAATAATAATGAATGCGAGATTATCGAAAAATTGAAATCCGTCATGCTCAAAAAATAAGGTTAGGCGAGCATTCGTCAATCTTCTGACACAAATCTTTGTAATTAAAGGATTTCTGATGGATCTGTTCTATCCTGGGCATGCAAGATCTTCTTGGAGCATGAAATTTCAATTGTAAGATCAATATTGATTTTCAGGACGCTGAAACATGTAGATGCATACTGTTGAAGAATAAAGCCTATTTCAGAGAGTGTGTTGAGCGATATCTTGGATTCTGGTGGATTGCTGAAGTGTAATGAAAATCAAATTTGTTCCAGATCATTACAATTATGTTGGAAAGCAGCCAAATACTGGTGAAGTAATTACATTTTGAATATGCAAGATCGTCTCGGAAAATCGATCGTTTAAAAAATAAGAATCTGTACTGCCTTATGAAATTATTATGATACATCTATGTATTGAAATAATATTCTGTTATATTTAAAACAATGGCTAGTTTGTTGGTCAAAACACGAAACATCTTCTAGGAATTTATTGTTTTCCTCCTTTGCAACGAAGGAGCTTATGATTTTTTTCGATTTACTTTATCTGTCAAAAAGACACTTGTATTTTCTATCCTTATCACCAGCACTGTAAATATTCGACATCAGCAAATACAGCTAAGTAACACAGAAGATATATCAATGAAGTGCTTACCAGCTAGAATCCGACGGAGAACTAAGTTAATGTATAAATAGAATAGAAAATAAAATGGTTTCTAATAGCTTACTAATTTGAAAGGCTTAATACTGAGATTGACTCAAATGACTTCAGCTAGCTATGAAAACAATATATGTCTACTGTACTTTGATAGAATGACGTCTTATCAGATCTGCCGAATCGTGTTCCAATTGGTCCCTTGGTTAAATGCTAACCCACCCTACTGGCCCGCAATTTTGAAAATAAAGGTTTGGCACTTTCTGGACTTACAGTTCCCAGGGGAACAAAAAGTTTGGAATAGAACGATGTATCAGATTTAATACATGCACAAAAATTGTAGACATCACAATAATCGGTCGACTCAATCAACCTGAAGTAAGATTGCCATTAACTCTATTCACATCCGTCTTGAAGAAGAACCGAGAGCGACAAGTGTTAAGACGGAATCGACATCCGAAGATGGCTGGGGAGGAAAGCAGTAGTAGCAGCGCAACTTCGCGCAGTGTTACGGAAGGGGAGTCGAAATTGAAGATCGATAAGTCGGGATTGTACGATTTACAACAAGTGAAAAGATTGTTGGATGACGAGGCGATAAACGTACGTTGTGTTTGTTAAGCACTCCACTCGAGCGGAACCTTCCTAACGTTTGAATATTGCGCGACAGTTTATGGAGAGCGAGGGATATGAGGAATCTACTGGCGCATCGTATGCGAAAATAGTCTTTGGCACAATTTCTGTCATCGCGGCGGTGTACAGCCACTTCAACCCGTACACTTTCCCAGAAAATCGAATGCTTATTATCGTTTGCGTAGCAATTTATGGCGTTTGTGCGAGCATAATGAATGCCGTGCAATTCATCTTCGAAGGAAGTTCGTTTTACAACGGGGTGCTCACGGCGAAGAAACGTTTGGTGAAAAAAGATGCGGCACGTCGAGTATGGCTCACCAGCACAATATCTGACAAGCAAGGCTCGAGCACATATCGCATCACCCTATCAGACGGCGCACGTCAGCGTTCACTAGCGGAAATGTCGAATGGCTACGAGAATTACCTAACAGAAAATGGCACGTTCCTGTCTCATCGATTCCAGGCGGACATGAAAAAAGCATTGGCAAAGTTTCATTCGGCTGCGGGGAAGAAGAAGAACTAAAGCAACCGTTGTTAACCAGGTAAATTATCTACGCAAGCTCGAAGTAACCCCGCGATTCTTGGATTTTCTAGCGCCGCGCACACACGCTCCTTATCCGCGAGTTGACGGTTAATGTCTTCAGCTTGAGCGTGTGCGTCGGAAGCACACGAAACCGCCAGTTTATAGTAATCTTCGTCCGCCGACGTGTGAAGAACGTCGGATTCACGCAGCTTCTGCATTATACTCAACCCAATAACAGAAGCGAGGGAGCAATGCGGCACAGTAGGCACAAACTCAACTTTCACCTGTCCATAACCTTTTGCAGAGTTGGGGTCGACTACGGTCACGCTTTCAGGAGTAACCACAGACAACTCTTCCAGAGTATGTGGGTGCTCGGGATCGCGTATGTCTCGAATAACGTTGAAAACGCGGTCAGTTAAAGTGTTGGAACTTGCGATGCTTGGTTCGGCACGCGCTTTCACGGTAGGATTCGGATTGTCGAGCTCACCGGCTTCCATATTGCGCAAATACCGGCCGTGGCTAGCACAAGAGACTGCTAGTGCTACAGTACTGTATCGGTACAGGGTACAGTAGGGTTGTTTTTCAGGGCGTTAATTCAAGCGCCCAATTTGGAAACAATCTCTTGAACCTGTTGACACATCTCAACGTATAAAAGAAATGACTCGAAATGACCTATCTGTAGTTGTGTGTGCGTGCGCTCTTCCTCATCACAGGAATTGATAGGTTATCATCATCATCATCCCAACAAGGAAGGTGGGACAGTACTGTACATCTACCAGATCTCATGTGAGTTTACCAGAAATAGAGACCTAAGCCGAATGGTTTCAGAGTAATGATACCCACTAATGACAAATACTCAGCTCAGAGGCGTTTCACCAACATCATGCCGAACAAAAATGACCTTGTCAATGGGCACATCCCACTCAGTGGTAGGCACATTGTCAATAATTTGCACCCCGAGAGCCAACGCGACAGTCTTCGTCTCTGGCCCACATCTATTCAGGAAAGTATCGTAAAACCCCGCCCCATGTCCACATCGTTTACCATCAATCGAAAATGCGACACCAGGCACCACGATAAGATCCAACTTGACATCTGCTGGCGCATCAGCTCTCCCATCCATGGGTGGTTCACGAATCCCCCAATTGTTTGGTGGCCATGTGTTCATCTCACCATCTTTTGTCTCGAGCATTCGCATGTCTCGATTTTTCTTGTTTACTACTCTAGGCAAGAATACGCGTTTCCCACTGACAAACGCTTCTCGTAGGAGTGTGGACGTATCAAACTCGGCATCCATACTAGCGTACAAAGCAACGGTTTGTGCTTGTTTCCAAAGTTGATCAATTATCAGCATTGAACACACGCGTGCACTCTCCTGTTTGATTGTACCACGAGGATATGTGGTAAGGATATTTTTGACGCGTGTGCGCAGTTCTCGTTTCAGCACAGCGATTGCAGTCATATGTGGATCTCCTTTGCGCTCCTGACGAGGCGAGGAATTGAACTCCATACGAGTCTTGTACAGGGTACAGTACTGTACAGTGAGACCGACCCGTTGAAAAAAAATTTGAAGAGAGAGAGTGAGAGAACGAAGTCAGGTTTTTAGAAATATAAGCGAGATAATGATCAACCTGCAACAAAACGACATATTTGGTACTAGATTACTCAATGTCGCAAAAGTAGTATGTCCATGACCAGTGCTACGACGACCACCACGACAACACGTCCTACATTATGTTTTGTGTTGCAGAGTGGAAGCGTGCGTGACTGTTGGCATCGCAAAAATCAAGTGTTGACGACGAAATATTCAAAAGCATAGAAAGCGGAAGTGGTGTGTTCAACCAAGTTTAGGTTTGTCAAGTCTTGGCTCCTCGCGAACTAGCGCCACGACCACCACTAACAATCGTATTGTTCTGTACAGCGCGCTCATGTTCGTTGGCACATGCGACATTTCCAATACTAGCGGCAATTACTGCAGCTAATCGGCATGTTTCCACTTCAACAATTCTATCACGGACGTCGAAAAATGCGACAATACGATTCACCTCACCTCCAACTTGAATTGGAACACAAAGGATTGTGGCAGCACCAAGTTCCGCACGCGAGGTATCACCTTGATGTTGAACAGGTTGCATACATTCCAAAGCTTGAGCAAGTGGAGGATACGTTTCACTAATCACCTGTTGAGTGCGTACAAGTCGTTCACCCATAGCAGCTATGGTGGCAGTGTGTGGATTACCGCACCAAGGTGTTGGGTGCGCAACAGCACGTTCAACAAACCAAGTCGAATCATTACTTCTCCGCCAAGTTTCAGCATAAACGAAGCCCATTCTCGCGAGGAACAATTCTACGAAAGGTTCAGTATTCCCACCAGATGCCGCAGTCCAGCGTAACAAGTGAGCATGAGAGCGCAACGCCAACGCCCATTCTAACGCACGCAATTCATCATCTAACGCACGAAAAGCGTCCATAGCATAGTCGAGTACTTGCACCTTATGTTTGACTTCTCTAGTGTCGGCGGGTGTTGGTAGAGTTGCAAGTAAAGCATCAAACTTTCCTTTCTGACGTTTTCTACATCGTCGAGTATGTTTGTTGTGATGTTCTCTTCTCGCGCCAGAAGTGGAAGTGGGACGTTGCACAAGTTGATCACGGTCGCTGGTCTCGTCGTCGTCATGTTTCGAGTCGTCATCACTTGGTAGAGGACCAAGAGAAAAATCGGGAAGTGATAAATCAATGTTTACGGCATCGTCATGTAACGCGGCGAGATACTCATGCAGTTTCATGGGGTCGGTCATGTTAGAGTGCGTGGTGTTTCGAACGGGAGAAAGGTGGGTGGGAGGTGGGAAGAAAGTGGCGCGGTGGTCCGCAAAGAAATGAGGAGTATGATGGAAAGCGAGGAGTAGTAGAGAGGCGAGGCGAGGTAGAAAGAATCACGAAATTGTGGGTAGCAAAAGCAAGCTCGTTACAAGTAGAGAGGCTCTATCACTAAGTGGTTGCACGCAACTCAATCGCACTTTCCCATTTGTCAAGTATCACACTCAATTTGATGCTGTGCGATGTTGGCACGCGCTGTGCACAAAAGCAGCACACCACACCACGCACTCCAACGCCAATTGTTCGACTTGTGAGTCGTAGAGCACTCGCAGAAGGGGCCAACGCCAACCGAAGCACGCACTTCGAAAGTGTTTAACAGTGACGCGAGCGTGTGCTTGGGAACTGGGCCCAGCCGAGTCTGTTACAGCTTGTAATGTCCAAAAATTAATTTGCATTCCACAGGCGCACTGCAGGCCAGCACGTGCACATCTGGTCACACATACAAACACACTTGTCCGTAGGCCCACACGCAGGCTGTCCTGGCCTCGAAAAAATTGCCAACTATTTGTAGGTCCTACAATTTTGGGTCAGCAAACTGCAATGCTGTACCAAAAAATAGCGCGCGTTTCAGATATTCGATACTTCCCCAACATCAGCCCAAGTAAGGAGTAGGGCGTCGGTTACCGTCGAAATTTCCTCATTAACGCAAATTTGCACGCCGAAGACCGAAATCCGTGTGCTTGCATGCGTGCTCGCGTACGTACCTGCTTACCCATAGACTTGCTTTGTATTGTCCAACCGTTGGCCCTTCAAGTTCAAACACATTCAATCACTTGCATCTCGTCCCGACCTCCCTCATCTCACTCACTCACTCACTCACACTCTCTCGTCATATCCCCTTGCCAGTTTTCCCTTGTTCTTCTTCATCTTACACTTCTTGTTTGCGATATCATTCGCACTGAATAATGAATGCAATAGAACGAGTATCGTGGCGGCGACGGCGACGTCGAGAAGGATAATCGAATAGATTCAATGAGAAAACAAATTACACTGTCAGGTAGTGATTGAATAGAATACAGTATAAATCGTTTCTCATTTAATCTACAGTACCTGTTTGCCTACTACGATGCTACGGTACAAAACACAGATTCATCCGCAGCATTCTCACAGTGACAACTAGCGGAAGCGATAATGCATTTGATCTATTCAATAACGAGTATCGTTCGCTGACTCATCCTTTCATATTGATAGAATATTTCTCAACTATCGGTTTGATCACGTCATTCTCAACTGATTATTGTCCATCTTGCATTCACCGTACCTTTCAAATTACCTCGTGCTACGCACTGCACATGTTCTCTCATGAAATCTCAACTCTGAGCATCCCAATGTCCTGCACTCATCTGAGCTATGTGTTTCGCCTCAAATCTTGATACAGCAGAACGCTGCTCTTCATGGTGACAGTTAGCAAACCCAACAAGCCACGGATTTGTTATTACACTATTTGTTTTAAGGGACTGGTGGACACGAGCCGGAAGTCACGTTAAATACAATAAAGCACTACGAAACTTCCTTACTGTCTGTGTTGGAGGTGAATGACACTACCGAAATTGTATTCATTTCGGCGGTATCCGAAATGATTCAGCTATCTCAAGCTTTGAATTGCATTATGACTTTCAGTAGATCTGTAATTCATAAACATAACCTAACACGGCTTACTTTGATTCTGGACAAAACCTGTTTTTCGTCAAATAAAATTTACCACTAATTGTTCAAATATTTTCTTCTACGTACAATTATGAAACAACCTAAGACATAACCATTTCCACTAAATGTAGAGTCTGATTCCAATTGAGTCAATAAATGGGAAAAATTTATGGCCTGAATAAAACTACAGAGATATTGCAATCCAAGTTAACGATTCCGTGTGTTATACAGTCAGGAAACCTTTAGGATAATTGAGATTCATTTCCGCTAAAATTCAGAGAAATCCAAATGAATAAAAAAGGTTCATGACTCTGTAGACTCTACGTACTCAGTACCTAAGTATCAGAATAATATTACTATTGTAGCTTGAAACTTAAGAAACAATTGACCCATGTAATGTAAAGCAGGGCGGTGATTACAAAGGTGATAGGTTAAACAGTCAATCAAGAAGAACAGTTCGATTAGAGGTACAGAGCTGAACCAATAAATTTCTTGAAACTAAATGTAAAAGATCGCCTTCGCGTTCTCAAGGTGGGACAATACGTTGAGAAACGTAACTTAGGGCTTCCCGACAGACTCAATTCTATCCAAGAATTTGCTACATATCGAGTATATCACATTGATACAACCTAGTACTGCCGGTTAGACCATTCGCACAGAGCATAGAAGCTGTTCTTACCTCATATTCGTATGTTTTTCATTAATATCGCGACTGTATTCGGATGTATGTTTAATGGTTTACTTTACATTTTTATCATTTTGTAATAATGATAAAACATATAAACTGAAGCCAACTAGTCTAAGGCAAGGTGCTTGCGTGCTTCAGAGATACTAAACTTTATTGCAATCTTATCCTGGACGTTAAATAATGGTTTGAATTATTCGGAAATGCTTCATATAAAATACACGAATCTAGCTTCATAATTTTATTGCCAGACATCGTATACATGTACAACGCTATTTGGAAAATACCGTAGTGCATTACTGTATTTCCGGGAATTCTCGGATAAAGAAGTAATTGATTAAATAACATGATCAACTCGCTTGAATGGCTAAATTTTACACTAAGGAACTTTCTATTTTAATAATTTAAGCATATAAAATTCGAATAACTGTTCAATTAATATTGTTCACTATGAAGTAAACAAAATCTATTTATTGCTTGAAACTTGTTGAAAGAAAAGACTCACGAATATCAATTAATACTCATTGCAGAATTAGATCTCCCAATCAGCAAATCGGTGAGTTCCTGTAAAGAGGATTTTTCTCTACAATATCGAATTCTAAATGCATGTGTCTTCGTATGTGCAAGGTAATTGGGAAAATATTGCATGCCCGCCAACTCTCTCTTCTCAGAACCCAGTATACTGTAGCGAAAATAAACAAGTGTGAGTATTCTAGGCTATCATTACATTGACATTTCGCTACATAAGAACGAATTTCAATTCGATTCATCATCTAGTCATTGAAAAATTAAATCATCAAATATCGACCAAAGGGAATTTCTAGACAGAAAAATGCTATGTAACTAAAATTTTAGTAATAGCGTAAAGTTGGATCTCAAATATGGTCGTAAATTTTGCGTTCATATCTCTGATGAATCTGACTATGACGTTCAAAATATGTAGTCAACTTCGTATAAAATCTATGTACCAGTTATAGTTGCTCGGTGTCTGCATTTGCGGGATCAAACCCGCGCAGAATTCTGGAATGATTTCAATTCTCACTCTTATTTTCTTAAAATTAAATGGTTAACAACTACAATTAAGCACGAGTTTGATTCTTTGAAAATAAATATAAAGTTCTTTTTGTGATCTACATTCTCTGATGCATGCTATCATTATTTTTTGATTTATCGTTGATCCTAAACTCTCAGACAGAAAATAGTCTTCCGAATACGGAAACTTATTTAGATTCTACATTAGAACGATCTAAAGCTCCTTGAGAGCTGAGAAATGATTTCCATTTGTTCTGGGCGTTATGGATCGTTCAGTTCTAGTTATGAGTGATGATTGAATAAATATTTTCAAAGATGCAGTGGTAATAGCTGATGAGTACCTATATCGTTACTCACCAGCCAGGATTTTCCTCTATGCAACTTTCTAATATCAATAAGAAAGGAAGTAATATTTTTTCGCTTGCTCTATTCTCTATGACACATTTTATAACATGAATATTCCAAATTCACTTATTTGTACATTTTCCTTTATAAAAATCAAGAAGATATTACTCATTTTGACGATCGACATTTTTAGAATATTACAAGCCACTCTTAGTCTGGGTTAATAAGAATTCTGGTCATCTTTATACTTATTTATACTCCTTAATGTTCTCCACTTCATGTAAACGTAAAATAGTCCTTTTTTCCTTGAAAACGTAGTGCTTGTAGAAAAATCGCAACAAATGTCATTAATTCAGGACATTTCAATGTTTTCTAGCTTTTCTATAGTCGTATAGAGTTGAAACAGAGAAATGAGCATGTTAAGACGTCTATAGCTCGAAAATATCTTGCTGACGAAAACACTAATAGATTTGAGACAAAACTTGATCTCTAATAGTTCAATTTCTTTGCTTAATTTGAATTTGTTAAATTTGTTGAGAAATACAAGAATTCCAGTACAAGAGCAGATATACAATTTCTTAATAAATATCCACTGAAACAATGTAAACAAGTTATTTGTCCATAAAATGTCCGACTCTCGTTCTGATTTGGTACATATCTGATTGCAGAGCTTTACAGATCAGAGATTTTTGCAGTGCAGAAAGTATCACGTTGTACAGATAATAAAGGTATCATCAAACATGACAGATGTGTTGTCGAATTTCATGTAATATTCTACTCCGCCCTTCGCATGCAGCAATTTCTTCAAAATCGATCGGTCGACCTATGCGTGAGGCGGGTAAAAACCTCTTTGAGTTGGAAAATTGGTAAGTCAATCACTTCCCCTCTTTTAGCGAGTTAGGAATATGAAAGAAGTAGAGCACTGAGAAGAATATTTCTTCTGCTTAGTTTTTTCCTTACAAAAAAATGTTTAAGCAGATTACGAAAGTGCTATGGTTTGTTGCGATACAAGTATTTAGTCTGCATCATCTGCAAGCAGAAGCAATCAACAATAGCGAGGTTTCAGCACCATTCTTTTCAAAAAATCAACGCGAATAAGTATTATGTGCCTTGCTGTGTCGCAATTGAAGTTGAAAACAAGGATGCAAGTTACTACACGTTGTTTCTCTGCGTTGTATGAAGGAAAAGTATCGTAGAGGCTGGTTCACAACTGATAGCACATCAGTCATTAGAATTGCACTACCAGACGTAAAATACTTCAAGCATAATTCTGGCAATGCAATTCTGTGAAGAGTATGTAGTTGACTAACTCATTGTAGACTCATCCAACAATTGAACGTTTTTAACTGATGTAATATCATTTCCCGACGATGTGGAGAAAATCTTGTAAATGCACATGAAAAGTGAATCAATTTATTAAACTTAGGTGAAAAGAAATCTTATCGTAATTATCAAGAATAGTGCTAATCTCTTTACCGGCAATAAGCCATAGTTTAACTGTCTTTGACCTGGCTTGCTTATTGTTGATTTTTATCTAATAATTCATAAATATGCAGCGTCATTCTACATGGCACCCGATCCCACAACACTTATTAACGAAATCCACTATTCTCTTTGTTTGTGATGAAGTATGTTTTTGATTTGTAGAGACCAGAAAATAGAGAAGTTGCTGCACGACAACCCTGGGTCTCGCATGATTTAGAAGGAGATAAACACAACAATGTATAGAATGTTCTAGTGCTTAGCCTTCTATGGATTCCAGACAAGTTTCAACGACCTCTAACACATCTTTTGATAAATCCGCTTTTGATTTGATCCGCAAAAGCTGAGATTTCATTTGATTCTGTCGATTCTTGTCATATTTTCCTATGCTTGTAAATACTCTCGCAACTCTTGCGGCTACCTGCGGATTGATATCATCTAACTTCAGAATTTGGTCCGCGAGAAACTCATATCCTTCCCCATTTTTCTCGAAATGTAAATTAGTATGTGCGTATGATCTGATAACAGCGTATACACAGTTCGGGATATTTATATTAAATGCTTCATGGTTCATTAGAGCTTTCACGGAATCTAATACATTCTCACTTGTAGATGTGGCCTGAATTTTCATCCATTTGTCTACAACTAATCGATCTTTCTTCCATTTCTCATAGAATTCTTTCACAGCAATGTGTTTCAATTCACTGTTCGAATTAACGAGTAGAGAAAATGCTGCTTGAACGTCCGTCATATTGTTTTCATTTCTCATTTGATCTAAAGCCATCTTATATATCTTCTCATCTTCTAATTTTCCTAGGAATCTGAGCGCTATATTCCTTAATGCTCTAGCTCCCTGTGCTTTCGGATCCAAACTGTAATCTCGAGGGACTTCTATCTCTTCTATCAAATTCCAGAATATATCATGCATACTGTTAGCAAGTTCCTTCTGCACAAAACTTCGCGCTTTTCGAACTTTCATGGGATTAGCTTGCTTCAGATGATCTATGATGTAGGACTCAGATGGAAGATGTAGTAGTTGGGCTCGAAGGGCACACGGTACAGATTTGTTTGCCAAAGTCTTTTTGAAAGCGTCTATGACTTTAGCAGGTACATTCACCGTCCCAGTCCTCTTCCTGTTGATATGATTTCGAATGACTTTTAGCGCCAACTTTTGCCCAGCTTCCCATTTATTAAACTCGTCTGTATCATTTTCCATTTGAAATGCCAAGGAGTCAATGGTTTCACCTTGTTCATAATTTAATTTCACCGGAGCACTGAAATTTCTCAACATAGAAGGAAGAGAACCTTCCGGTACATTTAGAAGTACGAAAGACTGTTTTTGTTCTGATAATACCAATACCTTTTCGAATGATGGTGTAGAGCCTATCCCTAAGTCAACCATGACAGGTTCACCATCAGGTCCTATTATCCCAGTAGTAATTGGAATCGTCGCAGGTAGCTTTTCTAGTTGTTTATGTGTAGGTGGTACGAACTGAGTCATGATTAAGGTGAGCGTTTTGCTCAGTCTACAATACTGAGATTTGACAGTAACCTCAGGAGTTCCTGCTTGTGAATACCATCTTGAAAATTTTTTGAGGTCGAAAGCATTTGGATTTGCTTCATGAATTGCGTTCAGCCAATCTATACAAGTAATTGCTTGCCCATCATGTCTTGAAAAATAAAGGTCTGTTCCCCTTCTGAAACCTTCGACACCACATAAAGTTCGTAGCATTCTAATAACTTCCGAACCTTTTTCATAAACTGTAGATGTATAAAAATTGTTGATTGTCTGATAAGAATGAGGTCGAATCGGGTGAGCTAGGGGTCCTGAATCTTCCGCAAATTGAACGGTTCGTAATGCAGAGACGTCACTTATCCTTTTCACAGATGCCGAACGCATGTCTTCAGAGAAAGTTTGGTCTCTAAAGTTCGTGAAGCCTTCCTTGAGTGATAATTCAAACCAAGAATTTACGGTCACTCTGTTACCCGAGTAATTGTGAAAATATCTAGAGAAGAAAAGCATTAGTAAAATCAAATAAAAAAATGAAAAGAAAATCATTGGCTTACTCGTGACCAACCACACCTTCAACATTATTGAAGTCCGTATCAGTTGCAGTGTCTTTGCTCGCAAGAATATACTTGGAATTGAAAATGTTTAAAGACTTGTTCTCCATAGCTCCCATTGTGAAGTCTGGAACAGCTACGACATTGTATATGTTCAAATCGTAACCAAGTCCGTACACTTCTTCGTCCCACTTCATGGCGTTCTTCAGACTTTCCATGGCATGTGAACACTTTAATAACTCTTTCTCACCTTGGACATAAATTCTTAAAGTCACATCTCTACCATTGAAAGTTTTGAATTCATCTTCGACGAATACAAGATCACCTGCAACAAGAGCGAACAAATAGCATGGCTTGTTGTATGGATCTTCGTATTCAACCCAATGCAAGGATTGATCATTTGAATCTATTCCTGATGCTACGCAATTACCGTTGCTCAATAATACTGGAAACCTCTTCTTCGACGCAGTGATGCGAACCGAATATTTCGCCATACAATCAGGGCGATCAGGAAAGTAGGTAATGCGACGAAATCCCTCAGCTAAAGAATTAGATGATGTCGTCAGTAAGATTAGAATGAATTAAAAGTTAGAAAGTCAAACTTACCTTCACATTGGGTGCAATAATTAGTTGAAGACATGTATAAGCCTGACAAAGCAAGGTTTTCAGCAGGCTTAATTTCAACAATAGATTCAACTCGGAATTTTGTTCCTCGAGGAGGTAAGATGGATTGATCAATTACCAAGCTTGCATTATTATCGTCAGCTAAAAACATATTATCAGGCACGACTTGACCATCAATTTTGAGAGATCCAGGAATTAGGTTGAGAAGTTCACCATCTAGTACTAGAGGAACATCTTCAACAGAATCCTGCGTCATACATAGTTTTGCGTACACCTCAGTATTCATTCCAAGATCGTCAAGCTTAAATTCAAGACGAACATGATCGACGACATAAGGCGGCTTCTTGTAATCTTTCAAATACTTTGTCTTGCTAATGCTTTGATTTTCACTGAGCAAGGAAGAAATCATAAGTGGAGTATCGCGGTCACCACACATTGTTGAGAGAAATAAAAGTGTAGTAGTAAGGAATGAAAATAGAAATAGAAATTAAAACGCATTTATATAGAATTTTATTTTGACACATCATCGGAAAATACAGTGACAAGAAAGCAATAGATTTCACAATACTATTGAATGTACCTATTGACAGTAGATTGAATTCGAGTTAAAAGCACAGCACTGAACTGAACTCAGTTTTCACACTGAAATTATGATGAATTAATTGTAATGAGATGTTGTTCTGTTACTGTAACTGCTGTATGAGCCGCACTGAATTTCAAGAATCTACTGCACTGTAGTTTTAGCTCTACAGCATCGAGCCAATCCCCAGTATACTGAGTGATAACTGTGCAGTTCACCGGTTGGCTGACGGTAGGTTGTATTGAACTAGTGTGAGGTTTGTCTCCAGTGTTCAATAGAGTGTACTGTACTGTACAACGATACAACTTGCAAGTCCAACGTAAACTTGGTGAAACAGCTGCAGTGGTGAGGAGCAGAGGTCTAAACTAAAGCCGTAGGGACTGTACACATTGGTACACATCGTCAACGATGAGATTTGCAGATACTCGACTGGCTAGGTCAAAGCTCGGCCAATGGAAAGTTACTTAACTCATAAAAAACAAGGGCAGCAAGGAGAGTTGCGAAACCCTGCTGTTCGCTGAAAAATACAGATGTGCTGAGCAAATTATAAGTACTGTACTGAACCTCTTCTGTGCTGGGACCGCCGTGTAGACAGCACCCCGCACTCACTACCATTACCACCATGACGACGGCAAGGACAACAACGGCGACGAGGACCGCCGCCACCACCACAACCATGGTCGAGCAGGCTACGCACTGGTCAACGGAAAGTGTTCCTATTCTCGACAGAAACGAGGGTAACGCCGAAATATGGAAGATTATTGTGAAAGTGGTGGCTAACCAACATGGCGCGCAAGAGCTACTCGTACGCGAGCCGGGAAACGAAACGGAAATGATGCTTGCGCAAAATTTGAAACAA
>JAAUYH010125596.1_pt1 | contig 27996 bp, 25 predicted proteins | sample 7278061 | NCBI WGS metagenome assembly JAAUYH01 (sample SAMN14350203, study PRJNA611818) | marine sediment metagenome | isolation source: surface marine sediment (0.6m) | place: French Polynesia: Moorea | collected 2018-08
CAATCGCGGCCGGGGCAATCGCGGCCGGGGCAATCGCGGCTGAAGCCGCTTCCACAGTCTAACCGGCGTGTGGGAGCGGCTTCAGCCGCGATTCCAACTAGCGTTTCAGCGACGCAGGAACGTTCGGCGCCAGCAGACGCACGAGTTCGCGCAGCACCTTCGGGTTGCCGGCCACCACGTGGCCGGTCTTGCGGTGCTCTTCGCCGCCGTTGATGTCGGACACCATGCCGCCCGCCTCGCGAATCAGCAGTTCGCCGGCGGCGATGTCCCAGGGCTTGAGTCCCAGTTCCCAGAACCCGTCCAGGCGGCCGGCGGCCACGTAGGCCAGGTCCAGCGCCGCGGCGCCGGGCCGCCGGATGCCGGCCGTGCGCTCGATCACCGATCGGAACATGGCCAGGTACTCGTCCATCCATTCGGCGTTGGTGTGGTAGGGAAAACCGGTGCCGATGAGGGCGCCGTCGAGACCCGCGCGCGTGCCGACGCGGATGCGTCGCCCGTCGAGCTGCGCACCGTCGCCGCGCGAGGCGGTGAACAGTTCCTGGCGCAGCGGGTCGTACACCACCGCCTGTTCGAGGCGGCCGCGACGGGCCAGGGCGATGGACACGGCGAACACGGGAAAGCCGTGCATGAAATTGGTGGTGCCGTCGAGGGGGTCGATGATCCACACGAAGTCCGACTGACCCGACTCGCCGCTCTCCTCGGCGAGGAAGGCGTGGTCGGGGTGAGTGCGTCGAATGGTCTCGATGATCTCGGCTTCGGCCAGCCGGTCGACTTCCGTGACGAAGTCGTTGCGGCCCTTGCTCGAGATCTCGATCCGGTGCAACTGGTCGAGGTGACGTACAATCGCGTTGCCGGCGCGCCGGGCGGCGCTGATGGCGATGTTGAGCAAGGGTTGCATGGCGTTTACTCGATGACTCGGGCTGACGACCGGGCTGGTCGTCCGGCACCCGGTCGCGGGTGCGGGCGCGGGCAAGTTTAGCAGGGCACACAGTGAAAGCCGACATCACTCCCGCACACATTCCCGAGCCGGGCACGGCCGCGCCGGTCCACGTGGTGCTGGTGGAGACATCGCACCCGGGCAACATCGGTGCCGCCGCGCGCGCGATGAAGACGATGGGCCTGTCGTCACTCCGGCTGGTGAAGCCGGCGTCGTTTCCCGGCGCCGAGGCGACGGCACGGGCGTCGGGCGCCGACGACCTGCTGGAACGGGCCGAGGTTTTCGACAGCCTGGAGGCGGCCATCGCCGACTGCGCCGGCGTGATGGCGCTGAGCGCGCGGCAGCGTGGCATCCCCTGGCCCGTGCTGGACCCGCGCGAGTGCGCGGATGCGGTGGTCGGCGCGGCGGATGCGACGGCGCTGGTCTTCGGCCGTGAGAAGTGGGGCTTGAGCAACGACGAGCTGTCGCTGGCCAACTACCTCGTGCAGATTCCCGCCAACCCGGCCTACAGTTCGCTCAACCTGGCGATGGCCGTCCAGGTGGTCACCTTCGAGATCATGATGGCGCGACGGGCCGCGGCCGGTAACCCGCCCGCGCCGCGGGCCGACCGAACGCCGCCCGCCACCGCCGACGAGATGGCGCACTTCTACACGCACCTCGAAACCGTGGCCCTGGAATCGGGGTTTCTCGATCCGCGCAATCCGAAGCACCTGATGCGCCGGTTCCGGCGCCTGTTCAACCGCGCGGCGCTGGACCAGAACGAGGTCAACATCATGCGCGGCCTCATGTCGGCGTTCCAGGGGATTAAGCGCCGGCGCGACGACGATGGGCCCGGCGGAGCGGACGATGACCAGCGCTGACGAGGTCATCTACCTGGATTATGCGGCGACGACGCCGGTGGACCCGGCAGTGGCGGCGGTGATGGCGCAGTGCCTGACGGAGGACGGCGCCTTCGCCAACGCGGCCTCGGTCACCCACGCGCCGGGCCGTGCGGCGCGCCGACGCGTCGAGACGGCGCGCGCCCAGGTGGCAGCGGCCGTCGGGGCGCAGGCCGAGCAGGTCGTGTGGACTTCCGGCGCGACAGAAGCGAACAACCTCGCCATTGCCGGCGCGGCGCGCTTTCGCCGCGACGACGGGCGCCACATCGTGACCTGCCGCACCGAGCACCGGGCGGTGCTCGACGTGTGTCGCCGGCTCGAGCGCGAGGGCTGGTCCGTCACGTACCTCGTGCCCGGACCGGACGGGCGCCTGGCGCCGCAAGCCGTGGCCGACGCCCTTCGGCCGGACACGCAGCTCGTATCCGTCATGCACGTCAACAGCGAAATCGGCGTCGTTCAGGATATCGCCGGCATCGGCGCCGTCTGCCGGGCGGCCGGTGTGGCCTTCCACGTCGACGCGGCACAGAGCGTGGGCAAGCAGCCGGTCGACCTGTCCGTGCTGCCGGTCGATTTCATGTCGTTCTCGGCGCACAAGGCGTACGGTCCTAAGGGCGTGGGTGCGCTGTACGTGGCCAATGCCCGGGCCCCCGGGCTCGAACCGCTGCTGTACGGCGGTGGCCAGGAGCGGGGGCTCCGGCCCGGCACACTGCCGACGCACCAGGTGGCGGGCATGGGTGAGGCGTTCCGGCTGGCCGCCGAGCGCCTCGCCGGCGACCGGCAACACATCGGCGCATTGCGGCAGCGGTTGCTGGACGGCCTCGGCGCCCTGGAGGGCTGGTCCATCAACGGCGCCGCGGAACACAGCGTGCCAGGCATAGTCAATATCTGTTTCGAGGGCGTGGAGGGCGAAAGCCTGCTCCACGAGCTGCGGCCGCTGGCGGTGTCCCGCGGCTCGGCGTGCAGCGCGGCCTCGCCCGAGTCGTCGTACGTGCTGCGTGCGCTCGGCCGGCCGGATCACCTGGCGGGCAGCTCAGTGCGCTTCAGCCTGGGGCGCGGGACCACTGCGCAACAGGTAGACGCTGCCGTTGCAGTCGTCTTGCGGGCGGTGGCGCGATTGCGCACACTGGCCGTTGGGCTGGCGTTGCCGGCGGCGGGCCGAACCGTCGCATGACCGCTGTCCGCCGGTTGTGTGACCGATTCGGCTCGACGGATACGCTCGATGGACTACAGTGACGCGGTGCGCCGGCACTTCGAGCACCCGGTCAACGCCGGTCGGCCCGACTGGCCGGCGGATGCCGAGGGCCAGGCCGGGTCTGTCGAAGCGGGCCTGTGCGTCCGTTTCTGGCTGGCGCTGGACGGCGGGCGCATCCGCAAGGCGGCCTTCGCCGCCTACGGTTGCCCGCACGCGATCGCCACGGCGTCGTGGATCACCGAGCGCCTGCCCGGGCAGCGGCTGGAAGAGGCGTGCCGGCTCGAACTGCCGGTCATCGCCGAGGCACTGGGCCTGCCGGCGGAGAAATGGCGCTGCGTACTGCTGGCGGAGGATGCGCTGGCGGCTTGTATGAGAGAGGACTGACGAGGACCGATGGGTATCAGACTGACCGAATCCGCCGCCGAGCGGGTATCGACCTACCTGGCGAAGCGCGGGCAGGGCATCGGCCTTCGCCTGGGCGTGAAGAAGACCGGCTGTTCCGGCTTCGCCTACGTCGTCAATTACGCCGACGACGTCGGGGAGAACGACGTGGTGTACGACGACCACGGCGTCAAGGTGGTCGTCGACCGCGATGCGCTCGAACTGATCGATGGCACGGAAGTGGATTTCGTCAAGGACGGGCTCAACGAGGCCTTCCAGTTCCGCAATCCCAAGGCCACCGGCGAGTGCGGCTGCGGCGAGAGCTTCAGCGTCTGAAGCCTGGCACCGGACGGGGGTCGTCCTGACCCGGCAACGCTGTCCGGTTTCCGTTGCGCGGGACGCTGAACCCCGATAAAATTCAGAAGTTTAACCACTCGACGGGGCCAGACGCGGCGCCGCCGACAGCCGCGGCCGTGCCGGCCCCGGACTCAAGACCCAAATCCCGGAGACAGATTCATGGCGACAGAGCGCACCCTTTCCATCATCAAACCCGACGGCGTTGCGAAGAATGTCATAGGCGACATCTACGGACGTTTCGAGAAAGCGGGCTTAAGGATCGTCGGTGCGCGGATGGTGCACCTGTCGAAGGAACAGGCCGAAGGCTTCTACGCCGTGCACGCCGAGCGGCCGTTCTTCAACGATCTCGTCGCGTTCATGACCTCCGGGCCCGTCATGGTGCAGGTGCTGGAAGGCGACAACGCCATCGCGCTGAACCGCGACCTGATGGGCGCCACCAACCCAGCTGAGGCGTCGGCCGGCACCATCCGCGCCGATCACGCGACGACCATCGACGAGAACTGCGTGCACGGCTCCGACGGGCCCGACACGGCCCGCCAGGAAATCGAGTTCTTCTTCGGCGACGGTGGTCTGTGCGAACGCACGCGCTGATCACTACCGACGCTTGAGACCCGTGACTAAAAGCCTCGTCAACCTGCTTGGCATGACGCGTCCCGAGATGGAGGCGTGGTTCGCCGATCTCGGCGAAAAGCCGTTCCATGCCCGCCAGGTGCTGCGCTGGATGTACCGGCGCGGTGTGGACGACTTTGACCGGATGACCGACTTGTCCAAGTCGTTGCGCGCCGGGCTCAAGACCCTGGCCGAGATTCGTGTGCCCGACACGGTGACGCACGCCACGTCGCGGGACGGTACCCACAAGTGGCTGCTGCGCATGGACGCGGCGCAGGCCATCGAGACGGTGTTCATTCCCGAAGCGCGCCGCGGCACGCTGTGCATCAGCAGCCAGGTGGGTTGCGCGCTGGACTGCTCGTTCTGCGCGACCGGTGCCCAGGGCTTCAACCGGAACCTGAGCACCGCCGAGATCATCGGCCAGGTGTGGCTGGCGGCGCGCGATCTCGGTCAGACCGGCAGCGACGATCGGCTCATCACCAACGTGGTGTTCATGGGCATGGGCGAACCGCTGGCCAACTATCGCAACGTCGTGCCGGCCATGAAGCTGCTGCTCGACGAACAGGCTTTCGATCTGTCGCGCCGGCGCGTGACCCTGAGTACCTCGGGCCTGGTGCCGCTCATCCAGCGCCTGGCCATCGACTGCAACGTTGCGCTCGCCGTGTCGTTGCACGCTCCCGACAATGCCCTGCGTGACGAACTGGTGCCCATCAACAAGGTGCACCCGATCGAGGAACTGCTCGACGCGTGCTGGGCCTACGCCGGCACCGAGGCAGGAAGGCACGTGACCTTCGAGTACGTGTGCCTCGACGGGGTCAACGACTCGCCGTCGCACGCGCGGGAGCTGGCACGGTTGCTCAAGCGCCGGCCGGCCAAGGTCAACCTCATTCCCTTCAATCCGTTCCCCGGCAGCGACTACCGACGCTCGCCGCGGGAGACCATCGACCGCTTCCAGGGCATCCTGTTGCGCGCGGGTGTGCGTTCGACCGTTCGGCGCACGCGCGGCGACGACATCGACGCCGCCTGCGGCCAGCTCGCCGGGCGGGTGCGCGATCGCACCACGGCGCGCCTCGGAAGCAAGACCATCGGGGTGGCAGTGCAGTGATGACGAGACGGGCATCGGCTTTGATCTGTGTCGTGGCTGCTCTGGCAACGAGTGCCGGCTGCGTTACCTCCACGACCGGCGGGCCGCAGGTCGAGGCGTCGCCCTCGGAGGCGGCGGTGGCCAACGTGCAGCTCGGCGTGGCGTACATGCGCAAGGGCGATATCGAGCTGGCGCACGAGAAGCTTGCGCGGGCCGTCACGCAGGACCCGAACTTGCCCAGCGCGCACACGTACTACGCCTTCGTGCTCGACCAGCTCGGGCAAACCGACGACGCGTCCACGCATTACGAGCGCGCCATACGCCTGGCGCCCGACGACCCGGTCATCCACAACCTCTACGGCGCGTTCCTGTGCCGCCACGAGCGCATCCGGCAGGGCGAGAAGCACTTCGCCGCCGCTGCCCGCAACCCGCGCTACCGCACGCCGGAAGCGGCCCTGACGAACGCCGGTGTGTGCGTGCTGAAGCGGCCGGACACCGATGCAGCCGAGACCTACTTCCGCCAGGCCCTCGACCGTAATCCGCGCTATCCGGAAGCCTTGTGGCAGCTGGCGTCGTTGAGTTTCCAGGAAGGCCGTTTTCTTCAGTCGCGGGCGTTTCTCGAACGCTTCGATGACATCTCGGAGCCGTCGGCGGCGTCGCTGTGGCTGGCGGTGCAGGTAGAACGGGAACTCGGCGACATGTCTGCCGCGGGCAGGTTCGAGCAAGCGCTGATCGATCGATTCCCCGAATCGGTCGAGACACGCCTGTTGCTCGAGGAGCGAGGCGGTGGCTGAACGCACCGACAAGTCGGCGCGTAAGACATTCGGCGGCAAGAAGCCTGCCGGGCGCAAGTCCCGGGAGAAGGCGGCGTCGGCTCCGTCCGTCGGCGAGCGCCTGCGCGCCGAACGCACCAAGCGCGAGATGTCGCTGAAGGACGCGGCGCGCGAACTGCACCTCGACCACTGGCTGCTCGAAGCGCTGGAGCGCGACGACTACGACGCCCTCGGTGCGCCAGTGTTCGCAAAAGGCCACCTGCGCAAATACGCTGCGTTGCTGGACCTGCCTGGCGACGAAATCATGATCGCCTACTACCAGGCCGAGCGCGTCGCCGACGCGCCGCCCATCGTGTCCGAATCGCTGATTCGGGCCCGGAGCGAACGGCCCGGTCGGTGGTTGCGCGTTGCCGGCATCGCCGTGCTCGTCGCGCTAGGCGCCGCGGGCGCCGTGTGGTGGTTCGTATCCGACGAGCCCGACCCGCTGCGTGCCGTCGGCGAGGACGTGACGCCGGCACCGGTTGCGGAGCCGACGGAAACGGCGCCGGCGGACACCGAAGCGGCGGGCGACGGTTCGTCCACCGTGGCGCTGGCGGTGCCGCCGCCGGCCGATGATGCCGATGCCGGTCCCGAGCAAACGTCCGCGTCGACAACCGCCGAGCAATTGTCGTCCACCACACCGGTGGTGACGTCGGCACCGAGTTCGCCGTCGAATGGCGACTCGGCCGCTGGCAGCACCACCGAGGACGTCGTTGCCGTCGAGCCCGAGGCGGCACCGGCTCCCGCACCCGCGGTGGCCGAACCGCCGGCGAGCACTGCGGGGTCGCTGCGGGTCGCGCTCACGTTCAACGACGACTCGTGGGTCGAGATCAACGACGGCAACGGTCGGCGCCTGCTGTACGGCATGGGTAACCGCGGCACCACCCGAACGGTCACCGGCGAACCGCCGATCCAGGTGTTCCTCGGTCGGGCTCGCGGCGTGCGCGTCAGCGTCGATGGCGAGCCCTACGCAATTCCTGCCGCCGGTCTGCGCGGCAACACGGCCCGCTTCCGCATCGGCGCGGAACGGTAGCCCCCAACTCCAGACGGCAGCGCCATGAGCAGCGACAAGACGATTGCCCGCGTCCGGGGCATGAACGACATACTTCCCGAGCACGCGCCTGTGTGGCGTTTTCTCGAAGAACGCACCACGGCCCTGCTCGACGCCTACGGCTACCAGCAGATCCGGCTGCCCGTCATCGAACGTACCGAACTGTTCAAGCGATCCATCGGCGAGGCAACGGACATCGTCGAGAAGGAGATGTACACCTTCGAGGATCGCAACGGCGACAGCCTCACGCTCAGGCCCGAAGGCACCGCGAGCTGCGTGCGTGCCGGTCTCGGCAACAACCTCCTGTACAACCAGAAACGCCGGTTGTGGTACGGCGGCCCCATGTTCCGTCGGGAGAAACCGCAGGCCGGCCGCTACCGCCAGTTCTACCAGATCGGCGCGGAGGCTTTCGGCTTCGACGGCCCCGACATCGACGCCGAACTCATCGCGCTGTCGGCCAACCTCTGGCGGGCGCTGGGCCTGGACGGCCTGGTGCTCGAGCTCAACACGCTCGGCACGCCGGCTTCTCGCGCGCTGTACCGCGCGCGCCTGGTCGAGTACTTCACGTCGCACCGCGATGCGCTGGACGAGGACAGTGTGCGTCTCCTGTCTCTCAATCCCCTGCGCATACTCGACACGAAGAACCCGGCCATGGCCGACCTGGTCGCCGGTGCGCCGCAGCTCGGCGACTACCTCGACCCCGAGTCGGCCGAGCACTTCGACGGCGTGCGCCGGCTGCTGGACGCAACGGGCATCGAGTACACGCTGAATCCGCGCCTGGTGCGCGGGCTCGATTACTACACGCGCACGGTGTTCGAGTGGAAATCCGGCGCGCTGGGCGCCCAGAACGCCGTCTGCTCCGGCGGCCGCTACGACGGCCTGGTAAGTCAGCTCGGGGGCAAGGCCACACCGGCGGTCGGCTGGGCCATGGGTCTCGAGCGCCTGGTCGAGTTGATCGGCAGTTCCGGTGTTAGAATCCCGTCCGGCGCGCCGCACGCCTACCTGGTCATGGTGGGCGACGAGGCCGCCTCGGCGGGGTTCGCGCTGGCCGAGGAACTGCGACAGACGGTGAAGGACCTGAGGCTGACGGCGCATTGCGGCGGCGGCAGTTTCAAGGCGCAACTCAAGAAGGCCGACGCCAGCGGTGCTGCCGTGGCAATCATCCTGGGTGATGACGAGGTGGCCGCGAAGACGGCCGGCCTGAAACCCCTGCGGGAGAAGACCCCGCAGACCCAGGTGCCGTGGACGGACCTGGCGGACCGCCTGGCCACGCTGGTGACTGCAGGGCGCGACGGCTGACCCGGCGCAGGGCCGGCTACATAACGAATTTTCGGGTCCGGCCCTGGTCGGACCGATGGAGTATCAGGAGACATCGTGGACGAGTTTTCGACAGAAAAAGAGCAGATCGAACAGATCCGCAACTGGTGGGCCGAGAACGGGCGCTTCGTGATCACCGGCCTGGTGCTCGGTGTCGGCGCCCTCGGCGGGTGGCGCTACTGGCAGAACTACACGCTCGAGCGCGCCGAGTCGGCGTCCCAGGTGTTCGAGTCGCTGGTCGACGCCGTGGCGCGCACAGACCGGGCGACCGCCGTGTCGGCCGCCACGCAGCTGCGCGCGGACTATTCGGCGACGCCGTATGCCGACACGGGTGAATTCGTGCTCGCGCGCCTGTACGTGGACCTCGGTGACAACGACAGCGCCGCGGCGCTTCTGCGCAGCCTGGTCGGCGAAGCCGATACCGACCAGGGCAGGCACCTGGCGCGGCTGCGCCTGGCACGCGTGCTGCTCGAGCAGGGCAAGACCGACGAGGCGCTGGATGCCGTGGACGGTTCGGACCTCGGTTCCTTTGCCAGCCACTATCACGAAGTGCGCGGTGACATCCACGCCGTGCGGGGCGATATGAGCGCGGCCCGCGAGGCTTACCAGCTCGCCCTGGACAACGTTCAGCCCGGCCTGGCCGATCCGACGATGCTGCAGATGAAGCTCAACGACGCGTCCGGCGCCGCCGGGCCGGTGGCGAGCAACGACTCGTGACGGCCTGGCACCGATGGCCGGTGTGGCTGCTGGCGCTGGGCGTCGGCGGTTGCGGCATTTTCGGTGGTGACGACGAGACCGAAGAACCGCCGGCGGAACTGAGCCCGATCGAGGCGACCGTCGACGTGGATCGCCTGTGGTCGGCGAAGATCGGCGACGGCTCCGAGCGATTGCACGTGGGGCTGCGGCTGGCGACCGATGGCGCCCGCATCTTTGCGGCATCGGTGGATGGACGCGTGTCGGCGCTGGACGCCGCCAACGGTCGCGATGTCTGGACGGTCGACACCGACCTGCCCCTGTCGGCCGGGCCGTCGTACAGCGACGAGACGCTCGTCGTCGGCACCAGCGACGGACAGGTCGCGGCGATCGCGGCCGCCGACGGCGCGCCGCTGTGGACCGTCGACGTATCCAGCGAGGTGCTCGGTGCGCCCGCCATCGGCGGTACGACCGTTGTGGTTCGTTCCGTGGACGGCCGGCTTCACGGCCTGGACCTGGCCAATGGCAACGCGCTCTGGGTCGTCGACAACTCGGTGCCGCGCCTGAGCCTGCGCGGCGTGTCGCGGCCGGCCATCGCCGGCGACACGGCCATCGTCGGTCTCGACGACGGCAAGATCGTGGCCGTGTCGCTCGACGACGGCGACGTGCAGTGGGAGCGGCCGATTGCCGCGCCCCGCGGTCGCACCGAGCTCGAACGACTCGCCGACGTCGACGGCGCCATCGTCGTGTCGGGTTCGGACATCTACGCGGCCGGGTTCCAGAGTCGCGCCGTGCTTCTGTCGGCCGAGTCGGGCCAGGTGCTGTGGGCCCAGGACCTGTCGACCTACCGCGACCTCGGCGTCGACTGGGGGCAGATCTACGCCGCCGACGCCGCCGGTTCGGTCATCGCCCTCGACCGGGTGACAGGCGGTCCCGTCTGGCAGCAGGATGCCTTCGCGCGCCGCAAGCTGAGCGCGCCTGCTGCGTATGGCACGTCGGTGGTCGTCGGTGACTTCGAGGGCTACCTGCACTGGCTCGCGACGCGCGACGGCTCGATCCAGGCGCGGGCGCGTCTCGGTGACGCGGCCATATCCGCGCCGCCGCTGGTCGTCGGCGAGAATCTCTACGTGCTCAGCGACGGCGGCACGGTCGGGGCGTTCCGGGCCCAGACCGGCGGCTGACGGGCGCAAGGCCGACCGACGGGAAGGAGCCGGCGCATGCTGCCTGTCATCGCGCTCGTGGGTCGGCCCAACGTCGGCAAGTCCACGCTGTTCAACATCCTCACCCGCAGCCGGGATGCGCTCGTCGCTGACGTTCCCGGCCTGACGCGGGATCGGCAGTACGGTTTCGGCAAGGTCGGTCCGCGTCCCTACCTGGTCGTGGACACCGGGGGGCTGAGCGGTGACGAAGACGGCCTGGACGGCTTGATGGCGCGCCAGACCCTGGCCGCGCTGGACGAAGCCGACATGGTGCTGTTCCTGGTCGATGCGCGCGAAGGTCTCACGGCCGCCGACGAGCGCGTGACGCAGATTCTCAGGCGCAGCGGCAAGCCCGTGCGACTGCTGGCCAACAAGGCCGAGGGGCTCGATCCGGACATGGCCGCGGCCGAGTTCCACGCCCTGGCGCTGGGTGACCCGGTGCCCGTGTCGGCCGCGCACGGCGACAACATCTCGGCGCTGATGGATGCGGTGGCCGACGACCTGGGCGACGAGGTCGAAGCCGCCGACGACACCGGCGACGATGCGGCCGATGGAGTGCGCGTGGCCGTCGTCGGCCGACCCAACGTCGGCAAGTCGACGCTCATCAATCGACTGCTGGGCGAGGAGCGGCTGGTGGCCTTCGACCAGCCGGGCACCACCCGCGACAGCGTGCACGTGCCCTTCGAGCGCGACGGTCGCCACTACACGCTCATCGACACGGCCGGGGTCCGGCGCCGTGCGCGGGTGAGCGAGGCGATCGAGAAGTTCAGCGTCATCAAGACGCTCAAGGCCATCGACGATGCCAACGTCGTCGTGTTCCTGCTGGACGGCAGCGAAGGGGTGTCCGAGCAGGACGCGTCGCTGCTCGGGCTGACGTTGCAGCGCGGTCGCGCCCTGGTGCTCGCCGTGAACAAGTGGGACGGCCTGTCGCAGGACCAGCGCCAGACGGTCCGGCGCCACATCGACGTCAAGCTGCCGTTCCTGGACTTTGCCCGCATGCACTTCATATCCGCGCTGCACGGCAGCGGTGTCGGCGACCTGATGGCGTCCGTGGACGCCGCCTTTGCCGCCGCCACGCGAGACATGTCGACGTCGGAGCTGACCCGTGTGCTGGAGCAGGCCGTCGTCGAGCACCAGCCGCCGCTCGTTCGTGGCCGGCGCCCCCGGCTTCGCTATGCACACCAGGGTGGTCGCAACCCGCCGGTCATCGTGGTTCACGGCAGCCAGACCAAGCGGCTGCCGGAATCCTACCGGCGTTATCTCACCAATCGTTTTCGCAAGGCCTTTGCCCTGGACGGAACGCCCGTGCGCGTCGAGCTTCGGTCGGGCGACAACCCCTTCGCCGGTCGTCGCAACAAGCTGACCCCGCGGCAGCAGGCGCGGCGCAAGCGCATGATGAAGCACGTAAAGAAAAATAAGTAACCTATTGTTTCTGAACGTGTTGTCTGTGCGGATGGCTTGAGCGGTCCGGGCAGGCACGGCGGCCGTCATTGCAAACAAACGCAAACCGTCCGGCTCGATTGTCCGATTGTGCCCGGAAATGCCGTGTCGCCTGTCATAATGTCGCCATCGACCACGACGGGGGAGTGACCCATGGATCTACTGAAGACGATACTCGAAGCGCAGAATGGCGGTTCGGTGAAGCAGCTGGCCAACCAGTTCAACCTGGACGAGTCGCAGGCGAGTTCCGCCATCGGCAAGCTGCTGCCGGCGCTGGCCGCGGGCATGAAGCGCAACATGGGGAACCAGCAGGGCCTGGACGGTCTGCTCGGCGCGCTCGCCTCGGGCAAGCACCGGCGTTACATCGAGGAGCCGGAAGCGCTGACTCGTCCGGAAACGATCCAGGACGGCAACGGCATCCTCGGACATATCCTGGGCAGCAAGGACGTCAGCCGGCAGGTAGCCAGCCGCGCCTCGGAGCAGACCGGCATCGATGCGAACATCCTGAAGAAGATGCTGCCGATGGTGGCCGCAATGACGATGGGCTCGATGAGCAAGCAGTCCGCCGATGCCGGCATCCTGGGTGGCGCCGCGGGCCAGCCTGCTGCCGCGCCCCAGGCGGCCGCTTCGAGCGGCGCCGCTGGTATGCTGTCCAAGATGCTCGACAGTGATGGTGACGGTTCGATTGCCGACGACCTGTTCGGCATGGCGAAGAAGTTCTTCTGACACGGGCTGTCCCCGCTGGCGGCGGTCGCTTGCGACCGCCGCCGTCCCCACCTCGCGCTCGTTCTGCCGTCGCCTGAAAGCACTCGCCCTGGCCCGGTAGATTTTTCCCGGTTCGTGGCCGAGAATGTCGGTCCGCCCCGAACCCGAATCTCCGCCATGACCGACACCACCCGCTACGTCCACATCGACGGCGACTTCCGAATGCGACGCGGCGGCGTGCTCAGCGGCGTAGCCATAGCCTATGAAACCTGGGGCGAGCTGAACGCGACCCGGGACAACGCGGTGCTGGTCTTCACGGGTTTGTCGCCCTCGGCGCACATGGCCTCGTCGCCGGAGGATCCTGCCCCGGGCTGGTGGGAGGAGATGGTGGGGCCGTGCCGCCCCATCGACACGGACCGCTTTTTCGTCATTTGCGTCAACTCCCTGGGCAGCTGCTTCGGCACCACGGGGCCGGCGTCCATCGATCCGCGCACGGGCGAACCCTATCGGCTGCATTTCCCCGTGCTCACGGTGGAAGACATCGCCAGGACGGGCGACGAGGTGGTGTCGGCGCTCGGCATCGAGCGCCTGGCTTCGGTAGTGGGGCCGTCGATGGGCGGCATGACCGCGCTGGCCTACGCCATGATGTTCCCCGACCGGGTCGACAGCCTGGTGAGCGTGTCGTCATCGGCGCGCGCCCTGCCTTTTGCCATTGCGCTGCGCTCGCTTCAGCGCGAGATCATCCGCCGCGATCCCGCCTGGCACGACGGTGTCTACGTCGCGGGCGAGGGGCCTTTGATGGGCATGCGCCTGGCGCGCAAGCTCGGCATGATCACCTACCGCTCGGCCAAGGAGTGGAAGCAGCGTTTCGGTCGCGAGCGCGTATCCGGTACGCGTGCGGCACACTGGCCCTTCGGCATCGAGTTCGAGGTGGAGTCCTACCTCGAGTCGCGCGCGCAGAGCTTCACCGGCGGCTTCGACGCCAACTGCTACCTGTACCTGTCCCACGCGATGGACCTGTTCGATGCCGCCGAGCACGGCGGGTGCCTGGAAACGGCGCTGGCGACGGTAAAAGCACCGAAGGTGCTGATCATCGGCGTCGAGACCGATTTCCTGTTCCCGCTGGAACAGCAGCAGGAACTGGCGGACCTGTTCACCCAGGCCGGCCGCGACGTGACCTTCGAGGCGTTACCGTCGATCCAGGGCCACGATTCGTTCCTGGTGGACATGGACCGGTTCCGGCCCGTTATCGGGGCGTTCTTCGACGCGCTGCCGAGGGTCGGGCCGAGGGATTGTGACTAGGGGGCGGTCGCCCCGAAGACTTCGTGAACGACTTGTTGGCCTTGGCTGGCGGTCTATCGCCGGGCTGGACAGGCGCCGCATTGGCCGGCAAGGAACGGCCAGGAGCTGCCGCCAACGCCCCAATTGAGTTGCCCGAACCAAGATCCTAAGCCATACGGCTGGAAGCCGAAACCTGTGGGTGCAGAGCTACTCCGGTCAGAAATCAGCGCCTTTTTCACAAAGCTTGAATCCGAACTGTTGATTGAGAGCCAGCCAATCCAGTGCTTGCTGTTCGGCGTCGGGTATGTGTTCGGCTTGGGCAAGAACGTGATCGCGCCAATCTGAAACCAATTCGGCGAACGGCTTCGCGAGGCGCTTTTCATAAAAAGACGTATCTTTCCTCGAGCGAGCGTCCGACAAGAGCAGAAATGACTCGTGCCCCATAAGACTATGGAGGTATGTCAGGAAACTCCCGCGCAGCGGGTATGACTGAAGTTCACACTTTAGGCTCAACGCGGCGTGTTCGTTGATCAAGCGTTCGAGCGGAATAGCCAGATCTTCTTCAATCAGGTGCGCATTAATTGCCGCTGGAGAATATCCCCAGTATGGGTACCTGTCGGAATGACCTTCAACCTGGAGCGCAACAGCTTCAGCAAAGCCCTCCTCGAAGAAGCCTGTGCCCAAGACCGCAGATGCGTCTCCTGCCAGATGGTTCTGGTACCGAATGGCGTGGACCAACTCATGAGCGAATACACTCATGTACTGGTTCATCGGAGCACTCGTAGTATAGAGGAGTACACGTCCTTGAGCGTCAACACGCGGGATCCTACGGGTGCCATTGGCGAACATCGATCCATCGAGGACTACGACAAGCTTCTTTGAGGGGACTCTGTCTCGCCCGAGGAATTTTGCGATGCCATTGAAAATGACATTGCCCACCTCGATCGCTGTCTCGGCGGTCGATTCGTCCGTTTCTGCCTCTCTCCACAAAAACAGGAGGCCTTGACCTTCTTTCTGGCGGTCGTAGCCGGCTGGTATTTCACCCTGCGTTCCGGGTTCCGCAGCAACCAGATCCGCGAGCAGCAACGCGATGAGTACCGTCGAAATGTGACCGGCCAGATTTCTGGATCGACGCACAATCGATGACTGTTTCATGTTCTGGCCCCACGTATCCAGTTGATCGGTGTTGTTCCAGACGAGACTATAGGGAGCGAACCTGCAAGTATCAGCCGCGTCAACAGTCGCAAATGGCCACCCTGCCCGATAAAAGCGACGACACATGCAGGTACGAAGCCGAAGAGTCAATTCGCACGCCACCAATCCTTATTCAAAACGTGACCACAATTGTAGACGATCGCTTTGCGTCGGACCCCGCCTGCCATGATGCGTCGCAGCGACCGTCTCCTGTCCGGCCACTAGTCGTCAACCGGCGCGGGTTTTCCGCCATTTAACCCCGAGCGGCGGCTTCCACTCGTTCTCCGATCATTCCCTGATGCCGGGCAGCGAAAGGCTAGTGGGCGCCGATCGGCCAGTTCCGGTCGGTCGAAGACGAGCTGTACGGTTGTGTCGTAGGAGCGGCTTCCAGCCGCGATCCTTTTTTTGGAATTGGCGTCGCAATCGCGGCTGGAAGCCGCTCCCACGAAGGGTTGCAGCGGGTCGGGAGCGGAATTCGAAACGACGTTTCCGCGGAAACGCCAACGGGCAGCCTGGGGTCGCAAACAGACACCGTATTGAAGTCGGGCTACGAGATTCTCAAAGGCAACTCACGGCTGCGGTTTCCACCGATTCGCCGTCCTAAGCTGGCAGATTCGCGCGAATCAGATTGGCAGTTGTTACGAGCTGCTCAGCAGAAACCTGAACGCGCTCGCGTCGTTGCGCATCGCCGCTTGGATCATGCGGTGTACCTCTCTGGCGTCCGGCGCTCTCGAACGTTGCGAGTTGAGGCGGACCTATACCCCAATCACTTCCCGTCTGGCGGGGAACGACATGAAAACGAAAGTGAGGTGTCTCCTGTCCGCTGTAGACGCCGTTGTTTTGGAACGTGAGAATTCCGAGCGGCTGGTAGGTCTGCACGAGCGCCGCTGCGACCCGCTTGGCTGCGCAGGCTACAGCGCCACATTCTTCGTCCGAGAGCTCGAGCAACGTCGCCACGTGACGACGTGTAATCACACAACACTGGCCAATCTCGAATTGCCATGGATTTATGACAGTGAGCGTATGGTCACTTTCGTCAATGATTGCCCACCGTGCCGCTCGGCCCGCCATTCCCTCGCAGAAATCGCAAGGGTCTCTTACTGGAAGCTCGATCAACGGCGATCTCCAATACAGGCGGTCACTCCAGCCCTGGACTCTTTCCCCGTTCCCTTTGGGTCAATAGTACTCAGTCGCCGGTCGGGCTGCGACCGTCGGCTTAGGGTCGAACTCAGCGCCAATACTGTTACGAAGAAGCGCGTCTTCGGCGCGACGAGTGTCTCCCGGCTTTCTGAATCGCCCGGGTCTTGCCGATATACTGACGACCGCGCTTCGCTCGGCCATCGGTAAGAAAAGTGAAACCACGGCAATCATCACTGTTGCGTTGGCTGACCGCCGCCAGCGCGATGGTATTCGTCCTCCCCGCGGCAGCTGCCGATGCCGGCGAGTGGCGGAGCAAGCTGACGAGTGCCCTCGACGGCATCGAGGAGCAGGTCATCGCCTGGCGCCGGGACATTCACGCCAATCCGGAGCTGGGCAACCGGGAGTTCCGAACGTCCGCACTCGTGGCCGAGCACCTGCGCGCTCTCGGCCTGGACGAAGTCCACACAGGAGTCGCCCACACCGGCGTCGTCGGCATCCTGCGCGGCGGCAAGCCCGGACCGGTCATCGCGTTTCGCGCGGACATGGACGCGCTGCCGCTCACCGAGGATACGGGTCTACCCTTCGCATCGACGGCGCGTACGACCTACAACGGCGAGGAGGTCGGCGTCATGCACGCCTGTGGCCACGACGGCCATACGGCGATACAGATGGGCACTGCCGCCGTGCTGGCCGGCTTGCGCGACGAGCTGCGCGGCACGGTCGTCTTCGTGTTCCAACCGGCGGAGGAGGGGCCGCCCGCCGGCGAGGAGGGCGGCGCGCCGCTGATGATCGAGGAGGGCCTGCTGGCGGGCGCAGACGCGCCCGAGGCCATGTTCGCGCTGCACGTGGAGGCCTACTTCCGTGCGGGCACGATCTACTATCGCCCGGGCGGGATCAACGCGTCGTCGGACTCGATGCGCATCGTCGTCAGGGGGCAGGGCGCCCACGGCGCGGCGCCGTGGCAGGGCCGCGATCCGGTGACGGCGGCAGCTCAGATCGTCTCGGCGCTGCAGACCATCGCCAGTCGCCCGCTCAATCTCACCCGCGCACCGGCGGTCGTCTCTATCGGCAGCATTCACGGCGGCAACCGGGGAAACGTCATCCCCGAGCAGGTGGAGATGGTGGGCACGGTGCGGGCACTGGATACGGCGATGCGCGAGGATTTTCTCGAGCGTATCCGCAGAACGGCCGAGCACGTCGCGAAAGCCAGCGGCGTCGAGGCCACCGTCGAGTTCAGCGACTACAACCCGGTAAACGAAAACGACCCGGACCTCACCATGCGCATGCTGCCCGCGTTGCATTGGGCAGCCGGCGAGGACAACGTCTTTCTACAGAACCCCTTGATGTTCGCCGAGGACTTCTCCCATTTCGCTCAGAGAATCCCGACCTTCTACTTCGCACTCGGTGTGGCCCGGGACGGCGCCCCGCCGGAGGAATCCGCGCCCACCCACTCCGCCCAGTTCAACCTGAACGAGCGCAGCCTGATCCTGGGCGTGCGCGCAATGACGGCGATCGCGTTTCTCTACTCCGAATAGAGCACAGCGGGCGGGTGCCGATCGCATGCGGCATGTGGAGATGGCAGCTTCACCCCTTGGTGCTGCCGGTCGTTTCCGCGGAAACGCCACGCGTTGGCCCGGACAAGTGCGGCCGGTCAGTCGCCCCGCATCGTCAGCCCTTCCACGTTTTCGGGCAGGAAGAGCTTCGGATTGACCATCGTGCGGTTAAGGGTGACGCCCCAGTGCAGGTGCGGTCCTGTCACGCGGCCCGTGGCGCCGACCTGGCCGAGAGCATCGCCGGCACGCACCGTGTCGCCGGTGGCGACATCGATGCGGTTCATGTGGCAGTACATCGTGACCAGCCCCTGGCCATGGTCGACGAAAACCGTGTTGCCGTTGAAAAAGAAGTCGCCCGTCTCCACCACGATGCCGTCCGCCGGCGCCACGATGGGCGTGCCCGTCGGCGCGGCGATGTCCAGGCCGCTGTGCGGCTTGCGCGGCTTGTCGTTGAAGAACCGGCGCAGGCCGAAGGGGCTGGATTCGCGGCCGGGCACGGGCAGGCGGAAGCTCAGCGGCGCGGGCGTGTCCGGGCGCCAGCTCGCCAGCGCGGCATTGATGCGAACGCGCTCGGCGCCTATGCGCTCCAGGTCCTCCGGCGAGGGATCCACCTTGCGCTTGTTGGCGATGGTCAGCCGCTGCGTCGCGTACTCGCGCCCGGCGATCTCGAAGGCGATCCGGACGGTGCTGCCGTCGGCGCCGGTCACGGACAGCGTCCTGGCGCCGGGTGTCTCGGTCAGCGGCAGACCCACCACCGCGTAGGTCGTGTCGCCGTCCCGCGTCACCAGTATCGGAGTGTCGCCGAAGGTCACGGCGGGATCGCGCACGGAATCCGGCAGCGCCACCACGGCAACGCCGCCGGGCACGGCGTCGTGGCGGGGAAGGGCGTCCACCGGTGCGGCGAACACCGTCAGCATCGAAAGGACCAGAACGCCGGTGGGCTTCATTCGCTCGACTCCTCGGATGATGACTTCGGGTGTGGTTGGGCGGTGTCGGTGGACTCGACGGTGGCGACCAGGCTTCCAGCGGCCAGCCGCGCCTGGACGCGGTCGCCCGGCGCGACATCGGCGGCGTCGCGCAGGATGGCCGGCGCCTGACCGGCGGCGTCCCCGGGCGCGGTGCTGACGATGGCGTAGCCCCGCTCCAGCGTCGCCAGCGGGTTCACTGCGGCGAGCGTACGGCGCGCGATCTGCACGCGCTGAGCGGCCTGGTCCAGGTGGCGCTGGACCGCCGCTTCCAGCCGTGTCGCCGCGGCCCCGACGCGGCTGGCCAGGTGCACGATGGTCGCCGCCGGGGCCGTACCGGCCAGCCGCGCGTGCTGCGTCGCCAGCCGGCCGCGGCGCGTCTCGAGGGCAGCGAGCGTGCCACGCACGAGGCGGGCTTCCAGGTCGTCGAGCAGCTGCGCTTTTTGCGCCAGGCGCTGGCCGGGGTGTTGCCGACCGAGGCGCTCGGCCAGCGACGTCGATTGTCGTGCCGCCTCCGCGAGCAGGCGTCGTGTGGCCGCCGCGATACGCTGCGCCAGCGAGGTTGTCCGGCGTTGCCACTCGGCGCTGTCCGGCACCACCATCTCGGCGGCCGCCGACGGCGTAGGCGCGCGCAGGTCGGCGGCGAAGTCGGCGATGGTGACGTCGATCTCGTGCCCGACGCCGCAGACCACCGGCACCGTGCTTGCACGTATGGCGCGGGCGACGCGCTCGTCGTTGAAGCACCACAGGTCTTCCAGGGAACCGCCACCGCGGGTGAGGATGAGCACGTCGCAGTCGGCGCGTGCGGAAGCGAGGGCCAGCGCCTCGGCGATTTCGGCGGCGGCGTCGGCACCCTGCACCGCCGTGGGATAGACCAGTACAGGGACGGCGGCGAAACGCCGGCGCAGCACCTTGAGCACATCGCGTACGGCGGCGCCGGTCGGTGAGGTAACGACGCCGATGCGGCGCGGGAGCGCGGGCACGGGTCGTTTCAGGTCGGCATCGAAAAGGCCCTCGGCCGCAAGCTTCTTCTTCAACGCCTCGTACTCGGCGCGCAGCGCGCCTTCGCCGGCGGGTTCCATGTGCTCGACGATGAGCTGGAAGTCGCCGCGTGCCTCATACAGGCCGATGCGTGCGCGCACCAGCACCTTGTCGCCGTTCTTCGGCGCGAAGGTCACGAGGCGATTGCGCTGGCGGAACATGGCACAGCGGACCTGGGCGGTGGCGTCCTTCAGGGAGAAGTACAGGTGTCCCGAAGCAGGGCGCGCCACGTTGGACAGTTCGCCTTCAACCCAGGTGAGGCCGAATGCGCCGTCCAGCAGCACCCGCACCTCGCGGTTGAGGCGGGACACGGTCCAGACGTCACGTTCCTTCAGCGTCCAGGTCTTCGCGCGGGTTTCGGGCGGCGTCGGCATGGACGGATCATAGCCGGGCGAGGGCGGGCATCCAACCGCAAGCGGCGTTCGCGTCGTTGCCCGGGGCGCGCTGCACGGCGCGGGGTGGCACCAACCCGACGAGGCCGGTGGATTCGAGTGTCGAACGGGTGGCCCGCCACGGCGCGATCCCGCTCGGATCGGTCAGGTACCCCTGGCAGTCGAGGCCGCCGGGTACGGCCGCGTTGGCGCCGAACCACACTGTCGCTGCCAACATTGCAATCACTGTCAATGTTTGTCGGTTCATAACTGGCTCCTCGCTCTATCCGGCTCTATTCCCGCATTCAATTACATGGTCCGGTTTGAGGATCGCAGAATGGCTTGAATACGATCAGCTCGAAGTCTTCCCGGATTGGAAGACCCAGTGTGTCGCGGATCTCCACGAGGACAAACCGCCCTCCTACTGATTCCGAGCAGCGTTGTTCTACTGAAGCGCTCTCGTGCGGGCCAAGGACGTTCACGAACCCGATCAGATCGGTAGTCGTGTAACTTGGATTGGACGGTGTGGTCTCGCAGAAGACATCTGTATCGAGCCGGTACTTTTGAGAGACAATTTGCAGATTCACGATGTTCGCCGTGCTGTGGACCAGTGCATCGTCCGTCACTTTCGCCATGGCAAACGGTGCAATCGAGGCGGGTACTCCCGAATATCGCTTGCTCACGTCGCCGACAATCTCCAGGTCGTTGCGCACCTCGACATCACCGGCGTTGTCGATAATCATCCGGTTCGAGTTGTTGGTCCGGAACTGCAGATCGGTGTCGGTGAGTGTGCCGACGATACCGCCCGACGACTGGTTGACGGCCATTAGCAACTCGCGGTTGGGGGCGGTCACGTTGATGGATGCGCCACCGCTGCCGTCGGTATCGTTGACGGTCAGTTCGCGGTCAGGCGAGGTGGTACCGATGCCCACCTGCCCCGAGCTGCGCTCGATGGTGATGATGTCCTCGTCGTTCGCCGGATCGGTGTCGCCGCTGTCGTGCACGCCGATGTGCATCTTGTTGGCGCTGCCGTCGTAGTGGAGGTATCCGCCGCGCAGGTTGTTTGCCGGGTTGCTGGACTCGAAGAAGCGGATGCGCCCCGACTCGGCCTGGTCGGAGGTCTCGCCGATAAACGACAGCACGGGGCCGTTGATGGGGTCATCGCCGGCGGTCAGGCTGGTAGCACCGTGCAGCCGTACCTGGCCGTCCTGGTCGATGTTCATCAGCTCACTGTCGTCGCCGCCCCGAACGAGAAAGAACGTGTCCTGACCGCTGTTGTCGTTATCAAGGTCGAACACGAACGCGTCGTTGCTGTGGAACAGCAGGTCGCTGCCGGCCAGCGACGGCTCGGAGGCGATGATGCCGTTGTCGCCATCCGAGGTGTCGGCCAGCCCGCCGACGATGAGGTCGGGCTGGTCGTTGCCCGCGATGGTGTTCGCCGCCAGCAGCCCGCCCGACGCGCGCAATTCGGCCTCGCCGCCGCCACCGATCGACAGAACGGTATCCAGCTGCAGCACGGTGTTGGCCTGCAGCGCGGCCACGGCCGCCGCCTGGTCTAGGTCGGTCGCGCTCCTGCCCTGCAGTGCATCGGCGTCCTCCGCCTTGAACGAGAATCCCACGGACGTCAGCGGCCGCCGCGGCGTCATCTCGACGTCGCCTTCCACGCGGATGCCCAGGTACAGAGGTGTCTCGAACAGCCCCGGGGGGAACGGGTTGGCCGGATTCCCCAGTGTCACCGAGAACAGCCCGTTGTCGACGGGCACCAGCAACGTCTCGAACCACAGCGGCGAGCCGTCCACCTCCACGGCATAGATCGAGAAGGTAATGCTGGTGTCGGCGTCGATGGTCTGACCCGAAGGCGCGGTGAGGAAACCCTGGTAGCTGACGCTGCCAGGCACGGCGGCCCCGGCGACGGCACACAGGCCGGTTAACATAATGAAAAGAAGCGGGCGCACTGCGGACGGCATGATTGTCTCCCCTGGTTGCGGTTCGATCGCCGCCGGTGGCGCTGGTAACTGCCGGATTTCTGGCCGGGTGCCTCCGGCGCATGGGCCGCGGCGGCTTTGTTGTTATCGAGTACCACCTTACCCGCGACCGCAGTCCTGATCAAAAGCCGAGGTTTTGCTGAGGGTTTTGGTTGGGGTATCGAGGCAGGACAAGCATTCCTGCAGTCGCTGGCGCACCGGTGAACCGGCGGCCTCAGTCGATGCCGCCCGTCTGCAGGATGTTGACGACCACGCCGGTGACCCGGTCGGCGGGTATGAAACCGATGACGCTGAAGCGGCTGTCCCGGCTGTTGTCGCCGTTGTCGCCGAGAGCGCGACGAGATCGCCTCGATTGAGGTCACGGCGTTTGAGTTTGTTCACCAGGACGATATCGCCGGGCTCCACCGCGGGAACCATGGAAGAACTCGGCATCCTGAATGCCTCGAGCACGAACAGCCGGACACCGACCAGGGCCACGACCGTGAACACGAGGACGGCGATAAGCACGACGCGAGTCAATCGTGCGGTCGTACCCTTCATGACTCCCCGCTCGCTCCCTGATGGTCTGGGCTGATCCTGCCGGCGAGAATACCTCCCGCAGTGTACCTGCCACCCGGGTCGGCCGGTTGCCTGTTAAACCCGTGTTTACCCGACCGTCTGTAGCCCGTAAAATGGAGGGCTTTACCCGCCGCCCGCCGTCGCACGCCTCAGGCCGACCGATCCGGGCCCCAGACGAGGTGCCGCCCACGATGCGCATAGCCCAGGAAGCCCTCACGTTCGACGACGTCCTGCTGTTGCCGGCGTACTCCGAGATACTGCCCCGCGATGTCAGCCTCAGCACCCGCGTAACCCGGGAAATCGCGCTGAGCCTGCCGCTGGTGTCCGCCGCCATGGACACGGTCACCGAATCGCGCCTGGCCATCACCATGGCGCAGGAGGGTGGCCTCGGTGTCATCCACAAGAACATGACGCCCGCGGCCCAGGCCGTGGAAGTCCGGCGCGTGAAGAAATACGAGAGCGGGGTCATCGTCGACCCCATCACCGTCACACCGGACAAGTCCATCCGCGAGGTCATCGAGCTGACGCGGGCGAAGAACATCTCGGGCGTGCCGGTGGTCAACGGCCGCGAGGTGGTGGGCATCGTCACCCACCGCGACCTGCGCTTCGAAACCCAGCTCGATGCGCCGGTCACCACGGTCATGACCCCGCAGGAACGCCTCGTCACGGTGCCCGAGGGCGCGCCGAAGGACGAGGTGCTAATGCTGCTGCACAAGCACCGCATCGAGAAGGTCCTGGTGGTCGGCGACGGCTTCGAGCTGAAGGGCATGATCACGGTCAAGGACTTCCAGAAGGCGTCGGACTTTCCCAACGCCTGCAAGGACGAGCGCGGTCAGCTGCGCGTGGGCGCGGCCGTCGGCACGGGTGCCGATACGCAGGAGCGGGTCGCCGCACTGGTGGAGGCGGGCGTCGACCTCATCGTTGTCGACACCTCCCACGGTCATACGCGCGGTGTGCTCGAGACCGTGCGCTCGGTGAAGCACGCGCACCGCGATCTGCAGGTCGTCGGCGGCAACATCGTCACCGGCGAGGCGGCCCGGGCGCTGGTCGATGCCGGCGCCGACGGCGTCAAGGTGGGCATCGGTCCGGGGTCCATCTGCACGACGCGGGTGGTGGCCGGCGTCGGCGTGCCCCAGATCACGGCAGTGTCGAACGTGGCCCAGGCGCTGGAAGGCACCGGCGTCCCGCTCATCGCCGACGGCGGTGTGCGTTACTCGGGAGACATTGCCAAGGCCATTGTCGCCGGTGCCCACTGCATCATGATCGGCGGATTGTTCGCCGGCACCGAGGAGTCGCCCGGCGAGGTGGAGCTTTACCAGGGACGCTCGTACAAGTCCTACCGTGGCATGGGTTCGCTGGGCGCCATGGCCCAGACGCACGGCTCGTCCGATCGCTACTTCCAGGACGCCACGGACGAGATCGAGAAACTGGTGCCCGAGGGCATCGAGGGCCGCGTACCGTACAAGGGCAGCCTCATTGCCATCATTCACCAGCTCATGGGCGGGCTGCGCTCGGCCATGGGCTACACGGGCAGCCCGGACATCGCCGCCATGCGCTCGCAGCCGGCTTTCGTTCGCATCACGGGTGCCGGCTTCCGCGAGAGCCACGTGCACGACGTTCGCATCACCAAGGAAGCGCCCAACTACCGTACGGAAGGACTCGACTGAATGCACGCAGCGCCGGACATCCACGCCCATCGCCTGGCCATCCTCGATTTCGGTGGTCAGTACACGCAGCTCATCGCGCGACGGGTGCGCGAAGCCGGCGTCTACTGCGAAATCCTGCCCTGGGACATCGACGATTCGGAACTCAACGACTTCAGGCCGTCCGGCATCATCCTGTCCGGTGGGCCGGAGTCGGTCACCGAGGGCGAGGCTCCGGTGGCGCCCGGGTCGGTGTTCACGCTGGGCGTGCCGGTGCTCGGCATCTGCTACGGCATGCAGACGATGGCGGCGCAGCTCGGCGGCCGCGTCGCCGGATCGGCGCACCGGGAATTCGGCTATGCCCGCGTGCAGGTGCACGGTCATTCGCGGCTGCTCGAGCACATCGAGGACGACACCGACGAGGCCGGCAACGCCGTGCTCGACGTGTGGATGAGCCACGGCGATCGCGTCGAGGTGCTGCCCGACGGCTTTCGCATCATGGCCAGCACCGACAACGCGCCGCTGGCCGGCATGGCCGACGACGAACGGCGTTTCTACGGCGTGCAGTTCCACCCGGAGGTGACGCACACGCGCCAGGGCGAACGCATCCTGAAGCGTTTCGTGAACGACATCTGCGGCTGCGAGGCCGTCTGGAACGCCGGCAATATCATCCGCGACTCCATCGCTTCCATTCGTGAACGCGTCGGCGACGACAAGGTGCTGCTCGGTTTGTCCGGCGGCGTCGATTCCTCGGTCGTTGCGGCGTTGCTGCACGAGGCCATCGGCGACCAGCTCACCTGCGTTTTCGTCGATACGGGGCTGCTGCGCCTGGGCGAGGGCGACGAGGTCATGGCCGTATTCACCGAGCACATGGGCGTCAACGTCGTGCGCGTGAATGCCGGCGACCGTTTCCTGGCGGCACTGGACGGGGAAGCCGATCCCGAGGCCAAGCGCAAGATCATCGGGCGCACGTTCATCGAGGTGTTCGAGGAAGAGGCCGGGCGCATCGAAGGCGTGCGTTGGCTGGCCCAGGGCACCATCTACCCGGACGTCATCGAATCGGCAGGCGCCCGCACCGGCAAGGCCAAGGTGATCAAGTCGCACCACAACGTGGGTGGGCTCCCTGAGCGCATGAACCTGGCGCTGCTCGAACCGCTGCGCGAACTGTTCAAGGACGAGGTCCGCAAGATCGGGCTGGAGCTGGGATTGCCGTACAGCATGGTTTACCGGCACCCGTTTCCGGGGCCGGGCCTGGGTGTGCGCATCCTCGGCCAGGTGCGGGCCGAATACGCCGACCTGCTGCGCCAGGCCGACGCCATCTTCATCGACGCGCTGCGTCGGCACGAGCTGTACGACAAGGTGAGCCAGGCGTTTGCGGTGTTCCTGCCGGTTCGGTCGGTGGGCGTCATGGGCGACGGCCGGCGCTACGACTACGTGATCGCCTTGCGTGCCGTGGAAACGGTGGACTTCATGACCGCGCGCTGGGCGCACCTGCCTTACGAATTTCTCGACGAGGTGTCGCGACGGATCATCAACGAGGTCAGCGGCATCTCGCGCGTCACCTACGACATCTCGGGCAAGCCGCCGGCCACTATCGAGTGGGAATGAGCCGTGCCCACGGCGGCCGACCTCAACTGGATGCGTCGCGCGCTCGCGCTGGCCGACCAGGCCGCCGAAGCGGGCGAGGTGCCGGTGGGGGCCGTTGTGGTTCGCGCCGGCGAGGTCCTGGGTGAAGGCCACAACAGGCCCATCGGCGACAGCGATCCCACCGCGCACGCCGAGATCGTCGCGCTGCGTGCGGCCGCCGCTGTGGCCGGCACCTATCGCCTGACCGGCGCCACGCTCTACGTCACGCTGGAACCGTGCGCGATGTGCGCCGGCGCGATGGTGCATGCCCGCATCGAGCGCCTGGTGTACGCGGCGGACGATCCGAAGAGCGGTGCGGCCGGCAGCGTGCTGGACGTCCCCGGCTGCCGCGCGCTCAATCACCGAATCGAAGTCGTGCCGGGGGTGCTGGCCGATGAGGGCGGGGAGCGCCTGACGCGGTTTTTCGCCAGCCGCCGTCGGGGCAGCCCGGCGCGCTGAGGTCTCGTGTGGGAGCGGCTTCAGCCGCGATTGTCATCGGAATCGCGGCTGAAGCCGCTCCCACAGGCAGCAATCAGCAGGGCCGTGGCGGGTCTTGAACAAGCTCTCAGTCGCCGGTGCGCAACGGCTCGCGCACGACCCGCCGCGCCGGCGGTGCCGGCGGCGACCGCTGACGGTCGCGCTGCGCAGACGGGCGCAGGCGCTTGCCTTGCTCCGACGTCTTCCACTTGAGTATGTCGTAGTAGCCGTGGATGTTGCTGACGTAGACCACGGGTTCGCGGCCGCGCGCGTAACCGCGCTTGAGCTGGCTGTAGTACTTCTTCTGAGCCAGCAGGGGCAGGTGCTCGCGTACGTCGCGCCACAGGTCCGGGTTCTTGCCGGCGCGCTGGGTGAGTATTCGGGCGTCCTCAAGGTGGCCGTAGCCCACGTTGTACGCCGCCAGCGCCAGCCAGGTTCGATCCGGCTCGGTGATGCGCTCCGGTAGCTTGGCGGCCACTCTGGCGAGATAGCGCGCACCGCCCATGATGCTGTCCCTGGGCTCCGTGCGATCCGGCACCCCGAGCTGGCGCGCCGTCGCCTGGGTGAGCATCATGATGCCGCGCACGCCGGTCGGGGAGACGGCACCGGGATTCCAGTGCGATTCCTGGTAACCCATGGCCGCCAGCAGCCGCCAGTCGAAGCCGGTCTCGGCAGCGACTTCCTCGAACCACTGGCGGTAGCGCGGCAACCTCGACTCCATGTGGCGCAGAAACTGGCGGGTGCCCACGTAGTCGAAGCGGGCGCGCTGGGCGCGGCCGTAGTAGCTGTCGAGGATCGCCTTCAGCTCGCCGCTGGCCTCGAGCCCGGCGAAGAACAGGGTGGCCGCATTTCGCAGACTGTCGTCGTCGTCCTTGCGGAACGCCCAGGCCAGCTGTTCGGAGCCCGCCAGGACGAAGCCGATACGCACCTCCGGGTGGTACCAGCGGCTGATGTCGAATTCGTTGGAATCGGCCACGGTGAAATCGATGGCCCCGCGGGCGACGCGGTCGAGTAGCTCGTCGGGTTCGCCGTCGGGGTTCTCGAACCAGGCCAGCTCGGGCAGCTCGGCCTTGAGCGCATTGAGCGACTCGGCGTGGCTCGTGCCCTGCAGAATCTCCAGCTTGCCCTCGAGCAGGTCCTCAGGCCGCCGCGGGCGCCGGTTGCCCGTGCGGTAGATGACGTACTGGTCCACGTCCTGGTAGGTCGGACCGAAGGCGACCTTGGCGCTGCGTGCGTCGGTGACGGTGATGCCGGCCGTTGCGATGTCCGCCTCGCCGGTCGACAGCGCCGGCAGGATCTCGCCGAAGGAGTCGGCCACCGTGACCTCAAGGCGTACGCCAAGATGGCGGGCGAAGCGGCTGGCCAGTTCGTACTCGGGACCGCGGGGTCCTTCGGCACCCAGGTAGTAGGTGGTGGGGCTGTTGCGGGTGACGACACGCAGCACGCCGCTCTCGCGCACCTGCTCGAGCCGGGAGGGCGCTTCCGAACACGTGCCGAGGAACAGGCA
>JAAUYH010013473.1_pt1 | contig 27977 bp, 20 predicted proteins | sample 7278061 | NCBI WGS metagenome assembly JAAUYH01 (sample SAMN14350203, study PRJNA611818) | marine sediment metagenome | isolation source: surface marine sediment (0.6m) | place: French Polynesia: Moorea | collected 2018-08
CACCCATGAGGCCGACGATGTCGGCGCCCTGCAGGTCCACGTTGATGGTACGCCCGCCGTCGAAACCTATCCCCAACAGCGACGCCCGGCCGGCGCCGGCCTGGGCAAGATCCGCGAGTTGATGCCCGGCGCCGTCGTGCGCCCGGTACCGGGGCTGTCGCTGGCGGAACCGGAGCTGCAGATTCTGCCCAACGAGCGGCTCATCACCCAGGCCGGGCTCAACCGCCAGGACATCGCAACCGCCGTGCGGGCGCTCACCGGCGGCCTGTTCATCAGCGAGTATTTCGACGGCAACGACCGCTACGACGTCATCCTGCGCGCCGGCCAGTGGGAAACACCGGAGCAACTGGCGGCCATGCCCGTGGCGACACCGCGCGCCGGAGCGCAGACCATCGGTTCGCTGGCGGAACTGAAGCGCACGGTGGGCCCGACCCAGCTTCAGCGCTTCGACGGCCAGCGCACCATCAGCCTGCAGGTGCTGCCGCCGGACGACATGACGGTGGAAGAAGCGCTGGACGTGCTGCGCACGCAGGCCGGACCCGCCATCGCGGCGGTGCTGCCCGAAGGGTCGAGCATTCGCTATCGCGGCAGTGCAGACCGGCTGGAAGGCGCGCTGATGGACATGCTGCGCAACTTCCTGCTGGCCGTGCTGATCCTGTTCGTCGTGATGGCGGCCATCTTCCGGTCGATACGCGACAGCCTGCTTGTTCTGCTGGTGATGCCCCTGGCGCTGGCCGGCGGCCTGCTCGGGCTGCACCTGCTGAATCTGGTCACCTATCAGTCGCTGGATATGCTGACGATGATCGGGTTCATCATCCTGCTGGGGCTGGTCGTGAACAACGCCATTCTGCTGGTCAGTCAGACGCGCGACGGGGAGCGCGAGGGGCTGACCCGTGCGAAGGCCGTTGAAGCGGCGGTGAGGGTGCGCGCGCGACCGGTGTACATGAGCACGTTGACCAGTATCTTCGGTATGCTGCCCCTTGTGGTCATTCCCGGCGTAGGATCGGATATCTATCGCGGCCTGGCGACGGTGATCGTCGGCGGCATGTTCTTCTCGGCGGTGTTCACGCTGCTGCTCATGCCGAGCCTTCTGCGCGTCGGGCGCACGCGTGCGGCGGCCGGCGACGAAGGTACGGCAAAGCCGACCGACCAACTGGCACGGGGACAACTGACATGAACCGTATTCTCTCCGGCGGCATCCGCGTTGCATGCCTGGCGCTGGCGATGGCGCCGCTGGCCGCCGTCGCGCAACCCTCGGCGCCGCCCAGCCCGGTGGCGGTCGAACCGGTCGTGTCCAGCGTGGTCACAGCCACGGTGCCGGTCACCGGCACGGTGCACAGCCGCAATGATCTCAACGTCACCCTCGGCGTGGACGGTCGCATCGAGTCCGTCGCCGAACCGGGCACGCGGGTGGCGGCAGGCGAGGTCATTGCCAGCATCGACACCACGCCCCAGCAGTTGCGCATCGAAGAGCAGCGGGCGCTGGTGCGCCGGGCACGCGCCCAGCTCAAGTTCCTCGACTCGCAGCTCGAACGCGAAACCAACCTCATCGGCACCAACAGCACCTCGCGCAACCAGCTCGAGCAAACGCAATCGAACCGCGACGTGGCGGCCAGCGACCTGAATATCGCCGAGCTGCGCATCCGCCAGCTGCAGGACGAGATGGCGCGGGGCGTCGTGCGCGCACCCTTCGACGGCATCGTGGTCGAGCGCCTGAGCCGCGCCGGCGAAGACGTGTCGCGCGGCACCGTGGTCGCCCGCTTCACCGACACGGAGAACCTGGAGATTCGCGTGTTCGCACCGCTGCGCTACGCGGGCCGCGTCGCGCCGGGCGACGAACTGACCATCTTCGGCTTCGAAAGCGAGCGGGCCGGCGTGGTGCGCACCGTCGTGCCGTCCGCCGATGTGCGCTCACAGACCTTCGAGCTGCGCATCGATCCGGCCCCGGGCCAGGACTCCTGGGCCATCGGCCAGCTGGTCAGCGTGGCGATTCCGATCCGCGCCGGACAGATGTCGCTGGTGGTGCCGCGTGACGCGCTGATCCTGCGCCAGGAGGGCACCTTCGTCTTCGTCGTGGACGAGGACCAGACCGCGCGCCGCGTGCAGGTCACCACCGGTGACAGCGCCGGCCAGTCGGTCGCGGTCACCGGCGCCCTGGTCGAGGGCGACCGCGTCGTGGTCCGCGGCGCCGAGACCTTGAGCGACGGCCGCACCGTCTCGATCATTACCGCCGGCGGCTAGGCGGCTAGGGGTCGGACCAACGAATAAGCTGTGGGTATAGGGTTCCGACCGCTTAGATCGCGGTTTCGAGGCCTTAGATCCCCGTTTCACCCCCAAAACCAGCGTCTAAGGCGCAGGCCCATTGTCGTCGTGCTCCGATCGTGTCGGCCGCAGATTAGCCCTTAAACGCTCGTTTTGGGGTCGAAATCGCCCCCTAAGCCCCCAGAAACGGCGATCTAAGACCCTTAGTCCCTGTCGTTATTGCAGTTTATTTGGTCCGACCCCTCTATACTGAGCGGGTCATGAGCGCGCCAAGCCTACGCATACTCGTTGTTGCCGGCGCTGCCCTGTGGCTCGCCGCCTGCGGCTCGACACCGCCGGCCGAACCGGCTCGAGCCGACGCGGCCGCAAGCGCCGCCGAGGGCGATGAGGCCGCCTTCGACGCGCCGATGACCGAAACCGGCGAACCCGTCCCCCCGCTGACCGACACCGAAAAGAGCGTCGAGTGCCGCTACGAGCGCGTCACGGGATCGCACATGATGCGCAAGGTGTGCATGACCGCCGCCGAACGGCGCCGGGAGGAAGAAGCGTCCAAGCAGTGGATGCGCACCCGCGGGCGTTCCGGTGGCGTCTCGCGCGTGCGTGACGCCGCCGATCCCAGGGACGACGACGACGAACGCTGATCGGCGCGGAACCCCGCCCCGTCAGAAACTCCAGGTGGCGTAGGCCCGAATGGAACGCGGCTCCATCGGGTGGAAGTGGACATCCTCAACACCGGCAGCCTCACCCGGCAGACGCGACTCGTAGAAATAGGTGATGTCGTCGTCCTGCTCGTCGAACAGGTTGAGCACGTCGAGCCGCAGGTCCAGGCGCTCGCCGCGATGTCCCACGCTCAGGTTGAACACCGTCGATGCGCCGGACTCGACGCTGCCGTCCTCGATGAGCGGGCGCTCGTCGAAGTGCCGCACACGCAGGCTGCCGTAGTAGCCGTTGGGGTACTGCGCGGAGACACCCGCCGACAGCACCTGGTCGAGGGCGCCGGGGATCTCGTCGCCGGCCGGATCCGAACCGGTGAACCGCGAGTCGGTCAGCGCGAGTTCCATGTCGAAGGTCCAGACGTCGTTCGGTCGGTAGTAAACCGGAATCTCGAGCCCGTAGCGACGGCTCGGACGGCTCGCCTCGGTGTTACCGGCATCGCCGACGAACAGCAGCTCCGACTCCAGCTCCAGGTACCACAGAGACGCCGACAGGTTGAGCATGCGGTCGCGGAACAGGCGAATACCGATTTCCGCGCCATCGGACTCCACCAACGGGTCCACCGTGTCGGCGGGATCCCCGGTCACCGGGTCGACGCTGATGGTCGTGCCACGGGCGTCGTTGCTGTGGAAGGCCCGACCCGCGCTGACATAGAGCTCGGTGGCCTCGTTGGGCGCGTAGATCACGTTGAGTTTCGGGGTTACGAGCGCTTCGGACTCGGTGCCCGTGTTGGCCTCGATAGTGCTGGTGTGCACGTCGAAGTCGTAGTAGTCGGCACGAAGGCCGAAGCTGCCGCGCCACTTGGGCGACCACTGGACGTCGTAGTCGTAGTAAAGGCCCGCGCTGTACTGGCGCACTTCGTCACGTCGCACCGTGGACAGACGCTCGCGGCTCGACGTGCGGAACAGCCCGACCTCGCCGATGTCGTCGTAGCGCATCTGTAGGCCGATCGTGTGATTGGCGTTGCCACGCTCCATCTGCCAGGAGATGTCGCCGCCGTAGATGTTGCGGTCGTCGACCTGCTGGAACTGGTCGCCGTTGACCGGATCATCGAGGAAGTACGTGAAGTTCGAATACAGGTCGAGCTCGTAGTCGATGGTGTAGGCCCGGGCGCGCAGGCGACCCGTCTCGAAGTCGCGGTGCCAGCTGCCGGACAGGCTGTAGCGCGAGCTTGCGCCGCCGACGGTGTCGTCGATCGTTCCGAGGGACGACACCAGACCGGACTCGACGGCGCGCAGCGGCACCTGGTCGGCGGAATCCCATTCCGCGTCGTAGGCCATGAACGTCACGTTCCATTCGCCCTCGTCGGTGCTCTGGGAGTAGCGCATCAGGCCGTTGTAGCGGTCGAGGTCCTCCTCGACGCCGACCCAGGGACCGTCGTAGTAATGCGCCTGCACGCCGTACAGGAAATCGCCGCCGCCCGCTTCGACGCTGTCGGCCACCAGGCCGCGCACGAAGCCGTCCTCACCGACACCGAGCTTCGCGATGCCTTCGGGCAACCGATTGTAGGTGCTCATGAACGCCGCGCCCGCCGAGGAGAAATCCGAGGTCTCGGCGTAGTAGGGGCCCTTGCGATACTCGAGCGATCGCACCAGCTCGGGAATGATGAAGTTGAGGTCTGTGTAGCCCTGGCCGTGCCCGTGGGTGGGCATGTTCACGGGCATACCGTCGATCCACGTGGCGAAGTCGGTGCCGTGATCGAGGTTGAAGCCACGCAGGAACATCTGGTTCGACTTGCCGGTGCCGCTGTGCTGCGTGACGATGAGGCCCGGGACGACCTCGAGGATCTCGCCGGTACGAAGCCGCGGCCGGGCATCGATCTCGGCCTGCCCGACGACACCCTGCGATGCCGACGACAGGTAGCCGGTGGGATTGTCCCATCGACCCTCGACCACGATCTCGTCGACGGGCGGGTCTTCGTGGGCCAGCGCGGGCGCCGACATCGGGATGGCCAGGATCAGAAGAGCGCGCGCCACCCGGTGGCCCGCATTTCCGGGGTTCTCCATGATTTCGTCCTCAATTTCCCTTTGATTTTTATTGTTGTTCCGTGAAGCCGGCGTAAAAGGTACCAGAACGCGGACGGGCACGAAACACAACGGTACATAAGCTGCCCGAAAACGCACGCGACATAACACGGAGAAGCCCGCGGCGGTGGGGCGGGAACTGCTCTTTTCGCGGCAGGCTGTCGGCCGGGAACAACGGCCCCTTATAACCGGCGGTTCTTTAAGACTCGTTCTCGAAAACACCAACGCAACAAACAGTTGCAAACGGCACCTGCCCATCTATCTTTAGGGTGTGCCTGATCTGTACGTTCTCACCAGATCTCGTCGAGGAAGCTCGGCGGCGCTGTCCTGCGCCGGCCGACGGTAATCCCATGTTCCAGGAGTCACGAGTATGACCAGACGTCCGGTTCCACACGTATCCGCACTTGCGCTTGCGGCGAGCCTCGCTGCCGCCGTGACAGCGTTTCCCAGTTCCACGCTTGCCCAGGGCGCCGGCACCGAAGAGGTCGTCGTGACCGGTTCACGCATCCGCCAGAGCCCCCTCGAGGAGAAGGCCCCGATCCTCACGCTGTCGGCGGAGGAGATCAAGGCCACCGGCCTGACCTCGGTCGGCGACTACCTGCAGCGCCTGTCCGGCTCCGGCGGTGCGCTCAACACCAAGTTCAACAGCAGCGGCAATTTCGGCTTTCCGCCGGACGGCGGCGGCATCGGCGCCGGCGCCGCGGAAGTGGACCTGCGCTACCTCGGATCGAAGCGTGTGCTCGTGCTGGTGGACGGCATCCGCTGGGTGAACGGCTCGTCGGCCAGCGGCGTGGCCGCGGCCACCGACGTGAACACGATTCCCGTGAGCATCATCGAGCGCATCGAAGTGCTGGAAGACGGCGCGTCGGCCATCTACGGCTCCGACGCCATCGCCGGCGTGGTGAACATCATCACCAAGAAGGACTTCGAGGGCATGGAGGTCAGTGCCTATGCCGGCACCTACGACGAGGGCGACGGCCAGACCCGCGAGTACAGCCTGTCGCTTGGCACCGCATCCGACAAGACGCGGGTGTTCTTCAATGCCTCGCACACCACGCAGAAGCGCATCAACGCCAGGGACCGTGACATCTCGTCGACGCCCATCCCGTTCGTGACGGACGGCACGGGCGGCAGTTCGGGCACGCCCCAGGGGCGCTTCTTCTTCGTCGATCCCAACACGAACATCACACACGACTGCACCATCAACGACGGTGTGGACGGGCCGATGTTCGATCCGTCGGTGGCCTGTGGCGGCGACTTCAACGCGTTCGACACCGGCGACCGCTTCAACTTCGCCCAGTTCAACCTGCTGCTCACGCCCAGCGAACGCACCAGCATCTACAGCCAGGCGCAGCACGAGCTCAGCGACAACGTCAGCTTCTACCTGAAGGGCCTTTTCAACAACCGCAAGTCCACCAACCAGGCCGCACCGGAACCGCTGTTCATCGGCCCGGACGCGGGCAACGGCAACCTGATGGACACGATCGGCATCGACGTGACCAACCCGTACAACCCGTTCGGCTTCACGCTGAGCGCCGATCCGGTGCCGGGTTTCGACGCCAGCGATCCGCCGGACGGCGTCGACGATCCCAACTTCGTGTTCGCCGGCCGCCGGCCGCTGGAGGGCGGACCGCGCATCTTCGAGCAGGACGTCAACACCTGGTACATCGGCGGCGGATTCGTGGGTCAGTTCGACGCGGCCGACCGCACCTTCTTCTGGGACGTCAATGCGGTCTGGTCCCAGAATCGCGCCGACCAGATCAAGATGGGCGGATACAACTCGCGGCGCATCAAGAACGCGCTCGGACCGGCCATCGACACCGACGGTGACGGCTTCAATGAAACCTGCGTCAACGACCCGGACACCTGCGTGCCGATGAACTTCATCGGCGGCCAGGGCTCCGACGGGTCCGGCACCATCACCCAGGAGATGCTCAATTACATCTCGTTCATCCAGAAGGACGTCAGCGAACAGGAGCTGGTCGACATCACCGCCAACATCACCGGCAACATTGTCGACCTGCCCGCCGGGCCGCTGGCCTTCGCCGCGGGCTTCGAGCACCGCGAGCAGGACGGCTTCTTCCAGCCGGACGCTGTCGTCGTTGCGGGCGAGACCGCCGGCGTGCCGTCGTCACCGACGGCCGGTGGCTTCGACTCGGACGAGTTCTACGCCGAGTTCAACGTGCCCATCTTCAGCGACACGCCCGGCGCCGATCTGCTGGAAGCCTCGGTTGCCGTTCGCACCGCCGATTACAGCACCTTCGGCAGCGAGACCACTTCGAAATTCGGCCTCCGCTGGCGCCCCGTCTCCAACGTGCTCCTGCGCGGATCGGTCGGCGAAGGTCTGCGGGCGCCGAGCATCGGCGAGCTGTTCGGCTCGGTGTCGCGCTTCGACCAGACCATCGACGATCCGTGCTCCGACATGCTGGGCCTGTCGGGAACGCGTCCGGCGCAGCCGCAGTCCATCGTCGACAACTGCGTCGCCCTCGGCGTACCGGCCGGCGGCAGCTACGTGCAGAGCAACCCGCAGATATCCGTATCGACGGGCGGCAATCGCGACCTTCAGCCGGAAGAAGTTGACACCCTCTCGCTGGGTGCCGTGTACGACGCCGACTGGGTCGACAACGTCTCGTGGATCGACCAGCTGCAGGTGGAAGTGACCTACTACGACCACGATCTCGACGGCGCCATCCAGGCCATCGACGCCGAGACGCAGCTGCAGTCATGCGTCAACACCCTCGACTCGGCGCTGTGCAGCGGCATCGGCCGTACGCCCAACGGCGTGATCAACAGCTTCGCCAACCAGCTGGCCAACATCGCCGGCATTGAAACCTCGGGCTACGACTTTTCCATCACCTATGTCAGCCCCGAGTACGACCTCGGCCGCTTCCAGGTGACCTGGTACAACACGTTCCTTAACGAGTACGTGGAAATCCTGCCGACGTCGACCGGCACCCAGGAAGTGGCCCTGGAAGGCACCGAGACCGGCGATCCGGAGCAGGCCTATCCCGAGTGGAAGTCGACGGTCACGGTCAACTGGCTGCGCAACGACTGGTCCGGCGCGCTCATCTGGCGTTTCATCGACGCCGTGGACGAAGACTGCGGCCAGGGCGCCGGCTCCTGCATCGCCAACACGACCAACGAGCTGGATTCCACCAACTACATCGACGTGCAGGCTTCCTGGGCACCGTCGGAAGGCGGGCTGGAAGGGCTGGAGATTTCGGCGGGTATCAACAACCTGTTCGACGAAGATCCGCCGACGTGCTTCAGCTGCGCGCTGAACGGTTTCGACGCCACCACCTATGACCCGCCCGGCCTGTTCGGGTACATTCGGGCGACCTGGCGGCGATAACCGCAACATCGCTGGGTTCGGCGGGACGACCCGTCCCCCGATCCGGCAGCGACGAATCGACGACCCGCGACCGGCAACGGTCGCGGGTATTTTTTTATGAAGACGATCCTGCTCACGGCGTTCACGCTGGTGGCTTTTGCAGCCAACTCGTTTCTGTGCCGAATGGCCCTGGGCGGCGAGCTGATCGATCCAGTGTCGTTTACCACGCTGCGCCTGGTCAGCGGTGCCGTGGCGCTGTGGCCGATCGCGCTGTTCATGGCGGAACGCGGGCCGGGCGACGCGATCGGGCACGCGCCGGCGCGTTCGTTGCGATCCGCCATCGTATTGTTCGCCTACGCAATCGCGTTCTCGCTGGCCTACGTGACGCTGAGCACCGGCATCGGTGCGCTGATCCTGTTCGGCTCGGCACAGATCACGATGATCGCCGCGGCCATTCTCGCCGGCAACCGACCGTCGGTCGTGCAGTGGGTGGGTTCGGCAATTGCCCTCGGCGGGCTCGCCTACCTGGCAGTACCCGGGCAGACCGCGCCGGACGTGGCCGGCGCCCTGCTGATGCTCACCGCCGGCGTCGCCTGGGGTCTGTATTCGCTGGCGGGCAAATCGTCGGCGGCACCGGTGGCGCGCACGTCACGGAATTTCCTCTGGACAGTGCCGCTTGCGCTCGGTGCCAGCCTGCTCGCCCGCGACACCGTGCACCTGGAACCGCAGGGCGTCGTGCTGGCACTGATCTCCGGCATCGTCACCTCCGGCCTTGGCTACGTGCTGTGGTACACCGCGCTCAAGGGCCTGACGACGACCCAGGCCTCGGTGGTGCAGCTCCTGGTGCCGGTGATTGCCGCGGCCGCCGGCGTCGTTTTCCTGGCCGAGCAGGTGACCATGCGCCTCGTCCTGGCCAGCGCCCTGATCCTGGGGGGAGTCGCACTGACGGTCGTTCGTCCGACCCGGCGCTAGCAGTCTCGCAAGAAACGATCCGGCTGCGCCGTTGCAGCGGCATCATTACCGGAGCGGTTTAAGCCGCGATTCCGACGAGTATCGCGGCTGAAGCCGCTCCCACAGACAGGGGCGACCGCGGCTGGAAGCCGCTCCTGCGGCACAGGCAGGTCCCTTCTCAGAAACAAGCCGGCGGGGCGCCGCAACAGTTGTCCTGGGTCGTTAATCGGACCCGGTACTCGCCCGCCAGACGCGCTCGCCGGCCACCCAGGTTTCGAGCACTCCGATGTCGGCGATGCGCTGCTCGTCCACTTCGAAGGGGTCTGCATCGACGAGGATGAAGTCGGCCCATTTTCCGGGTTCGAGCGAACCGGTGGTGTCTTCCATGTGCGCCGCCCAGGCGGCGTCCAGCGTGAAGGCGCGAAAAGCCTCCTCGCGTGTCATGCGTTGCTCCGGCACCCAGCCGCCAGGCGGTTCACCGTCCAGGCCCTGGCGGGTGACGGCCGCGTACAGGCCCCAGAACGGGTTCGCGTTTTCCACCGGGAAATCCGAGCCGCCGGCGATGCGCGAGCCCTGGTCGAGAAACGTGCGCCAGGCGTAGGCGCCCTTGAGCCGGTCGGCGCCCACGCGCTTTTCCGCCATGTTCTTGTCGGACGTGGCGTGCGTGGGCTGCATCGACGGCACGATGCCCAACTCGATGAAGCGCGGAATGTCCTCGACGTGAACCACCTGCGCGTGTTCGTTGCGATGGCGCTCGGCCGCTGTCGCACCGACGGCCTCGTAGGCGTCGAGCACGACGCGATTGGCGCGATCGCCGATCGCATGCACGTTGACCTGGTAGCCGGCTTTCCGGGCCTCGCCGATCTGGGCCGTGAGCGCGGCCTCGTCGATGATCAGCAATCCGTGGTTCTCCGGGTCGTCGCTGTAGGGCTCGTCCATCGCCGCGCCGCGGCTGCCGAGCGCCCCGTCGCTGACCAGTTTCATCGACCGGACGATGAGTTGCTCGTCGTCGGTGGCCGCGGGGGGACCGAAGGAGCGCACTGTCTTGATGCCGTCGAGCATCGCGTAGATGCGTATCGGCATGGCGTCCAGCGCGTGCAGCGCCTCGTACGCGCGCACGTCGTTCATGTGGATGCCCGCATCGTGCACGGCGGTCAGGCCTACCGCGGCCAGTGCCTCCATCGCCCGGCCGATGGCGGTCATCCGGGCGACCTGGTCCGGCTCGGGAATGTGGCGGGTGACCAGGGTCATGGCATCGTCGATGAGTATGCCCGTGGCGCGACCGTTGGCGTCGCGGTGGATGTCGCCGCCGGGCGGCGGTCGCGTATTCGCGTCGATGCCCGCGGCACGCAGGGCCGCCGTGTTGGCCCAGGCGGCATGGCCGTCGATGCGCCCCAGGTAGACGGGGCGATCGGCGACCACCGCATCGATGTCGGCGGCGCTGGGAAACTCCGCCACCGTCCACAGTTCCTGGTTCCAGCCGCGGCCGGTGATCCACTCGAGGTTCGGATTCGCCTCGGCAAACGCACCGATGCGCGCCAGCGCCTCGTCGAGGCTGCGCGTTCCCACCAGGTCGACGCGGCTCATCGCCAGGCCAAGGCTGGACACGTGCCCATGCGCGTCGATCAGGCCCGGCAGCATGACGGCGCCGCCGGCGTCGATCCTGGTCCTGGCTGCGGGGGCTTCGCCGTTTCCGGCTTCGACCACGCGTCCGTCGTCGTCCACGTGCAGATAGGTGAACTGCTCGAGCGCATCGTCGGCAAGCGTGTAGCCGCGAACGTTGTGTATGACCGTGTCCGCGCCAGCCGCCGTGACGAGCAGGGCGCTCAGCGTGAACAGGGCAGTGCGGATGGTGCGTCGGGTGTGTTGCATAGCGTTGCCAGGAGTTGGAGCTTCGGTACCGGATCGGACACTGGTGCGGCCTTTCACAGGCTTCCGACCTGGTAGATCGCCAGCGCGGAAACGTAGCCTAACGCGGTCATGTAGACCCACGCAAAGACGGGCCAGCGCCAGGTATTGGTTTCCCGACGAATGACCGCCAGCGTTGCGGCGCATTGCAGGCAAAGGGCATAGAAGACCAGCAGCCCCAGCACCATGGGCAGGGTGAACACGGGCCGGCCGTCCGGCCAGGTGGCGCTGTCGAGCCGTTTGCTCAGGCTGGCCTCGTCGGCCTCGTCACCCACCGCGTAGATCGTCCCCAGCACGGCCACGACTACCTCCCTCGCGGGAAAGCCGGCTATGACCGCCGACGATACGCGCCAGTCCCAGCCCAGCGGCGCGAACACCGGCTCGACGGCTCGCCCGGCGCGGCCCAGCCAGCTCTGCTCGAGCTGGGCGGCGGCCGCTTCGTTCTCGAGGCGGGCGATCTCCGCGGCCAGCGCCTCGCCGGACAACGCATCGCCGGCGTCGGCCTGCGCAACGGCGGCCGATGCGTCCACCTCGGGTGCCCGGGGAAAATACGCCAGCGCCCAGATAACCAGCGCCACCGTGAAGATGACCGTGCCCGCTCGACGCAAAAAGATGCGCGCGCGATCCAGCAGCTGGATGAGCACGCTGCGCCAGTTCGGCAGGCGGAATTCGGGCAGGGCCAGGATGAACGACGGCTTGGGCCCGCGCAGGGCCGTGCCCCGGATCAAGAGCGCCGTCAGGGCGCCGCCGACGATGCCCAGAACGTACAGACCGAACAGCACCAGTCCCTGCAGGTTGAGCCACCCGACCGTCTGCTGCGGCACGAAGGCGGCGATGAGCAACGCGTACACGGGCAGACGCGCCGAGCAGGTCATGAACGGCGCCGCCAGCATCGTGGCGATGCGGTCCCGCCGGCCGGGAATCACGCGGGTGGCCATGATGCCCGGCACCGCGCACGCGAAGCTCGACAGCATCGGTATGACCGACTGACCCGAGAGCCCCACCGACCGCATCGTCCTGTCCATCAGAAAGGCGGCGCGCGCCAGGTAGCCGGTGTCCTCGAGCAGGATGATGAACAGGAACAGGATCAGGATCTGCGGCAGGAAGATCACGACGCTGCCCACGCCCGCGATGACCCCGTCGACCAGCAGGCTGGTCAGCGCACCCGGCGGCAGCGCCGCCTCCACCGCCCCGCCGAGACCCGCCGCGGCGGCGTCGATGAGGTCCATCATCGGCGTCGCCCAGGAGAACACCGCCTGGAACACCACCATCATCACCGCGAGGAACGCGAGCGTGGCGGGCACGGGTCGATCGATGAAGTCGCCGAAGCGTGCCGCCATGTGTCGAGCGACGGGCGTTTTCTTCTGCAGCCCCGGCAGCGCCTCGCGTATCCAGCGGTAGCGCCGCCGCGCCTCGGCCGCCAGCGGCGGTTCGTCACCGAAAAGGCCTGCGCGCAGGCCGTCGAAGACTCGCCGCTGGTCGTCGTCGAAGCCGCGGATGACCTCGTCCGAGGTGCCGCCCTCGCCCTCGATCAGGGCGCGGTCGAGCTCGAGGGGCCGAAACACCGACCCGGGCGGAAAAACGTCCCTGAGGTCCGCCACCGCCGCGGTCAGGTCCGGCCACACGTCCATCGGCAGCGGAACCGGCGCCGTGCCCAACGCCTCCAGGGCCGACTTCAGCCCGCCGATGCCGTGTCCTGTGGTCGACACCACGGGGCACACGGGAACACCGCCCAGCAGCTCACTCAGGGCCCGGGTGTCCACGCTCAGTCCCTCGCGTCGCGCCGCATCCATCATGGTGACAGCCACAACGACAGGCAGCCCGAGTTCCAGGGTCTGCTGCAGGAGGAACAACCCCTGGTAAAGGCGGGTCGCGTCGATCACCGCCAGCACGGCCACCGGCGGCGGCGTGCCCGGCATGCGCCCGAGCAGCACGTCCACGGCGATACGCTCGTCCATCGAACCGGCGCTCAACGCATAGGCGCCGGGCAGGTCGACCAGCTCGAGCACGGTTCCGTCCAGGCGCAGCCGTCCGGAGCGCTTCTCGACCGTAACGCCGGGAAAATTGGCGGTCTTTTGCCGAAGCCCGGTCAGGTGGTTGAAGAGCGTGCTCTTGCCGCAGTTGGGGTTGCCCACCACCGCCACGACGGGCGCTTCGGCCGGTCGTACGGGGATGTCGGTAACGGAGACTTCCGCGGTGGAGGGCTCAGCCATCGGGCACGACCGGCGCCACTTCGAAGCGATCGGCCTGGGCACGCCTCAGCGACAGGGTGGACCCGAAGACGCGGAATTCCAGGGGATCGCCGCCCAGGGCACTCTGCCGGAACTCCACCTCGGCGCCCTCGACCAGCCCGAGGATCATCAACCGCACCACCGAGGCATCGCTGGCGTCCACCCGCTCGATGCGGGCGCGCTGGCCCTTTTTCATCCGGGCCATCGTGAGGGGGGCGGTCGTCGGCATGCGCCGATGATAAGGGAAGGATTGCGGCGAGCAAGCCGCGACGGGGCGTCGGCTCAGGAGGCGATGCGGTTGCGGCCCGCGCGCTTGGCGTCGTACAGCTTCTCGTCGGCATCGGCCAGCAGGGTCTTGCGCGACGCGTCGCCGTGCGCCTCGGCCAGACCGAAGCTCAAGGTAACGACCAGGTCCGGGCCCACTTCGGAGAAATCCTCGCTCTCGACTGCGGCGCGCAGCTCCTCGCACAGCCGGCCGGCCCGGCTGCGGCTCGTCTCCGGAAAACACAGCAGAAATTCCTCGCCGCCATAGCGCGCGATCATGTCGGTCTTGCGGCAGCGGTCGGTGAGGATGGCGGAGACGCGCCGCAGCACCTGATCGCCCTTGGCGTGGGAGTAACGGTCGTTGATCGCCTTGAAGTGATCCACGTCGGCGAGCGCAATGGAAAGATCGTGCTCGTAGCGGCGCGCGTTCTCGATCTCCCGGTCGAGGAAGGCGTCGGCGTAGCGCCGGTTGTAGAGCCCGGTGAGCTTGTCCTGCGTGGCCTGGCGTTCCAGCTCGAGGCTCTTGGCCTTCAGCTCGCGGGTGCGGTCCTCGACGATCGACTCCAGGCGCTGGCGTATGTGCGCGAATTGACGGTGCACCAGCATGCCCAGGCTCAGCACCGTCAGCAGCAACACGAAGACGGGCAGTTCCATGCGATTGAACACGATGGCCACCAGCACGGCGATCAGCCCGGCCGCCAGTTCGACGAGCGTCGAGAAGAAACCGAACACCTTCGACGGATCGTCCTTGGCGAGGTAGAACACGATCATCATCCCGAGATCGTTCACCAGCTGCATGACCAGCAGCACCGCCAGCAGCAGCCCGAGGCTGCGAAGGTCGAGGGTCATCAGGGGCACCTGGCCACCCAGGCCGGTGTACAGGTAGCCGCCGGCCAGGATGACGAAGACCATGAGGCCCGAGTTGTTCAGCGCGGCCGTAACGACCTCGACCAGCGGCACGTCGAGTTTCAGGCGATGCCAGGGCCACAGGAAAGAGGCCAGGCCGTTGATCCATGCCGCCGCATAGGGCCCGACGATGAGTATGCTGGCGAGCTGGGCCACACGGTCGAAGGACACGTGGCCGAAAGTCGGGTGCGGGTAGCCGGTGGTGATGGTGAACAGGCCGTACACCAGCAAAAAGCCGGCGACCCGCCAGTCGACCGCGGTCCCGCCAGGACCCAGAGCAACGCCCAGGACCACCACGGTCGCCACGGCGGCCGTGAACAGCACGCTGGCGTACACGAGGTAGCGGCGGCGGCGCTCCTCCGGCGAAATGGCGCTGGCGGCGGATTGATCGTCCATGACGTGGGGTCGGCGGCGATGGCGAAGCTTGTGCCGCCACTATACTGCATCGCCGCAGGCTGCTAGTGTCGCGATTCATCGCTTTCGGCACCGCCATGACCGATAACTACGTCGAACGAATTCTCACCTCGCGCGTCTACGACGTCGCCGTTGAGTCACCGCTGGACGAGGCCACCGAGCTCTCGCAGCGCCTCGGCTGCCGCGTGCTGCTCAAGCGCGAGGACCTGCAGTCGGTCTTCTCCTTCAAGCTGCGCGGCGCCTACAACAAGCTGGCGGGCCTGCCCCCGGAAACCCTCGGTAACGGCGTCGTCTGCGCGTCGGCGGGCAACCACGCCCAGGGCGTGGCGCTGGCGGCGCGCAAGCTGGGAACGACGGCGCGCATCGTCATGCCGAGGACCACGCCGGCCATCAAGGTCGAAGCCGTAGCCCGGCTTGGCGGCGACGTGGTCATTCACGGCGACACCTACGACGAGGCCTGCGAGCACGCCGTGACCCTTGCCCGCGACGCCGGCGCGACCTTCGTGCACCCCTTCGACGATCCGGACGTCATCGCCGGCCAGGGCACGGTGGGCATGGAGCTGGTGCGCCAGTGCGGCGCCAACATGAACGCCGTGTTCGTGCCCGTCGGGGGCGGCGGGCTGGCGGCGGGCGTCTCTGTCTACATCAAGCGGCTGCTGCCCGGCGTGCGAGTGATCGGTGTGGAACCGGCGGATGCCGCATGCATGCACGCGGCGATGGAAGCCGGAGAGCCGGTCACGCTGGACCAGGTGGGTGTGTTTGCCGACGGCGCGTCGGTCAAGCGCGCCGGTACGGAGACGTTCCGCCTGTGCAGCCGGCACCTCGACGAGATCGTTCGGGTGGACACCGACGAGATCTGCGCCGCCATCAAGGACATCTTCAGCGACACGCGCACCATGGCCGAACCGGCCGGCGCCCTGGCCGTGGCGGGGCTGAAGCAGTATGCAGAACGCTCGGACGTCTCCGGGCAGACGCTGGTCGCCGTTCACAGCGGCGCCAACCTGAACTTCGACCGGCTGGGTCACATCGCCGAGCGCGCCAACATCGGCGAACACACCGAGGCCCTGCTGGCGGTGGAGATTCCCGAGGAACCGGGCAGCTTCCAGCGCTTCTGCCGCGAGATCGGCCGACGCGTCGTCACCGAGTTCAACTATCGCTATTGCGATACGGCCCGCGCGCGCATCTTCGTCGGGCTTCGGCTGTCGGGCGGCGACCAGGAGCGCGCCGAGATCATCGAGCTGCTGTCCGGCCGCGGCTACGCCGTACACGACATGACCGGCGACGAGCTCGCAAAGATGCACGTGCGCTACATGGTGGGCGGCTACAACCCGGCCATCGACAATGAACGGCTGTTCCGCTTCCGCTTCCCGGAACGCCCGGGCGCGCTTCTGGACTTCCTCGACGCGGTCGGGCATCGATGGAACATCAGCCTGTTTCACTACCGCAACCATGGCTCCGACTACGGCCGGGTGCTGGCGGGTGTGCAGGTGCCGCCGGCCGACGATGCGGAGTTCGGCACGCATCTCGACGACCTCGGCTACGTCTACCAGGAAGAGACCGACGGGCTCGCCTACCAGCTGTTCCTCGGCGCCGGTCGTCGGCGCTGATTTGCGACCGCGCGCCCGCCGGGGTCTTTTACTCGTTCAGCGGCAGGCCGCTGGGCACGCGCTGCGGCACGTCGTGCCTTAGATCGAGCATGGCCGGATCGGTCAGCGCTTCGGTGAGAAACACCAGCAGGTCGGCGATCTGTCGCTCGCTCAACGCACGCGGCGCCAGTTCGCTGGCGCCGGCCAGCGCGGCCCGTGCCGCCGGATCGGCCAGCGCCTGCCCGTCCAGGGCATCGAGATCGTCGCGGGACGGTAGCCGGGCCTGGTCGATGTCGTAGCCGGCCAGGCCGGCGACAGGGTCCAGGTGATGGCGAACCACGGCCTCCAGCGTGTCGTAGGCGCCGTCGTGACCCCACGGGCCGGTCAGCGCGACGTTTCTCAGGCTCGGCACGCGAAACCGGTAGCGGTCGACGGGGTCACCGGTCACGCGCTCGCGCCCGAAGTCCTCGTAGCCCGCCGGCCCGTCACCCTTGCCGGGCCCGATCTGCGGCATGGCGATGGCGCGAAAACCGTGGTCAGTCTGGAACGGCCCGGCGTGGCAGCGGGCGCAATCGCCGGCCCCGGGGGCGTAGAACACCTCCAGGCCGCGGCGCGCCGCCCGACTCAGCGCACCGCGCTGGCCGCGCAGGTGGCGATCGAAGGGGCTGTTGTCGGAGCGCCAGGCGGCAGCCTCGAAGGCTGCGATGGCGTTGGCGACGTGGACGAAGCGGATGTCGGACGCGGCATCCACGCCGTCGAAGGCGGCGACAAAACGATCGACATAGGCCGGGATGGCGCCCAGTCGCCCAGCCAACTGCTCCCAAACACCGTCGGGCCCGGCGAGCTTGCCCGCGGCGGCCGCGTCCGCGACCGGGTTCTCGCCCGGTTGCCCCGCCATCTCGGTGCCCGACGTGACGGGGAACATGGCCTGGACAGCGAGCACGTTGTCCAGGCCCGGCGGCAGATCGTCGCCGGCCGGGCTGTCGAAGCCCGACGGCCGCGCCGGGTTCTCCGACACGCGCCCGTCGTGGAACAGCACCGAGAACTCGCGCGCACCGAGGTTGAACAGGGACGGCGCGTTGCGCGGCACCCGTTCGACCACGGCCTCGTCACCGACGCCGGTATCGCGCAGCACGCCCAGGCCGCTCGCCCCTTCGCCCACCGGCAACGACAGGCCGTCGCCCGTATCGGTGAGCGCATGGTGGCAGGTGGCGCAGGAGATGTTGCGGTTCCCGCTCAGCAGCTTGTCGAAGAACAGGTCGCGACCGAGCGCGACCATGGCCGCGTTCGGCGCGCCCTGGTCGTAGTAATCCGTATCGGTAACCGGGTCCGGCAGGGCCGGCGGCTGTGCGGCGGACAGTGGGCCGGCGACGACGGCCGCTGCGGCCGCAAGGAACAGTCTCGACATGATCGGCTACCTCTCCCTGGCAAGCGTCAACGTGTGTCGAGGCTAGCGGAAGCGAGCGTCGGTCACCCGCCGCGAATCGGGCGGTTGTCGAGAGTTTTGGCGTCGGACCGGCGAATGCCTGGTGCGTTGCCGGCCTGGAGTTTCCTTAGAGGCCGTTTTTGGCCCCGAAACGGGCGTTTAAGGGGCTAGAACGGGAGTCTAAGGATCCAAAAAGCGCTATTCGTAGTCTTTTAGCTGGTCCGACCCCAGGCCGAAGAGGGTGGCGATGAGGGCGACGCGCATCCACATGCCGTTGCGCTCCTGGCGCCAGTACATGGCGCGCGGGTCGGCGTCGACGTCCGGGTGAATCTCCGGGCCGCGCGGCAGGGGGTGCATAACCACGGCATGCGGCGACATGAGCGCGAGCTCGCGTGTGCCGATGGTGAAGGGTTCGAGATCGACGGTGTGTGATTCGCCGTCCACGTCGTGCTCGGACTGCATGCGGGTGACGTAGATCGCGTCGAGCTCGGGCAGGCAGGCTTTCAGGTCGCAGGTCTCGGTGTAGGCGATGCCGTGCTCGTCCAGGTAAGCCTTGATGTCCGGCTCCATCTCGTAGGCGGGCGGGGCGATGTACACGATGTTCACGTCGCGATAGTGGCGCATGAGCCGCGACAGCGAACGCACGGTGCGGCCGCGCTTCAGGTCGCCCATCATGCCGATGGTCTTGCCGTCGATGCCGCCGGCGTTCTCGAAGCTGCGCTCCAGCGTGTAGATGTCCAGCAGCGCCTGCGTGGGGTGCTGGTCCTTGCCGCTGCCGGCGTTGATGATGGGCACCGGTCGCGGGATCGAGTCCATCAGCGCCGCGGCGCGGGCGGCATAGCCGGACTCCGGCGTGCGCATCACGATGAGGTCGACGTAGGAGCTGAAGGTGCGGATGCTGTCTTCGAAGCTCTCGCCCTTCACCTCCGACGACACTTCCGGGTCGCGGATTTCGCTGGTGCGTATGCCGAGGATGTGGCACGCATTGTTCATCGACAGGAAGGTGCGGGTGGACGGCTGCGTGAAATACAGCATGGCACGCTTGTTCGGCAGCGATTCCTGCAGAAAGCGGGCACCCTTGCGGCTCTTGGCCATGGTGCGTACGAGCGTCGTCAGGCGGCACAGCTCGTCGAGCGTATCCCGGTCGAAAACATCGGTACTGACGACGTGAAACATGCGCACCTCGTATTGGCTGGCGGTGGCCCCGCCGGGTCGGGGGGCGATTGTCGCCCGAGTTACTGGCGCTGTCGAGGCCGTGGATGACTCGACCTGTGGGAGCGGATTCAGCCGCGATTCAATCAAACATCGTGGCTGAAGCCGCTCCCACAGGGGCCAGCCCGAGGTCCCGCGTCATCGGGGTTGCCGCAGCGGCTAGCGACGCAGGATCGCCCACCACCGGGCGACGTTGAGCAGGCTCATCAGCGAGGCAGCCACGTAGGTCATGGCGGCGGCTTTCAGGATCTTGCGGGCGTGCCGGTCGTCGCCCTCGTGCAGCACCCGGTTGCGCGCCAGCAGCGGCAGGGCGCGGTTGAAGCTGGCGTCGAACTCGGTGGGCAGCGTGACGGCATGAACCAGGACCGAGGCGGCCAGGGTGAGCAGCCCGCCGCCGATGGTCATCAGGCCGGTCACCGGCGCCCGGGTCAGGGCGACCATGAACGGCGCCGCCATCATCATCCCGACGCCCAGCTTCTCCATCGGCATCACCCAGCGCACCAGCCGGCTCCGCCAGTGCAGGGGCCCGTAGCCGTGCGCGTCCTGCATCGCGTGGCCCACCTCGTGGGCGGCGACGGTAACGGCGGTCAGCGAACGGCCGTCGAAATTGGCCGGGCTCAGGCGTACGGCCTTGGCAATGGGGTCGTAGTGATCACCGCGGTCGGTACTCTCCGTGGCTACCTTGTGCAGGCCCAGCGTGTCGAGCAGCTGCCTCGCCACGTGTCCGCCGGTGCGCTCGTAGCGGTCTTCGGGCCTGCTGTAACGCGCCATGATGCGCCGGACCCAGATCCCGGGGCCGAGGATGAGCGCGAGTACGATGACGGCGAGGATGACGAAGTGCATGGAACGATCGACGGGACAGAATGAGGCAGACGGCGAGTTACTTTGACCGGGCAAATCATAAACCGGTTCCGGGGGCGCCCACCAACGCTGTAGACCGCCTTTCTGTGTCGTCAGTTCGCTGTTGGTTGTCGGACCAGGGAAGGGCCTGTTTCGGATGAGGCGTACGTGTAGAGCAGACTCCAGTGTGGGAGCGGCTTCAGCCGCGATAGTCGTCGGAATCGCGGCTGAAGCCGCTCCCACGGTCCTTGTCGTGCAACAGCTAGAACAACCGGACCGAGTAGATGGGCGGGAGGTGCAGCGACAGGTGCTTCCACGACCTGCCGCGGTTCGACGACGAATAGAAGTTGCCGGTGGTGGAACCGAAGGCAATAGTCTTGCCCTTCAGCGCCAGCGCATGGCGGTAGACGAGGTCGTAGCACGTGCCTTTCGGCAAGCCCTTGGTCAGCGTCTTCCATGATTTGCCGCCATTGCGGGTGCGCTGTACGAACAGGCGCTTGTCGTGCGGCACGCGCACGACATCAGAGGCCGCCGGCACGGTGTACGCGACATCGGCGTCCTTCTCGTCGACCACGATGCCGAAGCCGAAGGCCGAACGCACGCCCTTCGCGCTGGAAAGATCCTGCCACGTCTGGCCCATGTCGGTGGATTTGAAGATGCCACAGTGATTCTGCTGCCACAGCACGTTGGGGTCTGACGGCGCCATCACCGCCACGTGCGGGTCCTGGCCGACCTCCGCGTTTTTGTCCGGCAGATAGTCGGCGTTGAGACCCTTGTTCGCATACGTCCACGTTTCACCGCGGTCGCGCGTCTCGAGCATGCCGGCGACGGAGATGCCCACCAGGATGTGGTTGTCGTCCTTCGGATCGATGAGGATGGTGTGCAGGCAGTGGGCATCGGTCCCGGCACCGAACCACTTGTCCTTGTGCTCGACGCCGTCGAGACCGGCGCACAGCGTCCACGTGGCGCCGCGGTCGTCGGAGTAGAACAGCCCGCCGGGTTCGGAACCGCAGTACACGCGGCCCCCGGAATCGGTGGCGAAGGCCCAGAAGTCCTTGAAGGTATCGGGATGGCCTTCCGGGAACGCGGGCGCGCCGAGTTCCTCGAACGACTTGCCCTTGTTGGTCGACACGTGCAGCTTGGGGCCCCAGTGACCGTGATCGAGCCCCGCCCACACCACCTTGTGCACGGGATCCCACGAGGCGAACGACACCTTCACGCCGTCGAAGTGCGCCCGGGTCAGTTTCCAGTCCTTACCGTTCTGCCGCAGGATCAGCAGCCCTTTCCTGGTTCCGAGCAGTGCGCGCATATCAACCTCCCGACAAGGCCTGCATGATGTGAACTTCCGTCCCGCTGGGCAGCGTGGAGTCGATGTCCGTCCGGTCGATTAGCACTTCGCCGTCGATGAAGATGTTCACGTGCCGACGAATGCGGTCGTGGTCTTCGAGTATGTAGCGGGAAAAGTGGGGTCGTACCCGGTCCATGGCCGCCAGCAGTTCGCGCAGGCTCGCCACCGGCGCCTCGAAACGCGCCTCGGGGTAGTACTGTCTGAGGTTCGCCGTGAGCGCAACCCTGATCATGGCACCCGGCTCCGACGCAGCCATCACGGACACCGCCGTTCGGCTTGCGTAGACTTGAGGCTACAGTCTGGAAAAGGTGTTCCGCCGTGTCAAACGACGACCCCGGCAGCGCCGGCAACGGGCCGGACGCATTCAGCCCGGCCGAGCTGGCCCACTACAGCCGCCACCTGAGCCTCGCCGACGTCGGCCTCGAGGGCCAGCGCAAGCTCAAGGCGGCCAGCGTGCTCGTGGTCGGGCTCGGCGGCCTCGGCTCGCCGCTGGCCCTGTACCTGGCAGCGGCGGGCGTCGGGCGCCTGGGTGTCGTCGAGTTCGACGTCGTGGACGCCTCCAACCTGCACAGGCAGGTGCTGTATGGCGCCAGCCAGGTGGGCGAGCCCAAGCTGGCCACCGGCGCGGCGCGGCTGCGCGACGTGAACCCGCACATCGCCATCGAGGAGCACGCGTGTGCGCTGACCCGTGACAACGCGCGCGCCATCGTGCGCGACTACGACATCGTCGCCGACGGTGCCGACAACTTCGCGACCCGCTACCTGGTCAACGATGCCTGCGTGCTGGAGAGCAAGCCGCTGGTATCGGCGTCGATACTCGGCTTCGAAGGCCAGCTGTCGGTGTTCAACCTCGACGGCGGCCCGTGCTACCGATGCCTGTATGCACAGCCGCCACCGCCCGGCGAGGTGCCATCGTGCGCCGAGGGCGGGGTGCTGGGCGTACTGCCGGGCGTCATGGGAACCCTGCAGGCCACCGAGACGATCAAGCTGATTCTCGGCCTGGGCGACAACGCCGGCGGAAAACTGGTCCACTACGACGCCCTTGCGCTGTCGTTCACGACCTTCCGCCTGGCGCGCAATCCCGGCTGCGCCCTGTGCGGTGACGACCCGACCATTACGGACCTGGTTGACTACGACGCCTTCTGCGGCCTCGACGCCGCCAGCGGGGTACCGGAGCTGTCGCCCCGGGAGCTTGAGGCCCTGCTGCGCACGGCGCCGGACACGGTGGTCGTCGACGTGCGCGAAGACCACGAACGCTATGTCGACGCGCTGGCAGGATCGTGGCACCGGCCCCTTGGCCAGCTGCTCGACGAGGGTCTCCCGCACGATGCCTCCACCGAGCTGGTCATCTACTGCGCCTCCGGCGCGCGTAGCCGCCGCGCCGTCCAAGCGCTGCTCGAACGCGGCTACCGGCACGTGCGGAATCTGGGCGGCGGCCTGACCGGCTGGCGGAAGGTCTTTCCGGTCTGATTGGCCACCCGGCACCGCCGCAGGCGGGGGAGGGCGGTGCACGGCACGATTCGCTGAACGGGCGTTACGGCACGGGCCGGCACCCGGTCGGTCATTCGCTGCTGCAGGCCGCCTCCGCCGGCGCGCCCGGCACGCGTTCCCGCTCGAGTGCCCGCGGCACCTTGCCGACGAGTTCGCGCGACCGGGCGCACAACGACGCGTAGGTGTAGCGCGCATCGCTGGCGACGACGGCGCGCACGACGTCGTCCAGGCGCAGCTTGCCCTCGGAAAGACGCGCAAGCTCAGCGTCCAGCGCCGCCATCAACACCGTGGCGCGCGCGGTCACCGCACCGTTGGCGGACGCGCCGAACAGGTCGTCGACATCGTCGCCCCACCTGCGAAGCGACGCGTAGGTCCTCTTGACGCGCTCCGGCCCGAGCGTGCCGGAGCGGGCCATGGCTTCGATCGCGAAGAACTCCGCCAGCCCCTCCACCACCCAGTCATCGTGACCGGCACCGCGGACGCCCATGGCCACGTGCACTACCTCGTGCAGCAGGGTGCTGGTGCCGTTCTCGCTGATCAGCGGCCTGTCTGCGTGCAGGTACAGGGAACCCGGACCGGACAGGCCGCCGCGCCACATGCCGTCGCGGGCACCGATCACCGTCAGCCGGCTGTCCATCGTCGGGAACGCTTCGCGGATGACGGGCAGGTTCCAGCGCAGCATCGCGAGGATGTCCATGCGGCGCATGCCCTGGCCCCGCGGCGCCGCGACGGCCACGCGGGTATCGGCGATGGTGTCCCGTCGTACCCCGAGCCGGCCGACGAGCATCCAGCCCGTGGGCCGGTCGAAGCGACGGTCTGGATGCGACACAGCGAATACGTTGTCGCTGCCTTCGCGGTAGGGCGTCACCGCACTCCAGCCGTCGGGCAGTTCGAGCACCAGCCGTGAGCGCGACTGCGCGCCCTTGAGCGTGCGCGTGGCGGCCGGCGGGAAGATATCCCCGCCTCGGAACAGCGCCCAGTCGTCCGTTATTCGCGCGTCGTAGCCATTGTCATCCCGGCGGTGGTCGATGCGCGCGACATAGCGCAGCGACCCCCCTGCAGCAGGGGGACGCCACGTAACCTGGGTGCCGTCCACGACCAGTTCGCCATCGGCCTGGAAGCTCGAATGCCGCTCCGGATGGACGCGAATCTTAAGTTCACGCAGCGCCGCGGCCCCATCGCCCACGGTCACCCTCGCCAGCACGGCGTCGGTGCCCGCTGCCAGGCGGGCCGCAAACGTCACGTCGTAGCCGTCGGCCGCGGCGGGCGACGCGTCGGGTACCGCAACGGCGCGGGTGCAGCCGGCGCAGCCGATGGCGACCAGGGCGAGAATCGGCACCGGGGCCCATGTCGTGGCACGTCGAATCATCGCGCCAGTCTACCGGAGGCCGACCCCTGGCCAAGGTGTCGCCCGATTCCGACACTCCGCCAAAAGCTGTGCGCTAATCGCCCGGCTGGCCGGGTTCGGGCAATATTGGCGACCTCCGGCGAGTGGCCGCTGGTTGAACCCGTAGCCAGTCGTCATTGCGAGCCCGCAGGGCGCGGCAATCTCCCAACGCGATCGGGAGGGCGGTTCCATCAAGGCCTCACGACAGACCGCATGAGGTTGCCGCGTCGCTGCGCTCCTCGCAATGACGGCGGGTGCGGGACTTTCGACAGGCTGTCAGGCCAGTTTCAATAGCACGAAGGGCAATGCACGATGAGCGACTCGACCACCTACACCCCGCCGAAGGTATGGACCTGGGACCGCGAGAGCGGCGGCAAATGGGCCGGCATCAACCGGCCCGTCGCCGGGCCGACGCACGACCGGGAAATGCCGGTGGGCAAGCATCCCATCCAGCTCTACTCGGAGGCCACGCCCAACGGCGTCAAGGCAACCGTGATGCTGGAAGAGCTGCTGGCGCTGGGGCACGCGGGGGCCGAGTACGACGCGCACCTGATCCGCATCGGCAAGGGCGACCAGTTCGCCAGCGGCTTCGTCGCCATCAACCCCAACTCCAAGATCCCCGCCATGGTGGATCACAGCACGTCGCCGCCCACGCCCGTGTTCGAGTCCGGCGCCATCCTGCTCTACCTGGCGGAAAAACACGGCGCGCTCGTGCCCGCCGAACCGGCCCGACGCGCCCAGTGCCTGTCCTGGCTGTTCTGGCAGGTCGGCAGCGGCCCGTTCCTCGGCGGCGGCTTCGGCCACTTCTACCAGTACGCGCCGGTCAAGATCGAATACGCCATCGACCGCTACGCCATGGACGTCAAACGCCAGCTGGACGTGCTGGACCGGCACCTCGCGGACAACGAGTACCTGTGTGCCGATAGCTACACCATTGCCGATATCGCCACCTGGCCATGGTACGGTGCGATGGTCCTCGGGCGTCTGTACGATGCCGCGGAGTTTCTCGACGTGGCGTCCTACGGTCACGTGCAACGCTGGGCACGAGCCATCGACGAGCGACCGGCGGTCAAGCGCGGGCGCATGGTCAATCGCACCTGGGGCCCGCCGGAGCAGCAGCTACACGAGCGCCATGACGCGAGCGATTTCGACACCCGGACGCAGGACAAACTCCAGGCCGACCCGGCGCCCGACGAGCACTGAAACTCGCCGCGCACGGGCGCGGCACCGCTCCAGGCACGACTCGGGCGCGCCAAGCCGACTGGCGCGGTGGATCCGCGGCCTGCCCGTCGCGGCGCCGGGCCTGCTGTACGCCGGCCCGGCGGCCGGTCAGGCGGGCGGCGGTAGCGGCTTCGGCAGCGGCGGCGGGGGCGGCGACTTCGCGATCCCGATCGAGCTCATCGAGCTGCTGATCCGCTTCACCATCCACTATCCCCAGTACGGCATCCCGCTGTGGATCGTCCTTGCCATCGCCGTCGTCTACCTGAAACGTGGCGAGAAAACGCTGCGCGTGACGCGGACGATCCGCAAGGGCCGAAAACGCCAGGAGGCGCGATTGCTCGCCGACGGCCTCGCCACCATCGCCGCGCGCGATTCCGCGTTCACCGAGTCGCTGTTTCTCGATCGGGCCCGCAAGGGATTCCTGGTCACGCAGGATGCCTGGTCGGAGCAGGACTTGAGCCCGTGCCGACCGTTCCTGTCGGACGGCGTGCACGAGCGCTTCAAACTGTACATCGCCATGCAGCAGGCCGAGAACCTGCGCAACCGGCTGCGCGACGTGCATATCAGGGACGCTGTCGTGGTGGCCGTCACCAACGACGCGCACTTCGACACGATCCACGTGCGCTTCACGGCCCAGGCCATCAGCTACGACGAAGACCTGACCACCGGTCGGCGCGTCGGCGGCCATTCGCAGCGAGAGCCCATCGTGTTCCGCGAGATCTGGTCGTTCTCCCGCCGCACCGGGGTCGCCACGCAAGCCGAAGCCGCGCTGATGGAGGGCAACTGCCCGAACTGCGGCGGCGGCCTGGCCATCGTCGATGTGGCCCGGTGCCCGCACTGCGATTCGCAGGTCAACTCGGGGCAGTACGACTGGGTGCTCGCGGAGATCACGCAGGCTGAGGAGTGGGTGGTGCCACCGGTTGAGCACGCGGTGACCGGTTGGCCAGAGCTCGTTCGCCGCGATCCGTCGCTCAATTTCCAGCACCTGGAAGACCGCGCGTCGGTCATGTTCTGGCGCTGCATGATGGCCGTCTATTTCGAGGACCCGGGTTACGCCGTGCCGGTCATGGCGCGCGGTCGCGACGAACTGCCGGAGCTGTGGCGCCTGCGTTCCGGCCAGTTCTGGCGGATGCCGGCCGTCGGCACCGTCGAGGTCACCCGCTGCCGGGGCGCAAGCGGTGACGACGCGCACGACCGGATCTACGTGCTGGTTCGATGGTCGGGGCGGCGCGCCGAGGGCGACCGCCGGCGGCCACGCGAACTCGACCTGCAGCGGGTGTATTCGCACGTGCTGGTACTCAGGCGCCGGGCCGGCGTCACCAGCAACATCGATTTCGCCTTCGCCTCGTTCAATTGCCACAACTGCGGCGCGCCCGTTGCCATCGGCACCGACGCCGTGTGCAACTACTGCGAAACGACCCTGAACGACGGCGACTGGGACTGGGTGCTCGAAGACGTCGAGCCGTTCTCCCCGGTGCTGGGCTACCAGCGCGAAGACTGGCGCGATGCGGCGGCCAATCTCGGGCCGGGCGTCGAACGACTGGAGGAAGATCGCTTCGTCAATGAGCCGGAGCTGCTCGTTGCGCTCGCCCGCATGGTTACCGTCGACGGCCTGCTCCACGACAGCGAACGCCAGTACCTGGCGCAGCTTGCGAAGCGACGGGGCGTCAGCGCCTCGAGACTGAACGCGATACTGAGCAGCGTGGAGGACTCGGAGCAGCCGGTGCTGTTGCCCCGGAACGAGCGCGAAGCCGCCACCTTCGTCGACCACCTCGTGCGTGCCGCGCTGGTCGACGGCTACATCACGCGCCGGGAGCGGGCGTTGCTAGTCAGAGCCGCCGACAGCATCGGCTGGGGCGAAACGCAACTGAACGCCGCCATCGATTTGTCCCGCGAGCAGCTATATCGGCAGGCGAAGAAAATCCTCAAGCGACGCCGCGACTGAGCGCCGCGGCGCGGAAGCCATCAGCCGTTGATTCGCCAGGGCGGGTTCTTCCGGTTCTCGCCGGCGCGAAACAGGCACAGGCGATTGCCGTCCGGGTCCGACAGTCGTGCCTCGCGCCACAGCCAGTCCTGATCCTGCGGCGCGCTGTCGAAGACAACGCCCGCGGCGGCCAGCGCCCTGACTCGCTCGTCGAGGTCGTCGCACTCGAAATAGATGACGGCACCCTCGCCCTGCGGGAGCGCTTCGACCGCGTGCAGCGACAGGGTGGCGTTGCCGTTGGGACACTCGAAGCGCGCGTAGTGCGGCGCTTCCACGATCTGCAGCAGGCCGAGCGTCTTGTAGAACGCGACGGCCCGCGACAGGTCGCGGGTTGGCAGGGTTACCTGGTTCAGGTCCATCTGGTGGTCTTTCCTTGTCTAGCCGGTGGGTATCTTCGACTCGTCGAACTCGCCGATGTTGGTGGCCAGCGACCACTTGTAACCGTCGTGATCCATCACCATGCAGGTGCGATCGCCC
>JAAUYH010021859.1_pt1 | contig 27945 bp, 19 predicted proteins | sample 7278061 | NCBI WGS metagenome assembly JAAUYH01 (sample SAMN14350203, study PRJNA611818) | marine sediment metagenome | isolation source: surface marine sediment (0.6m) | place: French Polynesia: Moorea | collected 2018-08
ACAATGCGCACTACCAAGTTGACTCTGACCTTAAAAATGACAGCTGTTGAGTTCCTGCAACCTTTTGGAAAGTTTAAGGACGGCAAAAAAATATGGCGTGCAGCCAAGCTGAATTCGAAGACGGCGTGAAAATATTCAAAAATCAAGCAGGAAGTCCAAAAATCACACCAAAAATTAACAGTGCACGCAGGAACTACTGTCGAAAACCTGATTTAGAAGAAACTCTCCACGATTTGTTTATGGAAAATAGATGTGCAGAGTATTCGATTTCTGCTCCCAATATCATCGACAAGGCAATTTCTCTCGATCCTAATTTCAAGTATGCCAATGAAATTACACTACGTAATTGCGTGTATCAATTCATGAAGCGTCGAAATTTGGTGATCCGTACACGAAATCGTGTCAGCCAAATGAGAAGTACAGCAACGGAACCTTTTCACCGTGATTTTCGTAGGCGTCTTATGACTGTCTACAAAATTATATAAAAAATTCTCAGATTTTGATGAATGTGAATGAAACTGCTGTTTGTTTAAATTGTCCACCGACACGTACGGTGCATCCGAAAGGTGAAGAACTGTATCTATAAATATCAGCGGTGCGTCTTCACGACTCACAGTGGCTGTGTCAGTTGCTATGGACGGTACGAAATTACCCCTATTTGATATTTTCAAGGGGACCCCAGGAGGATCCGTGAAGAAAATATGCCAAATTTTTGCTTGTGTGCAGCCAAAGGCACGGGTAGATGACAGAACTATGCAAATTTGGTACGATGAAACTTTCAAAGTCCACATCAGCGGATTTTGTGACTGTGCGGGTCTATTATTGGACGATAACATTTGTCAAAAATCAGATACAATGAAAGCACGTTCTGAGTAGTATCGTTTTTCTCTTCTGATGATACCCCCAAATTACACTTCATTGTTGCAATCCTGTGATACTGGAATCAATAAGTCATTGAAATACCAACTGAAGCAGCATGCTGCTACTTGGCGCCGAAATCGTTACAATGCATTGCTACGAGGCGATAAGATACATTCACCTAAGCGTGGAGATGTACTTCTATGGCTAAAAAACATTATTGTCAAAGATTCATTTACAGATTCCGGTTATGTATTTGGAAATGGGATTAATCATGTTATGGAAACGGAATCTGACTCTGAATAGTAATTTAATTCTCCACTATTGTAAATGACTTCTAGTGTGATCGAGTAATATTTTACTTACCCGAACATGTCATCTTCGTCTGGGGCGTACAGGACAACCCAAAGTACGGTATCCAAACATCCATCGGAAGAAGTTACAATAATCCAGAAATAGATTATCGCATTCCCACTTGGCACCACACGGTAAACCCAACGTTTTCGTAAATGAACTTACAGTGGCATTTTGGATTGCAGGGAGTCCTTTGCGGATCAAACTAATATAGTACCTCAGCTCTTATCGAGTGTCGTTTGTCCTATAAACGACGCTTGAAATACCGGTCGTGCGCTTTCTATTTTAAGTGACAAGAAATTGGACCCAGAAAGAGAAAATTCGCTGCGTAAACGTGGAGCTGCTCTATCCAAATCAGAGGATTCGAGGGCAGATGCGCATAGTTAGAAAGATGGTTGGTACTTTTATGGTACCGGTAGTAGGAAAGTTCGAATTACTATACTAAAAGTCCTATGCCCGCTTCTGGTACGTAATACGGGGATTACGAAAAAAGGCAGAACGGTTGAATAACACACATTGTTAGTCATGATAAAGTAATAAAGGTGTTATTAAAATTATTACAAATTTGCGCTCACATCAGGATTTAGAAAGATAATTATTTTCGAAAACCTATAGGAAGACCGTCAATGAAGCGTAGAAATACGATTCCTTCTACTATTAGCAATACTAGTACACTAATATTCAGACAGAAAACATCGACCCTGTATTACAAATATCTTTCTGTTCTGCAACAAAGTTAAAATCAGTTCACTCTTCATCCTAAAAATTTTGAGCAGTTCAATAGTATCACTAATGGGACTATTGGAATACTGACGAACGTCGAGTGATGTACACAAATTTGGATACTAAGCTGCCAATTTTAAATTGAAATACATTAACAATTTTGTAAATGACTAGAAAGTCTGCTAGTATTATCTCTGTTCTTTCCAATTTTATTTCACTGGATCGACACCAGAAAAGGTTGGTATTTGACTTCAGTGAAGATATTTCTAATTAAATACAATCTTCTGGTTACTTCATATGGTCATTGAGTGGAAAATTAATTCAAATTGCTTGATAGGGATTAAAAATTCAGTGGCCGATCGCGGCGAGTTCCAAAATTCTTGCTTCTATTAAATGATATTTTTGATTTCCATACAAACTCATTTGCTGAGTTAGCAATGAAGCAAGAGGACAAACAAAGCGAAATATAATTGAGAACGCCCATAAATTTGACATTCTGCAATTCTTGAGAAACTTACGAATCTTTTCCTACTGACGGAAATTGCGATTAATGCAGCTGTTCATTCGTAAACCCCATTATTGAAAGATTCATTTATTCAAGTATTTAGCTTTCGTGATTGCATTAAGCATTCATTGACTATTGTATTTCAATTAAACACATATGACGCAGTAAGATATTGTTTGTTAAAATTTTCGAACTATTGGTCCAATTGCGTTAGTAAAGACAGAAATTTTCTTGTTTTGATTGAATTTTTCTCTTACGGGGAGAAGCAGTAATCGAAGTCACGTAATTAAATCTCTTTTAGCGACACAAAATATTATATTGTCGTTACACGCACGATTGTAGGATCTAGAATATTACTTTTATATCGTTTTAAACTAAAAATTTACGAGATTCATTTAAGCGCTGAGCAAAACTTATTATAGAACATGAATCAAGAGTTTTATTTATTCACAAATTATTACAAACTTCATTTACAACTTATTCATCCTACTACAATTCAACTTCATATGAACGGTGTCACAAATCAATCTTCAAATATTTTGATATGGATTTATGAAAAGCTGAAAAAGGAAGCTTGTCATCTTTCGGATCGTATGATCGTGAGAAAGAAGGTAGGCATTTTTCCTATGCGAGCGTATCCAGCTAGGATACCATTTCGAGGTATAAATGTGGTCACCGGCTTTGGAACCCATGCCAATATCAGAACAAATGGTGATTTGATTGTTGATACCGCTGCTCGGCTGATAGTGCGAGCATGTGACGAAATGTACCTTGTGAAACCAGACATAAATGTGGTGCTAGCTCTACTGCGGAGGAGAAAATTCAGGTATAATGGAGAATCTGTTCATGATGATGACATTATTCATACGCTTGAATGTATGCACATATATTGTGAGCTAAAACTGAATTACGATAAATTGAAGGAAGAGTGGAAGTCTGAATTTACCAAGACAGTTATTCGCAATCAAGCACCAAACGACAGGCTCATGGTAAATGGAAGTGCATTTGATCTTTTCTGTCGTCTTCTTGCATCATTCGGGGGATTTGACAATAACTTCAGGGAGTTACATGCCAAGGCAGTTCTTCGAAATTGCGCGGACAATAACCATACTATCACAGCCGAACAGTTTAGTACGGCGATGGAAAGGAGTGTTAGGGAAATTACGACTAACGGGATGTCTGTACCGAGGCCTGAAGTCGTCAAGACTTTGTTGTTCGAATCTGGATACAGAGCACAGCCAAACTAATTTTATTCGATTCTCTAAGACAACGTCATTGATCGTTCACCTATATTGACTGATACAGGTCCATTATTTCAGATGTGTGCACTAGCGGAAAATGTCTTGTATTGCCTTTTTCACAATTTGATCAGAAAATTAACAAGTTATAGCTGATGCAACTGTGCTGAACAATTTTCCACTTTGATAGCACAAAAGGCGAATAAAACCGATCATTTTGCCACGTTCTTGCCTCAGCTGTTTGTTAGAAAATGTTTGAATTCTGCTGAACGTAGAAGGGTTTCTAGTTTCTGAATTTGATTTTTCCCGATCGAGTGCGAACATAGAAATTCGCTTCAGTTTCGATGGCATCCGACTGAGCTTATGATAAATTCTATGACATGAGCATATTTACGACCTTGATTAGATTAAACCCACTAAAGTATATGGTCTAGCAGAGTGGAACTATTCCAAACGGGTGTCTCAAACACGGCCGGACATTTTACAGGTTCACAGCTATCGCACCAGCTGGCTAACTGTGCTTGTTGGAAAACATGGCTCAACGTCGGTGGCAGAGAGAACGAGACGGGAGAGGAGCACAGTATGAGGAAAACTATGGTACCCAGGAATCTACTCCGCCGTCGAGACCAGGTGTGGCACGGCCAAGTGCAGCAGCGCGTGCAACGATGCGATCGGACATGGAGCAGTACTACAAAAACCGCGGAACTTACCCGAGGGATAGGATTGCTGTGTCGCCAGCCAAGCAAGATTTACCTCCCGTTCGACCAAGCGTAGCTACACGAGCAATAATGCGTGCTGGCGTGGAGCGGATGCAACGCAAGTATGCCTTGCAACTCAGACTAGCCGACCAAGACCGGTATGGACAAGAAAAGCCGACGAGTTATCAACCTAGAAAGAAGGAAGAAGCAGAAGAGATTGACGAGGGTCAAGGTCGGGCTCCGAGAATCCCAATCGAGCATCGGCGAAACAGAATAGTTCAAGAAAAGAATCGGTTGTGGCATAAGAAAGGCAGGGAGCGTATAATAGAATCGCTCTATCCCCAAGACCCGTACCACAAAGCTCATGACTACGCAGAACGACACAATTCGTACTATGGTGCGCCGAATCCTTCACCGAGATATGGACGACCGAAAATAGAACCGAAAGTTGAGTCAAGACTTGTACCTAAAGAAGAGCCAATGTTCGAGACAAAATCAAAGCGCAGTGCTCGGGTAAAAGAAGAACAAAAGCCCGTGGGACGAGTACAGCGGTTCAGAGCTAATGGAAAGAAATATTATACCTCAGAAATTGGCAGCGGTGTCAAGGAAGACCCGGTAGAAGTGCCCGAAATAGAATATTCGACTTCTCCTCATGTTGGTTCACCGCGTGACAATGGCAGGATTGTTCGAAAACGCCAGATAACAATACCGCCGCCGCGTGATGCAGGAGGCCGCTTACTCACTCCTAAAGGACCTCGACGCACAGGCAGAAAGAGAAAAGAGGTTAATTATTACGAAAGTTCTGACTCAGACAATGAGAAGCCGAAGAGGGGGAAGGCAAAGAACAAAGATAGGGCGTACCATCCCGGTAGCAGGATCCAGGCAGAGGCGGAACGCATTGCATCCGGTGCTCGTGGCGACTGGTACGAGTGTCAAGGTTTCGAGGATGAGAATGAGTATGAAGAATATTCAGACCAAGACGTGAAGGATGAAAGTGATTTTAATGACTACGAAAGCCTAGACGAGAGGTTTGAGCTCGAAAGCGAGGAGAAACAAGAGTCTGAAACCGATTATGAGACGGAGGCGATGGCTGCATATGGAGCAACTGAAGGTGAAGAGAGTGAAGTTGACGAACAAGAACCGGATGATAAATCCGAACCGGAGAGTTCAGTAGAGGGTGTGGCAGGAGACGGAGACGGAGCAGAATCAGAATATCACACAGAGCACAGTGATGTCGAGATTGAGCCCAGGATTGAGGATGGCAACTCAACCGAGTACGACTACTCTTCTGAGGAGTACTATGACGCCGACGACGAATAGCGACTAGTTCGATTTTCAAGCGCTTTCAAGTTAGTCTGTGGTAGCTTTCAGTGTAGTGTTGAACATATTGGTAAACGCATGCTAAACAGTAACCTTCAAAGGACACAATTGTGAAACGCAGTACCAAAACAGCATTGCTACTTGGACATAAAACGTTACTGTTCCAGCTTGTACCACAAGTTGCAAACAAATCTATGGCTCATCCTTAGCAGCAATTCAAACACATGCAGCACGGAGTGGTTCATTGGGCAGCATCAGAACGTAGTATGACTAGAAAGCTTCGGTTCAGGGAAGTCCAGAGAATAGCGATGTGTGAGAGAAGTTCAACAAGTACGCCCTAATTGAAAGCATACACAGACCAACAAAAGCTAAAAATTAGATAAAACAATGAAGAAAATACTGACACTACAGTTGTATGTAACGGCACAATTTACTGGACGCACATAAAGCACAAACCATGAACGGGAAAAAAGTGTCGATTGCTATGGCATTACGGAAGCAATTGATCCTGACACGACGCAACATGTACTGTACAGTAATTCAATACGTAATCCACTCGAGTTTAACATCGCCTCCTCACAGCTCTACTTCGGTACAGATTCTGACTTCCTTCTCTCACACGCCTTCACAGTGGGACGGCAAGTTACCTCCTACCCTCAACTCACGCCATGTACAATCTACTCACCCTGACCCTGCTTGGGTTGTTCTCTGCAGCGTTCGCTTCATGTTATACGAAATGCCGGTTCCATGTGTGCAGTGACCGCAGGGCATTTTGGATGCCGGCCGCGGACATGAGTTTCACGGGCGAATTGTGTGACAAGAAGGCCCCGAACGGTTGGATGTTATCGCGTGTGAATAGTGGCGAGGCGCTTATACGTCGCCATGGCCGTCTGATCCCGATATCACAATGGGCACCGAACGGTCTAACTCAGAAGTTCAGCAAGCATTTCTTCAAAACCGCACCGGAGAAGATGATGATGTTCGAGGACACTTCTACCACTTCGAAGGGCTCATGGAAAGTGATGCCTATGTCTGGCATCCAGCACGAGGTGATGCAAGGGAATCAAGGTGATTATGTTCTTGGCAAATGCTTCGTGTTGCCCCTCAACAACTGGCAGTACGTTAACAAGGACAAGATCGTGCAGACCAACATCAACGACGGCGCCGACCGCTACATTGACTGTGTTTCGTTCATAACCAGAACCTAGAGCAGAAAACTCGGTGCAGAGTAGCAGTGCATAGCGTGAGTGCGAAGGTAATATTGTAAAATTCTAGTTTCGAGTGTACTAATTGGCATCACCTTCATTTATGGGTTTAGCCACGGGTGTCACCTATGGGGCAACGGACTGTTGCCATTCCGCGAAGCGTGCCTCCAGCGAACCATGTTGCATATTTAGAGAGAATCTCGCACACTGTGCCATTCATGTAGACGATTCGGGAAGTACGGAACGTAGACATGGCGCCATCCGAGATCGAGGGAAGTCCGATACCTCTGTTCAATACTGGTAGCCGATTGTATTGCTAACGTTGTCTCTGCGTTGCGCTTTCTAGGTCCTGGGAGTCTGCGGCTAGGATAAACTGAGGCGACAAGCTGCTATCAGAGATCAAACAGCCAAGGTTCGGGAATGGCAGTTACGAATGCCTACGCAACGAACTGACACGTGGGGAGATGTCCACGGACAGGTACAAAAATACGCCCACATTCAACTTGCTTTCTGAATTGTCTAGATAGATAATTTGAGTAGCAAACACCAAACTTTGTTGACGTCATCTGTCAAATATTTGAACGAAAGAAAGAGAATAGTGAAGTCCAAACTATGAGCTAAGGATTGGCCCACTGTGGCAGCTCAAAGCTCCGGATATCGGATACGGAACGATGACATTGTCAGCAGCTGTGCTTCTGGCACTCCCATATCTATGGGATCGTGTTCCATCACACAAATGGTAAAAAACATGAACACTCAAATATTATATTTAATTTTCTTACCTGTCGACATGAATGTGGTTTTGTGATGACTAATCGAGTCGAAAACCCAACCCTGTAATCCGTTAAATCAGTTTCTTGGGCTAAGGCGCCCACCACCCCGCAAAAATGGAAATCCCCTAGCTCTCTGGTTATCAGCTCGATACAGTACCCTGAAAACATTCTCAACATTACAGTTGCCTTTAGAGAGCGGTTCAGGAGGCCAGAAACATTATCTTGATAAATTGTACATAATTTCGGTTCTAAAATGTGAAAAGGTTAGTCTCGATTAATATGACTTTCCAACAACTCTGTATATGTGGCAAGGAACTCGAAAACATTCATCGTTGATTCAATTGTAACACGTAAGCAGCACTGAGACGCTCAACTTGGTTATTGCGATAGATCGTCTCAAATAGAAAAATCCATTCTAGGTTCGTCCTAAGTGAATCGATTAATGTTGTGTCCATATAGCTTACTAAATTTCAATTGTTTTGATGGAATTAAGGTTCCAATTCTGCTTGCTTCGAACACAATATCCTCGTAATACAATCAGGTCAGCCATATTAAGCTATTCAGTGGGACCCAGACAGAAGCCAATCTTGTAAAATGATTAACCTGAGAGCAGCCTAAACACGAATTCTAGAAAATATATCTGATTCCCAAATTGAAAGATTTGAGTTAAACAGTTAGAAATGATCAAATTTCCAATATGAGTTTTGTATTGCATTCCTCTCGACAACCAGTAAGCCCGCCCTTGAAAATGTTAAATCTTCAGGACAAGTCGCTTACGAGCCTGATAGGGCTCATTTTCTTCATTCCCAAGATTAGTGAGATAGAAAATGGTGTAAGGTTTTCTGTTCGTTGGACCGCAACCCGCCACAGTTTTGTATTTTTCTTAAACAACTCTAGTTTTCGAAAAAACCTGTTCTTCGGAAGTGCAGAAAACAACATTAGTAACTATTTCAACTTAAAACCTTTTCATTCGGAAATCCATCAATAGAAGCAGAGAGTTCTTCTATAAAAAGAAGCTAGCTAATGAAGATTGTAGAATAGCGTAATTTCGAAGGAGACTGAATCGAACATGAATTGGATTCATTACCGAAAAAATGAATATTTGATATTGAAGGATATTCTGCTCTTTGTCGTACGATGTTATTTGCACTTGCACTACATATAGGAACAATAGAAAACTAGCTGGTTCAAGTTGAAAACAACCTATCTGAGTTTTTCGACAATGAAGGAGAACAGTGCTTTTGTAGTTGATCTTGTATAGTTAAATACATCACATAGAAGGAGGAAAGAATTCTATTCTTTTCCAAAAAGATAGATTACAAGCAAAAGTTGCCTAGAAAAAATTCACTTGCATGTATAATAATTCTATGAACTGCACTTGACAAACTATCATGACTCACTTATTCATGATAGCAACCAAAGTATTCGAAGATCATAAAATGAATTTGCGCGAGGAAAATGAATTATCGAACTAGCATGATTTCTAGTCTTCGATATTGCATGTAAAATACCAGTAAGTGGTGGAATTGTTTTGGTTTAAAACATAGCACATCGCTTTCAAATTTCTTTACTTTAGCCTGATTCTGAGCAGCAAAACAACGTATCCAAGTCATAGAATAGCTTGTTCACTTGGAACACGGTGGAAACGCCGGAAAAAACTGGAAATACAGTATTTATAGACACTCGCAGCAACAGCATCTGCGTGTTGGTACTGATAAGTCATGATGTACCAGACGAAACACTTATAGAGTGTTGCTTGTATCTAATGCACTCAAGAATATCCTACACCAATCCTGCTCTAATGGATTATATTCTACTCGCCAAGAGCTTGTACATCCGTCAAACAGTTCCACTAGAAGACACTGATGTTCTGCCAATCGACTTTATATTCGTCCTATTTTCAGGTCAAATTTATGTGCTCCAGAACTCTTTACACAATCGTTCTGAATTGCAGGTATGGACTGATACTCGAAGCTCGTATTGTGGCTATGGAGCACTTTCTCGCTTACTTTCTTAGTAATTTCACACACGAAATAACCTAAACTATATAATATCAATTGCTTTTCCCAAAACAGATAATTAACAATCCTAATGACGTTATTAAAAAGAAATGTCGTTACAAATAACAAATTTCTGTAGATCTTTATTTGATTGTAACGGAAAAAATAAAAATGTTTCAGTTTATCTTCGGAGACTAATGATATTAGAGTAGTATTGATAGGTTAGCTGCTCGAATATATGAAGTGCTGGATTTAACTCTTCAATAGTTCCGTTCAAATGTAGTAGATTCGTCGACTTAATCTACAAGAATTCAGAGAAGAAAAAGTCCTTGAAGCACACCGAGGCATAAGAAGAGTTTTGTTTGATATGGCATTTCTGATATTTACCATATCTTTATTAGCTCTTATATAATTTGTTGCGTATCATAGTTGATCAAGTTGTAGATCTCCCGAAGTAAAATTTTTTTAAATAATGTTTCAGAAAATTTATTGTTCTTTGGTGAAATTTCAGTTATCATGAATCATGAACATTTCAAACCACGAATTCAATTTAAGGATCTACGATTTATTGCTCTCAAATTTAATTAAGATACTTTTCTCTACACTAATGCAGAAGTGTGAAATGTTATACATATTTATGTAGCGCTCATATGCTAAATCTGTTAGGCTCAACTTGTTTAGTGTTTATTTAGCCATCTTATTGATTATATTCTAACTGTTCCAAGTTTTTCGAAGATTATTGCTGATAACCAGATGATTGCTCTCTCAGTAATTAGAGAAGGTCGAATTTCTTCAATGTGATACAGGCGTCTTTGAACCATCTACGTATCTTCCCATGACTTGGTGCACCGCATTTACGGACCACATTCGCTTGTGAGTTACTTCTTTTTTTTCTACTTTTGAGGTGCTTTTCGTAGCTGATTGCATCTCTGTTCTCCATCGAACATTGCATAGCCTAATGCAATGTGGGTTTAAACAGATCGCTATGGCGATATGGTTGATATCCGAGCACGATTAATTTTTTTTCGATTATCGGAGTGAAGACTGTAGCTCGGTATCGCCAGCGAGAACAAAAGTTACATTCATGAGTATTTCAAAAAGCGTTGGGAAGCAGAGTCGTAATAAAATGCTGTTGGAGTACCGGAACCCCTTGTTTGTTTCTATTAAAAAAGCTATGCCTATGAACAACCCCGCAGATACTTTTCAGATATGCAGCAGTTCAGGTTCGACGTGAAGTAATAGTTAGTGGGTCTTGATGCATGAAAGTTCGTTTAGTATCCGGACCGTATTATTTTTAAAAAATTCGACTGATCAAGATGCATGAAACATGGAATAAAATGTCGCTATTGCACCGGATCAGTAACAAATATTGGCAATGAAGTTTTGTGTATTATAAGCACTGTCGAATTACATATCAATTTTTCAAACTCTCCTCGAATTGAATGAAGATAAAGTATTTGAGTTGTACTGGTTAACGTCGTTCAAAGAACTGATACTGATGCTGAATTGGTGTTTAGTTAGACATTGCGGTGAATTAAACCACCGAGATAAAGCTCGGATTTAGTCTGAATTGCCTGCAGCTCATTTATAATTCAGCAAGTAAAATCGAACCGTTATTATACGTAAAAAGAATACAGTAGAAATGTATTTTGTTGATGCTGCTCATGCTGATATTAGAACCAAATAAAACGGGCGTGATTATTGCTAAATTTTTCTATGATAACACAGATTACTGCTGAGTTCGATCCCAAAAATTCAACAGAAAACGGCATTTCTTATCTAACAACAAAGACCTGACACAAAAAATTTCTAGATAAAATGAAGAAATGAAAACATGCTGGAATCAGGATCGATTCGCAGTTTTCGGCAATCAATGAAGATAGTTCTTCTAGCTCAGGCTCGCTCAAGAAGTTGGAATTGATTCAACGTTTCCCGAGGAATAGAATACGCTGAAGTACATGGATGCACATGAATTATGTGGGTAGGAGGACAAGGAGGTAGGAATAAGAGCTTTGAAAATTTCAAGCAACGTATATGAAGCTGCAGCTAAACTAAATTCATTCCGCTTACACGAAAACTATCCAATACTCGAACGTGATGAAAATGTATTCAAGTCGAAACCTGAATTCTTAAGCGATTTTACGAATTCGAGGGTAATGCTTCTAGTTAGAAAAGAGTCTTCGAAAATTAAACTGAAGCTTTTTCTTTATAATTTATCAACGGGCAACTTCGTACAAGCGAATGCGATGTGTGCAAATACGATACACTCCAAAAAAATATACTACGCTTCGTACAGACAAAATTAAATGGAAATCCATCGATCTACATGAATATCGGGTCTGGATGGTAACAGAGGTTGGAAAGAAAGCCTTAAATTTGTTTAACAACATAATTTCTTGCCACTTGTAGGAGCCTTCTGCAACACTAGAACATCTTGAAAATGCACTCGATTCAGATACTGAAGTTCTCGGTAAGTTTGCGACGTCACGAGTACTCAGAAAATTAGAACAAATGAAAGATGATTGCTCGATCGTGTGCGATAAGTGCGAACAATTTGCTTTCGGAAATTTGAATGAGTTTGGTACAAATTGATGAATATGGGTCGATTATTGTTTGAATTTCCGAAACTTAAAGCTGCTAAGAAGATTTTATTAAAATTTCGTATTGGGCAATGTTGTCGAAGAAGCTTCGGAAGAAAATTCCTTTCAAATGCGAGCAGAGGGTTACGAAGAGTCGATATTAGAATGAATAGCCCTAATTCTGATGCAATACTGAAAGTCCTGGTCGCAAATTCTTTCCTTGCTACGGAATTAGTTTGCGGCATGATTACGAAATATAATCGGAGGTATTGAAAAAGATCTTTGGAATGATGTTTGCCGCACTTTGTTAGAAACATCTAAAATTACCTAAATCATTTAAGAGCTATTACGAAGAACGTTTATGAAAAATTTTTTGCGGTCCGGGAAAACATCTAAAATCCGAGATACCTCTGATATGATATGACTGCACAAACGCAGTAAATCGTACACCGCTATGAAAACATGTGTTCTTATATAAGAAGATAGCGTCTTGGAGACAGTCCTGCATCAAGATTAGGAAACATTTACTAGGAATTTGCTAGAAGTTATTCATGAGAAACGAGTCATATTTCTCTGAAGTGGGGCGCCGATCCAATTGATAAGCTACAGGTGAAATCTCGTGCGATCATAATACAATTACTGCAATTAGTGGAAAACATCCCTCTATGAATTAAAAAAACTCCTCATCTCCCTATGGAATGTGTCTATTTGAACATAGCTGAGTCTCTCGCCGATATAAATAGAGAGACAGCGAAATATGGATAATGTTGCATGATACAGAACTTATCATTGAACGCTCCATAATTCTTGTTTCTTCTGATCAAAATCGTAGTCCTGTTCGTGGATGGAACTGTCCACTATCATTCGTGTGTCGATCGGATCTATTTCAAATTTGGTGAGACCAGTGAATGTCACAAAGACGAAAGCTCAGTAGCTCAGCATGTAACTGTGAGCGTCGAGTGTGCAGCGTCTCTGAGCATCTACCGATCTTTTGCTGGCTTGAAGATCCTAATAGAAGCTGAATGACGAAGGTTCGATTTGTTTACCGAGCGAGAGGCTTAGGGCCGAACACGTTGTAATGATTCATAGACAACATTCGGTATATAAGCCACAGTTACGAAAATCAAATTAGAAGTAAAAAACAGAAAAAAGGACTAAACCTAGAAATTTTAATAAAATGTACAAGAATATGCAGAGTGAATTGGGCCGTTCCTATTGTACTACGAAAATGCTACATCTGAGCATGATTAGTTGAATCCTATTTAAGATAAATCCTTCGATTTTATAGCCCTGAATTTTAAGAATGCATTTTGGTAGATCGAACATGTTGTTTAGTGTAATAGTAGTTGAAAATATTTTTGTCTATTAACTGGCCATTCCAAAAAATTTTAACTTGTTGCGTACTCCCTCTTGTTTTCAAATGAACCCCTAAAAGTATGCAGCACCAGAAGTAGCGATCACTCGTCCTTATCTCGGTGAGCTTAAAGGCCAAGTTGGACCACACATTTCCATCCATTGGTCAGTCAGCTTTCGATACAAATATTCACGAATTTTGAAAGAGCAGTGTGGTGGGGCTCCATCCTGCTGAAATAGTTTTGTTTTCAGAGCAGTCTTGGATTTTGGGGAAGAAAAAGTAACGAACCATTATGTCTTATGTTCTACCAGTTATGTGTTCGCTTTAGAACAAGTAATGCCCGATTATTTCATTTTTCCCAAAGTTGCATCATGCTATAAACGATGGCGAGTTGAAAAACGTCTCATAACCTTGAATCAGGCGTTTGCAACCCCGTTATTGGCAATTTTGCTGGTTCATCTTTCTAGATAGCGAAAACTTACACTTACCTGAAAAAATGATCTGGTTTAGGTTTTCTGTATCGCTCATTAGCTGTCTTTGACAATATCGAGCAAACCGCAGGCTTTTTGCTTCATGCTAATCTTAAATTTCATTGCTCATTTCGAGATAGTTAGGATAAAGCTCTTGTTCTTTGTCGTAAACATTCCAGACGGTTGAGCGAGCAAAGCCTGTTCGAGTTGCTACTGCACGGACAGATACTAAAAGATCGTTAAAACGCAACTCTCAAATTTCTTTCCGTCTAGTAATGCTAATTAGCGGAAAATGATCATAACCTGACATTTGTATGGCCTTCGTGGTAGTAAATTCTGAATATTTAGTATAGCACCAACAACCCATATTCTAGAAAATGGAACTTTCCGATTCCAGCGCGCCTCTAGGGCAATTCTCAATTCCCAGTTTTAGGGGATTCACAGTATTTCTGATCGATAGCGGTACTGTCAGTTTCGTATTACAGTGCCGCCGCCGGACCTACTAGTAGTTTTTTCGTTCTAACTATATCAACAATTTCGGTCCTTCTTGTTCGCCACTAGGGTAAGACTGAAGAAGGCAGTGCCCTGGGCACACCGCGCTCTCTGTTCACCATTATTGTTGACTCCCTAAACCGCGTTGGGACGCATCTCACGACAGTGTGTCTACCGCTTGCTACGTCGTGCACGCTGAAGGGGCGTTTAGCTCATTTTAGAGGCTCGCTCCGCTCAGCATTATCCATCCGCTTGGATTAGACTACTACACTCCGGTCTCACGGACCTAACGACGGGATTACATCGTTTCTGTTTCTCTACAGAATACCTGAATGTATATTGATCATTTCACGTGAGAGCATCACAGACTGTATTGTTGCAGTCTTCATTAAATGATTCAAGAATTAGACATTGTTCAGTTCTAAGAAATTTGACATTACGACACAGTATTTCTTGGTTTGTATGCTCTTCAACTTGTAAATTGATCTCCTAGAAGAGCACAAGAAAAATCTTTGAACGTAGTCTAGTAGAAGTATTCCTACTTCGACAGGATATCGCCTCCACTTTTCTCTTGGACTCCATAGGTCAGACATCACCAATTTGTGACAATAGGTGAGACGAGACATTCGAATGTTATTACTAAGAATCATAATTGTTGTTCAACTGCTGAAACTAAAGTTGCGTATTGACGAAGACTAAGTATATATGATAGACCATGGATAGATCCTTCGACTAACTGTGCAAATCTTTGACTGATTTACTGAAAAGTCATATTGTATTTTGTGACCTCAAAACTGTCAGATATTATTATATGGGATATTTAGTTCACTGTCTGAGAGGATAAGTAGAATAGAGTTGACCAGCAAACAAAAAACTCAAACAATGTCGTAGCGCTGAGGTTGCACAAAAAGAATTTGAGAATCGAGCAGTATTTTTTGTTTTATCCCTAATATATGAAATAAATTTATCACAATGAGCTAGTCAAAGTCCATTGAGTATCATAGTTGGACACCGCACTGAAATTTATTTATTTACAAAGCCGTAAGTTTAACGCATTTTTCAGAGTTGAAAATTTGGCAGTCGTCGGAAACGTCTTTCGTAATCGTTTAAAGGGATACATTAGCTAGCGAGAGGGTGATCGATCAGGGGTTTCAGAAGTTAAGGCAATATAGATTTGTTTACATGCTCAATAATAATGCCAAAATTGCAATCCCCAGACGTTTCCAAGCTGTAGAAGTTGCCAAGTGTTCTTCAAGCTACTGGATGAATAATTCTAACAACTATATTCTGGAAGTACCTCAAATTGAAATTTAATATTTATCCGCAACATTTCTCTCAAGAAATGCTGTGCGAACGAAAAAAAAGTAAGAGCAGTGTCAGAACTATTGAATTCAGATAAATTGGATTCCGAAAATGGCCCCACTCCAAAGAGTGGTACAGAAATAAAATTATGTGTCAAGGTGCGTTGGAGTCGGATGACACAAATTGAGCAACAAAACACAGCTGAGTACTTGAAGTCAATGCATTCGTAAATCATCAGGTCTCAAATGCAGGCAGACTTGATTCAAATTCGATTCATTAAACTATTGGAAAAAATATGTTACCCGTTGTGATTTAGTTGGATTTCAGAAGCTTTAATTGTAAATCCATTTCTTTGCAGGAATAAAACATATTTCTTCACTCCAGCGAGTGAATGATAGGTTTTCTAGATGAATGACAGTAAATCACGAGATTTGTTGTTGCTCGGGAATTCCTATAAATAGCAATTTTCTATGTTACAAGGTCATTGTTGGAGAGCAAGTTCGGTACACTAGAGTGATGTCGGAAATGGATCCAGTACCAAACAAAAACACCTGGGTTGCCACGGTTGCTTGATTCGATTAGCACAAATAAAGGGATTGTATGTACTGTACTGAACGTAAATTACTGTACTGTACTAGGGTTGGTTGCTGTTTTGATTATCGAAATCAAAAGAGAAGAATCGCCATTCGTAGTTAGTTTTACTTAAACGTTTTTCGGAGTTAACTACTATTGAACAAATAAGATAAAATAATAAAAGGAAGATTAAAATGCAGAAGCAGTCGTAATGCGATAATACGGTAAGGATTGCAAACACAACATAGAAATCTGCCATGTGGCTCAAGTGCGACGATGAAGTTCGGTAGTTGACACCTTACCTTTTGCTCACTAATCACCAGATCTGATAGTAAGGATTCTGGGGCATTTGCAGAAATTATGAAGCTGTACAGTAGTAATGTACTGTGTGTTGTACTGTACTGTAGCACTGCGTTATTCGTGGACAAGAACTAAGGTTAACAAGCTATCGTAAATTTGATAGATATGAAATCCGTGATCACGGTAAACGCACACGTAAAGTACGTACATTCGACGGCATGGTGATTAGGGCAATCATTACAGAGCAACAATGCGGGTTTGGGGCGACACAACGGGAGGATACAGTGTACGCAGGCACGACAAATGAAACGTAGGCAGGGAGTGTGTTTACAAAGTGGAAAGAGGAAGACATAAAACGAAGTACAATTCACTAGTTTATTTAGTCTGCTGTAACTGTATTTCCGACTGATGTGCTGTACAAAATAAATAGAGGACGGGTCGTTTTATGTTAGAGCAGATTAGCCATTTGTCTCCTGTCAATGCACAAGAGCAATATAGCAATTTACTGTACTGAGCGTGTGGTACAGTGGGTACACCTGGATACCAAGTCAAGTTAGAGAGGGTGAGACAAGTAAAACTAGAGCAGTACAGTACAGTGCTGCTTAAAGACGAAAACGACATGAAACTTCGTTCCGCAATCCTTCTGTCCCTCGTTCCGCTCTCCCTCTATCTCGCCTCCGAATCACGAGAAATTCAGCGAAAGCAGGAACAACTCGTAGAACATTAGCAAGGGTAACCGCAGACTCTTGCTCACTCTAGCAAAGGAGCCACACAAAAACCGCTCCAACACAACTCCCATGCAGCATTGTAGCAGAAAAACAAAAGCCACAGAGAAAAGTAGGCGAGAAAAGCAAGGAGACCGTTTTGCATCTGTCAGCAAGCCAACTAATTGATCTTTCCGTTCGTCATGAATTGTTGCCATCCAACCGTTACCCGCAACGCGCCAATCACAGGAGCGGATCAACAAGCTTTCAGGACGATGCGTTCAATGTGCTACCTTGACGCTCCAACTCACCACCCACACAGCGTTCAGTAAAACCTACTTCAAAATGAGTCGGCTGCCAGCATCGGCGTTGTCACCCGCCACCTGCGTTTCCGCACGTCACACCTCAATCCAATTCCCTTTAAATCGTGTGTCATCCCGTGTCAGCACAAACCACGCCCACACTCACCGTACACTGCCGCCACCCCCCAATCATGGCTACTAGACGCACCGCAGTGCTAGTTACTCTTCTTCTCGCCACTTTGACACACGCTCTACGAAGAGGGGACTGGCGACAACTATCAAAGAGCGGTTCACTATACAAGCTGGTCAATCGTCGATATGCGTTCCCTGTACGAGGAAATCTGAATTACTGTGGTAGACGTACCATCACAGTCCCACTAGATGGACGTCGCGACTACACTGCGATATTCAATGAGAAGATGAAACTACTGAATCGGCTGGGTGGTGGTACACTCAAATTAAACCGCGGTGTTTACACGCACTCTGACAGCATCCACATCCCATCCTATGTGTGTTTGGTGGGTGATGGAATGTATCGCACCACCATCAAGCTGAACTCCTACGCGAAACGATTCAAATATGCGGGAAGCATTCGGTCTTTCGAAACCGAGCGCATCTCCGTGATGCACATGACGATCGATGGCAATCGCTTCAATCAATTCAAGAACAAACGCACGCTGTACGGCCGCTATGGTTTCTTTTCCGAACTCACCAACTGGCTGTATCTATACCGAGTGCGAGTGATTCGCCATGAGGGCTACGGTTTCGACCCACATGGCAGCAAGAAGTATTGGGCTTACTACCTGGTCGTTGACGACTGCCGTGCGGAACGCAACGGACTCGACGGGTTCACCATTGACCAGACGGTTCACGCGTCGATCACACGAGGCATCTCGACAGCCAACGACCGCCACGGCTACAATATCGTCACAGGCACACAACTTGCAGTATTCGCGAATAACCGGGCGGTGAACAACGGGTTCGGCACGCGCGTTGGGTTTGGTATCGTGGCTCAGAACAACGAGAACTTCGGCACCAAAAGTATCACGTTCCGCAAGTGCACTACGCAGGGCGATTTCCGAGGCGGCTTGAGGCTACGCGACGTGAATAACATTTACGTCGAGAACTGTAACTTCGAGGCCGGGCCACGTGGTGTGTGTTACGAGTTGTCGAAAACCTATCTCGTGTTCCTTAGAAGCAACCGTTGCGTGGTCAGCATGCCGAGTCGGCTGCGCAAACTCGCGCCGGGCACCAAGCTCGTCGAGTCCGGCACGACCGTGGTGATTCGTCGACGCCCCGCCGCCCCACGACCACGTACGCCCCTGCCGAATGGCCGTGCCGACCCAGTCTGCGGTACCGGCAAGCGCTTCTCCAACGTGTGCTGCGCGTCGCAATGCAAGAGCTGCGGCCGTCTGGGATGTGGACGCAACGTCAACGGACCGGGTGCCTCATTCTGCTGCGTAACTGGAATTCGCACTACCAAGCGATCCTGCGCCACTAGCCCACCGCCCTGCGTCATGCCGGCCTTCTTATAGACGGGCGTTTGATATACTTACTGGTGTTTTGTCGAACCTCACTACATGTTTTTTGTAAATGTGTAAATCCTCCGCTTTTAGTCCCCGTCCTACTTTGCTGACTCTCGTACAGTCTTGTAGAGTACAGTTTGTGCCTAGCTACCACTGTGACGCTCGTTCGTGTTACTGCCAAGTACTGTAGGTTGCATGTGACGATTTCATGGCGGCTCTTTTCGAAAGTGTGCACCAAGATTCTGAGGCGATGAGCCGTGACGCGGGTGCAACCACAAACAAGTTTTATTACTGTCGCCCTCGTTCTACAACAGTTCAGTTCAAATCGCACTGTATTGTACTGTATCTACAGTAAACTTTGGTTAGTACGAGAGCAAATTCATTTCTATTAGCCTTCTACTGTGCAACATAGTGTGCCAGGTGCAGCAAGTGAACAAAACTTGCAGCCAAAGTTTCACCGATGTCCAAATCCGTCACCCACAATCAGCCAAGCACTGTACGCGTTCTGTTGTGGAACGCACAGCACGCACGTGGTGGAACGAAGCATTGCTGTGCAGCATGGCATAGGCTGTTGGTCGAGCATTACACTCGTGTAATCCACAGAGGGTATAGCACGCATGTTTCACCGAAACATAACGTTACTAATCCGAATTACTAACGCGCCACCACAGCAGGTCAATCTACCGCCATGGCGGCGGCGGGCGTAGCTGTCGTGGTGCTCTTCGTGCTGTTTCACCGCATTCACGCGCTATCGATCGAGTATGAGGCGGGTCCAGTGAATCTGACCGACCGCGTGAAGCTATGGTACAAGACGACGAACGACTCATTCGCGTTCGCACTGTCGGTGAAGTTCCCTCAGAAGCGCGTGCGCAACGCGTTCTGGGTCGGCATCGGACTGGCCGAGGCGCAATCGGTGGGGATGCGAGGCGCAGACCTGTTCACCGCGCATTTCCCGAAAGGTCTGGGTGATTGTAAGAGCACCCAGGACCGCCACGCGCCGTTCATCGGGTATCCACGCGGGACCGACGGCGACTTTGTCGCGCGCAAAGACACGAACGGCAAGGATGTATGGACACCGAGAAAATGCACGCGCTACTCCAATGGCACCGTCTTGCTGGAGGTGGTGCGTTCGCGCAAAATTACCAGTCGCAATATCATGGAGGATACCTGGGTCGCACCCGGCGTCAACCACTTCTTACACGCGTATGGTGAGGGCCGTTTCCGTTACCACGAAATTGCGAATCGTGGATCCACCCCCGTCGTGTTGTATTCAAGAGATGCGATGAACACTACGCCGCCCGTGCTAACGCCGACACCGATGCCCGACGACAGGACTGGCCAGTTCGCCTTCTATTCCGGGAAGTATAACGTGACGGGTAGCAATTTGACCTGCTTCACCGCGACTGTGAAGGCACCGAATGGGTCGATGGTGGTAGCTATCACGCCGAAAGTGAAGTCCAAAGCAGTCGTGCGTATGGTCATTTACGGTTGTCACGACACACGCTTTTTCAGTGACCCGAATAAAGTGATGGAGAAATGTAGTAGAGCGCAATATAACTCGGGCGCGAGAAAGGATGCGAAATGTACGACCATGTTCTATTCGTGGGCCCCGAATGTTGGCCCACTCGTTTTCCCGCCCGAAGCAGGCATAACGCTCAACAACGGGAACCAGCGATTAATTATGGAGGTCAGCTTTGCAAGTTATCTCGGGCCGTACGAGGCGAAGGATGCGGGAGTGGTGTTTCATTACACCACCAAGCCACGGGAGCACGAAGTGGGCAGTCTCTTGCTCGGCGCCGCCACCTACTCGTGGGCGGGCATACGAGTGCAGAACGTATCCTCGGATTGTAAGAAGGAATGTACTAGCTATTGGGATCGTCCCATCAACCTGTTTGCGATGCACATGCACATGGGCAGGTATGGGAACTTAATACAGGCGCAATATATCAACAGCACGATATCGGATAAGGACGAAGCGACAAGCTACATTGCGCGCGTCCCATACTGGGCCCCGCATCTCGAGCAGTTGCATACGTTCGACAAGCCGAAGACGATCAACCCGGGCGACGAAATCACCATCTCGTGTGACGTGGTGGCCAACCCGAAACGTGACATCATCTACGGGCGTAACGCCGAGTTCGAGCAGTGCGAAGTGTACGCGCATTACTGGCCCGCGCAATATCGGAACAGTCCGGACGACGGCGGACTGTATTTCTGCTCGAGTGAGGCCGATGTGCACGGGCGTTCGGCGACGCTTTGCGGCGCCGGCTGGAGAAAGGATCGCTTGCTTGTGACGAAAAACGATTCGGTCTGTTTTCCCGCTTCGGCAAAAGTCCAGTTACGTGGCGGTCGGTCTATCACCATGGCCAATGTCAGGGTGGGTGACGAGGTACTCGTATCTGCTGGTGTGTACTCCCCCGTGTATATGTTTTCACATCAGCTCAGCGATGCAGTGCATTGGTTCGTGGTGCTTGGGTTCGACCAGTCCAGTGAGAACTTCGTTGCCACTGAAGGCCATTTATTGTACGTCAATGGAGTTTTGTCGAGAGCTGGTACCATTCGACCGGGCGACCTGGTTGAAGATGCCCATGGCAATGCTCTACGAGTGAATTCCGTTTCGCGTGAACCTCGCGTTGGTCTCTTTAATCCGCAAACAGTTCATGGGGATATAATTGTTGATGGCGTTCGTGCATCGACCTACACTGAATCGGTTGACTATTCTTTGGCCCATGCGCTTCTTGCACCGTTCAGAAGTGTATTTCAGATGAGCAGCTTGGATATTGTAACTTCATTCGTTTGCGGATCCGGAAGAGAAGCTCTACTCGGAGTTCGCGACTCAGTTCTCGGATTAAGGTAGTGACGTCGTACTCACACTAATTCACCGAACTACACTAACAAACTACATTTTCTTATACTAGCGCAAAGTGTACTGAACCGAGCTAAATGGGATACCTGCCTGACGTTTACTGTTTAATACGTAGGAGGGCACCGTTATTCAACCCCGAGCACAGCCTTGCCGGCTCGGTTAGGCAGAGGCCTCACCAATGATTACGAATAAATTTAAGGCAACGAGGTCGCAGTGCTGAATCGCACTGCGAACAACATTTTCGTTGTCAAAAACGAGGATGCTGCTCCCTCTTCAGAGAGCAGTAGAAACTGGAGGCAATGTGAAACGGCGCACGGCGCAACTACGAAATGTTAGTATGGGTAGGAACGGAGCACAGAAAGAATCAAGGCGAACGGATCAGTCGTCGCAACTCCACTGGCTTAGCAAAGTGCGCTCGAGTTTCGAACCATGGTCGATCTTACGGGGAAAAAAGATTTGCATCATTTCCGGGGCGCCGCGAACGGGATGAGATGGACTTACCTCTGGCAAGCAAACTTCAAAGCTGTCCGCCGCTGCTGCGCATCATGTCGGTCGTGGAGAGTAGTCACATTGCGGCTGCTTGATTGCGGTAAAGTTAGGTAGACGAATGGGTGGTTGAGGAGAGGGGGGTGACGCCGGCCGCGTTCAAATAGGGTGAAATTGAGACGAAATGAATTACAGTGCATCAAATGTGTTGATGACCAATTTAAAATTTGAACTTTGAACCAATTGCACAGAAATTCGTAGGTTTTGCTGGTATGATGCTGGGGCATTTGTGAGATGCAGAACCAAGAAGAAAATATTTTACTTTGGCATACCAATTCAACGCTACGTTTCGCGTAGAAACCGTCCTTGCAGCATAGAAAACCGAAATGGGAGGAGTGAAAAGGGCATTCGTATCAAGGAACTGGATGTTGCGCAAAACGGCCGACATTGTTGATGGTGAACACAGCAGGGGAGAAAGACCATAGAATTCAGCTCATAATGGTGGTGGAACTAGCGCGGTTCCACTGCGAACCATATCAAGACACAGCAACCCTGCCGTAAATCCCCATGATTCTTTTTTGTCAGTTGAGATAGATTTCAATGAGCACAGAAATCAGACGACAGTATTCACGCGCAAGGGAAAATCAAGACTACCACGACGCTTGCAAAGTAGAGCAACAGAGAACGGTTCTGAGCTGTGAGTCACGCGAGAACGTAGAAACGTGCGTTCAGCGCCGAGAACGCTGGGAGTTTGGGGCCCACGCGGAACCAAACCTTGATAGATTACGAAACCCTGAAATAGGTATAAAGCCTAGAATGATTCGGAAAATTCCTAGGGAATCTAATCACCGATGAATCCTTTCAGGATGAGAAAGTTGAATCTGCGAAATCAACATCAGAAAAAATTCATGTCATCAGCGATATACTGTAACGAAAATGGAGGCTGTAATGGACATAATGAGGGGTTATCAATAGGGAATGAGGTGAAACCGGACTGCCAAGCAGAAGCCGACGTGAGGGCGACAAGCATAGAAGGGTAGCGTGGTAGAAAGTGACGAGGAGAAAAAACTCTAGCAGATTCCACGCGGAAAGAGTCATGGGAAAAGTACCCTACCGATATTTGTAATCCTGGAGAGATGTCGTGTCGGCGTCCCATCTGCAGATATTTGTCGCGCAACGCCAAAAACAAAAACGCAACCGCCCGCTTAACTGCAGTGCATGGGAGAAAGCGCGGCGGCCGCGTCCATCGATGGTGCATCGTGACGAACTATGACTGTCGCCAAGAGTGAGGAAGACACCACCACGGTGATGGTGCAGCGGTACACGCCGTTCGCGCCGTCGCCGCGCTACCGCAAGTGGCCGATGGCGCGCCACCGCCTGGAGACGGTGACGCGCAACGAGTTCGGGTACTACGAATGCCCCTTCGAGTGCGACAAGGGGCACGTGCGCTGCGTGCACCGCTTTCTCACCACAACCAGTCTCGCCGCGCATTACTTCACCTCGCATGAGTCCAACCCCAATCGTATTTATTGTGGGGCATGCCGAAAACGGTTTCAGACCTTTGGTCAGCTGAAGAAACACAACATGGTCGTGCATGTACAGCCCAACACCGGCGCGTGTATCGATGATAGTACGGAACCAATGCAAGTGGATAGCACCACCACATACTACTAAAGCCTAGTATTTCTAGTACAGTACAGTAAACACAACGCTCAATTACTTTTCGCTTCTACACCACGTTCACAAAGCCACACCCACAGCCACACCCACAGCCACACAACCCACTTTACATTAACTTTTCGATTTCTGCAATAATCTGATCGTCACTAGTTCCATTTTTGAAGCGTGCCACTGGCGTGCCATCCTTATCAATGACGTATCTGCCATCAAAATTCCAATTTATCTTGTCCGGGAATTTCGTTTTGGCCAACGCGATAAGCGGATGTGCATCGGCGCCGTTTACAGCCGACTTTTCAGTTAGATAGACACCGTTGGCACGTGAACTGGCGAAGTCCTTGATTTGCGCGTCGGAACCGCTCTCTTGCATTCCAAACGCGTTGCATGGCACGGCGACGGCCGCGAACTTGTCCGCATCGAAGCGGTCAGTCAGTTTCTTGAGAAGCGCATAGCCTGAGCTTGTGTAGCCACACGCCGAGGCCACGTTCATCACAAACAACACCTTGCCGTCTAGTGTGGGGGTCAGTGGGTTGCCGTCAATGTCGCTTACAGTTGGCAGCACCATCTTTGCGCGTCGATTGCGTGTGCTGTGATAGTGAAGTCGGCGATGTGTTGTGTTGGCGGATGGCAAGTGCTGTGGTCGAGTAAGTGGGATGGCCGAATGAGCAAATCCGGGCAGCACCATCGTTGCTGCGGTGAGAGTGGGGTACCGAATGATGGTGACCTCAATTGCGTGCATCATAGGGTGGAGATCATGCGTGATAGCCAAGTGTCGAGTAGTTGTGGAAGTGTCACGAAATTACAGAATGTTCAGTTTCAGTCAGGACAACAATGCAGTATGCTTCCTGGAAACAAGGTGCTAATGAAACAAGATACGCGACTATACTTCTTGATATTGATGTCTAAAGTAGCCAGTCTTTCTGACGAAAGTGTCGTTGCAGTTCTGACGGTTTGTTTGAGTGTTGGTGCAAGTGGGAGTATGGAAGCTCTTCTTGGGCATATACGACTTCCATTGTTATTCGGCGGTCCACGAGACCCGTTACGAGATTCTACGCTCTGCTGGGATACACAAACAAGTGCACCACGAACTTGGTCTTGATTTGTGCAAACTACTACGACTTATCCGTTCAAAACGACTTGGTGCCTTCATAAGAGGCTAATGCAAGTGGGACTTGCATAAGAAGAATCTTCGTTTTTTATATTTTGTGACTTTTTATGAGGTTCTGCACGTTTACAGAAATTCGTTTGCTGCAGGTGGAGTGACATGCTGAATCGTGTACTTTTATAGTGATACATCCGTAACCTCCTCTCTCCACTGTCTATCTCCAAAGGTCTTCCCTCTCTCTCTCCAACTCATCGTGTCAGTGCGCCATGAAAATCATCTTCTTGCTGTTGCTGTTCGTCTCTCTGTTAGCGCCGTGCCATGGGAAAAGGCTAGGTGACTGGCGAAGTATGTCCCGGAAAGGCTCGGTGGGTCAACTGGCAAAACGCAAAACTGCATTCAACAAGAACGGCAATCTACAATATTGTCGTAAGCGTACCATCAGTCTGAAAGCTGGAAAATCGAAGGATTACACTGACATGATCAACAAAGCAATGCAAAGGTTACACAAGTCTGGCGGTGGTACTTTGAAGCTGGGCAAAGGTACGTTTGTGCATAAGGGACAAATCAGGATTCCGAGTTTCGTGTGCCTGGTGGGTTCAGGCATGGGTAGCACGACGTTGAAATTGGCGAATAAGGCACCCAAGTTTCGATTGTCTGGAAATGTCCGTTCGTTTTGGACCAGACGTGTTACTGTGATGCACTTGACTATTGATGGAAATCGAAAGAAACAGAGAAAGGGAAAACGTGCGAGCTATGGTCGTTATGGTTACTTTCATGAACTCACGAATTACGTTTACCTGAATCGAGTCCGAGTGAGAAACAACCAAGGTTACGGATTTGATCCGCATGGAAGCAAGAAATACTGGAGTTATCGTCTAATCATTGAAAATTGCGTGTCCGAAGGAAATGGGCTGGACGGGTTCACGATTGATCAGACTATTCATGGATCTCTGAGAAATTGCTTGGCACGGAACAATGACAGACACGGCTTCAACATTGTGACTGGAGCTGGCATGATATCGATCCGGAATTCCAGGGCGTACGACAATGGAGAGGACAGCAAAGTTGGCTTCGGGTTTGTCGCACAGAATAATATGAACTTCGGTACCAACCGTGTGATTATCGAGCGATGTACCGCAAGGAATAATTTCAAAGGCTCGATACGATTGACTGATGTCAAGGATGTGCGATTGATCCGGAACAAGCTGAGCCCGAAAGGAAAGGGCTTTTGTTACGATTTCAGGAAAGTTCGGAAAACCACGTTGAAGAGTAATAGTTGTTCTGCCAGGAACAATCGTAAGTTTAGGAAGAGCAAGTCGAGCTTCAAGGAATCCTAGTGTTGTGTTTGTATCGTTGTGGACTGTGTGAGTCGATTGGGTCGCTTTCCTTTGTCACACAATTTCGTGTCCAATTTGTCGGTAGTCAATTGAAGGAGATTTATTAAACTATTTACTTCTTTGAGACTTATCGAAATCTTTTGCGGCTCAATCTTGTTTCACTCATATTTAGTCCTAAAGATGCTGTGTTAAGATTTGACGACCAGATATTTATGCATGCGAGAGAGATATAGGGGGGAAAACGTGCGGGCGTGTGTGTCTGTATGTATGTGTGCGTGCGTGCAGCTGGGTTATATGCGATCATTATAAGACCCTGATAGTCGGGCGACGGGTCCTTACTCGAGGTGCAGCATTGAACTTGGGTTAATTTCTGATGTAGGTTGGGAAGAGTTCTGAATTGCTTACGTCGGATGTACAGAGGTTAACCATCGGTAGTTACTGACATCAATGTTTCACGAGAAATTCACGGGAGATACGGAAATCGTGCACATGAATGTGGAATTCGACTACTTGGTGGTCATATCTACAAATTCCAATGAGAATACATTAGTATCTTGTCCTATCATTGGAGCTGAATAATACACCAATCCATTTGCAGAGCTTGGAAGTCCGACTAGAAGGGAAACCAATCTCGAATAGCTATGCAGAATAGATTGTTGATCCTTCCGCTCTATGTTCGTCTGGTATTGGTGGATTTCCAGAGATAACTTCTCTTTACACAGTAGGTGATTGAAACAAGTTTCCACTCGGTGGATTGTTCCGCGACTTGTGTGTGCTACGTTTCCGACCCTCAATTGCTTAGGGTTGAAAATCGAGAGAGATTTCGGAATAAGAAATGATTCACCAGATGTTAATCGTGAAGTAAACCATAAGCCAAACGAAAGCTATGCTCGAGGAACAAGATTGCCCGAAAAGTTTGAGTGACTAAAAAACTTTACTAGACATTATCGAGGAGTCCGTGTGGTAAACAAACGTGATAAGGGATGAAGGGTACATGTACTATCGGAATCTATAGTCTGGGAAAACCATAGGGCTGTGGATTTCCTTATTAATAGTTCTGGTATTGCTATCGTGAATCAATGAAGTGCACTGGAGCAAAAATGACAGCAATGAAAACGATTCGTGGAATTTATGTGCAATTCGTCATATTTAAAAAGTACGCACATATTCAGTACTTAAATTAGTGTATTATTGAGTG
>JAAUYH010089802.1_pt1 | contig 27914 bp, 19 predicted proteins | sample 7278061 | NCBI WGS metagenome assembly JAAUYH01 (sample SAMN14350203, study PRJNA611818) | marine sediment metagenome | isolation source: surface marine sediment (0.6m) | place: French Polynesia: Moorea | collected 2018-08
CATTCACTGCAACTAAAGAGGCTGTTACTGTATTGAAACCAGATAATTTACCTAATTGTAAAATTATCAAATTATTGGGACTTTGGGTGAAAGATAATGAACTCCACCATAAAGAGCCATAACTCCATAAAGTTTCCAAACAACACCATAAAGTAACACCAAGTAGAACATTGAAGAAAATCTTGGTGATAATTACTTTGTCAATTTTTATTTTAATTTTATGATTGATATACACAAATAAAATTGACCATAAACTAACTAAAACTGCCCCCCATAAAGTAACAAAAGTCCAACAAAATAAAGCAATCAATAAACTAGCAAGCCAAGGAACCCCCATCCATGTCATGGGATGAATTCCTGTTAGCCAAAATAGAGCTAAGCCATGATATCCAACTCCCCAAAGTAAGGCTAATAAAAATATTGCTTTAAAAGATCTTTGACGATGACGAATCAATAACCATAGAGGAGTTAAAGCGAACCAAGCCAAATACCAAGCATTGAAAGGTGGTGGAGCTAATCCCATCAAAATACCACTACCTAAAGCCCATAATTTTGGATGAGAGCTTAATAAATTAAATTTTTTTGCCATTTAAGAGGAGTAAACTTATTGATTTTGAATTTTGAATTTTGAATTTTGAATTAGAATAAGTCTTTCATCCCTCGTAACTTAGCAAATACTTTTGCAGGTTCTTTCTGATGAGTAAAAGCTTGTAAAGAAGGAGCATCCCAACGCAAAAAAGGATTAGTTTGTTTCTCAACTCCCAACATAGAAGGAACCGTAGCTATTTCGCGATCGCGATCGCATTTTACCGATTGATATCTCGCCCGTAAAGCATTATTACCCTCCTCCACTGTCAGAGCAAATTTCAAATTATTCAAAGTATATTCATGGGCGCACCAAACACGAGTATTATCTGGCAAAGCTCTAATTTTGCTCAAAGAATTAACCATTTGACTAGGAGTTCCTTCAAATAATCTGCCGCATCCCCCTGCAAAAAGAGTATCCCCACAAAATAATTCTCCCGTCTCACCCGCTACAACAGGAGCAAAATAATAAGCAATATGAGCACGAGTATGCCCTGGAACAAAGAAAACTTGACCTTTTCGGTCAGCAAATTCTACCGTATCACCTTCTTCTAAAAATACCTGTTGTCCAGGAATTCTCCCTTTATCCTTCACTCCCCCATAGACACAAAGATCAGGAAAATACTGCAACAACTTACGATTTCCCCCTACATGATCAGGATGATGATGGGTATTAAAAATAGCTACTAAATCTGCATCTAACTCTTGTACTCTCTGTAATACTGGCTTAGCTACAGCAGGATCAACCACTGCTGCAATCTTTTGTTTGTTATCAAATAGCAGAAAAACATAATTGTCCGACAATACGGGAATTCTTTCAATTTGCATGATATATTACTTCATTTATTATTTCTTCAATAATTTATTATCGTTATTTCTGTATTCTTAGAGAAAGTCAAAAATTGCTAATGTGACTAATCATCATAATTTAGCTCTAACAGAATTAATCCCAACGGTGAGAGTAAAGATGTTTAACACAGTTTTATTTCCTATTGATGGTAGTCGAGAAACTCGCGAAGCAGCCGATGTCGTAATCAATATAGTAAAAACCTACAATAGTCGTTTAGTCTTATTATCGGTAGTAGATCCAGAAGCTCCAGGAGGAATGGGCTCTGAGTCAGAAGTCGCAAAATTACTCCAAGGAGCAAAAGCTTTATTTGCTCAACAAGACATTAGTGTCGAGACTATAGAAAAAACGGGAATTCCCTCTTTCACTATTTGTGATGTCGCCGATGAGATTAACGCTGATCTCATGATTATGGGAACCAAAGGCTTAGGTTTACCAAGGGATGATATCGCTCACAGTGTAGCACATCGAGCGATTGATCTGGCACCTTGCCCAGTTTTAATCATTCCTTAAAGCACAATCAAAGATTCACATGATACATTAGACGGTTCTAATTTCCTTGTGGTTTAATTTTGGTTAAAGAATATCTATAATTTTTAGCTATTTAGCTCAATATGACTAATTCATCTCCCCAAAATCCGCAACCCTCGGAACCTTCGAATATTTCTCAAGAAGAACTTCAGCGTATACGTCAGCAAGTACGTAGACGCGTAAGTCAAGATGTTATGCAAGAGTGGATTGCTATACTCGTTGCTTTTGGAGCGATTGGAGCCATTCTCTTTTGGTCTTTAGGTGGTAGAAAAAGCAATTTTACCTCTCTATCCCAAAGCAGCTTTTTATCTTCTTCTCGCCAAACTAGAGAAACAAAAGCTAATGTAAATGTAGGATCTCAGGGTTTTGCCAGTACAGAAAATTTTGATGACTTAATTATTACAAGAGTTTCTGAGAATGCTCGAATTATTACAAGAGTTTCTGAGAATGCTCGATCAGAGGGAATTCCTTCTTCAGACACTAGTTCTGTTGGTTATACTTCTAAGGATAATCTTAATCAAAAAAATAACTCTGTTTCTTCCTTTCCTTTTATTGCTTCTGTTCCCTCAGTAACAAAGGTAGTTACCCCTAAATCTACTCCAGAAGTAGTTAAAACCGAGCCAGAATCTGAATCAGAAGTAGTTAGAACCGAGCCAAAATCTGTACCAGAAGTAGTTGCAACAGAGCCAGAATCTGAGCCAGAAGTCGAGACTTCAGCGGTCTCATTTTCTGATGTACCGGAACAATATTGGGCATACCCTTTCATCTCAAAATTAGGAGAAGAAAAATTAATTTCTGATTCTTCCAGTTTTGAGCCAGATGCACCAATTACTAGAGCGGGTATGGCTAGTTTAATTAGCCAAGCCTTTAAAGATGTGCCATCAACTCAAACTACCAAAAACTTTAAAGATGTCTCTTCTGAAAATAATCTGGCTGCCGATATCAATAAAGCAGTGGAGATTGGCTTTATGATTGGTTACTCAGATGAAAATTTTAGTCCAGATCACGATATTCCTCGTTATCAAGTCTTAGTCGCTTTAGCAACTGGGTTAAAACTTGAGCCTAGTGGCAATGCTGATACTATTTTGCAAAATTTTAGTGATAGCGAAGAATTGCCTGAATGGTCATCAGATAAAGTTGCCGCAGCTACAGAAGCGGGTTTAGCTATCAATCGTCCTGATTTTGATCTGACATCTCTTAAACCTAATGAACCAGCTACTCGTGCAGAAGTGGCAGCAATGATCTACCAAACTTTAGCGAAATTGGGAAAAGTACCGCAAATTGACTCTCAATATATAGTGCCAACACCTTAACAAGTAGCTAATAGCTATTAGCCCCCATTTGAGGGTAAACCATTAGCTATTAGCTGTAAATTTTCTTTACTTTAATTAGAAAAACTTTATTTTTTGACAACTATAATATAATTTATAACGAATAAAAGTGAATATTCGTTTCATTAATAACTAATTGCTCATATTTTGATCCCGTTTGCTCCCATAATGAAAATATAGAGCACCAAAAGAAATATTTAGCTCAAATAATAGCTCATCAAGCAATATAAAGTTTATTTACTCATTATTAGCAAATTGGGAGTGGATTCTATGAGAGTTGTAAAAATCTTAAGCGATATGGTTAATTATCTAGCAGAAGGATTTATTGGTATTTTTGGTCCTACTCATGACGAATATCCTGAAATCGGCATACAACCTTTTGAAGGCGAAATTTATAATCCTAGTTCTAGTGCCGACTGGTAAAACAACAATCAAAGATTTAAAAATAAATAATGAATTTAGTGAAAAGTCAAAATACTGGCTTTTCGCTTTTTTTGTGACAATAATCACACTACATTCTAGTTAAAAAGAAAGTAGGGAAAAGGGAACACGTGACTTGGGAAAGCGCCCCAAGAGAGGGAAAAAAAATCATATTTGAATAAAAATAAGAGAATCTAAGAGATGAAAAGAGATTTATAATCTACGTCTAGTGTGAATTAGAAAATTTAGAATGCTTATTGAAAGCATAAGCCATAAGCTGTAAGCTTTTTCGAGATTCTTTTGACCGCGGAATGCAGTCAGCGCAGCGGGCAGACCCCGCGTTATCCTAAAGGACTACCTTCGGGGCGTGCCCTAAAGGACTAGCTGCGCGTCGCGGAGCGGTATCCTTTAGGGCGGCGAAAGACGCAAGCGGTGCGACCCTGCTGCTTCGCAAGCAGCTAAGGAACGCGCACCAAGAGAGGGAATGCTGCCCAAGACAGGCTCCGTCGTTTTATTTATCCTCGAATGGGGACGGCGGAGTACCGTTGACTCAGGTGAGAGTGTAAGTTGACCCTAACAATCGCTCAAGTTTTAACATAACTAATCTACACCAGGCGTAATCTAATTGAACCTATAAACGCTAAATTTACTTTTTTACTATATAAAATTGACAAAGGGTTTTAAGGCGCAGATTTGGTATCACTATCTAATTGGTGGCTTGAGATAAATAGAAGAAGTAGAAGTAGATACTATACTTATAAGTATTTGCTCTCAAATCAATCTTGACGCTTTACTGGGTCTTGATGGCAGGGATGGTGTATCTTTTATTTAGACATAGAATTTCTAGAAAGAAACACTAAATTAGAGCGTAAATTAAGTTAACCATACCAACAAACATGAATTCAGGAATTGACCTTCAAGGAAGTTTCATAGAAGCTCTGAGCGAGTTAGGACTACCTCAGGGGATAGCAAAGGCTCTCTGGTTGCCTTTACCCATGTTATTAATGATTATCGGTTCTACAGTAGGGGTTTTAGTCGTAGTTTGGCTAGAGCGAAAAATCTCTGCTGCCGCTCAACAACGTATTGGTCCTGAATATGCCGGACCTTTAGGGGTATTGCAACCTGTAGCAGATGGAATCAAATTAGTATTTAAAGAAGATGTAATTCCTGCCAAAGCTGATCCTTGGTTATTTACCTTGGGTCCTGTTTTGGTAGTTGTTCCAGTATTTTTGTCCTATTTAATTGTTCCGTTTGGGCAAAATGTTAATATTACCGATTTAAATGTTGGTATTTTTCTCTGGATTGCCCTTTCAAGTATTGCTCCTATTGGGTTATTGATGTCAGGTTATGCCTCTAACAACAAATACTCATTACTTGGAGGATTAAGAGCTGCAGCCCAATCTATCAGTTATGAAATTCCTTTAGCATTGGCAGTTTTGGCAGTAGTAATGATGTCTAATAGTCTCAGTACTGTTGATATCGTAGAACAACAATCAGGTTATGGTATTTTGGGCTGGAATATCTGGCGACAACCCGTAGGCTTTATTATCTTTTGGATTTCCGCTTTAGCAGAATGCGAACGTCTTCCGTTTGACCTTCCAGAAGCAGAAGAAGAATTAGTTGCTGGATATCAAACCGAATATACAGGGATGAAATTTGCTTTATTTTATCTTGGTTCTTATATCAATTTAGTATTATCTGCTTTAGTATTTGCGGTTCTGTATCTTGGTGGTTGGGAATTTATTGTTCCCCTAGATCAATTTGCGGGCTGGATTGGAGTTAGCGAAACCACACCCTGGTTACAAGTACTCACTGCCTCCTTGGGTATTATTATGACCCTAATAAAAGCTTATTTTTTGGTCTTTATCGCTGTCCTATTGCGCTGGACAGTACCTCGCGTCCGTATTGATCAATTACTCAATCTCGGATGGAAATTCTTACTTCCTGTAGCTTTGGCCAATCTTTTAATTACCGCAGGACTTAAGTTAGCTTTCCCCATCGCTTTTGGCGGATGAATACAATGATTACTAACCAGTGAAACAACTAACAATCAAAGAAAATGTTTAAAGTACTGAAACAAGTTCAAGATTACGCAAAAGAAAGCTTGCAAGCTGCTAAGTATATTGGTCAAGGATTATCTGTAACTTTTGACCATATGCAACGCCGACCTGTTACCGTACAGTATCCTTACGAAAAAGTTATTCCCTCAGAACGTTATCGTGGTCGGATTCACTACGAATTTGATAAATGTATTGCCTGTGAGGTTTGCGTTCGTGTTTGTCCGATTAATCTTCCAGTAGTAGATTGGGAATTTGACAAAAAGGCGAAAAAGAAAAAGCTTAATCATTACAGTATTGATTTTGGGGTTTGTATCTTTTGCGGCAACTGTGTCGAATACTGTCCCACCAACTGTCTTTCTATGACAGAAGAATATGAGTTAGCCTCTTATGATCGCCATGAACTAAACTACGATAGTGTAGCCTTGGGACGTTTGCCTTACAAGGTTACTCAAGATCCCGCGGTAACACCTTTGAGAGAGTTAGCCTATTTACCTAAAGGAGTTATGGACCCTCATGATCTTCCTGCTGGTTCTAAACGTTCTGGAAAGCGTCCAGAAGAGATTGTAGATAATAAGTAAAGGAGAAATCAGTGACCTTAGCAGAAGGCGTTCAAATAGTTTCTTTTGGTATTTTAACCATCATGATGATAGGGGCAGCTTTAGGAGTTGTTCTCTTATCTAACATTGTCCACTCCGCTTTTTTACTAGCGGGGGTGTTCTTAAGTATTTCGGGAATGTATATTCTTCTGAATGGAGATTTTGTTGCCGCAGCGCAGATTTTAATCTATGTTGGGGCAGTGAATGTCTTGATTTTATTTGCCATCATGCTGGTGAATAAGCGAGAAGATTTTTCCCAAATTCCTGGCCGTTGGATACGTAAGGTCGCCACTGCTGTTGTTTGTTTTGGGCTATTTGCTCTGTTATCAACAATGGTATTAGTTACTCCTTGGTCAGAAAATACCGCTTCTCCTGCAGTAATTGGCAATACTGTGGTGGAAATCGGTGAACATTTCTTTAGTGATTTTCTCTTACCTTTTGAGTTAGCCTCGGTTCTGTTATTAATGGCAATGGTGGGAGCAATTATTCTGGCTCGTCGAGATCTGATTCCTGAGCCAGTAGCAAAACAAGAAACGATTTCTACCAGTCTGACTTTACCAGAACGTCCTCGGGAATTGACGTCTTTGGGTGAGTCGTCTGAATCTTAAGGCTGAGGGCTGCCCTAAAGGATACTGCTTCGCACGCCCCGAAGTTAGCGCTAAAGCATACCGCTCCGCATATCCTTTAGGATAAGGGCTGAAGGGTTAATTTTCCTTATTCCCTCTTTTATTTAAGCCCTACCCTATCAATAGAGAAAAAAGCTTGAAAACGTCAGAGAGACCCCGCCGTAAAAGCGGTCAGACCCCGCGGAGGTTTCCTCCGTTTACCCAGCTCCGTGTTCTGGGCAAGGGAACGCTGACCAAGAGAGCGATGTGACCCTGCTGTTTATCCAGAGCACCGATCTGTTTACCCAGCTCCGTGTTCTGGGGACAAGCCAAGCTCCGTGTTCTGGGCTTCGTAAGCAGCTAAGGAAGCGGTCAGACCCCGCGTCGGCGTAAGCGGTCAGACCCCGCGCCGCCGTTATCCGAAGGTGTATCCTTTAGGGCAGGCGCAAGGGAACGCTCACCGAGCAAGGGAATGCTGACCAAGAGACGCGCATCAAGACAAGACGGGGCTTCCTCTAACTTCGTAAAAATAACTAGAAAGGAGAATTAATAAACTGTGCAACTCGAATATTTTTTGTTATTAGGTGCTGCGTTATTCTGCATTGGAATCTATGGTTTAGTTACCAGCCGTAATGCAGTACGAGTATTGATGTCGATCGAATTGATGCTGAATGCAGTCAACCTTAATTTAATGGGATTTTCTAATTTCTTAGATGCGGGTGAGATTAAAGGTCAGATTTTTACGGTGTTTGTAATTACAGTCGCCGCCGCAGAAGCCGCAGTTGGTTTAGCTATTGTGTTGGCAATTTACCGTAACCGCGACACGATTGATATGGAACAGTTCAATCTTTTGAAATGGTAATTTTTTAGTCGATCTGTTGCTTAAAAAATGAGCAAAATTACCTAAAAATATAACGATAATAATGTTTTCTGTCTTCCTTTAAATTTTAAATAAAGGAAGATTTTTCATTTGAAAAAAATAATAAGTGTTTAAATATGTTTAAGCTCTTCTGAAATGTCTAAAATAATTTTTTGCATGAGCAAAGGATAACTATCAAAACTTTCTAACTCTTCATATCTTAAACCCGATTCTTTGGAATATTTTTTTCTATTATTTTTCGCTAATTCTTTTGCATATCCTCCTGGTGCTCCTATACAATATTTAGGACGAGAAGGATATTTTAAGCTAAATAGTTCATATTCTGCATTAACTCCTTGCATTCCTCCAATAAACACCGCAGCGAAAGGATCTTTCTGTAAAATCGTGATACGCATTCTTAATAAGCTTTCTGCTTTAGCCGGTTTGTTCTCTTCAGCATGTTCTATCATCTTTTTGACAATCTCTTTTTCATCTTCAATAGTAATTTCGGTTTTTAGTTCACGAATCATTGCCCTCAATTTCTCTTCACTTGACGATTCGACTTCAGGAGTCCATATAGGTTTCCCATATTTGTTTTGATACAATTCCTTCGTTGCATCCGTAAGCTTATCTTTATAGAATTCTGATTGGCAGATAATAACAGGTAAGCCGTCAGTTTCCTCGATATTAGTTCTTTCTTCTAATGAGTCTGGCAAATATTCTTTTGCAATTGATAATACTAAAGGAGTAATTGTGGGATGTCCCCCAAAAATAAGTTTACCTCCAGCGGAAAGAACAGCACGAACAAGTGCATTAACTGCATCAGTAATATCATCCGGTGAATACTTTCTAAAAAATTTCTGCTCCTTTTCTCGATCTTTTCTTGGAAAACTTGCAGATAGAAAGATAACTCTACCTTTAAGCAAATTTTGTATTTTTTTGATATCCAATTCACTCATCATTACTTGATCCTCCTAATATTTCGTTTAGTTTATATAGAAGAAAATCTTCATCGTACATCTGGGACTTACGAAATTTACGTACCCAATCTAGAAGGTTTTCTTTATTCTCTTGAATTGGTAGTTTTGTATGAAAGAGTATTTTATTTTGTGGCTTAATCGTTTCAGAGCTTTTCCAGGTATCTAGCTTAAATAAGTCGTAAACATCAGGGATTCTTGGAACAAAATTAAGATAATAATAATGGTCTAATGCTGTGTTATTTTTAATAATTAAAGATGTCACTTTCTCAAAATTCCAATCTACGTTTCGAGCTTCTAATTCATATATAACACCAGACATAAGATTTCGAAGTCTTCGTAAAATTGCATTTGCATGAAAGAACTCTATTTTGCTGATAATCTCCTCAAGCTGTGATGAAGAAACTGTATTGTCAGGCTTATGGAATTCAGATTTCTCAATCTCAAATCTGTGATTTAGTAAGTCTCTAGATAAAGGACTATTTGGTCGCAAAACGTCTGGCCATGATAATGATAGTAATCCCATTCTTTGCTTTAATGCAAATAGTATTTCGTATTCTACCCATTTCGATTGTAAAGCATTTGGGGATTCAATCAGTAGGAGAAAATCCATATTTGAAAGTTCTGTCTCTATTCTTTCTTGAAAATCGACTACTCCCTGTTGGATAGAATATAAGTCGAGGAAAACTTGAAAACCTCTTTTGCTTAACGCTTCCCAAATTTGATCAGCTAATTTAGCACTATCTTTTCTAGAATAACTAATAAATAGTTTTCTCTTTTCATATGTTGTTAAAAGTCGGAGTATTAATGTAATCGCAACTGATTTAAAAGAATAGCTATTATTTAACGATAACGCATTCACCTTTCTTAATGTTGCAGGAATTAACTCATTAGCTTGTTCGATATCTTTTACAAGAGGTACGATATCTACTCTGTTATTGATTAACAATTCCATACTTTTTTTGCAACTCTCACTTTTTTTACTTTCAAAAGTTGCAATATATAGCCCAATAGAAAATTGTTTGTCAGTAATTAGTATAGTCTCTGAAGGATTTTCTACAATTTCTAAGGGATAAGATTTCAATGGAAGTTGTTTCCATAGATCTTCTATTTTTTCTTTGAGTTGTAAAAAATGTTTTTGTTCTTGGTGAATTATATAGATTCTATATGGTATTGCTTTTTTCATTGGATATTACCCAAAAGTTATGCTTTTAAACATAATCATTCAATCTTGAATCGTCAATTTGCTCATTCATTATCGCACTTTTTGATTACGCGATCGCGTTATAAAGAGAGGGCGAGCACGCTTAAGAAGTTCACAGTAAAAGCGATCGCTGATTCTAATGGTTATGCGATCACGATTTTATTTCTCAGCTTAGAAATATTAAGCTATATTCCCTGAATTCCTTCAACAATAGGATCTTGAGACATTGGGATCTTGGTACATTTTAACTCTTTATAAGTTCCTGAGCTGTACAAATTGCTGGAGGCTTTTAGCCTGATTTTATCACTGGCAATTTACAGAAAAGCGATCACTAAAAACGTCAAAATTAAGATTAGCAAGCAATTCTAGCAATAGTAATATTTTCGAGAGGTATATGCTTTCTTCTATTCCGCCTATAAATTGATCTCTAGAACCGTATCACTGCGCACTTTACTATTAAATCCAGTTGCAATGTCTTCTCCTATTACTTCCACAGATTCCGAGGTATTGATAGTAACTCCTCTCCCAGTCTCATACCTATAGTCATTGCTACAATTGCTGAACCTTCAGTTACTCTAAGAGTTCTTCCCTGGATTTGAATATTACCACTGCCACTATTACTGGCATCAACTGCTGCTCTTTGGGAGAGAGAAATATCTTGAAACTCTGAAACTCCCTCGTAACCCAGCGTCCAACCTGGATTAGGAGGAAAAAGATTAACTTGTCCTTCTCCTGCCACACTTCCTAACTCAATTCTTCCTGACTCCGCTGTTAAATTTGCTCCTTTTAAAGTAGTTTGAAAACCTTGCAGCCCAAAGCTAAATTGCGATCGCATTTTCCGCTTTTTCCGATTCACCCAATTCCTGATAAGCTGAGGCGATATAGTTGAAAGCTTGGACTTGCTTGAGAGATTTTCCCTGTTTTTGATAAGTTACCAGAGCCTCTTGCTATAACAGCTTCGGCAAACTGTCCCGCTTGAAAATATTGTTTTTCTTGTTGCAACGGATTGAAAGACTCTAGATTTTGTGAGGATTGGGATAAATTGAAGAAGGAATTTTGTGGTTGGCGAGCGCATACAATTATTCCCCCTTGCTCAAAATCTCTTGACTAGGGGTAGGTTCTCTTGTCTTTTTTTTGCGAAGCTATTGTTAAATTCATGTTTCTTATTTGCTAAATTAAAACTAATTATGATCTTCCTCTTCAGTAAGTTTTTGAAGATTTTATTGACTTCCTTAGTACCTTATCAACATTTTATTATTATGCAGGAAATTATTTAAGTTAATCAAGAATTATAATTCTATTCTTTTATTAGTAGTAATGGGCAAATAAATACAATTGATCGGGGTAAAATTTCAGTACCTCAATATATCTGGAAGGTTATCTTAATTTAAAATTGAGAATCTGGAGAAGTAAAAGCGAGCAGCGAAGTCACTGCATGGCCTTGCAAAGCGAGGTGCTAAGCTTGCTGTAAAGTGGATCTTCTCAAGATATCAGTAATTATACTTAACTCATAGAAAAACTAAAAACAGATTGAACAGATTAGATCGTTACTTTTGATAAACTTGAGAGTATAACAGGCTATGATTTCTTCGCTTATTTAAGCAATGATGTGGAATTAGAAATAGAAAGTAAAGTTTATCAATAAAAGTTTATCAATAAATGTAATGAAGTTTTTTTACAATACTAATAGTCTATTAAAAAACTATATTTTTTTTGATTTTAATAACTTTTCAAATTATGTCTTTAGTAGATTGGTTACGTGAGAAATGGCAGCTTTATAAATTAAATCGGCCTTTTGTCTGGTTAGAAAAGAAAATTATTGAACCCTTAGATAGCTGGTCTGATAGGTCTAATGTTTTTCGGTTTTTTTCTAAGGTGAGTCCTGTGATTGAAGCGCTCGTAGTACTGGCAATTCCTTTTATGATTTTTTACTATGAGAATCAACGTGAAGAGCGACAGATCAAATTTGAGGAAAACTTAATCTCAAAGCAAGCTGAAGTTAGGCGACAGCAAGCAGTTAGAGATTACCTATTTCAAATTACTACTATTTACTTAGGAGTTAAAGAACAAGATGAGATCAAAGATAATAAGGAGCTGAAAAAGCTTTTAGAAGCAACAACTCTCGCTATATTCGATGAATTATCTGTTAGTGAAGATTTTCGGAGTAGGTTAAGTGAGCTTATCGGTGTTGATTGGGAGGTTATTGAGCGCGATCAAAAAGGAGAAGTAATAAATTTTTTATCTAACTTAGGCTGGATTATTAGTTCTAATGATGAAAAACCTTTGCTTTCCCTTCGTGAATCTAATCTCTCTCAAGCTGACCTGGAGGGAGTCAACCTCTGGGGAGCCAACCTGGGGGGAGCCAATCTCTGGGGAACTAACCTAGGAGGAGCCAACCTGGCAAGAGCTGACTTGAGAGGAGCCATCCTGGCGGGAACTTATCTGAGAGGAGCCATCCTGAGAGGAGCTGACCTGGGGGGAGCCTATCTAGGGGGAGCCTATCTGGTGGGAGCTAACCTGGCAGGAGCTAATCTGGCGGGAGCTGACCTTGAGCGAGTTACTTTTTGTGAAACTACTATGCCAGATGGCACTATCAATAATAGTAATTGTGATAGCTAGCTCAAGTTAATATTTAGTTAGGATACTTTAGATGAATAAGTAAATTACCTTCTAAAAATAGGGAATCCTAAAGGGCAGTTGTTTCTTGGGGAAAAACCCAGCATTTCCTCTGGCAAAGATCACACTGCTTCACCCCCGCAACTGTTTCACCGCTTCGGCGAAAGAGGTCGGAACGCCTTTGAGGTTTTCTCATTTCTGGAAATCACCTTAGTGTTCAAAAGTTAGTTTTCTTATTGTTCAGCTACTTAATATAGGTTGATCTTTGAAAAATATTTATCTATTTTTTTACAGTTATTAGATAATTGTATTGTAGTCACTTTATTACCGTTTATTTAGAATTAAACGTTTAAAGCAAATTGTGTTGTACTAAAAGCGAGAGATAACCCTATGAAAAAAATCTATTCATTATTAGGATTGTGCATTTTAAGTAGTTCCTTATTTTTCTTAAACAGTTGCGCTCCATCAACCGATACCGCACCTGAGGCTCCGCCTGAGACGGCGCCCGAAAGCAAGTAAAACACTAATTATGGAAAATAAAGCTGCTTAAGAGGTTTTTGTATGGTTAACCCGTTCATTAAACCTAAAAAGCTTATCTGAGGAGCGTGATCGCGCTCCTTAAATTTATTAGTTTAGCGATCGCAAATGCCGATGAAAAATGACGTTTAGTACCTAAAATTTTTGAAAATCCTCCTCCAAGGGAAAATTCTGTTTATCGGAATTATTCATGCAACCAAGCCATGAATAACTATAATTTTAATTTTTTGGTTTCGATTCTACTTTTATGATTTGACCTAATTAAATTATATTTATCAAAATATTGCATAAAACAATAAAGGTGGGCAATGCCCACCCTACGGATTACGCTAACATCTCAACAGATAATCGTTTAAAGGTCAATCTTTCATCTTCAACATCGACAAAAATAGTATCGCCTCCTTGAAATTCTCCGCGTAAAATAGATTTCGCGATCGCGGTTTCTAAATATCTTTGAATTGCTCGTTTCAAAGATCTGGCACTATAGACTGGATCTTAACCTAATTTTGATAGGTATTGATAAGAGGGGTTTTATTGTTCCTAGTGATTTAATGATTCTTTTCCTGAAAAAATTTTACAAGCTAAATTTAGGAATAGTGTTATGAAAAGATAAATTTAGGGAATTATATTGTTTACAGCTGCACTAGCAATCATTTATCTCTTTTTATCTTGTAAGTTCTTTCAATGTCTAATTCTCCTATTCAGAAAATTTTATTCGGTAGTCCAGGTACAGGAAAAAGTTATAAAATTACAGGAAAAGGTACTGAAGAAAATCCAAGTATTAAAGATAAACTTGGTATAAGTAAGCCAAAGAATATTATTAAAACTGTATTTCATCCTGAATATACCTACGGAGATTTTATCGGCAAATTATTACCACAAACTACAGGTAGCAATTCTGTTATCTATAAATATTATCCAGGATATTTTTTAAGAGCCTTGGGTAGAGCTTATAGAAATATAATTGATGGGGATAAAGAACATGTTCTATTGGTTATTGACGAGCTAAATAGAGGTAATGCTCCTGCAATTTTTGGGATCATATTTCAACTATTGGATAGAAACAATGATGGTTGGTCTGAATACAAAGTTAATCTATCAAAGCTAGAGATTGTTGGATTGCTAGAATCCATGAATTATAAAGTCTCTATTAACCAAGAAGGAATAATGATTGGAGAAAAAAACTCAAATTCTTCGAGTTGGCATGATTTTTGCAATAAGTTAAGAAGTGAATTAGATGAAAATCAATCAAATGATATAAAAGAAGTTATCCAAAACTTAGACAATGAAAGTATTTCTATTCCTCCAAATCTTTCTATCATAGCTACTATTAATACGTCGGATGAATCTATCTATTATTTAGATAGTGCTTTTAAAAGAAGATGGGATTGGGAATATGTTGAAGCTCCTCATAAAAACACACCATCTCATAATATACCTCAATTAATTAGACAATCTTATTTATACTTAGAAAACGATGGCACAACTCAAGAGTATCCAGAAAAGATAAACTGGGGAGCTTTTGTTATATGCCTAAATGAATTTATTAAATTAAATTCTCGATTTATTAAAAGAATTGATGACAAGCAAATTGGATGGTGGTTTATTTCGCCTGATAGTGAAGGTATAATTAGCATGGAGCGTCTTAAAAATAAGCTCATGTTTTATTTATGGGACAGTGTATTTTCCAGAGACAAACTTCCTTTGCAAGAATTTTTACAAAATGAATATACTCCTTTAATTACTTATGCTAATTTTGTAGATTGTACTGTAAGTTTTATTTTCAAGATATATAGTGATTTTGAAGGAGAGAAAAAAGAAGAAGAAATAGAAACGGAAGATGAAACATTTTAATTTAAATTAGTGATTTATGGTTTTGATTGATTATACGAATTTCTTAACAAATAATGATAGACTTTAGCACAATTAAAATTAAGTTTTCAGAAAAACAATTGTATTCTTTTGTAGGAATACAAAAAGAAAATGAAGATTTATTTTTTTATGTGCCTAAAGGGCTAGAAAAGCATCTTGAACTGCATAATTCATACGATATTAAGAAAAATTTATTTTTTTTATTGTATAAAACATTTAAAAAATTTATTTCTATTTGCGAAGATAGAGAATATATTCATAAAAATATAGCTAATGATCGTGATGGAGTAATAAAATTTAAATCTGGTAGTGGAGAAATTTTAGATCCAAACGAGCCTATTACTATATATAACAAACTGAATTTTTTAGATAATCTGTTATATTTATACGACGAACTTAAGATATTATCTCTTGTTTATCGTTTGGGTTCAACTGAACATATTAAATATGATCGCATATATTCTAATTTACATCGAGCCAATTTTCTAGATAATGGTGCTATTTACCTAGAAACAATGAATTTACCTAGACCAGAGATTCATTTTGAGCAGACAGATATTGTATGTCTTTACTGTTATCTATTAACAGAAGTTAAATATCAACTTGAAGAAGAAGTTAGTAGTGAAATTAAAACTTTAGCAGAGAGATATCAAGAAAAATACTTACATAATAGCTGTGGTTTATTTAATCAGGATACTTATGAAAATACTTTAGAGTTAGTAATTGAATCTTTAGAAGGCATAGATCGCAAAACTGTATATAAAGATAGTGATTACTGGGACTTTTATGAAGCTATAGAAAAATTTTTGTATAGTAACTTAGATAAACACGGAGATGGTAAAATTTGGGGTATTAATAATTTTTGCAATGTTTGGGAATCAGCTTGTTTATATTATTTAATGAAGGCTTATCCATTGAACCTCATTCTTTGGATCGACGACCAATATTTATCATATGAAGAAATAAATAAACATCAAAAAGTAAAAAAAGTAATTCATTTAGATAATACTTTTAAAATTAATGGCAGTTTACTTAAGCCCGACATTTTAGTCATTAACAACGAAAGTAATGCTAACAAAAAAAGTTATAATTATTTATTATATAGAGATAGTTGGAATGATTTTGATTGGTATACTCGTTTTTATTATTTTACAGATGAGGATAATTATATATGGATACGAATTGCTTTTGAAGGACAGCAGAAACGTGGAAGTATCACCAAAGAACTAGAAAAATTTTTTAATTCTTCAAAAAAAATATCAAATAAAATTAAGCAAAAGGATAAGTATACTCAATACATTAATAAATCCGTATCATTACAATCATTACCAGATAAATTTTTTTCTTATTGGAAGCTTCCTGAGACCTTAAAAAATATAGATCTAATAATGATGGAGAAATTAAATCATATTTTTTATCGAGCTTACTTTATTCAGTCATTAAAGACATCAGATGATTTTATAGAAAAATTCTATCTTAAAAAAGAAAATATCATACTAGATATTGGTAGTCAATGTTTTGGATTTAACAAGGATACATATGATGAGTTTTTAATTTCTATTGATAATTCATTTTCTATTGAAATTATTGATGTTAAATATATATCACAAGAAGAAATCAGAAACACAGAAAATCCCGAAGAGTTTAAGTGTAGAAGTATCAGAAAACAATTTGTTTATGAATATTTACTTAATGACTATTTAGTCAAAAAAAAGCAAATAGAATGCCCCAAAATATCTAGTTGCTTTTGGATACCTGAATATAACTCAGGAGAGGAAATAGTAGTTGCTGGTGATGAATATCTTGATGGTTATTTAGATTTGGCTTTAGTTGATCCAATTAAATTACTACAACATTATGTTCAATCATAATTTAAGGTGGGCAATGCCCACCCTACGGATTATGCTAACATTTCAACCGATAATCGTTTAAAGGTTAATCTTTCATCTTCGACATCGACAAAAATTGTATCGCCTCCTTGGAATTCTCCCCGTAGAATAGATTTCGCGATCGCAGTTTCTAAATATCTTTGAATTGCTCGTTTCAAAGGTCTGGCACCATAGACTGGATCGTAACCCAATTCTGATAGGAAATCGATCGCGTTATCTGATAATTTCAAAGCTAATTTTTGTTCGGCAAGACGTTTTTCTAAGGCTTGAACTTGGAGTTTAACAATTGGTTGTAATTGTTCTTTTGTTAAACTGTGGAAGATGATTATTTCATCAATTCTGTTGAGAAATTCTGGACGGAAACTATCCCGCATTGCAGCCATTACGCGAGAGCGCATTTCTTCATATCTGCTATCATCGCCAGCTACATCAAGGATATATTGCGAACCGATATTACTGGTCATAATAATAATCGAGTTTTTAAAGTCCACAGTGCGTCCTTGGGAATCGGTAAGTCTGCCATCATCGAGAATTTGCAACATGATATTGAACACATCCCCATGAGCTTTTTCGATTTCATCAAATAAGATCACAGAATAGGGACGACGGCGGATTGCTTCGGTGAGTTGTCCTCCTTCTTCGTAACCGACGTATCCTGGAGGCGCACCAACCAAGCGGGATACACTATGTTTTTCCATATATTCCGACATATCGATCCGCACTAAAGCTTCTTCCGAATCAAAGAGGGTTTTAGCTAAAGCTTTGGCTAACTCAGTTTTACCCACACCTGTAGGCCCTAGAAAAATAAAGCTTGCTGTGGGACGATTAGGATCGGCTAATCCTGCGCGAGAACGTTGAATAGAATCAGCGACAGCAGTTACGGCTTCTTCCTGTCCGATAACTTTTTCATGTAATTCATCTTCTAAATGTAAGAGTTTTTCTTTTTCTGATTCGACAAGTTTATTCAAAGGTATTCCTGTCCATTTAGAAATAATTTCCGCGATATCAGTTTCTGTTACCTCTTCTCGTAGCAGATTACGCCCAGTAGATTGGGTTTCTTCCAATTTACTTTCAATATCTTTGGTTTGACGTTGTAGGTCGGTAAGTTTGCCGTAACGTAATTCCGCAGCTTTGTTGAGATCGTAATCCCTTTCTGCTTGCTGAATTTCGAGATTAACGCGATCAATTTCTTCTTTTAAATTATTAAGTTGACCAATCACGTCTTTCTCCGCTTGCCATTGGGCATTAAGCTCGGATTGTTCTTCCTTAAGATTGGCTAATTCCTTCTCTAAACGCTCTAACCTTTCCTGAGATAACTTATCTTCTTCTTTCTGTAGAGATAACCTTTCCATCTCTAACTGGAGAATTTTGCGATCAATCTCGTCTAACTCTTCCGGTTTAGAAGTAATCTCCATTTTTAGTTTAGCTGCTGCTTCGTCAACCAAATCGATCGCCTTATCTGGCAAAAAGCGATCGCTAATATAACGGTTAGATAATGTTGCTGCGGCAACTACAGCAGTATCAGAAATTTTCACCCCATGATGCACTTCATAACGCTCTTTCAAGCCCCGTAAAATAGAGATTGTATCGACAACATTCGGCTCATCTACTAGTACCGATTGGAAACGTCTTTCTAAAGCGGCATCCTTTTCAATATATTTGCGATATTCATCCAGAGTAGTCGCACCAATACAACGTAATTCACCCCGCGCTAACATCGGTTTGAGTAAATTTCCCGCATCCATCGAGCCTTGAGTTGCTCCAGCACCAACAACAGTATGGATCTCATCGATGAACATAATAATGTTACCTTCTGACTCAGTAACTTCTTTGAGTACAGCTTTAAGTCTTTCTTCAAATTCGCCGCGATATTTTGCGCCTGCGATCAAAGCCCCCATATCTAAAGCGACTAATTTGCGATCGCGTAAGGATTCAGGAACATCTCGATTGACAATCCGTTGCGCTAAGCCTTCGACAATAGCAGTTTTCCCAACACCAGGCTCACCAATTAAGACGGGATTATTTTTGGTGCGACGGGATAATATCTGAATAGTACGACGGATTTCTTCATCCCTACCAATAACAGGATCGAGTTTACCCTGCTTAGCTAATTCTGTTAATTCTCGACCGTATTTTTCTAAAGCTTGATATTTCCCTTCGGGATTTTGATCGGTTACTTTTTGATTCCCCCGCACTTGTTTGACAATCTCCTTAAGTTTTTTTTCTGTTAAGCCAAATTCTTGAAATAAATTTTTGCCAATGCGATCGTCTTTAGCATAGGCTAATAGCAGATGCTCGATCGATATATATTCATCCTCAAAGTCTTTACGAAATTTCTCCGCCCGATCTAATAAGCTATCCAGGCTGCGTCCCAAATAGATCGAGTCTCCGAGATTTTTAACTTTAGGTTGACTATTAATAAAACGATCTACTTTATCTCGTACTTTAGAGACGCTAATATCTGCTTTGTTGAGGATACTAGTCGTTAATCCTTCTTCTTCTAATAACGCTTTTAGTAAATGTTCGCTTTCAATTTGTTGGTGTTTGTTTTGCTTAGCAATATCTGCTGTTTTGACAACGGCTTGCCATGCTTTTTCGGTAAATTGTTGAGGATTGGTAGGCTGCATAGTTTTTCAGTTATCAGTTATCAGTTTTTTATTGAATTTGGATAAACTATAATGATGACTTTATTAAAAATTCTATTTAATACCCAAATTCGGTAACGATGAATGTTGAAATCTAAGAGAAAGGTTTAAATATTGATTGTTTACTGCGTTCATTGTAGCGAAGCACACATCCTGAGTCGGTAAGGATAACTCTACTAGACCTTATATGGTTTCCCCTAGTTACATGAACAGCTATTATCGAGTAAATCTGGGCGGAAGTCAGTTTTAAATTGTAGGTTGGGTTGAAGCATGAAACCCAACAATAGCAAACAATAGATGGGTTTCGCTATCGCTCTACCCATCCTACTAACTATTATTTAATACTATCAACCTTAACTCTATTTTGGACAGCGGGAACCATCCCTAGTCATGCTTACGATAAAGAAGATGCGGAGCAACTACGGACAACCAAAATATGTAGGGATTGCGACCTAAGTGGTATTGGTTTGTCAAGAAAGGATCTGATTAGTGCCGTTATGCCTAATGCTAATCTAAGTCGCACCAAACTGAATCGCACTCATTTGATTAGTGCTTACCTACCCAATGCCGATCTAAGTAGCGCCAGAATGAAGCGAGCCTATCTACCTAGTTCTTACCTACCTAATGCTAATTTAGCTGGGCAAACGCGATCGCTCAATATTACCTTTGCAGATCGCGTTTCCTCTATTAGCGATCGCAGATAAACTAGAAGATGGAATAGAAATTATAGTTACTTATGATTTCTCTAAAAGCCAAAATCTTCCAGCAGTTAGGCTAGATTGGAATTAATATTTATTCTATGAATCGAAAACACAATCGATGTCTAGCAAAATCAACTGGCAAAATCTTCAACCTTGGGGTGGCTCGCAAAATACTGGATTTGAAGAATTATGCTGTCAACTTGCTCGTTATGAATTAGTACCCCCAGGTTCAAAATTTATTCGTAAAGGTACTCCTGATGGCGGTGTTGAGTGTTATTGGATATTACTAGATGGTGATGAATGGGGTTTACAAGCTAAGTTTTTTCTCTCTGTAGGTGATAAGCAATGGGAACAATTAAATAAATCTGTTAAGACTTTTTTAGAAAAACATCCTCGAATAGTTCGCTACACAATTTGTATTCCTATGGATCGTTCCGATCCCCGAATCAATGACAAAAACTATTTTATGGATAAATGGAATGAACAAGTAAAGAAATGGGAAAATTGGGCGCAACAAAAAGGTAGAACTATTGAGTTTATATATTGGGGAGAACATGAAATTTGTGAGCGTTTGTCTCGCGAGAAACATCGAGGTAGATATTTATTTTGGTTTAATAGTCAAGAATTTAGTCAAAATTGGTTTAAAACTCGTGTTGATGAAGCCGTTAACAATGCGGGAACACGGTACACACCAGAATTAAATGTAGAATTGCCTATTGCCCAAATTTTTGATGGTTTAGGGAGAACTAAAGCGTTTTTTAATCGGATTAAATTAATTAGAGGCAAAATTAAAAAATCGTTATCTAAAGTTACTAATTCCAAATCAGACGATCCAATTCAAGCAGCAGAAACTAAATTTCAAGCTAAAATTACACAACTATTAGCAAAATTATATGATTTAGATACAGTAGGAGTAGATGAAATTGATTTTGCTTCAATAAGAACTTTAGCTTCAGAATTATATTTTGTTACTTACGATTATATTGATGTTTTACGCAATATTAAATCAGAGCAGCAACAAAAAAGTTATTCTCAAAACTATGATTATCGACAACATGAGCTTAACGAATTAGAAAGAGCAATAAGTTCACTTAAAAGATTATTAGAGAGTAAAGCAACCTTATTAGCAAATATTTCAGCATTGCTTTTATTAGGAAAAGCTGGAATGGGTAAAACTCATTTATTATGTGATGTTGCTCAATATAGAGTAAATTCTGGTTTACCTACAGTTCTGCTTTTGGGAGAACAATTTAATAATGCAGAACCTTGGTTACAAATGATTAGTCATCTGGGTTTATCTTGTAGCAGAGAAGAATTTTTAGGTGCGCTAAATTCTGCTGGAGAAGCTAGACAATCTAAAGCTCTAATTCTAATTGATGCTCTTAATGAAGGGGAAGGAAAAAAACTGTGGAAAAAATATTTAGCAGGAATACTAGCTATATTGTCTAATTATCCCTGGATCAGTATTGCTGTTAGTGTACGTACTCCTTACAAAGATGTTGTTATCCCCGAGGGTCTAGACTCAACTAAATTAATACAAGAAACACATCAAGGTTTTGCTCAACATGAATATCAAGCGACTAAAACTTTTTTCGACCATTTTGGAATTAAACGTCCTAGTATACCTTTATTAAATCCTGAGTTTCAGAATCCTCTGTTTCTCAAATTATTTTGTACTGGCTTGAAAAATCGTGGTATGACAGAAGTGCCCAAAGGATTTTGCGGTATAACTTCTGTATTTGATTTTCTAGTCGATTCTGTTAACGAAAAATTAGCTAAAGAAGAATATTTAGACTTCGATCCTCAATCTAAAATTGTTAATCAGGCTATTAATAAATTAGCCGAACTCATGGCAAAGGGAAATAAGCAATGGTTAACTCGCGAAGAAGCAAAGTCTGTTGTTAATAACTTTCTATCTAGTAAGAGTTATCATAATTCACTATTTAGAAATTTACTGACTGAGGGTTTATTAGCTGAAGATAGATTTTATCAAGAAGAAGATCGATGGCAAGAAGGTATTCGCTTTACCTATGAAAGGCTTTCCGATCACTTGATTGTCAAGTATCTACTCGATGAACATTTAGATCGTAGCAATCCATCTGAATCATTTTTACCAGAACAACCTATAGGAGAACTATTCAAAGACCGATATTCTGCATATCAAAATCGTGGATTAGTCGAAGCATTATCAATTCAAATTCCTGAAATAATTCAACAAGAGCTGGCAGAAATAGCTCCCTCTTATGCAAACTCTCATCTATTTATTGACAGTTTTCTTGAAAGTATTCTATGGCGTAAACCAGAGTCAATTACTGATAAAACTTTAAATTATATCAATGAATATGTTGTTACTACTCAAGGAATGGAAGAAAAATTACTTAATGTTTTTTTGACAGTATCAACGAATATTGATCATCCATATAATGCTGATTTTCTTCACAAGCATCTTAAAAAATTAGACATGCCTGAACGAGATAAATATTGGTCTATGTTTATTCATAGTGAATATGAACAACATAGAGCAGTAGATAGTTTAGTAGATTGGGCATGGTCATCAGAAGATAAGAGTCATATTGAAGATGAAGCAATTCGCCTTTGTGCTATTGCTTTGGCTTGGTTTTTAACTACATCTAATCGATTTTTACGAGATAGAGCGACAAAAGCTTTAGTCTCAATTTTAACTCCACGTATTTATTTACTACAGCAAATCATTCCCGAATTTCTTGATGTTAATGACCTGTATGTTTTAGAAAGACTTTTTGCTGTTGCTTATGGTTGTGCGATGCGAAGCGCGGATTACAATGCTGTAGCTGAATTAGCAAAAGATGTTTATGGTTGGATTTTTGAAGATGGTCAACCTATTCCTCATATACTATTAAGATGTTATGCATGTGGAGTAATAGAAGTAGCTTTAAATCATAATAGTGATTTGAATATTGATATTGGTAAAGTTAGACCTCCATACAATAGCGATTGGTTCGATTATATTCCCACAGAAGAAGATTTAAAGCAGTATAAAAAATCAACGAATGAAGAGGAACAGGTAAATTATTATTCTTGGTCAATCATAAATTCTGTATTAGATTATGGAGACTTTGCTAGATATATCATTGGGACTAACTATAATTCCTTTGCCTGGTCTTCTCAACTCTTAAGTCAGCCAATAAAACTTACTACTGAAGAAATTTATGATCAATTCGTTGAATCGTTGACTAAAAGACAAACAAAATCATGGGAAAGATATTACGAAACTAGAGATATCGTAAATTATTACCGTGAATTAGACCAGAAAGAAAGAATAGAAATTTTCGGACAAGAATATACAGAAAAAGAGCTAGAAGAAGAACTTACTAAGACATTAGGGTATTTTAAAAATACTTTAGGGAAAAAGAAAACTCAGATATTTGAAGAATCAGTAATTCCTTATTTAAAAAATCTCACGGAAATTAAAATAAAGGATGCTAATAAATATCGCTTTGATTTGAGTATCGCCCAACGATGGATATTCTGGAAAGTTTTTGATTTAGGTTGGACTGTAGAGTTTTTTGGTAATTTTGATTCAATGATTAATTCAAGCAATATAGGAAGAAAAGCTAATAAAGTAGAACGAATTGGAAAAAAATATCAATGGCTTGCATATCATGAATTTTTAGCTCGCGTATCCGATAATTTTTATTTTGAAAAAGATAGGCGGAATCAAAATAATAACCAAGGTTATCAAGGCTCTTGGCAATTAAGTATTCGAGATATCGATCCTTCTTGCTTATTAAAAAATGCTCCACAAGAAAAATCAGATAAAGATGAGCTACCTTGGTGGTCTTCCTCAAAATATGATGCTTGGGAATTAATGCCAGATAATATTAAGTGGCTCAAAAATGAAAATGATTTACCCCCAATTCAACCAATGATTGAGCTTATTAATCCTCAAGATAATTCTCAATGGATTACTTTAGAGAGTAATCCATCTTGGAGAGAACCAACGCCAATTGATGAAGATCGGTATGACTATCCAAGAAGAAATATTTGGTATCAAATTAAAAGCTATATAATTCGCAAAGAAGATATCGATTGCTTGTATGATTGGGCTATTCAACAAGATTTTATGGGACGCTGGATGCCCGAATCTAATGAAAACCATAAGATATTTTTAGGAGAGTTTTTCTGTTCGCCAGCTTTTAACTATCACAATATTCCCTATTTTCTTCATGATGGTTGGACTCAAGGAGGAGATGATCGAATTCCTAAGCCAGTATTAGTTTCTACTGATCAATATTTAAGAGAAAGTGGTACTTATGATGGTTCTGTAGATGAGTCTTACTCTATTTATTTACCTTGTTCCTGGTTAGTTGAACAAATGAATCTAAGTTGGAATGGTGTGTAAGGTTATTTTTTTGATATTCAAGGTAATTTAATTGCTTTTGATCCATCTGTAAGAGAATATGGGTCTAATGCTTGTCTAATCAAAAGAGACGCACTATTAGAATTTTTGAATCAAAATAACTACGATATCATTTGGACTGTTTTGGGAGAAAAGATGGTTATCAAAGGATCTCCTCATCATGGTCGATTGGAAATTAGCGGTGCTTTTCGCTTAAACAATGGCAAGCTGGTCAGTCAAATTAATTCTAAACTCATTCTTCGTGATGATAATTAGGTAATTATACTAATTTACTAGTTCTAACTTGAAATATCATGCTTTTGCTGCATTTCTTGTTCAAATTCGCTTAAAGAACGGGTTTGTCCAGATTCTATATCTGTCAATCCTTGTTTGATGCCTGCTATGGTTTCCAGCTTTTCAATTTTGTCTAAAAGCTTTTGATATGATATGGCATTTTGAACCACAATTTCCGCTTTCCCATTTACCGTTAAAACTACAGGCTGTCCTGTTTCTTTAGGAAGGGAATGTCCCATTTCTTGATATTCTTCTTGAATCATGGCAAAAACGTTTCTCAATTCTGCATTAGCTGCTTCCGAAGTTTCTCCCCAAGCAAGACAGCCATCAATTGCGGGGACATAAGCGACAAAAGTGCCATTATCGTCGGGACGAATAACGATTGTATAATCTTGCAAGGATTTCATTGGTTACTTAATCTGTCTGCATCCTCTTAGAGTAACAGAACAATTCTTATTTTTCTTTCATTGCAGATTGGGTTTAGGGTTAAACGATCTATTTTTGAAGCAATTTTCAATTAGGGGACTTAGTCATTTCAAATAAATTTTTAGCTTGGGGGGCAATGAATCCTTCAAAGAGATTTTTCTTTCCCGTACTATCTTCCACGAAATATCTCTGTGCTAATTCATAATAGGCATAGCTCCAGGCCATCTGATCGAGATTTCCTTGTTCATCGAGAACTTCTACTGGTTCAATGACAGCATGAGTTGCGGTCTGTTGTAACCCACTGGCTTGACCCCCTTCAAAGCGATCTTTCATTGGTACACCTTTACTAGCCAGAGCTTGAGCTGTACTCTCGATATCAGGATAGATCGGGGTATGTTGTCGATTAATATATGCTGTGAAGTGATTTACGCTATAACCATGCAGCAATACCCAAGCCCCATATTGGCTCACCTCGTTAACTGCCTCTACCACAGTTCGCTTAGGTGGTGACCAAGGACGTTTAAAGGCCGGGAGCAAGGTTTGGGCAATTCCTTGATAATCTTTCTCTGATGCCAGAGAGGATTGTTGCAGAGCCAGTAAATCGAAAAATGAACCCGACTGAACAGTATTTTGAATCATACTGACAATTGAAGTCGGTAGTTGCTCGACAATCAACTCGCTGATAAACAGTTTAGGTAAATCCAACTCATCTTGAGCTGGATGACGATAGTGACGGGCATAAAGATGGCGATCTCCAAATTTATATTCTCCCACTACCTTGTAACCTAACCATTCCACAATATTTTCCAGGTAAGTTATTCCCAAATTCACTGCACCCGTGGGGCGCTCCACATCTAGCCTTAAGGAGCGGAAGGCAATATGGTCATTAGCCACAATGCCTCCTGCAGCTTGAATCATCGCTTCATAAACGCGGGCATAGTTCACTCGTTGACGATAAATCTCCCAGAGTTGCGCCCATAGTTCCTGGGCCAGATATGGTGAATTCATGAGTATTTTTTGAGTACTTCGTTAAGAATATTCAGGGTAACAGTAATTTGTTCGGCAGTAATTACCAGAGGAGGAGAAAAGCGAATCGAGGCTTTGCCACAGCCCAGGAGGATTAAACCTTGATAAAAAGCATCTTGCAAAATGCGGTCGCGCTTAGCTGGATCTGGTTTGCCCTGGTTGTCATAAATATCGATCGCCATCATCAAACCTTTACCATGAGGTGGTGATATACAAGAAAAACTTGAAGCTAGGCGCGTTAACCCTTCTTGTAACTCTAGACCTCTCTCCCGAGCATTCTCAATTAAGCCATTTTCTAATAATTGTAAGGTAACATTAGCTGCGGCACAGGCTACTGGGTTGCCCCCAAATGTATTAGAGTGAGATCCTGGAGGCCAGGTCATAATCTCTGGTCTAGATAAGATTGCTCCCAAGGGTAAACCACTAGCAATTCCCTTAGCTAGGGTAATAATATCAGGCATCACATTCCAATGCTCAATAGCAAAGAGTTTCCCTGTGCGTCCCATGCCCGATTGTACTTCGTCGAGGATCAGGAGTATTTTATGGCGATCGCATATTTCTCGTAACCGCTCCAGAAAGCCATCTTCAGGCACAATATAGCCTCCTTCTCCCTGGATGGGTTCTACCACAATGGCTGCTACATCTGATGGCGGTAGCATCGAGGTAAAGAGGTTTTGTTCGAGGTAATCTAAGCTCTCATGGGTACCATAGGGAATATGGGTCACTCCTGGAACTAGAGGGCCAAAACCTTGACATTGAACTGATTTAGATCCAGTGAGGGACATTGCGCCATAGGTTCGTCCATGAAACCCAGCCACAAAAGCAATCACCCGCCAACGCTGGGTATAATACTTCGCTAGCTTCAAAGCTCCTTCCACAGATTCGGCTCCAGAATTGGTAAAGAACACTCGGGCTTTGGCACCCTGAGAGGGTTGAGGAAAGGGAGCTTTGGCGACCAGGGTTTCTGCTAGCTGAGCCAGGGGTTCATAATAAAAATCGCCACCACACATGTGCAAAAGCTTTGCCGACTGCTCCTGGATTGCCTGAACAACTTGGGGATGGGAGTGACCAGTAGCAGCCACCGCAATTCCCGCAGTCAGATCCAAAAAGATATTGCCATCAACGTCTTCTATTAGACAACCATCTCCTCCCTCGACCACTAACGGATATTCTCTGGTATAGGAGGGAGAAGTGACAGCGCGATCGCGATCTATAATCGCTTTGGCTTTAGGCCCAGGTAGTGAGGTGATTAACTTAGGCGCTTCTATGTTTGGGGATTTGGTTACAGTAAACATGGTTTTAAATAAGTAATAAACTAGGGGCGTAGCATGCTACCTCCGTACATAAGTAACAAGGCTCAGTTTTGAGCAAGCAGGATGCGCGAGTCTCACTGGCAGATCCCATCAATGCTTAAACTATTTCGAGTATTTCTAACTGGTAGGTAGGTTATTTCCCCTGTGGGATACTAGAGTTATATCTTCTATTTTATCTATTGCCTACTGATAGGGCTTCAAC